>WNFQ01000221.1_pt1 | contig 40465 bp, 42 predicted proteins | sample 5400171 | NCBI WGS metagenome assembly WNFQ01 (sample SAMN13153356, study PRJNA577476) | soil metagenome | isolation source: 20 cm soil under Madrone tree | place: USA:California | collected 2016-06-14
CTGCCTGCTGAAATCTTCAACGCGTGGAAACGGCAATTCGGAATCGAAATCCTCGACGGCATCGGCTCCACGGAAATGCTGCATGTTTTTATTTCCAGCGTTCCCGGAAAATGCAAACCAGGAAGCTGTGGTTTCCCCGTACCCGGCTACGAAATCCAAATTGTGGATGACCATGCAGAACCTGTCCCTGGCGGCGAAATTGGCAATCTCTGGGTGCGCGGCGCCAGCGCGTTTGCGGAATATTGGCGGATTCCCGAACTGACGGCGCGCACCAAGCGAGGCGATTGGGTGGTAACCGGCGATAAATTCTTTTGTGATTCCGATGGCTACTACCACTACTGCGGGCGCGCCGACGACATGCTGAAAGTTGCGGGCATGTGGGTTTCGCCGATGGAGGTGGAAAACGCGCTGTTAGGCCATCCCCACATCGCCGAAGCCGCCGTGGTTGGCGCGACCGACGAGCGTGGACTTTCGTATTCCGTTGCGCACGTGGTGTTGCGCGGAAACGTCCAGGGCTCAGAAAAACTTGCCGCGGAAATTTGCGAGCACGTCAAAGCACGGCTCGTCTCTTACAAAGTGCCACGTGAAGTGCGGTTCTGTAGCGAGCTGCCGAAAACAGTGACGGGAAAAATCCAGCGCTTCAAACTTCGCGGCGCTTAAATCAGTTTTTTCGGGATATGCGCCCGCGCTAATATGCTCCGGGATTGCAGCCCGGCGCCGCTTTCTCTGAGAATTGATTAGACGGAATCATTGTAACTGTCGTAGGAAGATGCGATGGCGCGCACTTCACAGAGAGTTTGGTCGCGCAGGATCTTTCCGTCTTCGAGAATTGTTTCAAGTGCGTTGTTGGAGGGGATGGGAGCACCTTCAACGACTTCAACAGTCGCGAAATCTTTGCCGTTTTGGATGAGATTGAAGCGGCCGCCCCGACTGGCTTTGCTGGGATCGGTTTTTGGATTCTTATAAACGTTGTGCCATTGGCCGTTGCGGTCGATCGCGGAACATTTAAGCGCGAATTTCAGCGTATCGCGGTTGACTTGCTGAAGCAGCGCGCCGCCCATACCGTAACTCCAAATGTCTTGCGACCAGCCTTTGCGGGTGAGCTGCGCGGTGATGTTTTGAATGGTGTAGAAGTTGACGCCATCGCCCTGGATGAAGCGCACGCAGGGAACGGTGGTCTTCCAGCCTTTACGGTTTACTTCGTAGCCGAATGTTTGGCTCACAATTTTGAAGAGTTCCTCGAGGACAGTGACAGCTTCGCCGGAATCTGGACGAATCACCAGCGTTCCCGCGCGTTGCAGAACTTTTTCGCGCAGCGCGCCGCCCCAGAGATTGCGCACTGCGTTGTAGATGTCGTAGGAGTCGCTGACGCAGGCGACGATTCCTTCCGGACAATTTTCGAGCATATTGGCGTAAGCATCGAGTTCGTGCGCTTCGCCCCATGCGGTGATGGTGGAATGTTCGGAAGCAGGGATGCTGTACGCGGCGCATTCGAGAGGATTCTGCGCGCTGAGATCGGCGGAATAAAACTGATTGAGGATCTGAATGGCGGCCAGCGTGTCTGTGCCGAGAAAATTCAGCAGATGCGCGGCGCCGCCGATGGCGGCCGATTCCTTGGAAGAGACGCCGCGAAATCCGAAGTCGTGCAGCTTGAAGGGAAGAAGCCCAGGATCGCCGGTGCGAACCAGTGCCTTGCCGATGACCTGCTTGATGGCGCGAGAGAGTGTGGCGACAGTGATGGGATACCAGACTTGCAGGAGAACGGTTTCGGCCCAGTTGGTGAGCCAGTAGAACTCCGGGTCGGTGTTCTCGATGGTGATGAGGGCGTTGTGGCTCTTGACGACCGTGCCTTCCTTGACGGCGCGGATGCGGAGAGGCAAGCGGCCGCCATGTTTCGCGTAGAGGGATTTGAAGCCCTCGTAGTTGAAAGTTTTTGCGCGTCCGGAGAAATGCGCGTGGGCGATGCGGCGGGCTTCCTCCACGTCGTCGGGAGTGAAAACCTGGCCGGCGAAATTGGACTTGATGATGTACTGCAGCATGGCGAGCATGGTCTCGTCGAACATGCCGCCGCGGGATTCCACGTAGGAATAGATGTGCCGCGTGTTCGGAGGATATTGCCACCAGTGGGTCAGCTTGTAGGAGTCTGTATTGAGGATGGGGTTCAGGCGCAGCGACTGCATGGGGCTCCTTGGGGCTGTAGTTGCGAAATGGATTGGAAACTGACGAACGCCCACTCGAGTGAGGATAACAGAAGAGCGGAAAAGGATAACGCAGCGGCGCAGAGGCCGCGCCGGCCGGGTCGCAGTAAACGACGCAGCGCATAGAAAAGGTGCGGAAGCAAGCTGCACTCCTGGCCTTCTTAGGTATAGCAGCAGCTGAACTTGAAGAATGAAACGTTTCGGGGCAGTGGGACTCTACTCGACAGAGGGGCACTAGTTCACTAGCCCGGGATCCCCACGACCAAAGCTGTAATTGGTCTGGGAAGACTAAGAGAGATTCCGGCTCCCACGCAAGAAAAGCGAAACTCACCATATGGATGTCTTTAAGCTCGCGTTCGAGACGACAATTGTTGGCCTCGTAGCCTTTCTTTGGTTGGGGATGGCCGTTGATCTTGTCTATCCCCCCTTCTTTGCCAAGATCGTTCCTGCTGCCAGGGGAGAGAATGACACGCTGCTGGGGGTGGGAATACTGTCTTTGGCTTACTGCATTGGATCGGCGATCGTGCCAATATCGAGCCAGTTGGTGAATGACGAGCATTGGCCAGTGCCTGAGGACTCCATTCGGTGCCTGGTTCTGGAAGACCAAGACTTCCAGCTGCGCCATATTGGACAGAGCGACTTACTGAAGCCTTACGAGCCCGGGGACGAATTCGAAGTTTGTCATGGAGCATTCTGGGAGCGTTTCCGTAAGAAAAACGAAATGACAAATCGGAGAGTAATGACGTGGGACACAATTTGGGAAGGCATACGCAAAACCGAGGACCGCAGGGAGCGGAATCTCGAAGAGCAAGAAAAAACTGACAACCAGATAAAACTAGACGCTATCCTAACGAAGTTTCAACTGATAGAGACCAAAATAATGAGCCAGGGGTCCGAGAAAACGGAGCGGCTCAGACAGTTGCACGAGCGCATCGTGGTACTGCGAGGCGCGGTCTTCAGCGGGCTTTGTTTGTTTCTGATCTGTCTTTTTGGATCGATCGCGCCGAGAAACGGCAACTCTTTCCCATGGAAAAGGCGGGTGTGGGGAACGCTGCTGGCGATTGTTCTCACGACATTTTCCGTGGTCAATGGGTTAGAAGACCTAACATGTTTCAAGATTACCGATATACCGGCTCTGGAAGGTCTGCTGGGTGTAATCACGCTCTTCGGAGGATTTGTTGTCTACTACGGTGTTAAAGAGCGGCCTTATCTGGGCAGGAGGATCGTGCTGGCAGCGGGTTTTTTTGCAGCGCTTTCCTATGGCGGCTGGATGTGGTCTGAGGTTATTTACGATCAGCAGCTGATTAGCTCGTATGCGGTCATGGAGCGCAACCCAAGCCCTGCGATTCCTAAGTAAAAGACGCCGGCATGGATGCCAGCGCTGCCTCCCTTGACCCTCGGTTTGTGGATGTTCCTGAAACACCTCCAAACATTGAGTGATTGAAGGAGTCGAAGAATGACAACTCTGGCTCTTTCAGCCAGCAAGGGCGCAGCAGTGCCGCGCCCTTGCTGAGAAGAAGAGAAGCACGAAGAGGCCGCTAGTTTGCGGCTATGCCGTTGAATCCTGCGGCCGCGGAGACGCCGCTCGCAGATCCGAAGCTGGTGAGTTGGCCGTCTTTTTGAATAGCAAAGATGCCGATGGTTCCGTTGCCGGAGTTCAGAGTGTAGAGAAACTTGCCGTCGGAGCTGACGGTGATATCGAGATTTGTCGCCCCGCTAGGGTTTGCGCCGACAACGGTTCCTGACAAGGGAGTCAGTGTTCCGTTTGCGCCGATGGAAAAGCCCGAGATCGTCGCCGAGCCGGCATTCGAGGTGTAGACGAAGCGGCCGTCCGGAGTGAAGGCGTTCCAGCAATTGGCCGCTCCCAGCGTTGGAGCGCTGCTCGTAACCGGTGTGAGTGTTCCGTCGGGCTGAACTCGATAGGAAGAGATTGCCGAACCGTTGATGGCGCCGCTGGGCCCAGTCTCGGAAACGAGCGCACTTCCGTTGGGAGCGAAAAGGATGGAGAACACGCCAGGACCAACACCGGGAGTGACCTTGATGGGGGACAGCGTTCCGTCAGACAGCACCCCAAAGACGTCGATATTGTTGGTCTGTTTTTCGGTGACAGCCAAGAACTGGCCGTCCGGACTAAAACTGATCGAGGCACCCCCGGGTTCGTTGCTGGTGAGGAAGCGGGTGGAATTCTCGATGTGCGACAGCCGCCCTCGATTTATGTTGAAGCCCGTGACGTTGCTGCCGCCGGCCGCGTTGAGGGCGTAAAGCAGGTTTCCATGCTGAGCAACAGCGACCAGCTCGCTGCCACCCGACGGTTGCCGGTCAGTGAGCGCGAGTCCGGAGGGAAGAATGAGGAAAACGGAGACGTCACCGGATCCGGCATTCACGGCGAAGAGATACTGCCCGTTCTGGCTTACGAGCAACGATCCTTGAGATCCCAGCGGGTCGATGCCGCCGCCACTGCCTCTTCCTCCCGTTGCGAAACGGCGGCCCTCGAGCAATTGCCCGTTGGGAGCGCGTTGATACGACAGGATCTCATTGCGATCCGCATCGTTGGTCATGACAAAAACAGCCGGCTGAGCAGCATCTTCGCGATCTTGAGCATGGCTACGCGCGGGAAGGTACAGTCCGACGGCGAGCATGCCCAGAAATAAACTGCTCCTTAGCTTTTTCATGGTTTGGCCCTTAGATGGATTTTAGATACACGTCACCGCATCGACAGGAAGGGAGAGAAAGGGACCCTTCGTCGAGAATGCAGCGCGCAGGGATAGGAGTCAGCGATTTTTGAAAGGTTACGGCACAACCGGCGAAGAATTCCTGTTACGCGGCTTTATTGCAGCGCGGCCTGCTGTTTGTATTCGGCTCTGCGAGATTTCAAGAGCGAGTTGAAGCTGCGAAGCCTTTTCATCAAAAACGCGAGATGGCGGCGATCCTCGTGGCGCACGGCCGTGAACTGCAGTCCCAATCCGCGGCCCGGTTTTTGATGCCGGACGACAGCCTCGACCCTGATCTGGCCTTCCTCGACAAGAAAATAAATGCTGGTCTTCGCCCCCACGGCTTTTGACCTCTGCGTCAAAACAAATGCACCGCGCGAACCAAGATCGCGAATGAGCGAAGTATCGTCATACCCGCCAGAGCCCCAGCACACGTATACGTCCCAGGGCGCTTCGATGCGCTTCGCTTACGCACGACGAAGCAAATCCAGCAATGCCGGAAACGTAAGAGGTTAAAAGTGAAGCACAAAGGGAATCTGTTCAATTTTGAACACTCAGTGTGAATTCGGCCGCGTCTGCGCCACGTATTTGACGAGCATCATGATCGTTGGCACGTCCGCGCGAATGGTCATTCTTCCGCCGATATTGGTCTTTTGCGTGAAATGAATGGTTTCGTTCAAGTACCGCGGATCGGATTTATCGCCGCGTCCTACGCTGGTCAACTGAATGTCACGGATTTGCTGGGGAGAAATCTTGAAATTGTGTTTCTCGTTTTCACGGAACTCGAACGAATCGCTGCTCAGAACCAGCGTGCCGGGGAAACCAAGGCCAGAGCCGTGACGATGATCGACAGGGACTTCCATTGGTGTGGACAAATCGAGAGGCTGACCGTGGCCCTCAGCCACCCAGGCGGAAAGTTGCTTCACCAAGTCCTCATCGGAGAACTGGCGAAATTGCTGAACAATGTCCTGGTCGTCAAAAGAGATCAGCACGTTGTGCCTGGCCCAGGCGCGATTCCAGCCGCCGACGGCATTGTATCCGCCGCCCGCCGCCCAAAAAATTCCCCATTTCGAACTGCTCCAGCGGCCTAAGAAGAGCTGGTTTTCCTTGACGCTCGTATCCGTCTCGCCTAGCTTTTCGGTGACTTCCTGTCGCGTCGTCTTGCCTGCTTGCAGGAAGTCCAAGTTGACCTTTTCTATCTTGCCAGCGAGTCCGTTGGTGTGCGTGGGGGCCCGAACAGGAACCACCACACAGCCCTGGCAGAGAGAGGTCGCCACGACTAGCGCAACCCATACCGCGCGATTCGCCAGCCAGCGAACCCAGGCTCTCGTGTAACTGTCAAATGCTCGGGGTGCAAAACCGAATTCAAGCTTCATAGCGATTCTCCTATTGCTTTGTTGAAGACGCGGGCCGATGGGAATCAGAGCGTTGGTAAAACCTAACTTTTCGGCTGCCGGCCCGGTGACCGTCGCGGGGCGTGGCCAGCGAAAAGAGCAAGAGCACCAGAATCAGGAAGGCCATCAAACTCACCATCGTTAAGACCTGCATACGTGCCCTCCAGATTTCGTTGGATTCCCGGTTGCTTGATGGACTTATTCCAGTTCCTCATGCGAGGTGCAAGCGACAACAGGCGCAAGAGCCGTTGCGGTAGCAAATGTCGTCCTTTGTCGTGCCTTTTGGGGGTACTTGAGGGGCGGGAGACCCTACTTGAGGTCAGATGGCAGATTTGAGAGGGAGTCTGAGTCTTAGGCCACGGAGCGGGAAAACGTTCGTCTGCGATGGAATAGGTCAATTACGGCGACGACAAGCCAAAGAATGGCGGCATAAACCGCATACCAGAGGACTTCTTGCGCGGCAGTTACGCGAGGGGGGCTGAAGATGACCAAGGAGCCCGTGGAGCTGGCGTGCAGGAGTTGGGCGAGCAAAACGCTATTCGCGTGGGAGTAAATCCAAGCGATTAGGACGCGCATTGCGGTCATCGCGGCGGCGAAGGCAAGGAAAAAGGGAAACCAGTAGGCGCCGTGAGGCGTGGAGGTTCCCAGGTAATCGATGACGGGAATGTGCCAAGTTCCCCAGAGCAAACCGAGGAGGATCGCCGAGGCGATAATGTTTTCGCCTCGCCCCGGAAGAGGTGCAAACTAGGACGCGGGACGGCGTATTTTGCCGATTGCGTGACGAAGAGTGTGAGTTACGAGTTCCAAGTGACGCGGGTTAACTGTTTTTTGCGTGATTCCCACTCGGAGCCGGAGAGCAAGCGCGGGGCGACGTCGATGAGTCGAGGAATCAGCTTGAATACGCCTGCCGCTGTCCAGGTCCGGCCATCGCGGGTGCGGTATTCGCGGACGTTCAGGGCGTCGGCCATGCTGGTGAAGGAAATGTCCTGGACAATCATTTCGGCGAGGAATTTGAGAGTTTGCATTTCCAAGGGGTCGTCTTCAAGATGGCGGCAATCCGAGGCGATGCGCAGGCCGAAGGGGATTTCTTCCGAGGCGGCCGGAACCGGCGGCTCTTCGGGTACGCCGGAAACTTCCACTTCGCGTTCCCATTCCAGGGCCACCAGGCTCCAACCGGCATCATGCATCTTGGACAGGTAGACGGAGGTCGGCAAGATGGTGACCTTCTCGCGCATGCGATCGATCTTTTTCACGGAAGCCTCCTTGGGGGGCGTTATTGATGCGGAAGATGCGATTTCCCCGGGGAAATCAGGGCAATCTTCGTGCCGCCCACGAAAAGGGCAGAAACTACAGAATCAAAAAGACTTGTGTATATGTGCAGAGGTTCGGGTGGGTCGAGAACGTCCGTTGTCGGGATGAAAGTGTCGCGATGCCGGACAGTCTAAATCGCAAGGAAAAAGTACGTGTGCCTTCTGAGGTAGAATCCCAAGCGGAAAGTTCAAGGGGAAAGTGATGCCAAAGAAACCGACGATTGATGATGCAAGATTGATACTGGAACTCTATGACTTAAGGCGGGAAGCGGAAATGCGCAAGGCGCGGCATTGGTGGGTGGCAACGTTTTGGCCGAAGAGCGCGGAAGATTTCATAAAAGTGGCCTCGGCCATGGGATCGGAAGAGAACAATTGGCTCAGGCAGGTGGGCGGCTACTGGGGAATTGCCGTTTCCTTTGTTCTGAACGGCGTCGTGAGCGAGAAGCTTTTCTTCCAGGTGTCGTTTTGCGGAGAACTTTATTTCATATTTGCAAAAGTGCGGCCCTTCCTGGCGGAGATTCGCGAGAAAATGAAGAATCCCGAGCTGTTTCTAAGCCTTGAAAAGGCCATCCTGGGATCCAAAATAGCGCGGGCGCAATTTGAGAAGGTCGAGGCGCGCGTGTCGGCGATGCGGCAGCAGAAATGAATTCACAATTCAGTGCGGCAGCGTGGAAGCGCAGAGTGCGATGCATCGTTGTGTGTCTCGCAGTTAGTGTCCCATTCCCAGTCGCGGCGTTTGCCAAAAATGCCGCCGTTTGCACTGCCGGGACAACGTTGCGGTTGAGCGCACCCCAAGCAAGCCAGGGAAATTTGCTTCTGATCGAAGTGCGAAGCACTAAATCGCTGGTGGAAGTGCAGGGCGAATGGGGCGGACGGACCGTGCCCATTTGGCAGGAAGCGGCACGCGAAAGGCAGCGAAAAGGTTTGCTGGCCGTTGACCTCGAAAAGGCGCCCGGCGAGTACCAATTGAAGCTGACAGGCCAGACTGCAACTGGCGAAAAGATTAGTTGCAGTGCGATGGTGGCGGTGAGGAAAGGCTTGTTTGCGACAGAGAAATTGCAAGTGGGGAAGGAGTTCGTCGAGCCTAACCCGGAACAAGTCAAGCGTGCCAATGAAGAGCGCCAGAAATTGCGGGATATTTTTGATCACGTAACGCCGGAGCGCCTGTGGGACGGCAACTTTAGAATTCCACTGGACGGCGTGACGACGGGCTCAAATTTTGGGAAGCGGCGGATTCTGAATGGCAATCCCGGATCACCACACGGCGGGATGGACTTGCCGGGCACCACTGGGACACCAGTGCACGCCGCGCAACGCGGGCGCGTGGCGTTGGCGGAGGAGTTGTTCTTCTCCGGGAATACTGTCGTAGTCGATCACGGTTTAGGGATTTACACCTTCTATGGGCACCTCTCGGAAATCGATGTAAAGGCGGGAGATGCCGTGGAAACGGGCACGGTGCTGGGAAAAGTCGGAGCCACGGGGCGCGTTACTGGGCCGCACCTGCATTGGGGGCTAACGGTGGAGCGCGCGCGGGTGAATCCGCTGCTTCTGGTGAAGCTTTTGAGCAACCCGCCCAGCGAGGAAACCCGGAAAAAGCCATCCAAGCCCGGAACCAATTGAAACGAACGCGCCGGTCAGGACACTAGACTAGGACAGGCCAGCGCTACGAGTGAGCAGGGAAGTACGAGGGTACTGTTACAGAATGGGCATCTGTGGTACTGTTCCGCCATTGCTTTGGAATAAGTAGGCAGGCAGTATGGGGCTGTGTGGGCAAGGTTCGTGCTAGTCACTTCCGCTCTGTTGTTCTGTCGGTTTGGCACTCTGCTGACACGACTTGTTAAGCGCACATCCGTCGATCGAATTTAGCTTTAATTGCTGTGGATTTAATAAATCAGGGCTTGAGGTCGTAGCCGAAATGTCCCTGCTTCACTTCCGTTGCAAAGAGCGCAGACGAACTCTTCGGGTGGCACTGACGGTGCCGCTGACGATTCACGGGAAAACGGATTCGGGCGAGAAGTTCTCGGCCCAGACGCATTCGCAGTCGGTGAATAGGCACGGCGCCTTATTTCAGCTTGAAGAGATCGTTCTAGTGGGGCAAACGCTGATCTTGATGAATGATCACACAGCGCAGTCGATGGAATGCCGCGTCGTCTCCATCCACCGGGCGCGCGACGGCAAGCAGTATATCGGAGTGGAGTTCATATCACCCGAGACGAATTTCTGGCACATGCAGTTCCCGATTCCGGGCGCAAAACCGTTGCGCCGGATCGTCCCCAACAAAGCTTCCGCGTAGAGCAGGGAGCGACTTTGCGGCTCCCCGTTTCAGTTCCTCGCTAGCATCACGTCCAACAAATGGCTGAGAATAGTCTGGAGTTCTTTGGGCCGGCCGAAAAACACTTTACACAGAGATCGCGGAGAGCGCAGAGGACAGAGTGCGGAAGAGCTGCGAGTTTGCTCGGAAATGGCGGAACCAGCGATTGGCCCACACAGACTTGATCAATCGTCGAAAAGGCCACGCTTTGACATTACCACCGGTAACCGGCAACGACATCGAGAGTGCGCTGAAATCCATTGGGGATCTGCTCACCTTGGTTGAGGACCACTACGGCCTCCCCCACTCCGTATTGGGTCCCGATCCTTGGGGGCAGAATCGTCGGTTCATTATTTGGAGAAAGCCGATAAGGCAATTGAGAAGGAACACGAACAATGGCGTAAGCTGGCGGCAAAGGCCGAGGGCGCGTTCATATCTTGACATATCATGATTTGTCAAGTTAGAATGATTTTGTCAAGAGGAGCACTCTTCATGTCACAGACGCGCGAGAAATTTGCTACCCAAGTTAATTCCAAAATCTTGAGGGATGTGCGGGCGCTGGCCGACGAGGAGGGCCGCCAGCTTCAAGCCCTGGTGGACGAGGCGCTCGCCGACCTCATCGAAAAACACAAGAACGCCAAGCCGCGCTCCCACGTGATGGGCGCGTACCTCGCCAGCCATGAAAAATACGGGCCGTTATACAAGAAGCTCGCTCGATGACCGACTACCTGACGATGGCCGAAGTGCTGGCCATGCACGCGGATCAGACTGAACGGTATGGTGGCTCCCCCGGCGTCAGGGATCAGGGGTTATTGGAAGCCGCGCTGTATCGGCCGCAGACCGGCTATTATGCCGATCTCCTCGAGGAAGCCGCCGCGCTGTGGGAGAGCCTGGCGCAGAATCATTCCTTTGTGGATGGCAACAAGCGGACGGCTTTCGCGGCCATGTATACGTTTCTGGCCATCAACGGGCTGTACCTTACGGCGGACGCGGAAAAGACCTACCTTTTTGTGGACAACCTTTATAAGGCCAACCAGTTCCGATTCGAAAAACTCGTTCCCTGGCTACGGGCGCAGGTGGAAAAGCGGAAGTAAGACGCGCTTGCGGCGCGGTCTACGAATACAGACTCCTTGAAGGGATGAATCGCGCCGAGAAAGGGCGCAGCAAGCTGCGCCACTACAAGGAAAAAGGCAAGGGGCGGTAAGGATTCGGTAGGGACGCCGCCGGCGTTGGTGCCGATGGCGGGGACTTCGCAGGCGATGGCAAACGCGGTGAAAAGGATTGGGCTGATTTCGGATACGCACGGCTTGCTGCGTAAGGAAGCACTGGAAGCCCTGCGCGGGTCGGAGCTGATCATCCATGCCGGGGATGTGGGGAAGCCGGAGATTTTAGAAGCATTGAAAGAGATCGCGCCACTGGTAGCGGTGCGGGGAAATGTGGATACCGAGCCGTGGGCGAAGGCCTTACCGGAGACGGCCGTGGCGGAAATAGGCGCGACGCTAATCTACGTCCTGCACGACGTGAATGCGCTTGACTTGAATCCTGCTACATCCGGTTTTCACATCGTGGTCAGCGGGCATTCCCACAAGCCGGGAAAGACGGAGCGCGATGGAGTGCTGTACATCAATCCAGGAAGCGCTGGCCCGCGAAGATTCCAGCTGCCAGTGACGGTGGCACGGTTGAATCTGGGCCGAATCCCCTATGAGGTGGAGTTCGTGAACCTCGAAGTCTCTGCTACCAATTAGGGTCTGCTTAGCGACACGCGCCAGAGATGGCGCTCCCGTGCGCCATATTTAATACGCAGCGCCGACCCACGCGAGACCGTCAACGCCGGGAGTGAGGTCGATGGGCGGCTGCATTTTCCAGGAGCGCACGTCGAGCACCGCAATTTTCCCGGCCCCCGTCCCGCTTACGTAAGCGATTTCTCCGCCGGGACGAATCAAGATTTCCGACGATCTTTCGGGAATCTCCAGCGAACGGACCACTTTCAGGGTTTGCAGATCAACGACGTGGAGACGATTGGCGCTCATACTGAGCGCAAGCAGCCAGCGCTCATCGGGAGTTGGCGCAGACGCATACGCCACGTCTGGCAACGCAATCCAGTTCGAGATTTTGTTCGTGGCTGCCTCGATGACGGCGATGCGTGGAGCATCCTGGTCATGAGTAAAGATGCGGCGGCCATCCGGCGAAATGGAAATACGCTGGACACTTTTTGCCACGGGAATCGTGCTGATGAGTTTGCGCTTCGCCAGATCCAGCACGCTCACGCTACCGGCGCTGACGTTGGCGGTGTAACCGCGCTGGCCGTCGGGCGACAGAACCAGCATGTGGGATTGCGGCTCGCCCGTGGGAATCTCCGCGAGGACCTTGCGCGTTGAAGGATCGACGACGTCGACAGCGTTCGCGAGCTCGGCAGTGACGTACAGCAGACCGTCGGGCCCGATTTCCGCGCGGTGCGGGCGGAGCGGTTTCCCCAGATCGATCGTGCCCGCGAGTTTGCGTTCCTGCAAATCAATGACATCAATCGTGCTGCCGTCCGTTCCGGGCCTGCCGACACCTGAATTTCCATAGATCGGAACATAAGCGAAACGGCCGTCGTTCGACACGATAACTTCATGGCCGTTCACTCCCACGGAAATCTTTGCCAGTTCGCGGCGATTGTCTGGGTCGACGACCAGAACGGTGTGCTCCTTCTGGTTCGCCACGACCAGCAGACCACCAGCCGGTAGCGCTGGCTTGGCGACCCGGAGCAGCGCTGAAGTGACAAACATCATGAAAACAAGGACAAACGATAAGCGTACGAACATGGGCCACCTCGACGAAACAGCATTCTCGCTCGAATGCGCGGAAGCTCAGCGGAGTATATCTTTTCTCGAAGTCAGCGCCTACGCTTGCGTTTCTTTTTCGCAGATTTGTTGCGTCGGGCATTGCGCGCAGAAGGCTTTGCGCCCCAGAGCGCGTCGCGCGTTTTCTTCGAAAGCTTCGCGAGAACTAGGTCATAAGATTCGCGCAGCAAGCGCGCCAGTTCCTCAGCCGGTAGAGTGTCCCTGGTTTGCAGCGCGACCCATTGCGCTCGCGCCAAGTAAGGCGCGGGAATGATATCGGACCGCTCGGTCAACTCAACGAAATTTTCCGGCGACGCTTTAAACGAGAGAAGTACTGGCGCCGGCTCGAGCGGTGTTACGGCGAACATCTTCCCGCCCACTTTGAATACCAGATCGTTGCCCCATTGGATTTGTTCCGTGGCGCCTGGAAAGGAAAGGCAAATCTCGCGCAGCCAATCGACGTTCATGAGCAAGATTCTAGAATGAAGGGCGAGCCAGCTTCAATGGATGAGGCGGCATGACTCGCGGCTTCATTCGCGGATCATCGTTACCACGCGATCTCTTTCACCGGGCCAATTACAAAGAAATACGAAAGCGCAGCCAGCATCGCGACGACGGCCATAATCACAAAAGCCAGGATGAAGTGTCCCGTAAAATTGACAACAAATCCGGTTAAAGCAGGTGCAATAACGCCCGCAAGATTCCCGACGAAATTTTGGAAACCCGTCCAGCGGCCCGCCATTCTTGGACCGGCCAGTGTTTGCGTGATGGCCCAGATATTGGACCCGCACATTCCGCCGGCAGCGAACGCCAAAAGCAGCAGAATAACCGAAACCGTTGGCCCCGCGAGGGCGCAGCCAAGCAGAAGAAGCCCAGCACTCCCCGCTCCCACCCCTGCAAATGTCTTGCGAACCAGCGTAGGTCTTCCGCCGGCGGCGATCCACCGATCAGAAATCCAGCCGAAGACCGCAGCTCCAGCCGAGTAGCATAAATATCCGACGGTGCCAATCTTTGCCATCGTTCCCATTGAAAGATGACGTTCGTGAACCAGATAGTAGGGCAGCCAGGTGATTTCGAAATACAACACATAATTTGCACCGAACAGGCCTCCACAAGTTCCCCACATCGATCGCTCCGTCAAGAGCTTGAGAAGCACCGCGCCGCCTTCCTCGTCGGACGAAACATTCGTGCCTCCCCGCGGCACCCACGCGAACCAAGGAATTAGCCAGGCTATACTCAACACGCCGAGGACGATGAAGAAGGGGCGCCAACCGTATCGTGCCATGAGCATCCCGCCGAAAAATGTCCCCAGGGCTGGGCCACACCCGACTCCGGCGGCGATGAGCGCGTTGGCGAACCCCCGGCCGACTTCCGGAACGTGCCGTACTAGAATCCTCGCATAGCAGGGATACGCAACTGATTCTCCGATCCCGAGCATCAGGCGGGCCGCAAACAAGGCCCCGAACGCATGCAAGCCGCCCGTAACGGCCGTCGCGCCCGACCACAGGAAAAAACCAATGGCCATCACCCATTTGGCGTCAAAGCGGTCCGCCAGCCAGCCGGAAATAGGAAGGAAAAGAGAGTAGGTCCAGAAAAAGGAGGACAACAGGATGCCGAGCTGAGACGCCGATAGGCCCAGTTGATCTTTCAGCAAATGAGCTGCGATGGCAAGGTTGCCACGATCGATGTAATTGATCAGGGCGGCGAGCGCCAACAGCGCGATTACCGGGCGCGAACCGCGGCCACTCTCGTTGTCAGCTTGGAAAGGCAAGTGTTGTCGGTGGACATTCTCTCCGCCTGCCGGGGGACTGGCAAGCAGCTTCTTGTTGGCGGACGGGGTATTCGTCCGGCTGTGCCAATGGAATTGATAAACCTGCCAGATGTGGGCGGCTGCGGAGTCGTTTTGGGAATTGCGAGACTCAGAGGTGCGGAAGAAAAACCCGGAAGGAACATAAGGAGAAGGGCCCCGCCTGCCGAGCCGGGGCCCCCCAGATTTAGCGCGTTACCTGCCGCCCCAGCGGTAGCTAATTCCCGCTTCGATTCGGGCGTCATTTTGCCTGGTACCGGCAAAGTGGGTGTACAGATAATCGACTTCGATTAGGCGCAGGGCGACGTGCTCCGTCAACCTGTAGTCCGCGCCACCGCCCAGTGCCATGGCAAAGGAGTTTGCGGTTCCGCCGCCGCCGACTCCGAAGTGCTGCCCGCCGAAGAGCACATGAGCGAATGGGGTGAACGAGCCAGCGGAACGATACGTTACGCGGGGCCCGAACAGGTAGTTGATCGCGTGGGCGCTCGTGCCGGACGGCAAGCCGGTCACTTTGCAATAGCCAAAGTCCCCGACTACGCCAAACCAGTCATTCAAGTTCCCTGCGGCCGACCCGCCAAAACCTTGGCAGTTTGTCCCCCCGGGGTTGAGCCGGATGTATTGATAACCGCCGAATACCTCGGCCTTGGGGTAATACTGTGCCCTGGCTGGGGCCCCAAAAGCGACTATAAATACTCCAAGAATCAGCAGTTTACGCAACTCTCCTCCTGTAATGAGGCTACGCTGAGCTTACTTCAATCATCCAGGGATACTTCTCCCGCTTCAAGTACATATTGTCCCCTGTTTCCCCCTGGACAACACGGAAGATTGCTTTGGATATGGGAATCTGGGCTTGAATTTCGAAGGAACCTGCCGGGAGTTGGACGGAGCGCCAGTGGCGGTACCAAAGCAAGCCTTTTTTGTCGTGCCAGGCTTACTCAAGCGCCCTGTCCCCTACCAGCGCAGCCGTCCAATTAGAAAGGGCATTTTCACAACGAAAGAATATAGCCCGTACATTTACCGCCAGAGCGTCAGGATGACGCCCATGACCAGATAGCAGACCAGCTGATAGCCGGTATTAATACCGAACAGCTTCATGCTCTGCTTCGTGAAAAGCGCGCCGGTGAATTGCACGGTGGCCACAAATCCGAGCCAGATATGGAATGAAGCCATCAAGCCGAAATGGAGGTCTTCTGCGCGAAGCCCATGGAGGATCAAGGCCAGGGTGAATGCTGAGATCAGGCTGGCAACAAAGGACCCGCCATACGCCGGGCCAGCGTTTTTTTTCATTTCCTCCGTCTTGGCTCTGTCGTTGGGGTCGTAGCCCATTTCCTTCATCCAGGGTTTCGCAAAGAGCAGGGGCGAATACCACAAAAAACCGACTACCATGGCGGATATCGCGGCCACCAGGATCGCGAACCAATTCAAGTTATGCATGTGCATGAAGGATTTCCTCCGGTTCAGCGGTGAGGGAAACTGTGGGCGCTATCCTATGACGCGCTTCGCCGGGATGCAAAGGAAATAGGCCGGGGAAATCTCTCAAGGATTGCCGCATCCTGCGGCTCCGCTTCTCTCCTCCTCGATCATTTCGGTCCAGAGCTTTAGAGTTAGGTCCTCGCGTTGGGGATTTCCGAGCTGCCAGCGAAGCTCTTTTTCATAGCGGTCCTTGAGGATTTGCAAGTCCAGCGGAACGGACTGCGCCAGGTGCTTTACGTCGTCGCGATCGCGCTGGATGTTTCGTTCGAGTTTTGACAGCGCGAGGTCATAAGGATCGAGGGCGCAGATCCGCAGATGCTTGTAAGCCCCTGGAAACATTTCGGTGAGCCGCTCTTCGTAGTCCTCCGGCACCCTGGCTACACCCACGTAATCCAGGAACACCTTGTACTTTTTGTGAAGCGCGCCGCCCCGGATGCCAAGTTCCAGCAGCGCTGCGCGTTGCTCTCCCGGAGCGATGAGCAGCACGTCGAGGTCGGAGGTCGCCCGCGGTAATCCGTAGAGCAGCGTGGCCACAAATCCGCCCATGCAATCCAAACGCGTCTCCGCAGTTGCCTCCCGGTCGAGTTCCCCGAGAAAGGATTTCCATGGTTCCGGCACCTGGCTAGAGTGTGGCATGAGGAAGATTCTCCGCCTGCATGTCCGTCAGCAGATTCCAATGCGCGGCTGTAGCGGGGCGATTCGTTCGAAGCCATTTTCTCTCCGCTTCCGTCAGGGCATCGTGGCAAAGAGTATCCTCCTTGACAAGCCTCGATCGTTCCAGCACCTCCGCGTATTCCCGGAGCCTTCCAGAACGGTGCGAGTCGGCTGACTTGGAAGCCACTTGAGAAGCTAAGGTTACGACGAATCCGAGCCGGTTCTGCCGGTCCAGCAGCTTGGCGTTCTGCACCGCCCAATCCCAGTCCATGTCCGCGTAGGCGAGCGCCAGCCATGGCAAGCCTTCCGTCACCCTGTCATCGAGGTTTGCTGCATTTAGTGCGGTCAACAAAACCTCGGCAGGATTGCGCTGCGCTTTCGCTCGCAAGTGCGCGAATCCCGGATAGCCCAAGGCCGCCAATTGCAAGCTGAGTTTTTCGCTTTGCACCGGCGCCGCAAAGGCCTGCTCGCGCAACGGCAAGGCTGTCGGGGGAGCGTGGAGAGTTTCCACTGCCAGGCGAGCCAGGTCATAGGGCAGCGTGCGGCGGCCACGCTCCAGCATCGAAAGATAGGCCTGCGTAACTCCCAGCTTTTCCGCCGTTTCCACCTGCGTCCATCCTTTTTTTCGCCGCGCTTCCCGTAAATCTTGGCCATTCATTGAGAGACCGCCTTCCTGGGCGTATCGTTTCCATGGAATTCATGGGTCGTGCGCCTCAGAGAGTATAACAATATTTGTTATATTTTGCAAGACAAAATTCCAGCGCGGAGCAGAACCCAAACCACGGCGGACAAGGCTTAAAAAACGGCTGTTCTCTCATGGGTAGCAGGGTACGAAAATCCTCTGTTAATCGCGACGAAGATGGCCTAAAACAAGGGGATTCTCAGGTCGCAAGGTAGTTCGGAAGTTCTACTCGACGGCCTCTATGGCGGTGCATGCCAATCGCACTTGATCCACGTGATCAAGCGCCGGGCGCACAGATGGGAATAAAGGCACAATTCGACGGTCCGAGCCGTAATTCGGACGAGAGGAGTGGTTCATGAAACCAAGAATCGTAAGTTTGCTGGCTCTAGCGTGTCTCATCCTTGCGTTTGCGTTCATTGCCGCGGCGCCGGCCGCGCCGAACAAGGCAAATCTTCCGGCAACACCGGCAGCCAGCGCGCCTGCCACGCCCGCCGCGACTCCAGCGGAAAAGCATCCGGAATCCGCGAAGCGCTCGAATCCCTGCGCCGGGCGAAAGCACACATGGAACACGCCGCCCATGACTTCGGTGGCCACCGCGTGGAAGCCATCGAGGCCACCAATCAGGCGATTAAGCAGCTGGAACTTTGTTTGAAGTTCGACAAGGACTAAGCGCAAGCAGACAACACAGCGCTTCTTGAAAGTTCAAAAAGCCCGGGCCGAACTTGAATTCGGCCCCGGGCATTTTTGTTGCAGGTTAATTGTGGAGCAGTTGCCTGAACTATTGGGCCCTGCGGAACTCCACGTAATCGCGCCCCGCATAGAGCCGGTAGCTTCCCGCCGTGGCTGAAGCCACCACTTGCAGCGGAACGGGACGCTTCATCTCCGCGTCGTGTTGCGAAGCCACCTGCAGAAGATCATTGGCGCCCACGTCCATCACCACAAACTTGCCGCCGTTGAGGAAACCAATGCCATAAGCGCCCGGCTTCAACGTCTGACCGGCGATTTCCAGCGTAACTTCGTTCAGCAGATAAGCTTGATACTTCTCCTTGATTGCCGTCGAGTAGCCGGAGCTGTCCACCATTCCCGCGAGAACGTAAAGATCGTCGGCGAAGTGCACCCCGCCGCTGTTGCGGAATTGCACCGGAGCACTCTGACCGCGGAAGAAAACACGTTCCGGGAAAATTTTCGAAGTCACGTCCGCTGCCTTGAGGACAACTTCTTTCCCCTCGGCGGGAGGATTGCCGGCCATCGTCGTTTGTGGATGCCGGATGCAGAAAGTCAACAGCAACACAGACAGAAGAACAGAATATTTTCCAAAGCGCACCATGGGGGCTCCTTTCAGGATGCCGAAATCGTACAACATTCCTGAGGGACAGGGCAAAAAAGCCAGCAGCAGGAGGGTTGAGTCTCCGCGTCCAGAGCGTGGAACGACTTTGGCATTGAAGCGGGCGTAACCCAAGTTTTACGGATGATTCATCAAGGCTCACACGTGCTGTGGCAACGTTCTCCGGCGAACGAAAGGTTCCCAACCAATTTTGTTCGACCGGGAGGAATATCCTTGAAGATAGCAGTCAAAGTTTTGGTTGCAATTTCGGCTGTATGCATTGCCGCCTTTGCTACACAAGTGGATGAAGACCATATTCGTTGGACCAAGAATGGAGCGCCAACCGAGGCGTACATCACCGGGGGGCCTTGGACCCTGGAACAATCTGGAGCGGCCAACGGTTTGAAGTCCTCCGCCTACTGCGACAAGAACGGAAACCAGATCGGGAATCCGGGGACGGAGCGGATGCAACCGTACTATTTCCCGGTTATCAAGGGCCACGGGAAGCATCTGCAGGGCTACTTCGATTGGCGGCCGAAAGATACCGATGAGGCGGTCGCAGCGGCGTTTTCCGAAGATGCAGGCTTCACTTGGACCTTTCAGCAGAAGGTGCTGGAACTGAGGACCACCTGCCCAGATCAAGTGCAGAAGGATCCTGACGGAGATAAGGACAACAATCCGGACGCGAATAATAGCGACAACGGCGACGACGATGGACAGGGGCACCAGTTCGTGATCAATATCGCCGGTCACACTTACTTGTATACGCTGACCCGCTCAGTTGGCCACATCGATTCTGACGACCTGGGCATTCATGAATTGTTCCCGCAGCCCGGGCTGCCGCTAAACGGTGCTTCGGCGATGGATGACGCGGCCACCGATTCATCGCCGGCCGGGACGCCGGAACTGCCGTTCCACACCATCGGCTTGTTGAATCCGGATGGCATTCTTGGGGTCGTCCCCGGGAGCTGGCCACTCAAGATTATCTACGAGCAGAAAATCCTGAGCGGCGACAACACCGGGAAGACCGCACTCCCCGCGTCACAGCAATGCAACACTTTCTGGGCACACTATTATGCGACCAATCCCTTCGGCACGGGGGTCAACGATGACATCTCCTACCTGCGGCTTGCGGAGACGACCGATGGAGTCAACTTCAAGGACGACGGCATACTGCAGGGCCTGAACGATCCGACCGATGTTACCGCCACCGGCACGCGCTGGCTGGCCACGGCTGGAACGATTCTAAGGCTGGAAGGCGGCAGATTCGGCCTACTCTTCTCTGGCGGCGGCTGCATCAGCGGTGACTCGGATGCATTCCAGTACATCGGCTACGCCGAGTCCAGCGACCTGCTCCATTGGACCGTCGTCAATGGCCTCAACAATCCGGTTGTTTCGACCGCACCGTTCACCATCGCCGTTGATCCCAACGGGATTCCTGCGGCGGGCGGCGCCCCGGTCACGTTTCCGGGCAACACTCCTGTCGTAGGAAACGCCATGGGTTGGTTCTCAGGCCGTGTGTATGCGCCGAGCGCAACACTCCTTGACCACCACAACATCACGGTCATCTTTGCCGGGTATCACACGCCAAAACCAAAGAATGGCTTGGGCGACTACCGCACTATCGGCCGCGTGAGCGTACACTCGGATCGTGAGGTTGTCGCGATCGGTCAGAGTGTTGGCGATGACAACGATGAGTAATTCCAACGCCTATCGTCACTTACTGTTAGTTGAACAGAACTAAAGCTGGCTGGCAGTAATGCCCGATCCACTGGAGAGGCCGGAGCATCGTTCCGGTCGTTCTTTTTTCATCAGCGATCAAAGCACACGGGTGCCCGGAGATAAGTCGTGATATCTTACGCGCGCGCCTGCGGGACTGCTCAATGTGGAGGATGAAAATGCTGGATCGCCGAAATTTCATGAAGACTTGTTCGGGAATGGGCCTGGCGGGAACCCTGTTTCCCGGAGTGTTATGGGCGCAAGTGCAAGCGCAGGCTCCGAAGAAGATCACCAAAGAAATGATCGAGAATGCGGCAGCCATCGCGGACGTGCCGATTTCCGAAGAATACAAAGAGATAATGCTCGAAAGTCTGAACGATCATGCCAAGGGCTACGAGGAGATCTACAAGCTGCACATTCCCAATTCGGTTGATCCGGCACTGATTTTTGATCCCGTGCTCCCTGGTATGAAGTTCGAAACCGAGCGAAAACCCATGCGAATTTCCATCCCCGCGAAACCCGCCCCGCCGAGCGCGCCGAAGAATCTCGAGGATTTGGCGTTCGCAAGCGCACGCGAACTCGCCGAGCTTGTTCGCACAAAAAAAGTGTCCTCGCTCGCGCTGACGCAGATGTACCTTGGGCGTTTGAAAAAGTACGACCCGGTCTTGAAGTTTATCGTGACGCTGACGGAAGAACGCGCGCTCGCGCAGGCCAAAGAAGCGGATGCCGAAATTGCCGCCGGAAAATACCGCGGCCCGTTGCACGGCTTGCCCTGGGGCGCGAAAGATTTGCTGGCCACCAAGGGTTATCGAACCACGTGGGGCGCGGGCGGATTCGAAAACCAGATGGTCGATGAAGACGCAACTGTTGTGAAGCGCTTGGACGATGCGGGCGCGGTGCTCGTAGCGAAATTAACGCTTGGCGCTCTAGCTCTTGGCGACGTGTGGTTCGGCGGCATAACGCGGAATCCCTGGAACACCAATCAGGGCTCGAGCGGGTCTTCCGCGGGTCCCGCCTCTGCCACCGCGGCGGGATGTGTGGCCTTCAGCATCGGATCCGAAACGTTGGGTTCGATTTCCTCACCATCCACACGCTGCGGTTGCACTGGACTCCGTCCATCGTTCGGCCTGGTGCCGCGCACCGGAGCGATGGCGCTCTCCTGGAGCATGGACAAGCTGGGGCCCATCTGCAGAACTGTAGAGGATTGCGCACTCATCCTAAACGCAATTTACGGGCGCGATGGCAAGGATCGCACGGTGCAGCCCGCCGCTTTCAATTGGGACGCCAATCTGGATTGGCGAAAGATTCGTGTCGGTTATCTGAAATCCGCATTCGAACGAAAACCAGACGAGCAGCAAGAAGCCGCAAAGGAAGAGCCGCCCGCTACTCCCGAGGAGCAAAAGAAGAGAGAAGAGCGAAAAAAACGGCGCGAGGCGGCGCGCGCGCGCGCCGAATACGACAGAAAATTCAACAATGCGGCCCTCGCGAAACTCCGCGAGATGGGCGTCAAACTGGTGCCCGTCGAAATGCCCAAATTTCCCTACGACGCCATGGTTACGATGTTGACCGCGGAATCGGCGGCCGCATTTGATGAACTGACACGCTCGGGCAAGGACAAGCTGTTAACGTCTCAGAAGGACTTCGACTGGCCGAACGCCTTTCGAACGGCACGCTTCATCCCCGCCGTGGAGTACATTCAGGCCGCGCGTGCGCGCAGGATGGCGATGGATGCCGTCGCAAAGGTGTTCGACGATTTCGACGTAATCGTCGCGCCTACCAGCGGCGAACAACTGGTGATTACGAATCTCACCGGGCACCCCGCCGTGATTTTGCCCAACGGTTTGCGCGGCAGCGACGCACCCAAGTCGCCAAATGACGACCCCAGCGATTTCCAGAATGCCGGCGGCCCGGGAACTCCCGCCAGCTTGACGTTTCTCGGAAAATTGTACGGCGAAGCGGAACTGCTCGCGTTTGCGCGCGCCTACCAGGAAGCTACGGGCTTCCATCTCTTGCATCCCAAGCTAGCCGCGGGCTAGTGCGAAGCATTCCTGCGTCTTGCATGCGCCAAAGTGCAGCCGCCGCATTATTTCAATATTCCGAGCGTCTTTCGCGGCAGACGCGCAACTTCCTCTTTCGTGATCAGGAAATTGTCGGAAATCAGCGAGGCCGGATTCCCCGCGAGCCACTTCGATATGGAGATCTCTTCGAACACCGGGCTATTGAACAGTGCGAAGAATTCCGTGGGTTCGCCGCCCACTTGTTCAACGCAATGTCCGAAACCTTGCTGAATAAAAGCGACGTGACCGGGTCCAAATTCTTCGGTCTTGGCTCTCCCATGTGCACCAAAAACGGTGATCCGCGAACGGCCTTTGATGATGTACTGCCACTCGTCGGCATTCGGATGCCAGTGCAGTTCGCGCAGCGCGCCCGGTTCCAGGTGCTGGAGCACCGAAGTCAACGTCGTGTTGATAGGAAATTCCTTCACTGTGGCGATGCGTTCCCAGCCCCCGGGAAACGTCAGCGGAGTCATCTTGGCCAGGCGGAACTTATGCGCCGACTGCGCGTTCTCAAGATCATCGGCAAGATTGGGCTCCAGGGGATTCTGCGGAATCTTGCCCGGCGAAATGTAAAGTTCCTTTTTTGGTAGATTGCTCACAGTGCTCAAGGGCAGATTCAGATTGCGCACTACCAGTTGCGCGGGAGTGCGCGCTATCCAATCCGTGATACTGAACGTGCCGAACTCAGAAAAATGACCGTCGTCAAACCCCAGCACGAAATGCGCTTCTTCATTGCTGATATTTTGCAGCGCGTGGCCATGACCCTTCGGGAAATACAGATGTCGCCGGGTTCAAAGACATCTGTGGCGCCCTGGCCATTTGGAGAAATGACTGTCGATCGAACGGTTCCCGTGAGCACCAACGCCCACTCCGCGGCGATCGCATGCCAGTGCAACTCGCGGATGGCCCCCGGTTTCAGCCTCATGGACACTCCCGCGATGTTTTGAGAGGCCGGAAATTCCGCCACGGTGGCTTCCTTCGCGGAACCCGCCTCGCCCACCCACCCGGTCGTGGATTCAATGTCATACTTGAAGTTGGCCAGTGGTTCGTGCTTGCCAGGGTCTTTGCCTACCTGATAGCTCTGCGGCTGTTCCTTGCCGGCCTGATAGTTCGGTGGCTGTACCTTTTGTTGAGAAGCTGCCACCGCCGGCAGCAGCGCTGCTCCGAGTCCCACAGTCTCGAGTATCTCGCGCCGTGTGAATAAGTTCTTCAGATTGAATTTCATCGAACACCTCAGAGAGTAAGGTTCCACCTTTGAGATTCCCGGTGCCCTGTCGGCCGGCCCGCTCAGATGCGAACGGTTGGGCAGCGACATACTTAGGATAGTTGCAGTGAGGTTGTCAACGGGCGCGAGGAAACAAATCGCGAAGAACGAGAGTCCTGCATATTTCAACCTGCGCAGGGTTGCGCCGACGGCCAGCAATGTTCGATTGGCAACACTTTCCGCTTTACATCCTTTTTTGCAGGGGAAATCCCTTGTTGGCCCAGTCCGCGACGAGACCTGTCGGCAGAACGAGCACGCGCAATTTTTTGAATCCCATGCCGCTCAGGGCCGTGAACGCCGGACGAACGTTGGGACACTTTCCGAACGGGCAGCACCCGCAATAAATAACCAGATTCGTCGTTCGCGAAAGACCGTGCGCCCACTTTTTCAAATCCGCCAGACCTTTCTCGGTGGATGCCGAGCCTTGGAACGCAGCTCCTGGAATATGGCCGCCGGCGAATAACGTGTGGAACCCAACATAGACAACCGTAGGCGCCGCTCCGTTCTTATCATCGAGTTCATGCGCGAGAGCAGCCGCCTGCACGATCTGTGCGGAAGTCCACGGGTCGGGCGACTGCTTCTCGTCTCCGCGGATTGCCGGAACTGAGACGATCGTCGCCGACGCAGTCATCAAAACGGCAAGAGCTGAAATCAAGAATAGAGTTTGAAAATGGTTTGATGCCGGTGCCAAAAGGAGTCCTCCGGGAAACACCCCGATTCTAGACCGGATCGATTTGTGGATACAAAGTAGGGCTCACTTACTCTTCAGTTCCACGCGCGTGCGCTGGAGCTTCATGGCTGTGGTGCGGAGAGTCTCGGGAATATTCTTGTTGGTGGTGAGGCGCTTCAGATCGACGGCGTTGAGCATCGGAAGCATGTGCAAGCTGACGTCGAGCGGCGTCTTCGGATTGTTGAGGAGGTTGCGAACGACGCTGTAGTTCTTCCGAAATACGCGGTTACCAGCGATGAGCCGGAGAATCTCGTCCGTGAGGCTGGACATCGCCGCAAAGGCTTCGACTTCCTGGTCCGTGAGGCGTGGAGATTGCAGCACCGCGCGTTGCACGACCTTATTGGTGTCGCGAATGAGCGTGCGCCGCGCTTCCGACCCGCCCTTCATGGCGAACTGCACCCGCTGCGCTACGGTCATTTTCGCCAGCCGTTGAATCAAAGTCTGCCGTCTCACGACGTCGGGTTCCACAGCCGCCGCGGCTTCGGCGAGTGCCGCTTCATCAATGGGATTGCCCGGACCGTGAAGTTCGTGGAGCTGATTTTTTTGTTCGACGGTCACGGACGTGGAATGTTCCAGCGCGGCGGCCAGCGCCGGAGATTCGCTGACGCGATCGAGTTCTTCCATCAGCGACTGGATGGCGATAGTCGAGAGGTGTCGAACAATGGGAACGAGCTGTTCGGCAGGGCAATTCTTGTTTTGTACCATGGCGTCGCCTACGCCCGGTTTATCGGCAAGGTTTTTTGCCGCGTAAGAAAAGAGCGCGAGGAGCGCGTGCTCGCGTTTAAGAGCCTCGACAAAGGATTCCAAAGGCTGCGAGAGCATCGCATCCTGCGCGCGGCTTGCCACCATTTCGTCGGCGTCATTGGCAAGAACCGCAAGAATCTCCGCGCGATCCGCAGGAGCAAGGTGCGCGCCGCCGGTGCACACGGCCATTTTTCGTTCGCGCGTGGCGCGCCCATTGCGCAGATCCTCAAGAATTTCCAGACTAAGAGTCTCCACTAGGTTACGGCCTCAAGTCCTTCTCACTCAGGACTATTCTACCGGACGCACCCGGCGCACCAAGGGGCGGCATAGCCCTCCCGTTCAATTCTAGCAACACCGCCGAGGAGTCCCCGGCGCTTACCTCGAAATCAGCTTTGGCCGAAAAATGGCGGTTCTCCCCGGCGGGCAACTCCGCGTCGAGCACAAGTTTGTTGTCCGCGAAGACCCGGACGCGTGTAGCCGCGGAAGTGGAGAGGGAAAGATCGAGTGGACCATTGGAAGCGGATTGTTCTGATTGCGACTGTACCGGCAGGGAAGCAGCAGGTTTTTTTGATGCGCGATACGCGGCGTAGCGGCGCCAGGCGTAGCGGCCCGTGAAGAAAATACCAGCAATCAGGAGAAGCACTACAAGAATGGCCGCGACCGGAAGCCATTTCGGCGGCGGCGGAATGCGTTCCTCTGGCTTGGGGGGAGCCGCGGCCGAATGTGCGGCGCGGGCCATGTCGTACTCGCCGAGCAGTGACTCTTCATTCAGGCCCAGGTAGCGCGCGATGGTGCGCACGAACCCATGGCCGAAGATTCCGCCGGGGAGCTTCGTCCAGTCCTCATTTTCCAGGGCTTCGACAAAACGTGTGCTGATGCGCGTGGCCTTGGTCAATTCGTCCATGGAAACTTCGCGCAGCTCGCGCTCGCGCTTCAGGCGTTCACCAAAATTTCCCCTGGCCATGAACCCGAACCTGTCCTCGACAATCCCGTTGCCACCGCGAAGCGCTCGATAGTGCTGCCCCATCGCGGTCGGTTGCAAGTGCAACCGCAATGCGGTTGACGCAGAGGGCGCTCCCGAAAATTCAGCGTGGCATCCCTCAACGGACTATAGGCGGAGCAATCCAATGCTGTCAAACGTGGGCCCCGTAGGGGCGAAACTTATTGATATATCTGCAGGGATGTCTAGACTCGAACAGTTTCTTTCGCTGCCTCGCGGACAGCCTTGTTTTCTTGGGAGCCTACGGTGAAATAAAACGTTGAACCACCTTGCAGCACGGAACGTGCCCACATGTGTCCTTTGTGCTTGTCAACGATTCGTTGCACGGTGGCCAGGCCGATTCCTGTCCCTTCGAATTCTTGGCGGACCTCGATGACGGCGGGATTGCGGGGCCGCCCGCTCCTGACCTGGCCCGGTTCGCGACGCACGAGGATACGTGCCTTTACTTCCGTTGCCCGGACGTGGATGCGGCGTACGCCTACCTGCGAGCGCGCGGGGTCGCTGCGAAAGAGCCCCATGTCGCGCCCTATGGCATGAAGCAGCTGTACCTCAGCGATCCCGACGGCTACAGCATCTGCTTTCAGTGGCCGGCGAAGTAGAGACCCGCCATGCCAATGGTCGGATTCAGTGCAGACGAGCCGGCGAGGTCAGGATGGCGAGATAGCCACGCCTGTACCACGAGCGGGTTGCATGGCTTTTTAGGAGGGGCCTATACTGGCTGAGATTCGCCACTGTAGGCGAGAATCGCGCGAATACGTGTTTCTTGGCGTTACCATAGTGCCTGGGACCGCGCGGGAGCATTGCCAGATTCAGCAAGGGAGAGGAACGAGCCCGAGTGGAGGATGTAAATCAGTTTCCGGCCGTAGAACGCCGCCGCAATCCTGGGCTGCTTTCCGAACAACGGGAAAAGGGAGAGATCGCTGTCTTCCAGGAGTTGGGGAAGGCGCTGACGTCTTCACTGCAGCTCGATCAAGTTCTCCGCACCATCATGGAGAAGATCGATGAATTTTTGCGCCCGGATAACTGGTCACTGCTGTTGCTGGATGAGGCCAAACAGGAGCTTTACTTTGAGCTGGCGGTGGGGAAGGCCTCGCAAGCACTGAAGGACGTGCGCATCAAGATTGGGCAGGGAATTGCCGGCTGGGTCGCGCAGCACGGCGAGACCGTAGTGGTGCCGGACACCTCGAAGGACACGCGGTTTTTCTCGAAGGTGGACGAAAAGACCAAGACGGAGACGCAATCTATCGTCGCGGTGCCGGTAAGATTTCGCGATACTTGCCTGGGAGTCATCGAGCTGATCAATTGCATGGGGCCGGATGGATTCGATCCGCGCGACCTGAAGCTGCTCGAAGCGCTCTCGGACTTCGCCGCGATTGCGCTGGAAAACGCGCGACACGTCAAGAAAATTCACGAGCTGACCATCACCGACGATTGCACTTCGCTCTATAACGCCCGTCACATGGGCTTCATCCTGGAGACGGAGATTTACCGCTCGCAGCGCTACAATTACGAATTCTCGATCGTGTTCATCGACCTTGATCATTTTAAGCAGGTGAACGATACGCACGGGCATTTGGTCGGTTCGCGGCTGCTGGCGGAAATTGGAAATGCGCTGAAGGAGCATTGCCGGCTGATCGATTTTGCGTTCCGCTATGGCGGAGATGAGTTTGTGATCCTCCTGCCGCAAACGTCAAAAGATAATGCCTTGAACGTGGCGCGGCGCTTACACAAACTGGTCCGCGAGAGCACTTGGCTTGTGGATCAGGGCTTGAACATCAAGCTGACGCCCAGCGTGGGCGTGGCATCCTATCCGGTGGATTCGCGAACCAAGGAAGGCTTGCTGCATCTCGCCGATGAAGCCATGTACCTGGTGAAAAATACCAAGCGCGACAGCGTGGCCGCCGCGAATATCGGGATTTTGCCGAATGTTGTCACCGCCGAATCCGCCGGATAATTCTTTGTGCCGCTGAACAGCTGCTCCAGCTTCTATACACTCCCTCAAAATTTTGTTTAACTGAATATATGAAGCGAAGCGAAGCGGCGAAGTATGCGCGCTGGTCGGCGGCAGCGGCGTTGCTGCTGGCGACTCTGACGGCAGGCGTGTATCTCGAACGCAAGTGGGTTGCCTACCGGGAAAAGCAAAAAGCGCCGGCGGCGGCTCCGCAGGATGTGACGAGGCTGTCAAGCGGGCTCACGTTTTCCAAGGAGGTGGGCACGCAAAAAATTTTTACCGTGGAAGCGTCGAAGGCCACGGACTTCCGCGATAAGGACGCCAGTTTGCTGGAAGACGTGAAGATCACCATCTTCGGAAAATCCGGAGAGCGTCATGACACGATTCGAACGCAGAACTGCCAGTACGAAAAGTCGGGAGGAAACATCGACTGCAGTGGCGAAGTGCAGTTTGACCTGGAGAGCAAAGCGGAAGCGGAGCGGGCAGCGAAAAATCCAGAAGCCGCAACGCAGCAGAAAGTACACGTGGAAACTCGCGGAGTTGTTTTTAATCGCCCTTCCGGTGTGGCGCGGACGGACCAGCCGGTGAAATTCGTTTTTCCGAATGGAAATGGCGAAGCGGTGGGAGTTGAGTATCACTCCGAGGAAGGTACGGTACGGCTGCTGAAGGATGTTCAGTTTTCGTTGACGGCGCCGAGAAATGACGCCGCGAAGAAAAGGGCAGCGAGTGCGCGAGCGAATTCGGCTGAACCTATACGTGTGACGGGGAAGAGCCTCAACTTCGAACGAGAGTCCAGAACGATGCAGTTGAACGGGCCGGTGGAGGCGGAAACTCGCGCGGGGCGATTGCATGCGGGAAAACTGACGCTGACGCTGGATGCGGCGTTTCGCGCGGAGAAGCTTGTGGTTAAACCGGGACCGAACGGGAGAAACCCCGAATTGGAATCGAGCGGTAAGGACGGCGCGGCAAATCTTAGTGCGGAAACCATCACCGCGCAGTTTGCTCCCGAGGGGTGGCTGACGCGGATCGAAGGAGCGGGAAGCGTTCGCGGCTCGCGACGAAACGGAAGAGAGACCGACGATTTCCGCGCGGAGCACGGCACAATGGAGCTGTGGCCGAAAGTAAACCAGCCGCGAGAATTGAACTTAAAGGGAGGCGTGCAACTGAAAACACAAGCAGACACATCCAGCGAAGCGAGGACGCTGCAGACGAACGAATTGCGCGTGGAATTTGCCGATGGGAAAAAAAGCGAGGGCAGCAAGCTCGAGCGAGCCGAGACCCTGAGCGCGGGAAGCATCGAATGGACGGATGCGGCGGCGCAAAGTGGAACGCCGGGAGTTCCCGCGAAGAGCGAAGCCGCACGAACGAAATTGCACGCGGATAAGCTCGAAATGGAATTTGGGGCCGAGGGCAAGGCGAAAAAATTGATTGCGACGGGCAATGTCTCAACGGAGCGCGCATTTGGCGGCAAACCGGTGCAGACAGCAACAGCGCAGAGCGGAACGGCGCAACTGCCGGCTAGTGGCGGGTGGTCGCAGATGGATCTGCAAGGAAATGTAAGATTGCAAGAAGGCGACCGGAGCGGTCAAGCGGAGCACGCGACGCTTGTGCGGGCCACGCAGACGGCTTTGCTGGCGGGAAAAGCGCTGGCGCGCGACGCCGCTTCGGAGACACAGGCGCCGCGGATCACCTTTGTGCAGACCACAGGAGAAATTCTTGCCGAAGGAGGAGTGCGCTCGACGGAGTTTTCGGCCAAAGGGAGCGGAGCACAACTTGCTCCCGTACCAGCGAGTATCTCGGCGGACAAGATGCAGGCGAATTCCAAGGCGGGGCGCGCCCTGTACACCGGACATGCGCGATTGTGGCAGGGCGACTCGGTGATGGAAGCGGATGCGATCGAGCTGCTACGCGACACGCGGGCGATGAATGCGACGGGAAATGTTCGCGCTGTATTTCCTCAGACCGCGGGGCAATCAACGGCGACGACCGTGGGCGTGTCGGCCAGCTCCAAGAAGCCGAAGTTGTGGCATGTAACAGCGGGAATGTTGACATACCTTGACGCGGAGAGCCGCGCGCACCTGGAAAAAAATGTGGTGGCGCAGTCGGCGGAGCAAAAGATGCGCGCCACGGCGGTGGACCTGTATTTCACGAGGACCGAGAAGGCCAATGCGAATGGGACGAAGGGTTCCTCTCCGGCAGTTCCAACAGCCGGGGCGCAACAGATCAGCCGGGCGGTTGGCACGGGCGGCGTGATCATCGAGCAAGGAACGCGAAAAGCGACGGCCGATCGCGGAGAGTATTCCGCTATGGACGGAAAATTCATAATGAGCGGCGGGAATCCCACAATTATTGACGCTGCGGAAGGAACCACAACGGGCCATCAATTGACCTTCTTTTTAGCGGATGATACGATCATCGTCGACTCAGAAAATGGTTCGCGGACGTTGACGAAGCACCGAGTCGATAGATGACGCCACTGCTCCGCGGCCGCCCGTGAAGAGGTATGCTGAAGCTCCAGGCCGTCGATCTAAGCAAGACCTATCGTGGTCGCAAGGTCGTTGACAACGTTGAACTGGAGATTGGACAGGGTGAAGTCGTGGGGCTGCTCGGTCCCAACGGCGCGGGCAAGACGACGACGTTCTACATCATCGTAGGTCTCACCCGGCCTGACTCCGGTCGCGTTCTCCTCAACGACGACGAAATCACGGACCTCCCCATGTACCTCCGGGCCCGCAGTGGAATCAGCTATCTGCCTCAGGAACCCTCGGTTTTTCGGCAATTGACCAGCGAAGAAAATCTACTCGCGGTGCTGGAGACACTTCCGCTGACTCCAGAACAGCAGCGCGACCGGCTCGAAGAGTTGCTGGTACAGATGGGGCTGGAAACCGTTCGAACGAGTAAGGCGTATACGCTTTCTGGGGGGGAGCGGCGCCGGTTGGAGATCGCGCGATCTCTTACCTTGCAACCTTCTTTTATTCTGCTCGACGAACCTTTTTCGGGGATCGACCCTCTAACTGTCAAGGATCTGCAGGAACTCATCCGGGATTTAGCTAAGTCTGGAATTGGCGTGCTTATTACCGATCATAACGTCCGTGAAACTCTGAGCGTGACGGATCGCGCATACATCCTCAAAAGTGGGAAAATATTCCGGAAGGGCCGCCCGGACGAATTGAGCAACGATGCGGAAGTCCGGCGCGTTTATCTGGGCGATCACTTCCGCTTGAACTAGAATTGCATAACTGAGGTTAGAAAAGGAAACACGGACGATCCATGGCCTGGCAAGGACTCAAATTAAATCTCCGAGTGTCGCAGAAGCAGATTCTGACGCCCGGTCTTGTGCAGATGGTAAGCGTCCTAGCGTTGAACCGGCTGGAACTGCGCGAAATGATCAACCAGGAGATGATTGCCAACCCGGTCCTCGAAGAGCAGAGCGAAGAACCGACGCAAAGCGACAATTACAGCGACGAAACCTTCCTGAAAGCGGAAACGGAAAAAGTCCCAGAGAAACCCGAAGCCAATCCCTTTGACGAATTTGATGTCGGAACATTCTTCAACCAGTACCTGGATACGGGGGGAGACGGCGGGCAATCGCAGGAGCGCGAAGTATCCGAGCGGCCCTCTTTTGAAAAGTTCCTCTCATCGCCAAGCGGTTTAACCGATCATCTCCAGTGGCAATTGAGCGTCACAATCTGTTCGGATGCCGTGAAAGAGATCGTCGAGAGCATCATCGGCAACCTGGACGAGAACGGTTACCTGACAGCTTCCACGGAAGAGCTGACGCAGAACGGAAAATATTCGCAGGATGATCTGGATGACGCGCTGGCCGTGGTGCAGGACTTCGATCCGATCGGCGTGGGCGCGCGGGATTTGCGCGAATGCCTGCTACTGCAACTGAAAGCTTTCGATCCGCAGAACAGCCTGGCGCAGCAAATCGTTTCGGAGCATCTCAAGCAAGTGCAATCGAACCAGTTGAAAGAAGTAGCGCGGGCGCTGAACCGGCCACTGGAGATCGTCAAGCACGCCCTGGAAGTGATTAAGAAGCTCGATCCCCGGCCAGGGTTGCGCTACAACAAGACCGAGCCGCGCCTGGTTGAGCCGGATGTGTATTTCCGCAAGGTGGATGATCAGTGGCAAGCGTTCTTGAACGAAGATGACATGCCGCAACTGCGGCTCAGCCCGACGTACCGGCGGTTGCTGGTTAAGGATGCCGCAGACCGCGACGTGCGCAACTATGTGAAGGAGCGGTTTACGGCTGCAGTACAGTTAATGAAGAACATCGAGCAGCGCAAGCACACCATTCTGCGTGTCTGCCAGTCCATCATTGCGCGGCAGGGCGAATTCCTCGATCACGGCCACGATGCGCTGAAGCCCATGATGATCAAGGAAGTGGCGGAAGAGGTCGGCGTGCACCCTTCGACGGTGAGCCGCGCGGTGGCCAGCAAATACGCGCACACGTCGCAAGGCGTGCTGGAACTGCGGTCGTTCTTTAGCGAGTCCGTCAACGGGCCGGAGGGCGGCGGAATGTCGCTGCTGACGCTCAAGCGCCTGGTCAAGAAAATGATCGAAGAGGAAGATTCCACCAAGCCGCTGACCGACGAGCAGATTGCCAAGAAGCTGGATGATGCGGGGATTCACGTCACCCGGCGCACGGTAGCGAAGTACCGCGAAGACATGAGAATTCCCAGCACCCACCAGCGCCGGGAAAAGAGCTGAGCGGCACTGCCCGTGAAGCCGCAGAAGCGAAATGATCCCCGGCAACTCGTCATCCTCACCGGACTTTCCGGTTCTGGAAAGAGTACGGTACTGCATGCCTTCGAAGACATGGGCTTTTACTGCGTGGACAATCTTCCCGTGGAGCTCATCCCCATTTTTGCGGAGCTACACTCTGCGGGTGAAGGAGACTTTGCGCGCGCAGCCCTGCTGGTCGATGCACGGGAGGGCGCGCAACTGGAAAAATTGCCGCCGCTGCTGAAACATCTGAAAAAGGATCATCCCATCACGCTGGTGTTCATCGAGGCGAACGAGGATGCCTTGTTGCGGCGCTACAGCGAGACGCGGCGCCCGCATCCTCTGGGCAAGAATTTTTCCGTGAGGGAAAGTTTGTTGCACGAACGCGCGCTGATGGAGCCGATCCGCAAGCTGGCGGACGTGGTGATTGAAACCACGCAATTCAATGTTCATGAGTTGCGGCATTTCGTCACCGAGCGTTTCAAGAATCCGGACAAGCGGCCGATACTAGTTTCGGTGGTGAGTTTCGGGTACCGCTACGGAGTGCCGTCGGACGCGGACCTGGTTCTCGACGTGCGATTCCTGCCCAACCCGCATTTCGTGCCGCGTTTGCGGCCCTTCACCGGTAAAGACCCGAAAGTACAAAAATATATCCGGTCGTTTCCGCAGACCGGGGAATTCCTGCGCCGCATGGAAGGATTGCTGACCTATCTGATCCCGCATTATATCCGCGAAGGGAAAAGTTATCTGACCATTGCGTTCGGCTGCACAGGCGGAAAGCACCGCTCGGTGATGCTGGCGGAGTCGGTGCGGAAGGCGCTGGAGAAGCGCGGATTTTCGGCGAAAGTCATTCACCGGGACATCGAGAAGTAAACCGCCGCCTCTGGTGTCACTGAATTCACTCTAATTCGCCTGAAGATCTAACTGTCTATTTCATCTGCTTCATCTCACTCGTCGGCGGGACCAGACCCTTCATGCGTAAGTACACCGCCGCGTTTCCGTAATGTTCCCAGGTATGCCACAAGTTCCAGTTCAACATGGCAAACCTGGTCCTACTGCTGTTACCAAACTTGACGGTTTCCGCGCCTGAAGCATCCGTCAGCGCATCGTATGCGCCATCGCAATATGCAAAAGCCTTCTTTAGGGCCTCGATCAAGTCCGCCTTCTTGGACAGCGTATTCTCGATCTCCTTATATGCCGCCTTTCTGGTTTCACCCTTGGCAGGAGCGCATAGGTTGTATTGGTCGTCGGCAACATGCGCGACCTGCTGGCCAAAACTTCGGACGTCGGGCGATGGCTTGAATCCGTAGTTCGTTTCGGGCATTTTTTCCGCGGCCCGGATGAAATAGTCTCTTATGTTCTTGTAGTCCTTTCCAAGGTCCGCGCTCAGAGGATTGCTCTGTGCCTTCAGCGTTCCTCCATCAGCGACTGCCATGACGAGCCCCAGGATCAACAATCGGTTCATGTCCTAACCCCTCCGAGAGATCACACTACTAAACGCAACTTCTAACTTAGGATTGACGCCCTTCAACGGATTTTGATAGCACAACCACGGGTGATTTCTAGGAAGACCGGAAAGTCTGAAATTGGCAGACTACGGCAATCCTAGGGCCGCGGAAACTTGACACGCCGCGACGCGGCGAATAGCGTACCAAGAGGACAAGTCAGGGAGCCTGCAGCGTGGCCTCGTTTTTGTCACCACAACTTAAGCGCTTGCTTGGATATTTGCGGCCCTACGCCTTCCGGTTCGGTCTGGGCGTAATTCTGGTCGCGTTTGTTGCGATGGCCGAAGGCGCCGTCGCCCTCATGATCAAGCTGGCGGTCGATTTCGTTCTCAATCCAGCCGTCAACGGTTCGCGATTGCCGATTGGGACTCTGCCGTGGAACGGGCGAGTTCTTTACCTCAATGACTATTTCCCCGCACGCGTTCAGTATGTGTGGAGTGTTTTTGCTCTTTCCCTGATCATTCTCTTCTTCGCAAAATCACTCGCTGAGTACTTCGGCACAACTTCGATTCAATACTCCGGTCTCGCCGCCGTCACGGACTTGCGCAACCAGGTTTATGCGCGCATCATTCGCCAGCCCATCGGTTTTTTTCAGCACAATCCCACCGGGCGCTTGATTTCGACCACTATCAATGATGTCGAGCGCGCGCGCTTTGCCCTTAGCGAATGGCTCGCGGATCTATTTCAAAAATCGTTCACGCTTATCGTTTTTCTGGCTGTCCTTCTGGGCATCAATTGGAAAATGGCGCTGGGCTGCGCTGTCTTGCTGCCTTTGGTCGCGTGGCCGATTAACAAATTCGGCCGCAAGATTCGCCGCTCCGCGGAGAACAGCCAGACGCGCCTGGGCGACTTGAGCCAGATCCTGCAGGAGACTGTCAGCGGCAATCGCGTGGTCAAAGCGTTTGGCATGGAAGATTTCGAGATTCGCAAATTCGGCGAAGCTGCGAACAAACTGCTCCGCGAAAACATGCGCTGGGTGCGTGCCGCGGTGATTACCGGACCGCTCATGGATCTCCTCGGGGCCATCGCCATTCCGCTACTTCTCCTGTACGCGCGGCAACAGATTCACCTCCAGCGCATGACCGAAGGCCAGTTCTTTGCTTTTCTCTACGCGATGTTCAATGCTTACATGCCGCTGAAGCGCACGGGCTACATCTATCAACAACTTCAGGCGGTGAGCGGAATCAGCGCGCAGGTATTTTCTTATCTCGATCGCCCGGAGGAAAAAAGCGAGCAACCCGGCGGCGTGCCGCTGGCACCGTTTTCGGGGGAGATCGTCTTCGGCAACGTGGGTTTCGCTTATGATGGCGACTCGGCAAGGGTCCTCCAAGACATTCAATTTCGCGCGCGCCGCGGCGAGGTCATAGCCCTGGTAGGGTCGAGCGGGGCCGGCAAAACCACGCTCGTGAATCTTTTGCCGCGCTTCCATGAAGCGACCTCCGGAACGATTCGCATCGACGGTGTGGATATTCGCGGTGTAACCATCAAGTCGTTGCGCGAACAGATCGCCATGGTGACGCAAGAGAACATCCTGTTTCACGATACCGTGTGGAACAACATTTGCTACGGATTGACGAATATTCCCAAGGATAGAGTCATTGCTGCGGCCCAAGCAGCGCTGGCACACGATTTCATCATGGAGTTGCCGGGCGGGTACGATACGGTAATCGGCGAACGCGGAACGCGCTTAAGCGGAGGACAGCGGCAGCGTATCGCCATCGCGCGCGCGATCTTGAAAGATTCGCCGATTCTGATTCTCGACGAAGCGACCTCGGAGCTGGATGCGGAGTCGGAGATGTTTGTGCAGAAGGCGCTGGCCAACTTGATGGTCGGACGAACTACTTTCGTGATTGCGCATCGCCTGGCCACGATTCGGCGCGCGGACAAAATTCTTGTCCTCGAAGACGGACAAATCCAGGAAAGCGGAACGCACACGGAACTGATCGCCGGCGGCGGAACGTATGCCCGACTTCACGATTTGCAGTTTGCAGACGACGACATGCTGGCGCCGGCCCAGGCTGCACCGGCAAAGGTGGATGCTGCATCGGATTCTTTATGAGCCAAACAACGACAATACCAACGAAGAAAATCGAATGTTTTTCCATGACCGGATACGCGCAAGCGCATGCCGAGCAGGATGGCTGGGCGGCGCGCGTCAGCGTGAAGAGTGTGAACCACCGGTTTCTGGACCTCAGGTTACGCATGCCCGAGGGATTTGATTTGTATGATTTGCGGCTGCGGCAGATCGTGCGTGAAAAAATTCATCGCGGCCACGTGGAAGTAACCGTAAACGTCGAACCGGGGAAAGCGGCGCCGGTGCAGGTAAATCGGGAGTTGGTGCAAGCGTATCTGAAAGCCGCCGAAGCGTTGAGGCAAGAGACACGAGCGGCGACGGACATGGACGTGGTCGCGCTTCTAAGGCTGCCCGGAGTGATCACCGGCGTCACCACGGCTGTGCCGGAAACGGAAGAAGAGCAGGAGCGGCTTGGACGAGTGCTGGACATCGGCTTGCGCGATGCGCTGGCAAAGCTGGATGATATGCGGCGTGCGGAAGGGCGTCATCTGGTGGATGAGTTGCGCGATCGACTGGCACGTATCGGCGGTCATGTCGAGCAGGTGCGCGGGCTTGCTGCGACGCTGCGTCCGGCGTTCACGCGGCGCCTGGATAGCAAGCTCAAGGAACTGCTCGGCGGAGTGGGCATCGACCCGGCCCGGCTCGCGCAAGAAGCGGCGCTGCTTGCGGAACGCAGCGATATCAGTGAAGAATTAGACCGGCTGCGGAGCCACCTGCAGCAATTCACGAAGCTGCTCGACGGGGCTGGGGAGCTGGGGAAGAAGCTGGATTTTTTGTTGCAGGAAATGCATCGCGAAGCCAACACCATGCTCTCGAAGACGCCCGGCGTGGAAAGCGAAGCCCTGGCGATCACCGAAGTGGCGCTGGAAATCAAAGCGGAGATCGAAAAACTGCGGGAGCAGGTGCAGAACATCGAATGAGCTCGCAGACTGAGATCGCGCCGCTGCTGTTGATCGTGTCGGGGCCGTCGGGATCGGGAAAATCGACTTTGGTGCAGCGTATTCTGGAGCTTCCCGGCACGATGCCTTCGATCTCATGTACTACACGGGCGCGCCGGGCGACCGAAGCCAGCGGGAAATGCTATGATTTCGTAACGGAAGCGGAATTCGACGCCATGGTTGCGCGCGGCGAATTTCTGGAGTACGCGCGGGTTTTTGGAAAGCATTCTTACGGCACGCCGCGGAAGTGGCTGGAGGAATCGCGGAGGAAGGGACTCGATCTGGTGCTGGAGATCGATGTCCAAGGCGCGGCGCAGGTGAAAGAAAAGATTCCCGAGTCGGTGGCGATTTTTATCTTGCCGCCGTCGCGCGAGGAGTTGGAACGCAGGCTGCGCAGCCGGGGCCAGGATTCGAACGAGGAGATTGCACGGCGGCTGGCCACGTCACGCGACGAAATTGCGCAGTTCGGCAAGTACTACGATTTTTGCGTGGTGAATGAGGATGTGGAACGCGCGGGACGCGAAGCGCAGGCGATCGTAACCGCTCTGCGTTGCACGAGCGCGCGACGGAGGGCGAGAGTGGAACAGCTTCTGGCATCGTTTGGGAGGGTATGACTGAAATGACCATGCAGACAAAAGCTCCGGAGAGCCAGTTTGCGTATGTGGTGCTGGCGGCGAGGCGTGCGAGGCAGCTCATGGCAGGCGCGCCGCCGCTGATCGAAAACCCCAGGACACAGAAGGCCACGCGGATCGCGTGCGAAGAGCTGGAGCATAGCCTGATCGAGTACGACTTCACGGAGCCGTCATCGATCGACGTGGACAAGGAAGGGAATAAGCGGCGGAAGTAGCGGGCCGCGAAAGACAACGATGCGAATCACGCTTGGTGTGACGGGCGGAGTGGCGGCTTACAAAGCCGCAGAGCTCGTGCGCCGTTTGCAGCAGGATGGGTTCAGCGTGCAAGTGGTGATGACGCGCGGGGCGCGGGAATTCGTCACGCCGTTGACGTTTGCGGCGCTGAGCGGGCAGAAGGTCATCACGGATCTGTTCGGCGATTCCGCGGGCAGCGAAGCAAACCTTGAAAGCGCGATCGAACACATCGCGATAGCGCAGCGGACGGATTTGCTTCTGGTGGCGCCGGCCACGGCGGACGTGATTGCAAAATTTGCGCGCGGGATCGCGGATGATTTTCTGACGACGTTGTATTTGGCATCGACGGCGCCGGTGGTGGTAGCGCCGGCCATGAACGTGAACATGTGGAATCACGCGGCCACGCAGGAAAATGTCGAGAGGCTGCGTGCGCGCGGCGTAAGAGTTGTGGACCCCGGCGAGGGCTACCTCGCTTGCGGCATGACTGGCGCGGGGCGGCTGGCCGGACAGGAAGCCATTGTCGCCGCCGTTCGTGACGTGCTGAAAACGCAGCGGGACATGGACGGTGAGACCGTCCTGGTAACCGCGGGGCCGACTTGCGAAGATCTCGATCCGGTTCGCTACATCACGAATCGCTCGTCTGGGAAAATGGGTTATGCCGTGGCGGAAGCAGCGGCACTGCGCGGAGCAAAAGTCATTTTAGTTAGCGGGCCCGTGAGCTTGGAGCCACCCGCTGGCGTTGAGCGGATTGACGTGCGCACCGCGAAAGAAATGCACCAGGCCGTTGTGGAGCGAATTGCGAATTGCTCCATCGCCATTCTTGCGGCCGCAGTGGCGGATTACCGTCCCGTGGAACAGCACTCGGGAAAGATTAAGAAGACGCTTTCACCGCTGACAATTGCGCTCGAGCCAACCACAGACATTTTGATGGAAGTAGCAAGAAACAAGGGTCAGAAAATTGTAGTGGGTTTTGCGGCGGAAACAGACCACGTGGCGGAGAACGCGCGAAAAAAACTTTCTGCGAAGAACGCCGATCTGATTGTAGCCAACGACGTCACCGCCGAAGACGCAGGGTTCGATCGCGATACGAATATTGTGACGCTCTTTTCCCGCGATGGCCGAGACCTCGCGCTCCCGAAAATGAGCAAGAGCGAAGTGGCGCAGCGGATTGTGGATGAAGTCGTGCGCTTGCGAAGCGTTTTGTACGGAACAGCTGCGCTGAAGCACTCCGGCGATTGATCCCGCCATGGCCGAGCGTGTTTCCGAAACTCTCCACAAAAAATTATCAGACCGGCTGGACTTCTACGAAGACCTTGGAATCCAGTTGTTTTATCGGGACCGCACTGGCGTTGCAGCGCCGGATATCGAGAGCCGTGCGGAACTGTCTGCCAGCACCCGTTTCGCAGCTCCAGATCTTCAAAAGGAAGAACCCTTGCCCAAGCCCGCAGGAAAACCCGCATTGCAAAAGGCCGCCCCAGCTTTGACGCCGGTGAGTCCCAAGATCGCATCGCTTCCTGTAATCGCTGGCCCGTCGCTCTTCGAGTCCGTGGAGAAGATTACCGGCGACTCGCTGCTCAAGACTCGCGAGGATTTGGGCGAATGCACGCGTTGTAAGCTGCACAGCGCGCGGCACAAAATTGTTTTCGGCGACGGAAATCCCAAGGCCGAATTGATTTTCGTGGGCGAAGGCCCGGGCGCCGACGAAGACGCGCAAGGTTTGCCGTTCGTCGGGCGCGCGGGAAAACTGCTGACGCAGATGATCGAAGCCATGGGGCTGCAGCGCAAAGACGTCTACATCTGCAACGTGGTGAAGTGCCGGCCTCCGGAGAATCGTCAGCCGGAGGAAGACGAAATACGCGCTTGCTCACCATTTCTGATGCGCCAAATCGACGTCATTGCTCCCAAAGTGATCGTTTGTCTCGGCGCCGTCGCTGCAAAAACATTGCTGCAAACCAATCGCGGAATTTCTCAATTTCGCGGCGAGTGGCTGGAATTTCGCGGAAGAAAATTACTGGCCACCTATCACCCCGCGTATTTACTGCGCAATCCGCCGGCGAAGAGCGAAGTCTGGAAGGATCTCCAAAAGGTCATGGCAGTTCTCGGCCTTGAAGTAAAGAAAGGCAAGTCCTCCTAACTCATCATGGGAATTTTGCTGGGCTTGCTGACAGCGCTGACTTGGGGCGGCGCGGATTTCATCGCG
>WNFQ01000154.1_pt1 | contig 40264 bp, 29 predicted proteins | sample 5400171 | NCBI WGS metagenome assembly WNFQ01 (sample SAMN13153356, study PRJNA577476) | soil metagenome | isolation source: 20 cm soil under Madrone tree | place: USA:California | collected 2016-06-14
GCTGTCGCCTGAGCGGCCGGCGTTACCGTTGCGAGGCCTGGCGGCGTGCGCGGCCCGGTCATGACCGATTGCGCGGCGGCGCGCAGGGTCGCCCCCGCCAGCGCGGCGCACAGGGCGATGAGCAGAGCCAGGATCCAGTTCTTCATGGCGCATCCTCCGCATAGCGTGCGACCCGGAACCCGAGCGTGGGGGCCGGACCATCGGCGGTGTCGCGCCACGCGAGCCGCAGCTCCGAGACGCTGGCGGTTTTCCAGCTCGCCCCGCGCACGACGTGCAGCGTACCCTGCTCGGGGCCCAACGGGTCGGTCACCGGAGCTGCGTCCACGAAGGACTCGTAGTAGTCGTTCACCCACTGCGACACGTTGCCCGACACGTCGTGCAGCCCGAGGGCCGTCGGGCGGAACTTACCGACCGGTGCGAGCACCGGGTAATCGTCGCGATACCCGGGAAGCGTCGCCGGCAGCGAGCTGCCGGTCTCGCTGCCTGCGAGGTTGCCGACCTGCGGCGGCACCGGCGGCGAATCGCCCCAGGCGAAGCGATGCGACACGCCGGCGGCGCCGTAGCGCGCGGCATACTCCCACTCTGCCTCGCTCGGCAGCCGGTAGCCCCGGGTGACCGGCCGCGTCAGCACGAAGGCGTTGCCGCTGCGCGCGTACGCCGGCGGCAATCCGTCCTGCTGCGACAGCCAGTTGCAGAACTGCGCGGCGTCATCCCAGCTCACCTGGGTGACCGGCTGGCTGTCCAGATCGATGGACTGGCGCTCGATGTAGCCCGAGGCATGGGTGGCGCGGAATCTGCGGAACTCACCGTTGGTGACCGGCTGCACCCCGATGTAGAACGGCCGCCGCAGCGTGACGCTGCGCAGGCCCTCGTTCGGCCGCCGGCCCTGCTCGCGCCGTTCGCTGCCCATCTGGAACGTGCCGGGCGGCACGAGGCGCAGCAGGTAACCGATCTGACTTCTGGTGAGCGGCGCGCTCTCCAGCAGCGCCTGCCCGCGATCCGAGGGCGTGAGGTGATACAACACCGTGCGCTCGAGCTCGGGCGCGGGCGTGATGATGCCTTCGAAGGAGACGAATCCGGCCTTGCGCACCTCGATGCGGTGCTCGACGGCCGGCAGGCTCAGCGACTGCGGGGTCGGTCCGCGCGGTGCGCCGTCGACGAGCAGCTCGGCGCCGGCGGGCTCGCCGGCCACCTTCACGCGCGCGAATACCGGGGTGAGCCGCGCGTCCTCACTCAGGCTGCGACCCGACGTGGCGAACACCTCCTGCGTCCAGGTCGCGTAGCCGGGAAGGCTCACGAGCACCGGATAGGCGATACCGGACGGCAGCTCGACCGCGAGTGGCGCGCGGCCGCGATAGGTGCCGGCGATCGTGACGTCCGCCCCCGCAGGCGCCGAGCGCACACTGAGGTGCGCATCCGGCTGGCCGAGGGTCACCGGTCCGACGGCGAGCGCCTGTCCGCCCCTGAGGACGACGCTGCTCTCCCAGGTCTTCCAGCCCTGCGCCGCGATGCGGATGCGGCGCACGCCGGAAGCGGCGGCAATGGTCGCCGGCGCCGGGCCACCGTCCACGCCATCCACGCTGACGTGCGCGCCCTGCGGAACGGCGGTCACCGTGAGAGTGCCCCACGCGCTCTGCAGGCGCACGTGCAGCTCCTGGCGCGCGCCCGCTCCCTGGACGGTGAGCGTCGTCGCGTAGTCGACGTAACGCGGCGCGCGCAGGCTGACGGTGCGCTCGCCCGCCGGTACGGTGAGGACTCCGGGCGCGAGGCCCGCGGCGACGCCGTCGATGCTCACCGCCGCCACCACGCCTGCGGTGTCGATCTGCAGTTGCCCGGGGAGTTTGACCAGCACCAGATGCACCGCGCTCGCGGCGCCGGGCTGCACCAGGACTGCAGCCTCGGCCGGCAGGAAGCCGTTGCGCTCCGCGCGCACGATCCGCCGGCCCGGGAGAATCAGCAGCCGGCCACCCAGGTGCAGCGACAGCGCCCCGGGCGCGCGGACCCGCGCGTCCTGCGGACGTACGTCCAGTGCCACCGACCCGACCCGCGCGGCCAGCAGTGCGAGCGCCGCAGCGGCCCCCGCCGCCGCCGCGGCGAGCCACCCGGCGCGCCGCGCGCTCCCGGGCGCATCCGCGGCACGCGCGCCCGGGCGCGGCACCGCCAGGCCGGCGGGCACCTGGATCTCGAGATCCTGATCGCCCCCGTCCTCGGGTGACACTGCGGCGAGCGCGGCCGCGGGCGCGATGGTGACGTTGCCGGCGAGATGCTCCACCGACAGGCGCAACAGCGTGCGCGACGCGTCACCGACCCTGACCTGCGCGTCGCCGACGCTGAGCACATCGTCGCGGCGCAGATCGCGCTCGCCGGAGAGCGGCCGGCCGTTGAAGCGCACCACCACCGCCGGTGCGGGCTGCACCAGCCACAACCCCCGCTGGCGTCTGACCGACAACGCCGCTCCGGCATCCACACCCGGCACCACGACGTCTGATCCGGCGCCGCCAATCGACAGCGTTTCCCCGAGCACGCGCTCGCCGGCCGGCTCGCGCACGCGCACCTGCCCCCACGCCCCCGGCTGCATCGACACGCCGTCGTTCATGGGCAGCTCAGATGCGCTCGGAGCAGCTGACGTTCACCGTCTGGGTCTGCTGCCCAGGCCTGACGGTGATGTCGCGGCGCACGTCGCGGTAACCGTCGCGCGTGCCGATCACGGTGTAGTGGCCGGGCTTGAGCTCGATGTCGCGCCTGGCGAAGCTGCCGAACGCGCCGACGCTGGGTATCGCCACCTGCGTGAGGCTGTCCGATGTCAGGGACAGAGGTACGGGCTGGTCGAATTCCGGCAGCAGCGCGGACACACGCGCAATCTGCGCGCGCAGATCCGGACCCGGTGATGGCTGCTCCTGCGCCGACTGCAGCAGCGCGAGCGCCTCATTGCGAACCTGCGGCGACGCCAGCCGATCGGGACGATCGATCAGCGCCTGCAAGGCATCCTCGAGCTGCATGCGCGCCGTGACCCGGGCCCTGCCTTCCTGGGCAAAGACGAGCGAGCGATCCTGACGCAGCGCTGAGCTATAGAGCTGCAAGGCCTGGTCCCAACGCTCCTGCGCCTCGAGATCCGCGGCGCGCGCGCGGATCGCCGCGAAGCCGCGTTCGCCGCTGACCGCATTGACTCGCCGCAGGCCCTCCAGAGCCTCGATCCCGCCGGGACGCAGGTCGCGCGCCCGTGTGAAGGCAGCGCGCGCTTCCTCGAGGCGGCCGGCACCGAGTGCCGCGAAACCCTCGCCGGCCGCCCTGGCGTAACTGTCATCGCCGGAGGCGGCGCTCGAGCGCGCGAGCCCCAGGCGGGCCTGCGCATTCTTCGGATCGAGTGTCAGCACCCGGGTGTAGTCCTGCGCCGCGCGCGAGTACTCGCGCGCGGCCTGCGCGTTCTCGGCGTCCGCGAGCAGCGGCAGAACGCCCGACAGGCGTCGCGCGCGGCTCTGCCCGAGAGCCGCCCGCTGGTCCCGCGGATCGATGCGCACCGCCAGTTCGAAGGCCTGGGCCGCCAGCTCCTGTTGGCCGGCGCTGAGCGCGCGCTCACCCGCGGCGAGCTGGGCGGTGAGCGCCGCCGGCGCGGCACGCTCGACCGCCTCGAGCAGCCGCGAGGCTTGCGCGAGGCGTTGCTGCGCGAGTGCGAGGCTCCCGGCGTCGTACGCGCCAACCGACTCGGCGGCGCGTGTCTTGGCCGCGGCGAAGTCAGCGCCGCCCCAGACACCCGCGCCGCGGGTCTCGAGCACGGCAAGCCGGCGGTCGAACCCCGCACGGTCCGTCGCGAACCGGGCGGTCGCCCCGGCCGTCGCTGCAGGCGCAGCGGTGCTGCCGGGGGGCGCGAGGTTGTCGGCGGCGCCGCTGCGCGGCGCCGGGGCTGGCGCCGAGGGCAGCCTTGCGTAACGCGGCAGCCAGAAGAAGGCAGCGAGTGCCGCAGCGACCAGCCCGGCGAGCGCTAGCAGTACCCGCGGCGTATGGCGGCGCTCCGGCTCGAGCCGCGGCAGCTCCGGGGTGACCTGCCGCAACTCCTCCCGCAGCGCCTGCGCGCCGCGGACGCCGGGCGCCAGCGCGCGCAGCGGCGGACTGGGTGACGACACGGATGGCGGCGCTTCGGGCGGCTCATCCGGCGGACCCGTCGGGTTGGCCGGCTCCGCATCGCGCGGCGGCTCGGCAGTCTCGAAGTCGAACGAGAGGGTGTCGTTGAGCGCCGCATCGAGCTCATCGATGATTTCGCGCATCGAGGCCGGCCGCTCGTTCGCATCCTTCGCGAGCATGCGGCTCACCAACGAGCGGAGTTGCCCCGGCATCTGCTCGGCGGGCTCGAGCAGCGGCACCGGCTCGCGCTGCACGCGTTGGGCGTCGAAATTCGGGTAGTGCGGCGGGTAGCGCGACAGCAGCTCGTAGGCGAGCGCGCCCAGCCCGTACACGTCATCCGCCGGCGCGGGCGGCTCGCCGCGCAGCTGCTGGGGACTTGCGCTGAAGGGCGACAGCGTGCGCGGTATCTCGTTGCCTGCATCCAGCACCTGGCCGGAGGCGCCGAAGTCCGCGAGCTTCGCGTGGCCGTGCGCATCGAACAGTACGTTCGCGGGCTTGAGGTCGCGGTGAATCACGCCGCGCTCGTGCGCGTGCTCGAGCGCCTGCGCGATCTCGAGCAGCACCGGGACGATGGCGAGGTAGCCGGCGCCGCGCAGCCGGCGCAGATCGCCTCCGGGGGCCAGCTCCATGGGCAGCAGCAGCGCGCCGTCCTCGCGCTCCGGGGGAAACACCTTGAGGATGCCGGGATGATCCAGGCGGCTGGCGCTCTGGTACTCGCGCAGCAGCACGGCCCACGCGGCGGCGCTGCTTCCTGCCGCGGGATGCAGGATTTTCAGCGCAATGTCGAGCCCGCGCTGCGCATCATGCGCGCGCCACACTTCGCCCTGCCCGCCGGTGCCCAGCCGTTCGTGCAGAGTGTAGGGGGCCTTGATTGCACGCCCGGGATACGCGGTCACCGCCTCGGTCATGGCCCGTCGTCAGTGTGCCGCATCCAGCGCGACGGGTACGGGGGGCACGACGGGTTCGGGCGCCACCTGCACCGGAGTGCCGTTCTCCTCCAAGTACAGATCGTGCAGCATCTTGCGCCATTCCCGGTATTGCTCCTCGGCGGTCCCGGTGAGCCTGAGCGTGCGGCCTTCGACCTCGATGACCTGAGGTGCGACCTCGGACTGAAAAGTGTCCGACATTTCCTTGAGCGCCTGGGCATGCACCTTCGCGTCCGAGTACTTCTTCAGTCCCGACAGAATGGCCGCCGTGCCGCCGATGGCGCCGCCGTAACGCGCCGCGGACTGGACGCGCTGGCAGTTGTAGTCGTAGGGGCTGCACTGGTTGGGCACCAGCACGCTCGCCAGCACCGCGGCCGCGCCGAGGTAGGTGCGGGTGCGCGCCTGGTTAAGCGCGCGCTGTTCCTTCTCGATTTCCTCGAAGCTCGCGCGCCGCCACTGCCCGTAGGAGAGGTTCATCTGGTCGCTGAAATTCGCGTAGTAGCCGTTGACGGTGTCGATCACGGTGGCATCACGCTGGCGGATGCGCTCGACGCGCGTGGCGATCGGATCATCGGTGGCCGGCAGGCGCGTCACTTTCACCAGTCCCTTCGGGTCCCTGGCGAGGTAGGCGCCCATCGCCGCGGGTGCCAGATCACCCGCGAACGCGAGCTGCGTCACGCGGCGGATGTCGCGCCGATCACCGGCCTGCAGCGCATCGCGCGCCGCCACCATGTCGTTGGCGATGGCCGAGTACAGGTTCTGGAACGGGTCGCGTGCCTTCAGGGCCGCATCGGTCTTGTACGAGCCGGTATCCGGCGGGCTCTCGTAGCGGCGCGCGCCGATCCAGACACGGCCGGTGGAATCCTTCACCGTGATCTCGAGCACGAGCTTCGCGCCGGTCGACTCGAGGATCCGGCCCGACACGATCACGTCGATGAACTGCGCGCTCTCGGGAGCCACCCGCACCGCTCCCCACTGTCCCGAGGACTCGAGCGTGCCACGCAACAGCGTCGCGATGTAGCGCGACTCGGCCTTGCGGATATCGGGGTTGATGCGCTGTTTCTCGAGCGCCTTGGCGTCCAGGTTGGGCGGGATGCCGGGGTCGAGCGGGTGCACGGTGACGTCGAGCAGCTCGTCCTGCGGGATCTGCCGGTCCGCCTGGATCGGGTTGACCCTCGGGAGCGGTTTGGATTCGTGCACCACGCAGCCGCCGGCCGCGAGCAGCGCGGCGCAGCCCAGCACCGCGAGCCCCCGGCCCATCCTCCCTCGCGTCTTGTCCGTCTGCTCGCGCACCGTCACTTGCCCTGCGCATTCTTCTTGTAGTCGATGTATTCCTGCCAGAGCTTTTCCTTCAGCTCCGGGTCGGTCTCCTGCTGCGCCGCCTGCCGCAGCCGGCGCGCGACCACATCGTCGTCGCTGCCGTCGGGAATCTCGCGTGCGCTCGCGCCGTTGCCAGCGTTGTCGTCGGGTTTCTTGCCAGCCTTCTCGGACTTCAGATCACCCGACGGATCGCGGGGCTTGGCCTTACCCGGGTGCCGGCCTGGGGCCGACCTGTCGGTGTCCTCCGGCGGCGCCTCGGTGGCGGCAGTGCCCGGGGAGTCGCCGCCCTTGTCGGTGGCGGGTCCCTCGGCGGCTGCGCTGCCCGCGGCGGCCGCCCGGCGCGCATCGCGCTCCTGCGCGACGCGTTGCTGCTCGGTACGCAGCTCGGCATCGAAGGAGCCGAGCGAATCATTGAGCCGCTTGTCGATCGCCGCCTGGCGCTCTTCCGAAGTCTGCCCCGGCCCGTTTGCGCCCGCCGCTTGCACATCGCCCGGGCCGCCGCCCGTTGGCGCAGCGCCGCCGGATTCCGGGGCCGTGGCCGGCTGCGCTTGACCTGCCGCAGGTGCTGCGCCCGCGCCGCCATCCTGCCCGCGCGTCGCCGACGGTGCCGACGGCGATGAGGCACAACCCGCGCTCAGCAGCAGCGCGCTGAGCAGCAGGATGCAATTCGGCGCGGTACGCACGCTCATCGCTCACTGCGCGGACGCCGTCTTGCGCTTGGGCGCGGGCTCGAAGCCGGTGTCGTCCGCGCCGCTGAAGAAGGTGCGCAGCTGGCCGGCCATGCGATCACAGGCCAAGCCCTGCACGCGCGCGATGAAGGGCAGCGGGACCACCGCCCCCACAATGGCGGAAGTCCCGGTCACGTCGGTGCCGACGCTGCCGGCGGTTTTCGCCTCCTTGATATCCCAGATCGTCGCCTCGTAGTTGGTTTCCTTCTCCCACCAGCCGAAGCCGATGCAACCCGCCGCGCCCGGCGCGGCGCCGCAGGCGATGCTGCCGCCGCCGTCGGTCTTGCGTGTGCCGCCGTCGAGCCAGACGATGTAACGCACGTGCGACTGTGCCACCTTCTCGGCGAGTCCCGGTCGTGTCAGGAGCTGCTCGACAGCCTCGGGGCGCGAGGGCGCCGTGCCCGGCTCGAACCACGGGAACGTTGAATCGAGAAACTCCTGGTGGCCGCGGACGGCGATGGCGCTGTCGCCATGGCCCGCGAGTCCGCCGCCCACGCAATCCATGAAGCCTTCCTCGGCGGCGGCGCCCTCGACCTGGGGCTTGGGGAGAATGACCACGGCTTCGCTCTTCACGATCTTGGTGTGCAGCTCGCGCGACTCGTCCACGCGCGACTGCATGCAACCGGGCAGGCTCGCGATCGCGGCCAGGAGCGCGCTGTACGAGACCGCGCTGTACGAGACGATGTAGCGGCTGTTCATGATGGACTCCCCGTCGGTCCTGCGCGCAGGCCGAAGCTCTCACGCGAAACTGCTGCTGTGACGCAGTATGCCACCGCTTGCGGATGTCTGACCGCGTGCCCTGCGAGGCGGTTCCCGAAGGGCGGGGAACGCCCTACAGGCCCAGCCGCAACTGCGAGCCGGCAGGAGCCGGGGGACAAAACAGCGTGGTATTCAGTGGGTCACGCGCCGAAGCGTTGAGGTTCAGCCTGCGGCAGGCGATGCGGAAGCGATTCCTGAGCAGGAGCGCATAGGGTCCCGTGCCGCGCATGCGCGAGCCGAAATTCGGATCGTTGGCGCGGCCCCCGCGCATGGCGCGAATCAGCGACATCACATGCTCGGCCCGCTCGGGGTAGTGCTGCGCCAGCCATTCTGTAAACAGGTCCTTGATTTCATACGGCAGACGCAGCAGTACGTATCCGGCCCAGCGCACCCCGGCTTCGGCCGCCGCCGCCAGGATCCCTTCCAGCTCATGGTCCGTAAGTGCCGGAATCACCGGTGCTACCAGCACGCCGCAGGGAACGCCGGCGGCGCTGAGCTCCCTTAGCGTCCGCAGACGCGCCAGCGGGGCCGCGGCACGCGGCTCGAGCCGGCGTTTGAGCTCGACGTCCAGCGTCGTGACGCTCAGCGCAACGCTCGCCAGGCCCTGGTGCGCCAGCTGCCTCAGCAGGTCGAGGTCGCGCAGCACCATGGCGTGCTTGGTGACGACCGTGACCGGATGGCGGGTGCGCGCCAGCACTTCGAGAATCGAGCGCGTGATCTGCATACGACGCTCGACCGGTTGGTAGGGGTCGGTGTTGGCGCCCAGCATGATGGGCTTGCAGACATAATCTGGCCTGGCGAGCTCGGCCTCGAGCAGTCTCGCGGCGTCGGCCTTGTAGAAGAGGCGCGTCTCGAAGTCGAGGCCGGGCGAAAGCCCCATGTAGGCATGGCTCGGGCGGGCGTAACAGTAAACACAAGCCGTCTCGCATCCTCGATACGGATTCACAGAACTCTCGAAAGGAATGTCGGGCGAGTCGTTGTGGCTGATCACCGTGCGCGCACGCTCGGGCTCGAGCGTGGTCGCGATGCTCTCGGGTGCCTCCTCGAGATACCAGCCATCATCCACCGCCTCGAGCTTCCGAAGATCGAAGCGGCCGGGAGGATTCGACAGCGCTCCCCTGCCGGTGAAGGTGTGCCGACCCGTGATCATGCGGCGCATGGTGCTACTGTATATATACACAGCTCACGCGTAAAGCCGCCGGCGGCAGCCGCAGAAATGCTGGCGAGACAGGCACTTAGCGAGTGTGCAGAACGCCGGGCCGGCCCAGGTCAGACAGCGGATCAGCTCACCAGCCGCAGCGAAAACGGATAGCGGTACGCCGCGCCCTCGCTCGCCTTGATGGCGGCGATGAGTGTCATGACCAGCCAGGCGATGAACAAGGCGCTGCCCAGCAGGAAGCCGACGAACACCAGCATGAGCAGCGTGCACACGAGCGCTGCGAGGGTGACCGAGATATTGAAGTTGAGGGCTTCCTTGGCGTGCGCGGCGACGAAGACCGACTGATCGGACCGGGCGATCGAGACCAGCAGCGGCCCCAGCACGTTGCCGAGCAGCGGAATGACGAGCCCGGCCAGCGCCGAGAGGTGCGCGAGCATGCCCCAGGTGCGCTCGCTCTCCGTAGGTGCGGCGCCGGAGGCAGGACTGGTGTGCGGCTCGCTCATGAGCCCAAGACTATCACTTCACTGTGGGCGCGGCGGTCCCGACACCGCTCCCGCCGCTGCGGCATGCAACTACAGCTGCGTCCTGATGCCGGCAAATACCCCGATGCCCGGCTGCAGAAACCCGACTGGATTCTCGTAGTGCCGGTCGAGAAGATTGTCGATGCGCCCGAACACGGCCCACTGCCGGCTGACTTCGAAACTCGCCGCGAGATTCACCGTGGTATACCCGGGCGCGTCCAGGCGCGGGATCGAAAAGTCGCGGTTGCCGTCCACCCAGCCGCTGACCGTGAGGACGCTGGCGTTGAGCAGCAGCGCATCGCTCGCCCGCCAGGTCGCATTGAGGTTGCCCTTGTGCTTCGGGCGACGCAGCAGCTCCTCATGCAGCACGTCGTCGGTCGCCTGCGTATAGGTGTAGTCCAGCCGCAAGCTCAGCTGCCTCACCGGTTGGTACGCCACGAAACTCTCGACCCCATCCGTGCTCGCCCGCCCGACGTTGGCGTACGTGGTTCCGGTGAGGTCGGCCGTGATCAGGTCGCGAATGCGATTGTAGAACCAGGTGGCCCCGACCCGGACCACGCCCCCGCCCAGCCCCTGTTCGACTCCGAGATCGTAGCCCACGCTGCTTTCGGGCTTGAGATCCGGGTTCGCGAAGAAGAACGGTGGAAAGCTCTGGAACAGCTCACCGAGCGTCGGCGCCTTGAACCCGCTGCCGACGCTGGCCTTGAGCTTGGTGCCGGATTCGGAGCTCACCCAGGTCGGCGCGATGCGGTAGGTCACCTTGCTGCCAAAGCGATCGTTGTGGTCGAAGCGTGCGTTGAGGGCCGAGAACCAGTGCTGGCCGAGTCGCGACTGCAGCTCCACGTAAGCCGATGCGGTGCGGACGCTCGCCGAGAGCGGCGCGCTGATCTCATCACGTGCATCCTCCAGACCGAGCAGCACGGACTGCGCACTGGAGACTCTGACGGCGCCCTGCCAGTCGAGTTTGACCCGCTCGCCGGTATTGAGACTTTCCGCAGTCTGCGGTTGCAGCGTCGCCGTGCGGTTGCGGGCGAAGGCGACGCCGAGGGTCTGATTGAGGCCACCCTCCAGCGACACCAGATGCGCGCTGGCGCGCCCGTAGTACTCATCGGTGTCACTGGCGCTCTGCTGCGCGGCCGGCAGAGCGGGAAAGGTGCTGTAGTCCTCGCCCGTGTAGTGCAGATGGGTGTTGGTATAGCGCGTGACCAGGCCCAGATCGAAGTCCGGTGTGAGATCGAATCCCAGCTTGCTGGAGACCGTGAAGTTGTCGTAGTAGTCGTTATGGCGTTGCTCACCGGGGGCCAGCAGGTCGAGCGGGGTGACCGGCGTCGAGCCGCTGTGCAGGTGGGCGACGTTGGCACTGTAATGAAAGGCCTCCTGCGATCCACTGACACCCGCGGTCTGGTTGAGGCTGTCGAAGGTGCCACCCTCGACCGAGGCCGAGAGTTTCATCGGCCCCGAGCCCGCCCTGGTGATCACGTTGATCACTCCGCCGATGGCGTCCGAGCCGTACAGTCCGCTCTGCGGGCCGCGCAGCACTTCAACGCGCTCGATGTCCTGCGTCAGCAGCTGCCCGAAATCAAATGCCGCGTTGGCATTGCTCGGATCGCTGACATCGATGCCGTCCACCAGGACCTTGGTGTGATTGGAATTGGTGCCGCGCATGAACACCGAAGTCTCGGCACCCGGGCCGCCTTGCTGCACCACGTTGAGGCCGGGAATGTCCCTGAGCACCGCCGCAAGGGTGCGCTCCTGGCGCGCCGCGATGTCATCCGCCGTGACCACGGTGACGCTGCTCGCCAGCTCCAGCTCAGGGGTGGGAATGCGGGTCGCGCTGATCACGATGGTCTGCAACGCATCCGCATCGGATGCGCGATCCAGGCCGGTGTCGGACCAGGCGGGGAAAGCTGCATGCGCCAGCAGCGCGGCGCTGCCGAGCGCGCGGCGCACGGTGAGACCTGTTGTCATGGGCAAAGCTCCTGAAGCTGCACACACCCGTGCCCGAGGGGTCGTGGCTTCAGAAGCTGGCAAGCGCGCGGTAAGCGAGGCGTACCGCCGGACCAGCTTCGCCCGCCGCGACGCCCATCGGTGATACGTGAGGCCGGTCTCCGGGCTTTCGAGCAGGAGCTCAAGGCTCCGGCGGATCGCCTTCCCGCGCCCTTCAGAGGGCGCAGTGGCTCGTGTGATCCGCCTGATCTCGATTACCGTTGCGGGGGCAGCGCCGGCTTTGGACGAATCCGCACCGGACTTCCCGTTTAACCGTTCCACCGCATGCGGTCACAGCCTTCGCCCCGCATGCGTTGCAACGGACACCTCACGCCGTCGCGAAGCGTGCCTGCGGGGCCTGTGCGGCGTCAAGAGCAACATACTCCCCGCGCGCGTGGCATGATCACCGGCGGTGGGATTCACGCAAAACAACGCCGCGGCAACACGATGGAAGACCTGACATCCGCCCCGTGGCTGCGCCGCCTGATCATCGCGGCGCTGCTGGCGGCGGTCGTGCTGCTCGGCTTTCGCGTCATGGACCCGTTCATCGTCCCGCTGGTGTGGGCGGGAATTCTGGCGTTCGTCAGTTGGCCCGCGTACCGCTGGCTGCGCGACAAGTGCCGCGGACACACCACGGTCGCCGCGCTGTTGATGACGGGCGCGATGACCGCGGCGGTCGTCGCGCCGCTGGCGTGGCTCGCCGTAGTGCTGCGCGTCGAGCTCGCCCATGCCTGGCGCGAGACTCAGACACTGCTCGCCGGCGGCGTGCAGCTGCCCCCGGCGGTGTTGAAGCTGCCGTGGATCGGGGCGCAGCTGCTGGATCTGACCACGCGCGCCGCCCACGACCCACAAGTGCTGGGCGAGGAGCTGCGCAAGGTCACCGATCACTCCTTCAATCAGATCGCGCGCGTGATCGGCGGCATCGGCCGCGAGGCCGTGAAGCTGCTGCTGGCGGTGGTGAGCCTGTTCTTCCTCTACCGCGACGGGGAGCGACTTGCCACACAGCTGACCCGCGGCCTCGAGCAGGTGCTCGGTCCGCGCGTGCACCACTACCTGGAGGCCATCGGGCAGACCGTGAAGGCCGTGGTTTACGGCCTGGTGCTGGCGGCCGTGGTGCAGGGCGTACTGGTGGGACTGGGCTACTGGGTCGCCGGCACCGGGGCACCGGTATTTCTGGCGGCGCTCACCACCGTCTCCGGGCTGATCCCGTTCGCCGCGCCGACGATCTGGGGCTGCGTCGTCGCCTGGCTGCTGTTGAAGGGCAGCACCGTGGCGGGTGTTGGGCTTCTGATCTGGGGCAGTATTGTGATGGGCTGGACGGACCACATCGTGCGCCCGTTCCTCATCAGCCGCGAGGCGGAGATCCCCTTCCTGCTGGTGATGTTCGGAGTGCTCGGGGGACTGGCCGCATTCGGGCTGGTGGGCCTGTTCGTCGGCCCGGTCATACTCGCGGTGCTGCTGGCGATCTGGCGCGAGTGGCTGCACGAGAGCGCCGGGGCGGCCCCGCGCACCTGAGACACGCCCGCCGGTCAGGTGCAGCCCCGACTCAGGCTCAGGCGCCGAGGAACATCCGGTACGAGGGGTTGGCGGTCTCCTCCACGTAGGCGTAGTGCAGCTCGTTCAGGTGCTGCAGGAAATCGGGCCGCTCGGGCGGCGGCACCTGGATGCCCGCCAGCACCCGCCCGTAGTCGGAGCCGTGGTTGCGATAGTGAAACAGGCTGATGTTCCAGCGTGAGCCGATCGCCTGCAGGAACTTCAGCAGGGCGCCGGGGCGCTCCGGGAATTCGAAGCGGTACAGCAGCTCATCGCGTATGCCGCGCGCGTGCCCGCCGACCATATAGCGCACGTGCAGCTTCGCCATCTCGTCATCGGTCATATCGGTGACCGCGAAGTCCGCGGCGCGCAGGCTTTGCAAGACCGCGTCCTTCTCCGCGCGGCCCTGGCTGAGCGCGAGACCCACGAAGATCTGCGCGCCATCCGCGGCGGCGTAGCGGTAGTTGAACTCCGTGACACTGCGCCGCCCGAGCACCTCGCAGAAATGCAGGAAGCTCCCCGGCCGCTCGGGAATCACCACCGCCAGCAGCGCCTCGCGCTCGCCGCCCAGATCGGCACGCTCGGCGACGTGGCGCAGCCGGTCGAAGTTCATGTTCGCGCCGCTGTTGATCGCCACCAGGCGCTTGCCGCGCCAGCCTTCGCGTGCCACGTACTTCTTGAGCCCGGCGACCGCCAGGGCGCCTGCCGGCTCGACGATCGAGCGCGTGTCCTCGAACACGTCCTGGATCGCGGCGCAGATCTCGTCGGTGCCGAGCAGCACGATCTCGTCCACGTGGCCGCGGCACAGCGCAAAGGTCTCCTCGCCGACGCGGCGCACCGCCACGCCATCGGCGAAAATTCCCACCCGCTCGAGGGTGACGCGCCGGCCCGCCCTGAGCGAGTCGTGCATGCTGGCGGCGTCCTGCGGTTCGACGCCGATGATTCTCACGCCGGGGTACAGGTACTTGACGTATACCGCGATGCCGGCGAGCAGCCCGCCGCCGCCGACCGGCACGAAGATCGCATCCAGATTGCCGCCGCTCTGGCGCAGGATCTCCACCGCGATGGTTCCCTGCCCGGCGATGACGTCGGGATCGTCGAAGGGGTGCACGAACACCAGCTCGCGCTCGCGCGCCAGCCGCAGCGCCTGCTCGAACGCGCCGTCGTAGTCATCGCCGTGGATCAGCACCTCGGCGCCCAGGTCGATCACCGCCTGCACCTTGATGTGCGGGGTGGTCTGCGGCATGACGATCACCGCCGCAATGCCGCGCCGGCGGGCGGCGAGCGCGACCCCTTGCGCGTGATTGCCGGCCGAGGCGCACACCACGCCGCGCCGCGCACTCGCTTCCGACAGGTTGGCGATGCGGTTGTACGCGCCGCGCAGCTTGAACGAGAACACCGGCTGCAGGTCCTCGCGCTTGAGCAGCACCTGGTTGCCGAGCCGCCGCGAGAGGCGCGCCGCCTCCTCCAGCGGGGATTCGATGGCGACGTCGTAGACGCGCGCCTTGAGGATTCTCTCGATGTAGGGACTCGCCACCTGACAGTCTCGCGGTCGCCGGCGGGAAAGCGTCCAAGCTTAGCGGTGGTGGCGGCGGCTGTCAGCGTTTGTCGCCGCTCTTGCGCACGGCAAACCGGTACTGCGCGCGGCCAAAGAGCAGCGTGTCGCCGTCCTTGAGCGTGTTGCGGGTGATGCGCCGGCCATTGACGTACACACCGTTGGTGCTGTTGAGGTCCTCGATGATGCTGTGCACCGGGCCCACCAGAATGACGGCGTGGTGGCGGCTGATGAACTTGGCGTCGATCTGCAGATCGTTGTCGGGAGTGCGTCCGATACTGGTTCTGCGGCCCAGAACGTGGACCACCTCGCGCCCCTCCTCGGTGTGGACCAGCAGGCGCGCCGCGGCCTCGGGTACCGGCTCCGGAGCGGCGGCGGGCGTGTCGGCTACCTCGTGGGCGGCATCACGCAGCCCCTGGTTGGCGGCGGTGTCGGTTGCCGTATGGCGCGCCTCCTCCAGGGTGGTGCGCCACTGATGATTGGCCTTCTCGAGCTCCTCGATGCGCGCGTTGCGCGCGCGCGCCTCCGACTCGAGACGATTGACGGCGTCCTCGGCTGCCCGCAGGTCCCCCTCGAGCTCGCGGACGCGGGCCGCGCTGGTGTCGGCGTCGGCCTGCAGTCCGCGCTGTTCTGCGACACGCTCCTCCAGTTCCCGGACGCGTGCCTCGGCGGCCCCGAGGCTGGCGAGGTGCGTGTTGCGCTCCTGCTGCGCGTTGCTCAGCGCACTGCCCCAGTCCTGCGTGTCCCGGCGCGCCGTCGCGAGCTCCTCCTCGAGCTGCCCGACACGCCGCCGCTCGGCGGTCAGCGTCGCTTCCAGCTCCGCATTGCGGCTACGCATCTGCTCGAGCGCGCCCCCGTGCCCGGCGGCCTGTTGGTTCGCGGCCAGGGTAGCGGCGCGCGCCGACTCGACCGTCGCGGTCAGGTTCGCGCGCTCGGCCCGCAGCCGGGCCAGCTGGGCCTGCTGTTGTGAGTCGCTGCTGCCGTGAGCTTCGGCGCTTGCCTGCAGCGTCCGCAGGCGCTCGCTGGCCGCGGCGAGCTGGGCGCGCAGCGCCGTGACCATCTCCTGCAGGCCCTGCATCTCGTGTCGTGTCTCGCGCAACTGCGAGTCGCGCCGCGGCAGCGCCGCCTCGAACGAGCTCACCTGGTGCTCGAGCTGTGTGAGGCGCGCCGTGCGCTGCGCGAGCTCGGCTTGCAGCTCGCGCGCCTGTGCGTCGCGGCCGGCGAGCGCGCGCCCCACGCGCGCCAGCTCGCGCTCGCGCTCATCGGCCTGGCGCTGCAGATCGCTCAGCAGCCCCTCGAGGATCTGCCGGCGGCCTTCGGCGCTCTGCAGCGACTCGAAGTAACCGAGCGCCCGCTCCCGCTCGCGCTCCAGGTCGCTCAAGACACCCGCGGCACGGGTACGATCCTGCGCCGCCACCTGCCGCTGCTCGAGCTCCAGAGCGCGCTGCGTGCGCGTGGCGCTTTCCTGTTCCTCGAGCTGGCGCTGCAGCTGGTCGGCGCGCGTATTCGCGGTGTTCAGCAGAGCGCGCGCCTGCGCCAGATGCTCGTCGAATTGCGCGCGCGAACGTGTCAGCTCATCCAGCTGAAACGCGAGTTCGGAGCGCACCTGAGCGAGCTCGGTGTTGAGTTGCGCGGCGCGCTTCTCGGCCGCCGCGCGCGCCGCATACGCCTCGTCGCGGCCGCGTTCGGCCTGCGTCAGGCGCGCGCCCTTGCCGGCGAGCTGCTCCTGGCTCTCGCGCAGCATGGCCGACAGCTCCTGCATCTCGCGCAGCTTGGCGAGCTCCGTTTGGCGGGCGGTCTGCGCCACGCCCGCCGGCGGTGGCGCTTCGGTCAGGCGCGCGGCCGGTGGTGCGGCTTCCGCCGGGCCCGCGGCCAGCGGCGGCAGGATCAGGGTGTCGCTCTGCGACTGATGATGCTCGCCCGCACGCGCGTCACGGGCTTCGGCCGGACCTGCGGCCACTGGGGGCGCGATCCAGGTGTCGGTCTGCGACATCCGGTGCTCGCCCGGATGCGCAGCCGGCGTCGAGGCTTCGGTCGGGGGCGCGGCCAGCGCGGGCAGAATCAACGTATCGGTCTGGGACACCCGATGCTCCGCAGCCGCCTGAGCCGCGGGGTCGAGCACCGGCAGCTCGGCGGTGTGCTCCGTATCGGAGTCGGCGTGGGATGGGACGCGGGGTGATGACATGTGTGTAGGACGAATCCCGAAAATCGGCAATCAGCCGCGCAGAAACTCGCGCACAGCGTCCGCCACGCGCGACGCGCAGGACGCGAACAGCTCCGCCGCCGGTACTTCCAGCTCGAGCAGGCGCGCACCCGGCAGCGCCTCACGCACCCGCCCGGTCGCCTCCCACAGCTCATCGCGCGGGCGCAGCACCAGCAGACGCTGGGTGAGGCCGGCCAGGCGCTCACGCAGAGGATACTGCGCCGCTGCCTGCGTAGCCCAGCGCTGCCAGTCGGGCGGGCGTAACGCCCCCTCGGCACCGGCCGCCGGCGCCGACCCCCGCCCGGCCACCTGTCGCTCAGCCTCCGACAGCAGCGGTGCGGACGCCATGACCACCCGGCCGATCTCGCCCGGGCGCGTGACGGCAAGCTCGGTGGCGATGAGTGCACCGGCGCGGTGGCCCAGTACGTCGACGTGGCGCAGGTGCATGCTGTCGAGAAAGTCACCGATCGCGCCCGCGTAGTCTGCGATCCCGGGGGCAGGCGCCGGGGGGTCGGACTCCCCGAACCCGGGCAGGTCCGGCGCGTACGCCGAGCGGTCCACGCCGGCCAGGGCCAGAAAGGGTGCAAATACCCGGCCCGACCCCGGCCAGTCGTGCAGGCACAGGAGCGGCGTGGCTTCCTCGAAACCGCCTCCCGGCGGAATCGAGTTGTGCACGTGCAGCTGCCCGTAGCGGCACTCGAAATAGCCGCGCCGTACTCGTGCCGCGACCGCAACCGGGCGGCGGGTGGGGGTATCCCTAGGCATGCGCTACATAGTGCCACGATCGCCGCGGCCCTTGCGTCAACGGTCCGGGCGCGTAAATTGGAGAAACCTCGCGCGGATCTGGGGGTAGACACGCATATGGGACGCCTGACAACACTACTTGTCCTGGTGGGGTGCCTGGGCGGTTGTGGACTCGCCGGGAGCGGCGCGGCTGCCACCGCAGGAGCTGCATCCGAAGCGCGGCAGGCGGCTGAGGCGAAGCAGACCGAAGCGCGCGTGAAGCAGCAGATCGACGCCAGTTACGAGCAGGCCGCCGGACAGCGGCGCGCCGCCGAAACCGACGGACAATAGGATGTTCACGCACAACCTCCAGATCAGGATCAGGCGGTCGCCTTCGCGGCCGGGTGATCTGGAGCTGATCGAAGCGCCCAGACCGAGCCTCACCAACGGCGCATTCCTCGCCCGCATGCTGTGGCTGGCGCTCGATCCGTTCCGGTGTGCGCCCGACGGGGCCGAGCACGGTGCGGCGAAACCCGGGGACCTGGTACCGGCGAACGGCGTGGGCGAGGTGATCGAGTCGCGCCACGAGGTATTCGGCGTCGGGAGCCTGGTGGTGCTCGACTGCGGCCTGCAGCAGCTGTGTGTCTCGGACGGCGAGCACGCCCGCCTGCTCCATCCCGGACAGACACCCGCCTCGAGTGCCCTGGGGGTGCTGGGAGCTCCGGGCATGGCCGCCTACTTCGGCCTGCTGGACCTCGCGCGGCTGCGCTCGGGAGAGACCGTGCTGGTGTCCGCCGCGGCCGATGCGGCCGGCGCCATGGCCGGACAGATCGCGATGCTCAAGGGTGCGCGCGCCATCGGCATCGCGAGCAATCGGGAAAAATGCGACTGGGTGACGCGCCACGCGCGGCTGTCGGCCTGCATCAACAAAGCCGCCGAGAACGTGAGCGTGCGGCTGAAAGCTCTCGCCCCTCGCGGCGTGGACATCTATTTCGACAATACCGGCGGGGAGCTCCTCGACACCATCGTCGCCGGGAGGCACCTGGCAGCGGGCGCGCGCATCGTGCAGAACACGGTGAAGGCGGCGGACCCCGAGGCGATCCTCGCCCGTGGCGGCTACCTGCCCGGCAACGGGGGTGTGCGGGTGCTGCGCGTCAGGGTGCACGACTACGAGCATCGGCGCGGGGAGTTTCTGCGCGAAGCGATCGCCTGGCATGGCGCGGGCCGCATCGCCGCCAAGGAGCACGTCGTCGAGGGACTCGCCAACGCTCCGGCGCACCTGCTGCTCGCGATGCAGGACGGCAACTTCGGCCGCTCGCTGGTCAGGGTCTGAGGACGCGACCGGGGCCACCGCGCGCTCGGTGAGCAACGCGCGGTGGCTCAAGCTCTGGTGCGGTGCGCTAGCGGCGCCGGCCGCGGGCGCGCTTTTTCGGCGCCGCCCGCCTGGTGCTCCGGCGCGCCGACTTTCTCGCGACCTTCCTGCCGCCTGCCTTGCGCTTCGGGGCCTTGCGGGCCGCCTTCTTCTTGACCTTCTTGACCGCCTTCTTCTTGGCTGCCTTCTTCTTCGCCGGCTTCCTGACCACGGCCGGCTTCGGCGCTGCAGGAGCCGCCTTCATCGGCGCAGCGGGAACCGCCTTCATCGTTGCGGCGGCCGGCGGGGGCGCGGCAGGTCTCGGCGCAGTAGCCGGCTTGGGGGCGGCGGACGCGGCAACCGCCGGTCGCGGCTGACTCGCGGCCCGCGGCGCTTCCTGGACGGCGAATGCGCCGCCCTGCGGGTCCATCATCAGCGCGATCCAGCTGCCGCCCGGAACCTCGATCGGCCCGTGCATGAGCCGTCCCCCGGCCGCCTTGGCGGCGGCGACCGCCCGGTTGGAATCGGCCACGTGCACATAGCTCAGCCACGACGGCGGGGTCGAGGGACCCTGCACATTACACATGCCGCCTGCCTGGTTGCCGGCGTGCTCGAAGATCTGGTACATGCCCATGGCGCCCATGTCGTGTGCGCGTCCCTTGCGCCAACCGAACAGCTCGCCGTAGAAACGCACCGCGGCCTGTACATCCGTCGTCGCCAGCTCATGCCACGAAAACCCGCCCTGCGGGGGCTCCGGCCCCGGCGGCGGCCCGGCGCCCGGGGTGAATAGCGCAAACGTCGCGCCCTGCGGATCCGACAGCACCGCAAAGCGGCCCACGTTAGGAATGTCCGCGGGGGGCTTGAGCACCTTGGCACCCAGGCCCTGGGCCTGCAGGCAGGAGGCATCGACGCTGGGCGTGCCCACGTAGATCAGCCAGTGAGGCGGCGGGCCGCCCACGTCCTGCGGCAGGGCCGTAAGGCCGCCGATCTGCGTCTGGCCGGCCATCCATAACGTGTAGCCGGGCATGCTCGAAGGCTGGGTCCGCCACGGGACGACCCTGGGGTAGAAGGCGGCGGCGCCCGCCGTATCAGTCGTCAGCAACTCGTGCCAGATGAATCGTCCACGGACATCGGCGGTGCTCATGGTGAGTCTTCCTCTTGTTTGCGAGCGGCATCTTCAACTGTCGACGATCGGCGCGACATTCTGCCTTGCCACGCGCGCCACTTCCATGACTGTTGTGATGACACGGTTCCGGTGCGGGTCCGCTCGTGCCAGATCAGATACAGACCGCTCGCGATCACCAGGCCCCCGCCCAGGCACACCCGCATCGAGGGCAGGACGTGCCACACCACCCGGTCGATGGCAATGCCCCACAGGAGCGAGGTGTACTCGAACGGCGCCACCACCGAGGCCGGTGCCGACCGGAAGGCCACCGTGAGCAGGTACGACCCCATCGCGCCGAGTCCGCCGAGGCCCAGGAGCCAGCGCCAGTGCACGCGCTCGAGCGGCACCCAGTCGGGTGCGGCGATCACGGCCGCAAATGCGGTCATCAGGGTGACGGTCCAGACCACCACGCTCGCGGTGGTGTCGGTGCGCGTCAGCACCCGCACCGCGATCATGCTCAGGGCATAAGCGATGGCCGCGATGAGCGCGGCGAGCGCGCCCCAGGTGACCAGGGCGGAGGCGCTCGGCCGCAGCATGGTGAGCACCCCGGCGAGACCCACGAAAATGGCGGCCCAGTTGCGGGCATCGGTGTGCTCCTTGAGCAGCGGTACCGAGAGCGCGGTCACGATGAGCGGGGCCGAGAGAAATACCGCATAGGCATTGGCCAGCGACAGCACCCGCACGGCATAGACGAAGGCGCCCAGAGCCACGACGCCGAGCAGGCCGCGCAGCACATGCATCGGGAAGCGCCGCATCCGCAGGTCGCGCCACCGCCCGGTGACCAGCAGCGGCAGCAGCATGAACGGCAGCGAGGCCGCACCGCGCAGCACCGTCACTTCCATGGGCGGGTAGTGAGCCGACAGGAGCTTCAGCAGCGCATCCATGCCCGAGAACACCGCGACGGCCGCGATCATGAGCGTGATCGCGCGCAGCCTCGCCTCGCGCACCGGTCAGCTCGCCGGGTCCGTCTCGGCGCGCTTGCCGGAGGCCTTGATGGGACGGTAGTGGGTGCCGAGCAGCCGCGCCGGCAGCGGGAACGCGCTGGCGAGTGATACCAGCAACGCGGAGGCGTACGGCACGGACTGAACGAGCAGTACCACGATCCAGGCGAGCCGGTCCGGACCCCACGAGATGCTGTCCCGACCCTGGGTCGGCACGAAGTGCGCAACCGCCCACGCCGACAGCATGAGGCCGAGCATCATCAGCGTCTCCTCGCGTGCGGCCGCCAGCGCGTGCAGCAGGCCCGAGGCGCTCACCTGCTTGGGGGTGCGGAAGAACGGCTCGCTCTTCGTGACCAGACCCTTGACCGCCGCCTTGCCGATGGTGTGGGTGAGCGCCAGCCCGGCGATCGCCGCGGCGAGTGTCTGGCGCACGTTGGCGCCGACGCGCACGTGGTACAGGTGCGCGAGCTTGGCGAGCTTGAAGGTGAACAGCGACAGCGGCAGCACCGAGTACATGACCAGCGGCGGCTCGATCTGCTGCGGCGCCCACACCATGGCGACCGACCAGCCCAGCGCCGCCAGGTTGAACAGCAGGTTGCAGCCGTCGGCCACCCACGGCAGCCAGCCGGCGACGAAGTGATAGCGCTGCCCCGCGGACAGCGGGCCGCCTTCCATGAACAGCGTGCGCGCGTGTGCCTTGAGGATCTGCATGGCGCCGTAGGCCCAGCGGAAGCGCTGCTTCTTGAAATCGATGAACGTATCGGGCATCAGGCCGCGGCCATAGCTCGCCGGCACGTAGCTGGCATCAAACCCCGCCTCGAAGATGCGCAGGCCGAGCTCGGCATCCTCGGTGATGCACCACTGCGCCCAGCCGCCGCAGCTCGCCAGCTGCTCGCGCCGCACCATGGTCATGGTGCCGTGCTGGATGATGGCGTTGCGCTCGTTGCGGGTGATCATGCCGATGTGGAAGAAGCCGCGGTACTCGGCGTAGCACATGGCCTTGAAGGCGCTCTCGTCCCCGTCGCGGTAGTCCTGCGGCGCCTGCATGACCGCGACCCGCGCATCCTGGAAACCGGGCATCAGATCGCGCAGCCAGCGCGCATCGACCACGTAGTCGCTGTCGATGACCGCGACGATCTCGGCGTCCGGCGCGGTGCGGGCGAGGGCGTAGTTGAGCGCTCCGGCCTTGAAGCCCGCGAGCGGCGCGACGTGGAAGAAGCGGAAGCGCGCGCCGAGCTGCGCGCAGTGCGCCTCGACCGGCCGCCACACCGCCTCCTCGAGGGTATTGTTGTCGATGACCAGCACTTCGAAGTCCGCGTAGTCGAGCCGCGCGAGCGCATCGAGCGTCTCGATGAGCATCGCCGGCGGCTCGTTGTAGGCCGGCACGTGGATCGAGACCTTCGGGGCACGCGCGCCGTGGTTGAACACCGGCGCGCCCAGCCGCCGCCGGTACTCGACCCAGTGAGCCTCGGCCCACTCGTGCGCCTCGGCCAGCAGGACCAGCATGACCCCCAGCATCCCCAGCAACAGCAGCACGCCGGCGATGACGCTCGAGACGGTCATGTACTGCTGCGTGAAGTCGTAGATCACCCACACCGCGATGGTGGCGGCGGCGTACACCACGACCGCGAGGAAACTGCGGCCGCGGTTGCGCAGCGCATCGCTGTTGAGATACAGCACTCCGAGCACCAGCAGCGCCACCGCGACCGACACCGCGGCCAGAACGTGCCACTCGGGCACGCGCACGATCGGTGCGGTGAAGGCGAACTTCGGGTGCCGGTTCACGTCGTACACGCCCCAGTAGGAACCGACCGCGCCCTCCATGTAGGCCTTCCAGGGCTGATCGAAGGCCTCCATCACGTAATAGATGAGCTGCTCCTGTTCGGCGCGGTGCAGGAAGCGGCGCAGAAACAGCGCCTCGTTGGCATCCGAGGCGACCGCCGACTCGCGGGTGCGGCCGCGGCTCGGCCAGCCGATTTCCGCCACCACGATCGGCTTGTGCGGAAACATCTGCTGCAGGCGCTTGAGCTGAGTCAGCGAGTAGCCGACGGCGGCATCCACCGCCACACCTTCCCAGTACGGCAACAGGTGCACGCCGATGAAGTCAACGTGCTGCGCCAGCTCCGGGTGCTCGAGCCACACGTGCCAGGTCTCGGCGGTGCCCACCGGTTGTCCGAGGGCGGCGCGGGCGCGATCCAGATAAGACTCGAGCTGCTCGATCGGCAGGTCGCCGCGGAAGATCACCTCGTTGCCGATGATGACCCGCACCACGTTGATGTGGGTGTTGGCGAGGGCAATGGCGGTCTGCAGCTGCAGCTCGTTGTTGTCGCGGTGAGCGTCTATCCAGGCGCCGAGGGCGACGTTCAGGTCGTGCCGCTCGGCGAGCTCGGGAACGTCGGCGAGGGTCTTCTCGACGCTGTAGGTACGCACCGCATTGACCGTGCCTTCGAGCAGCGCGAGGTCCGAGTCGATCTCCGCATCGGTGGGCATCTGCAGGTGCGTCGGGTCCTCGTTGGCCCGAAACGGCGAGAAGGCGAATCCCTGGATGTGCGCCGGCCAGGGGGGCTCGCGCGTCGGGCGGTTGAGCCAGGCCCATACCGCGAACGTCAGTGTGGCGAACAGCGACGCGATCAGCAGACTCGGCAGCGTTTTCATGCGCGCCCGGGGGCGCCTACCAGCTGCCGCTGTTGGGCATCGACTTCCACGGTTCGGCGGGCGCGAGCGACGCACCCTGCTGCAGCAGCTCGATGGAAATGTTGTCCGGCGAGCGCACGAAAGCCATGTGCCCGTCGCGCGGGGGCCGCAGGATGGCCACGCCGTGATCGCGCAGGCGCTGGCAGGTGGCGTAGATGTTCTCCACGGCGTAGGCCAGGTGCCCGAAGTTACGCCCGCCGGCGTAGCTCTCCGGGTCCCAGTTGTGGGTGAGCTCCACCTGGGCGGACTCGTCGCCGGGCGCCGCCAGGAACACCAGCGTGTAGCGTCCGGCAGGGTAGTCCTTGCGGGACAGCTCCTCGAGGCCGAGCGCATCGCAGTAGAACCTCAGTGAGGCGTCGATGTCGGCGACGCGGACCATGGTGTGCAGGTACTTCATCTGAGCCTCGGATGGGCGGGTGGCAAGCCTGAGTCCATAGCCGCTGCCGTCAACCGCCGACATAGGGGACGGCGGGCGCCGGACACGCGCCGATGCGGCGCGGCTCGCGGTACGCGCTGTCGTGCAGGTAGCATTCGTCGAACACCGAGCAATAGCACACGCGCACACCGATCTTGTCGTTCTTGCGTACGGCGTCCAGGCGCGCCCAGCGCGGGTCCCCCGGGGCGTCCGGCCAGGCGAATAGAGGCAGGTCCTTGCCGGCCTGGATCATGAACCCGCGCATGTCCCCGGAGGACCAGTAGCTGGTATTCGGCAACGAGCCGTCGGGCTCCTGCGTGCAGCACATGGCGAGCAGCGCGCGCACAGTGGCCGCCGGCCGGCCGGCGAAGCTCAGCTCGATGGAGCGCAGCCGCGCCGGACCGATGCCGGTGTTCAGCAGCGACAGGTACAGCGCGTGCCGCAGTCCCCGTCCGTCGCGGAAGTCGAACTCGTTACCGACCGAGATATCGACGTTCGGATAGCTGTTGGAGGCGACCAGCTTTTCCATCGTCCGGGCGTTATGCAGGGTGAGCCACAGCGAGCTCAGACTCACGAAAAACGCCGACACCGCGAGGCTGATGTCGAGCCAGGAATGGCCGGTGCGGTGCGGCGGGTGGGCGTGTTGGTGGCCATGCTCTTCCATCTTCAGAACATCTCCGAGGGGTCCGGCGCCTTCATCAGCGCGGCCCTCGATGTGCGTAACGTGTGTCAGGTCTTGGCGCGCGGTGCGATGCCCAGCGCCTGCTCGATGCGCGCGGGGTCGTAGACCTTGCCGCCTTTCACTACCACATCCACCTTGTGGATGTCGGCGATGCGCGTGCTCGGGTCGCCGTTCACCAGGATCAGGTCCGCCAGCTTGCCGGGGGCGATCACGCCGCGCTCGCCGTTGGCCCCGATGACCTGGGCCGAGGTCAGGGTCGCCATGCGCAGCACTTCAGCCGCGGGGATGCCGGCGCGGACATAAAGCTCGAGCTCGTGGTGCAGGCCGTAGCCCGGCATCGAGTCGGTCCCCGGAATGATGGTCACGCCTGAGTCATACAGCGCTTTGAGCAGGTGCAGCATCGCGGGCAACGCCTCGCGGTAGGCGGCCTCCTCGCCCTTGGGCACCGCCAGCGCCCCCGACAACGCTCCGCGCCGGACCTGCGCGGGCAGGCGCGGCGCGACCTGCTCGAGCCCCGGGGTCACGGCCGCAGGATCACCGCAGAAGAGCGCCTCGAACACGTTGAGCGTCGGATCGAGCACCGTGTGGTGGCGTCCGAGGTAGGCGATGAAGTCGCGCACCGGCGCCATGTCGGGAGTCAGCTCGCGTGCGTGCGCCGCGACCGCCGTGAAGCGGTTCATGTTGCGCGTTTCCTGCACCTGGTCGAAGAGGAAATTGAGGAACAGGAAATTGAGGTGCTGGATTTCATCGGCACCGGCGCCGACAAACTGCTGCGCGGTCATGAACGCCGGGACATGGCCGCTGACGCGTAGCCCGCGCGCATGCGCTTCGTCGGCAATGACCGGCACCAGCGCCGGCGGGACCGAGGAGTAGATCTTGATCTGCCCGTAGCCGTGGTCGGCGTACCAGTCGACGTCCTTGACCGCCTCGTCCGCGGATGTGATGCGCATCGTGGTGGGGCCGGCGAACGGCCCTGAGCCGTCGATGATGCCGGCCTTCCACACCCGCGGCCCGAGCTCGCTGCCGGCGTCGAAGCGCGCGACGCGCTTCAGGAAGGCGTCGGTGTCATTCGCCATGTCGCGCGCGCTGGTCACACCGGTTGCGATGTCGAGCGCGCCGACGTTGTCGGCAAAGTGCTGGTGGTTGTCCCACAGGCCCGGCATCAGGAAGCGTCCGCCCGCTTCGATCACTTCGCTGTCCGCAGGTGCCGCGACATCGCCGTCCGCCGCCACCCGCACGATGTGCTCGCCGTGAATGAGCACGCTCATGCCGGGCGTCAGGCTCAGGTCGCGCGGATCGAAGAGGCGCGCGCCGCGGATCAGCAGCGGCGCGGCCGGCACCCGCGTCTGCTCCTGCGCGATGCGCGTCGACCAGCTCTCGGCGACCCGCGTCTGCGCGGCCGTGAGCTGCGGCAGCAAAGCGCGCGCGGCCGGCGACAGAATCGCAATCCAGCCGCTGATGAATGCCGCCGTGTTGCCTTCGCGATCGAGCCACACCGGCGTGGGCGAGAAGTCCAATCCCGTGATCTGGTATTGAACGAGCGCCGCGCCTGCCGCAGTGTCGGCAGCGAGCGGGCCGACCGTTTCGAGGGTCGCCTCGCCCGCCGGCAGCAGCGCCAGGTGGTGCCGCGGCGCCTTGAGGAGCGCCCGCGCCAGCACGCCGATGAACTCCGGCGGACCGTTGATCGGAACGTAGAACGCCTCGGCCGCCACGGCCGTGGCGCCGCGTTCGGAGCGATTGCGCCAGGACGCCTTGCCGCCGGCGAGGCGGAAGCTCTCGGTCACTGCTACCTTCATGTAATCGTTGCCGCTGCCGGTGTACTCGGTGGGCACGCCGGCCCCATCGAGCTTCCAGCTCGCCACGATGTGATCGCCGCGGCCGCGATCGTTGAACGAGAATTCTCCGCGCGTCGTGCCGCCCGGCTGCACGGCCAGGGTCTGCGAACCGGATGCATTGCCGAGAATGAGGATCTGGTCTTCGCGTTGGACCGCCGCGCTCGCGGCCACCGGCAGGCTCGCGAGCAGGAGCATGAGGGTACGCATGATCAGAACATCTCCGAGGGGTCCGGCGCCTTGATGTCGACCCTGTGGCGCGAGGGAATGAATTCGCCGGTGATCATCTCCGCATAGCTCTGCCCCGGCCCCACCATCGGGTATACACCGGCGTCCGGGTCGATCATCACTTCCAGGAACGCCGGTCCCTTGAACGCGACGAACTCCGCGATGACGCGCGGCACGTCCTGCTTGTGCTCCAGGCGCATCGCGTAACGAAAGCCATCCGCCTGCGCCGCCTTGACGAAGTCCTTCTTGTGCAGCGAGCGGTCGCTCGCCGACAGACGACCCTTGAAGAACAGCTTCTGCCACTGCTTGACCATGCCGTCGCCGAAGTTGTTGAGCACCACGACCTTCAGCGGCAGGTCGTAGGTGGTCACGGTCTCCAGCTCCCCGATGTTCATGCGGATGCTGGAATCCCCGTCGATGTCGATCACGAGGCGCTGCGGGCAGGCGATCTGCGCCCCGATGGCCGCCGGCAGGCCGAATCCCATGGTGCCCATGCTGCCGGAGGTGAGCCACAGCCTCGGTGAGGTGAAGTCGCAGTACTGTGCCGCCCACATCTGGTGCTGGCCGACGCCGGTGGTGATGATGGCTTCACCGCGCGCGAGGCGGTTGAGCTCCTCGATGACGTAGTAGGGCTGGATCAGGGGACTGGCGCGGTCGTAGTTCATGGCGTAGACGCGCTTGAGCTCCGCGACCTCGGCCCGCCAGGGGCTGAAGTCGGCCTGAAACTGCCTCTGCCGCCCGTGGGCGGTGAGGGCCCGCAGCGCCCCCGCGAGCAGCCCCACGTAGCTCCAGTGCACGCGCTTGACCTTGTTCACCTCGGCGCGATCGACGTCCAGGTGCGCGATGTGCCGCGCGTTGTGGGCGAACCTCGCGGGCACGCCCGCCACCCGGTCATCGAAGCGCGCGCCGACCGCGATGAGGAAATCGCAATCATCGACCGCGTAGTTGGCGAACGCGGCGCCGTGCATGCCGAGCATGCGCAGGGAGAGCGCGTGCGTGGTGTCCAGCGCACCGATCCCCATGAGCGTGGTCACCACCGGCACACCGAAGGTGGCGGCGAACTCGGTGAGCGCGCCGGCGGCGTTGCCGTTGATCACGCCGCCGCCGGCGTAGATGAGCGGCCGGCGCGACTCCCCCAGCATGGCGAAGAAGCGCTCGGCCGCGGGCGTGTCGAGCGCCGCCTGGCTGAGTTCCTGCATGCGGCGGCGGTAGCCGGGAATCGGCAGCAGACCCTGGCCCTGGAAAACACCCTCCCAGTTCTGGACGTCCTTGGGGATATCCACGACCACGGGACCGGGGCGCCCCGTGCGGGCGATTTCGAACGCCGTGCGCACCGTGGCCTCGAGCTTGGCTGGGTCCGTGACGAGGAAAATATGCTTCGCGACCGCTCCCATCATGGAGGGTACCGGTGCCTCCTGGAACGCGTCGGTGCCGATGGCAGGGGTAGCGACTTGCCCGCAAATCACGACAATCGGTATTGAATCCGCCATACAATCGCGCACTGGTGTAACAGTGTTCGTCGCACCGGGGCCTGAGGTGACCAGGCACAGCCCCACCCGGCCCGAGGCGCGGGCGTATCCGGCCGCCATGAAACCCGCCCCCTGCTCATTCGCCGGGACGATGAGCGGAATCTGCGGCTCCCCCAGGCGTGCGCACTGCTGGTTGTAGAGAAACACGGCGTCGTAGGTGGGCAGGATCGCCCCGCCGCTGTAACCGAATATCGCCGTGACGCCCTCGTCGGCGAGCACCTGCATGATCATGCGGGCGCCGCTCATTCTTTCGCCGGCCAGCGGATGTCCTACCGGGCGTGGCTGGATCACCGTGTCGCTCATGGACGCGCTCTCGAGGAACCTGTGCTGCAGGGGACGTAGATGTAACAAATCAGCCTAGCAGCTTGCTTCCATGGTGCAAACTCGCCCCGATCCATTATTCTTTCGCATGCGCCACATCATCGCGATCCTGCTGCAAAACGAAGCCGGCGCGCTCACGCGCGTCGCCGGCCTGTTCTCCACGCGCGGCTACAACATCGAATCGTTGTCGGTGGCGCCGACCGACGACCCCACGGTATCGCGCCTGACGCTCGTCACCAGCGGATCGGATCAGGTCATCCAGCAGATCGCCAGCCAGCTGAACAAGCTGGTGGACGTCGTGAACGTGCTCGATATGACGCGCGGGGAGCATCTGGAGCGCGAGCTGGTGCTGCTCAAACTGAAGGTTGATCCCGCCCACACCGATGCGGTGCGCGGGCAGGTGGTGCGCAGCGGCGGTCGCGTGCTCGATCCGGCGGTGGAGGGCTTCATCGTCGAGCTGACCGCGAGCGAGGCGGAGGTCAACAGCTTCGTCGCGGACCTCGGCAGCCGTGCGGAGCTGCTGGAGGTGGTGCGCAGCGGCGCGCTCGGCATCAGCCGCAGCGCCCGGCCGCTGCGGGCGCGGCCGGCGCCGGCGGGCGCCTAGGGCACCAGCACCGTCGAGCCCGTCGTGCGCCGCCCCTCGAGGTCGCGATGCGCCTCGGCGGCCTGCGCCAGGGGGTATTTCTGGCCGATGAGCACGCGCACCTTGCGCGCGCGCACCACTGCGAACAGCTCGCGCGCCCCGGCCGCGAGGTCCTCACGCGAGGCGATGTAATTGAACAGCGTGGGGCGCGTCAAAAACAGTGAGCCGCGCTTGAGGAGCTCGAGTGGGCTGATGGCGGGCGGGGGGCCGGAGGCGTTCCCGAAGGTGACCATCATCCCGAGGCGCCGCAGACAGTCGAGCGAGTCCATGAAGGTGTCCTTGCCGACGGCGTCGTAGACCACCGGCACGCCCGCGCCGCGGGTCAGGGCCTTCACTCCGGCCACGAGCTCATCGCGCCCGGAGATCAGCACGTGCCGGCAGCCGTGCTTCCTGGCGAGCTCGGCTTTCGCGTCGCTCCCGACCACGCCGATGACCTTCGCGCCGAGGGCGTGCGCCCACTGGCACAGGATGAGCCCGACGCCCCCTGCCGCGGCGTGCACCAGGATCGTGTCGCCGCGCGCGACCCTGTAGGTGCGCCGGATGAGAAAGTGCGCCGTGAGCCCCTTGAGCATCAGCGCGGCAGCCTCTTCATCCGAGATGCCGCGCGGCACCTTCACCACGCGCTCGGCGGGCACATTACGCAGCTCGCTGTAGGCTCCGGGGACCGAATGCACGTACGCGACGCGCTCGCCGACGCGCACGCCCCGCACTCCGCGCCCGAGTGCGGTGATGACCCCCGCCGCCTCGCGCCCGAGGCCGCTGGGCAGGGTCACCGGGTACAGGCCGGTGCGGTCGTACACGTCAACGTAGTTGACGCCGATCGCGGTATGGCGCACCTGCACTTCGTGGGCGGCGGGCTTGCCGGGCTCGAACTGCTCGCAACGCAGGACCTCGGGTCCGCCGTGCGCGTGGAAACGGATGGTCGTAGACATGGGAAGTGAAGCATAGCCCGCGCGCGGCGCGAGCCCCAAGCGCCGCCTGGCTGCGGGAGCGAGCCTAGAGCGCGGCGTCGTCGGTCTCGCCGGTGCGGATGCGGATCACGCGCTCGATGTCGGTGATGAAGATCTTGCCGTCCCCCACCTTACCGGTCTTGGCGGCCTTGATGATCGCCTCGATGACCTGGTCGACCAGATCGCCACGCACCGCGACCTCGATGCGGGTCTTGGGAACGAAGTCGACCACGTACTCGGCGCCGCGATACAACTCGGTGTGTCCCCGCTGCCGGCCGAAGCCCTTCACTTCCGTCACCGTCATGCCCGACACGCCGATATCGGACAGCGCGGCGCGCACGTCGTCGAGCTTGAAGGGCTTGATGATCGCTGTGACCAGTTTCATGTATAGCTCTCCGTGTGCGAGGATCTGCGGCGCGAAGCTTTTTGCAGTTTTCATGCCACCCGCCGCATAGGCCTGAACCCGCAAGCCGCGCGGCGCGCCGGCGCGGACCACCGGCAAGAGCACCATTGTAGAGCGTCGGGCCCGAACGCACGCCCCGGGTTGGTGCGGCCGCGGCTCGGGTACTAGGCTATTCTGCGCGCAAATGCTTCAGCAGATCGTGATCGCGGGGGGCGGGCAGGCCGCCGTGCAGGCCGTCGATACCCTACGCCGCAAGGGCTTTGCGGGAAAGCTGACGCTGGTGGGCGATGAGCCGTGGCTGCCTTACCAGCGCCCGCCGCTGTCGAAGAAATACCTGGCCGGCGCGCTCGAGCGCGAGCGGCTGCTCATCCGTCCGGCGCAATTCTTCGCCGAGCACCAGGTGCACACTCAGCTCGGGCGGCGCGTGAGCGAGATCGCGCCGCGCGAGCAGCACGTGCGGCTCGATGACGGGCTGGTGCTGCCGTACGACGCACTGGTGCTGGCTACCGGCAGTCGTCCGCGCCGGCTGCCGGCGCCAGGCGCCGATCTGGCCGGCGTGCACTACCTGCGCACCATTGCCGATGCCGACCGCATCCGCGCCGAGTGCGCCGCGGGGGGGCGCATGGTGATCATCGGCGGCGGCTACATCGGGCTGGAGGTCGCCGCCAGCGCACGCGGGCTCGGCCTGGAGGTGACCGTGCTCGAGATGGCCGCTCGCGTGATGAGTCGCGTGACCTGCGCCGAGATCTCCGCGTTCTACGAGGCCGAGCACGCGCGCCAGGGCGTGCGCATCCACTGCAATGAGACGCTGCGGGCGCTGCACGGCGATGCCCGCAGCGGCCGCGTGCGCGCGGTGCTGACCGAGGCAGGCCGCGAGTACCCGGCCGACATCGTGATCATCGGCTGCGGTGTCGTGCCGGCCGATGAGCTCGCGCGGGCGGCGGGACTCAGGTGCGAAAACGGGGTGGTGACGGACGTGCACTGCCGCACCTCGGATGCGGCCATCTACGCCGCGGGCGACTGCGCCAGCCACCTCAACCGCCAGTACGGGCGGCACCTGCGGCTGGAATCGGTCGACAACGCCTTCGAGCAGGGTACGACGGTGGCACTCAACCTGCTCGGGGCCGCCACCCCGCACGACAAGCTGCCGTGGTTCTGGTCGGACCAGTTCGACCTGAAGCTCGTCATCGTCGGGGTTGCCCACGGCTATGACAGCGTGATCCTGCGCGGCAGCGTGGCGACGCGCAGCTTCAGCGCCTGCTACCTGCGCGGCGGCGAGCTCATCGCCATCGACACCGTCAACCAACCCAAGGACCAGATGGCCGCGCGCAAGCTCATCGCCGCGCACGCGCGCCCCGACCCCGACAAGCTCGCGGATGCGGCGATCGCGCTGCGCGACACGCTCTGAAAACCGCTCGCCTTCAGCGCAGCACCACCAGCAGATCCTTGGCATCCACCGCCTGCCCGGGCCGGGCGAGCACCTCGGCGACTTCACCGTCGCTCTCGGCGCGCACCGCGGTCTCCATTTTCATGGCTTCGAGCGCCAGCAGCAGGTCCCCGCGCGCCACCCGGGCGCCGACCACCGCCTTGACGGTCGCGACCACGCCCGGCATGGGGGCGCCGACGTGCCGGGGGTTGCCGGGCTCGACCTTGCGCGGCGGCGGGCGCTTTGCGACCAGGCTCTGGTCCGGCACGCGCACCGGGCGCGGCTGGCCGTTCAATTCGAAGAACACCGTGCGCGTGCCATCCTCGTGCGGCTCGCTGGTGGCAACGTAGCGCACGATGAGCGTCTTGCCGCGCTCGAGATCGACGCTGATCTCCTGCCCGGGCTCCATGCCGTAGAAAAACACCGCCGTCGGCAGGATCCCCGGGTCCCCGTACAGCCCGCGCTCCCGGGCGTACTCGAGCCACACCTTCGGATACATGAGATAGGAGGCCAGGTCCTCCTCGGTCACCGGGCGCGGCAGGCTCTGCTGCACGTGCGCGCGCGCCGCGGCCAGATCCACCGCCGGGAGCCTGGCGCCCGGACGCTCGGTGAGCGGCTCGGCACCCTTGAGCACCTTGCGCTGCAGGTCCGGCGGAAACCCCCCATAGGGCTGACCCAACTCGCCGCGGAACAGCTGCACCACGGACTCCGGAAACGCCACCTCGGTGTGCGGGTCGAGCACCTGCTCGCGGCTGATGCCGCTCGTCACCATGAGCAGCGCCAGGTCGCCGACCACCTTGGAGGTCGGCGTGACCTTCACGATGTCGCCGAACATGGAGTTGACGTCGGCGTAGGCGGCGGCGACTTCCGGCCAGCGCGCCTCCTCGATGCCCAGTCCACGCGCCTGCTCGCGCAGATTCGTGTACTGCCCGCCGGGCATGCCGTGCACGTACACCTCGGAGGCGCCGGCGCGGATGTCGCTCTCGAAGGCCGCATACTGGCGGCGCACCTGTTCCCAGTAGGCGGAGATCAGGCGCAGCTTGTCCGGATCCACGCCCGGGTCGCGCGGACCGTGGCGCAGCGCCTCGACGATCGAGCCCAGGTTCGGCTGCGAGGTGAGCCCGCTCATCGCGTCGATCGCGCCGTCGACCGCATCCGCCCCGGCGTCGATCGCCGCCAGGACGCTCGCCGCGGCGATGCCGCTGGTGTCATGGGTGTGGAAATGCACCGGCAGGCCGATCTCTTCCTTGAGCGCCTTCACCAGGGTGTAAGCGGCCCGCGGCCGCACCAGGCCCGCCATGTCCTTGATGCCGAGCACATGGGTGCCGGCGGCCTTGAGCTCGCGCGCCAGCTTGAGGTAGTAATCGAGCGTGTACTTCTTCTCGTGCGGATCGCTCAGGTTTCCCGTGTAGCAGATCGAGGCCTCGCACAGCTTGCCGGACTCGAGCACCGCATCGATCGCCACACGCATGTTCTCGACCCAGTTGAGCGAGTCGAAGATGCGGAACACGTCGATGCCGGCTCGGGCTGCGCGCGCCACGAAGAAGCGCACCACGTTGTCGGGGTAGTTGGCGTAACCGACCGCGTTGGCCGAGCGCAGCAGCATCTGCAACAGCAGATTCGGCAGCCGCTCGCGCAGCAGCGCCAGCCGCTCCCACGGGTCCTCGCGCAGGAAGCGCAGCGCGACGTCGAACGTCGCCCCGCCCCAGCATTCCACCGAGAACAGCTGTGGCAGCAGGCTCGCGTAGTACGGCGCGATCGCCGCCAGATCGAGCGTGCGCACCCGCGTCGCCAGCAGCGACTGGTGCGCATCGCGCATCGCGGTGTCGGTGAGCAGCACGCGCGGCTCAGCGAGCATCCACTGCGCAAAACGCTCCGGCCCCAGCTCGTCCAGCCGCTGCTTGCTGCCAGGAGCGGGCGCGCTGAGCGGTACCGGCGGCAGCCTCGCCGGGGCGATGTGCGCCGGGCGGGCGCGGCCCTTGACCCCGGCGTTGCCGTTGACGATGGTCGTACCGATGAAGCTCAGAATGCGCGTGGCGCGATCGCGCTTGCGCGGTGAGTGAAACAGCTCGGGCGTCTGTTCGATGAAGCGCGTGGTGTAGTCGGCGCCGGCGAAGCGCGGGTGCGTGATGAGCTGGTCGAGGAAGCGCAGGTTGGTGACCACGCCGCGGACGCGGAACTCCCACAGCGCGCGGTGCATGCGCGCGATGGTCTCCTCGGGCGTCGGCGACCACGCCGTCACCTTCACCAGCAGCGAGTCGTAGGAGCGGGTGATGATCGCGCCGCTGTAGGCGGTGCCGGCATCCAGGCGGATGCCGAAGCCCGCGGGGCTGCGGTAGGCGGTGATCTTGCCGTAGTCGGGGATGAAGTTGTTTTCGGGATCCTCGGTGGTGATGCGGCACTGCAAGGCGTGGGCGCTGATGCGGATGTCCGCCTGGCCCGGCACGCCGCTCTCCGGCGAGCCGATGCGCGCGCCGTCGGCGATGCGGATCTGCGCCTTCACCAGGTCGATGCCGGTCGCGCACTCGGTGACGGTGTGCTCGACCTGGATGCGCGGATTCACTTCGATGAAATAACAGCGGCCGCTGTCGGCATCCTGCAGGAACTCGACCGTGCCGGCATTGCAATAGTGCGCGGCGCGGCCGATGGCGAGCGCCGCGGCGCACAGCTCTTCGCGCTGCGCCGGCGTGAGGAACACCGCCGGCGCGCGCTCCACCACCTTCTGGTGGCGGCGCTGCACCGTGCAGTCGCGCTCGAACAGGTGCACCAGGGTGCCGTGCGCATCGCCGAGTATCTGTACCTCGACGTGGCGCGCGCGCTGCACCAGCTTCTCCAGATACACCTCGTCGTTGCCGAAGGCGGCCTGCGCCTCGCGGCGGCACAGCGGCAGCAGCTCCTGAAGCTGCGCCGCGTCAGTCACCAGCCGCGTGCCGCGCCCGCCCCCGCCCCAGCTCGCTTTGAGCATCAGCGGATAGCCGAGACGTAAAGCGAGCCGCGCGCACTCGGGGAAATCGGCCGGCAGCGGCGGCGTCCCCGGCATCACCGGCACGCCGGCCGACACCGCCAGCTCGCGCGCCGCGACCTTGTTGCCGAGCAGCTGCATGGTCTTCGCCTCCGGGCCGATGAACACCATGCCCGCCGCGCGCGTCGCGCGCGCGAATTCGGGGTTCTCGGACTGGAAGCCGTAGCCGGGATGAATCGCATCCACCCGCGCCGCGCGCGCGACCGCCAGGATATCCGCGATGTCGAGATAGGCCTCGACCGGTCCGCGCCCGGCGCCGACCAGGTACGCCTCGTCCGACTTGGTCCGGTGCAGCGAGAAGCGGTCCTCCTGCGAATAGATCGCCACGGTTCGCAGGCCGAGCTCGCTCGCCGCCCGCATGACGCGGATGGCGATTTCGCCGCGATTGGCGACCAAGAGGCTGCGGATCCGCTGCGAGGTGGCGGGTTTCACTCTAAGATTCGCCGTTGCGGTGTTTGGAGAGCCCGGCCGGCACGCGCGTGCCGGCGGACGACCGCTTCGATCATAGCCGCTGAGGGGAAACGATGTCGCGCCCGAAACTGCTCGCGCTGCTGTGTCTGACCGTGGTGTGCGCGCCGGCTCTCGCCGTCGAGCCGCGGCCGCTGGCGATCGCCATTCACGGCGGCGCGGGCGTGATCGACCCGGCCAAAATGACCCCGGAGCGCGCGGCCTCCTACCGGGCGGGGTTGGCGGCGGCGCTCGATGCCGGCTTCGCGATCCTGGAGCGCGGCGGCTCGAGTGTGGAGGCCGTGACGGCGGCGGTGCGCACCCTGGAGGATGATCCGCAGTTCAACGCCGGCCGCGGCGCGGTCCTGGACCACGAGGGCGACGCGGAGCTCGACGCCGCCATCATGGACGGACACGGTCCGCGCGCCGGAGCCGTGGCGGGCGTGCGCCACGTCAAAAACCCGGTCGAGCTCGCGCGCCTGGTGATGGAAAAGAGTCCGCACGTGCTGCTGGTGGCCGAGGGGGCCGAGGAGTTCGCGCTCGAGCAGGGCATGGTGCTCGTGCCGCCCGACTACTTCCGCACCGAGGCGCGCATCCGCGAGCTGGAGGAGGCGCGGCACCAGGCCGGGCAGTGGAAAGCGACCGCGCCAGGGGCGGGCGGCACGGTGGGCGCCGTCGCCCTGGATGGCGCCGGCCATCTCGCCGCCGCCACCTCCACCGGCGGGACCACCAACAAGCACCGCGGGCGGGTCGGGGATTCGCCCATCATCGGTGCCGGCACCTACGCGGACGACGGTTGGTGCGCGGTCTCCGGCACCGGCCAGGGCGAGTTCTTCATCCGCCAGGTCGTGGCCTTCGACATCTGCTCGCTGATGCAATACCGGCACCTGACGCTCGCGCAGGCGGTGCGCGAGCTGATCCACGAAAAGCTGCGCCGCAGCGGCGGCGAAGGGGGCGTGATCGCCGTAGACCGAAGCGGCAACATCGCCATGGATTTCAACAGCGTCGGCATGTTCCGCGGCGCGCGCGATTCGCGCGGCCGGCGCGACATCGCCATGTATCGTGATGCCCAGTAACAGCTGAGCGGGAGCCGCACATGTACGCGATCGCCATCCACGGAGGCGCAGGTCCGGTGCCGCGGGCGATGCTGTCGGAGCTGCGCGAGCACCGCTTCCGCGCCGCCCTGGAAGCGGCGCTCGACGCAGGCTGCGCGCTGCTGGCGCGCGGCGGCAGCAGTCTGGATGCCGTGAGCGCCGCGGTGCGGATACTCGAGGACGACCCGTCGTTCAACGCCGGCCACGGCGCCGCCCTGACACGCGACGGCGCGGCCGAGCTCGACGCCGCGATCATGGACGGCAGGCAGCTGCGCGCCGGCGCGGTCGCCTCGGTGCGGCACGTGAGAAATCCGATCGAGCTCGCGCGCCGGGTGATGGAGAAGTCGCGTCACGTGCTGCTGGTGGGCGCCGGCGCCGAGGAGTTCGCCCTGGAGGAGAGTTTCGCGCTGGTCCCCAACCAGTACTTCCGCACCGCGGAGCGCCAGGAACAACTCGAGTGCGAGCAGCGCGGCGAGCGCGTCTCGGACCTCATCCCCGCCGCGCACGGCACGGTGGGGGCGGTGGCGCTGGACGGCGACGGCAATCTGGCCGCCGCCACCTCCACCGGCGGAATGACCAACAAGCGCCCCGGGCGCGTCGGGGACTCCCCGATCATCGGCGCCGGGACCTACGCCAAGAACGGCGTGTGCGCGGTCTCGGCGACCGGGCACGGCGAGTATTTCATCCGCGCGGTGGCCGCCTATCACGTGTGCGCCGCGGTCGAGTACCGGGCCTTGAGCCTGCAACAGGCGGTGCGCGAGATGCTGCACGGGATACTCGCCGGACTCGGCGGGGAGGGCGGCCTCATCGCGATCGGTGGCGACGGGCAGATCGTCATGGACTTCAGCACCGAAGGCATGTTCCGCGGCGCCCGCGACTCGGGGGGCCGGCGCGAAATCGCGATCTACTGAAGCACGCCCCGCTCGCCCCGCGACCGGCGCACTCACGCCGCGTACGGCTCGCGGCCGCGCAGCGCGCTCGGCGGACGGCCTTCCCAGCGCGACCACACGCGCCGCAGGTGCTGGGCCGAGCGAAACCCCGCCTTCGCCGCCACCCGCTCCAGATCGAGCTGGCTCTGGGTGATCAGCTGCCGCGCGACGGCGAAGCGCATCAGCTGCACGTAGTCGAGCGGCGAGCAGTGCGCGTGCTCGGCGAACAGCCGCGTGAGGTTGCGCGAGCTGGTGCAGGCCACCGCGGACAGCTCGGCCGAGGTCCAGGCGGCCGACGGATCGCGCGCCACGGCGTCCTGCACGCGGTGCACCGCCGGATGCAGATGATTGCGGTGCATGAGCCAGGGCGACAGCGCCGGGTCGGTGCCCGCGCGGCGCAGGTACACGACCAGGTCGCGCGCGACCTCGGCGGCGACCGGCGCGCCCAGCTGCCGGGCGATGACGTGCAGCGCCAGATCAATGCCCGCGGTGACTCCGGCGCTGGTGAACACCGGGCCGTCCTCGACGAAAATGCGGTTGTCGAGCACGCGCGCGCGCGGCTCCGCCCGGCGCAGCTCCTCGAGGTGCGCGTGATGGGTGGTGCATTCGCGGCCGGCCAGGAGTCCCGCCCGGGCGGCGAGCACGCTGCCTGAGCACACGCACAAGAGCAGCGCCGGGTGCGCGACGCCCGCGCGCAGCCATTCGATCAGGCGCTGCGTCGCCGGCTCATGCGGATCGACCGCCGAGACGCCGGCGAGCACCAGCATGGTCCCGGGCGCCAGGCGCTGGGGCAGCGGCTCGAGGTCGCCCAGCTGCAGCCCGACGGCTGCCTGCACGCGCGGCTGCGGCGCTATGAAGCGCAGCCGGTAGCTCCCCGGCACCTTGCTGCCGGCATTGCGGAACGCGTCCGCAGGCCCGGCAACGTCCAGCAACACCACATTCGGCAGCAGCGCGATCACGACCTCGCGCGGGCTGTCAGTGCCGCGCGCGCCAGCGTTCCTCACGCCAGCGCATCCGCGGTCGACACCACCTGCGCGAAGCGCCCGTCGAGCACCAGTTCGGTGTGCTCGCGAATCTCCTGCGCCGACACCTCGCGTCCGCGGCGGGTCTGCATCGGGAAGGTCAGCGTCGCATCGCTCACGTAGCGCACCCCAAATCCCAGGTCCGAGGCGTGCCGGGTCGTGGTCTCGCAGCACTGCTCGGTGCGGATTCCGGTGATCAGCAACTCCCCGATGCCGCGCTCGCGCAACCACGGCTCCAGCGTCACGCCCGCATCGGTCCTGCCGAACATGGCCGAATGCACCTGCTTGTAGAACACCGCATCGGCGCGCAGCGACAGCTCGGGCATCGCGCGCACGCAGCCCGAGGACGCCGAGAAGGGATTGGAGGCGTCGCCGGTAGGCTCCTGGTGAAACACCTGCACGAGGGCGATGTCGCGCGACTGGCAGCGATTGATGAGCGACTGCACGTTGCGCAGGAAGCGCGGCAGCTCGGTGTCCCGAAAGTAAGGCCGTCTGCGGAAGGATTCCTGCACGTCGACAAGGATCAGAGCCTGCTTCATGGCCTGCGAGCCTCCGTCAAACAATCGGCAACATCATGTGGCACTCCGGACAGCGGTGCCACCGCTACAACAGACGCATACCGGGCAAAAACGGACGCGAGCCCGGGCGAGCTACCCTGCGCCGTGGACTTGGGCCTAAACTACCGGGGACACGCCGCTTCGAACAACAACGGTTCCCTGGGAGAAATCATGGTTGCCCACAACAGCCTCAAGTGTGCCGTGCCGGCACTGCTGGCGGTGTCCGCACTGTGCGCCACGGTGGCCGCGTGGGCCGCCGATCAGCCGCCGCCGGAGATTCCGACCTGCGACAAGCGCATCGGCACGCTCGCGGTCACCGAGCCGGAGAACAAGTGGTGGCTCGCGTACAACCTCGAGTCCCCCGAAGCGCTGATCAAGGTGTTCGTGTCGCAGTCCAAATGCTTCACCCTGCTCGATCGCGGCAAGGGCCTGGCGGCCGCGCAGCAGGAGCGGGCGCTGGCCGGCAGTGGCGAGATGCGCGGCGGCTCCAACATCGGCAAGGGGCAGATGAAGGCGGCCGACTACGTGCTGGTGCCCGATGTGGTCACCAAGAACAGCAATTCCGGCGGCCGCAACATCGGCGGCCTGGTGGGGGGCCTGTTGGGCGGCGTGGCCGGCGCGGTGGTCGGCGGCATCAGTCTCAAGAGCAAGACCGCGGATGTGGTGCTGACGCTGACCGACGTGCGCTCCACCGAACAGGTCGCCCTGGAGCAGGGTCACTCGAAGAAGACCGACCTCGGCTGGGGCGCCGGCGGCGGTGCCTTCTTCGGCGGCTTCGCGGCGGCGGGTGCCAGCAGTTACGCGAACACCGAGATCGGCCAGGTCGTCACCATGGCCTACCTCGACGCGTTCACCAAGCTCGTGAGTCAAGTCAAAGGCATGACTCTCAACGCCAAGGCGGACAACGCCACGCAGTCGGTGACCATGGCCAAGCCGGGCAAGATGTACGAGGCGGCCAATATCAAATCGAAGAAGGTGCGCGATCTGGACCCGGGGATGACGCTCTATCCGAGCGGCGCGAAAGACGGCCTGTGGTGGAAAGTGAGTGACGAGCTCGGCAACGAGGGCTGGGTGCCCTCCA
>WNFQ01000560.1_pt1 | contig 40236 bp, 32 predicted proteins | sample 5400171 | NCBI WGS metagenome assembly WNFQ01 (sample SAMN13153356, study PRJNA577476) | soil metagenome | isolation source: 20 cm soil under Madrone tree | place: USA:California | collected 2016-06-14
GGCGTTTGGCTGTTGGCGTTGGCGTTTGGCGGTCGGCGGTCGGCGGTCGGCGTTTGGCGGTCGGCGGTCGGCAGGGTGCATAGGACCTATAGGACCTATAGGGAACGTTGGATATGCCGGGACCCGACCTCTCACCTCTCACCGTCGCTAAAGCCATGGCGGGCACGTCGTCGGGCAAGCCGGCGTTGCGACGTTTCGCCGTTGCACCTCGCCCCGCTCCATGCAACTCTCTCCACCCTAATGGCCGCGCGGAAGCACGATTACGACGAGAGCAAAATAAAGACGCTTTCCTCCCTGGAACATATCCGTCTTCGGACCGGAATGTATATCGGTCGGCTGGGCGATGGTGCGCACTATGACGACGGTATTTACGTCTTGCTCAAAGAGGTCGTCGATAACGCCATCGATGAATACATCATGGGTTACGGGAAAGAAGTTGATGTCTCGATCGAAAAAGAAACGGTCCGCGTTCGCGACTATGGACGGGGAATCCCACTCGGTAAGGTAATCGAATGTGTCTCTCGAATTAACACCGGCGCTAAATACAACGATGATGTTTTCCAGTTCAGCGTTGGCCTGAATGGGGTCGGTACCAAGGCAGTCAATGCCCTGGCCTCTCGATTCACCGTGGTGAGCTATCGCGATAAACAATTCTTCCGTGCAGATTTTGCGCGCGGCGTCCTGAACGCGCAGAAAAAAGGAAAACAGATTGAACCGGAAGGCACCGAGATCGTCTTCGAGCCCGATCGCTCGATCTTCAAAGATTTCCGGTTTCGGGAAGAGCACGTCGCGCGCCGGCTCCGCCTTTACACCTACCTCAACGCCGGTCTTAAAATCCTATACAATGGGACAACCTACACTTCCGCCAATGGTTTAAAGGACCTCCTGGAAGAAGAAGTCGGTGACGAAGCGATATATCCAATCCTTCATCATCGAGAAAAAACGATCGAGATCGCCTTCACGCATACCAACCGATTGTCCGAAGATCACTACTCATTCGTGAACGGCCAGTATACTACAGACGGAGGAACTCATCTGAGCGCCTTTCGCGAAGGCATGCTCAAAGCGATTAACGATTTTACCCAGGCGAAATTTGACGGCGACGACGTCCGTGAAGGTTTAGTCGGCGCCATATCGATTCGGCTAAAGGATCCGGTTTTTGAATCGCAAACGAAAAACAAGCTCGGCAACACTGAAATTCGAACGGAGCTGGTCGCGCGGGTTCGCGAGTTGGTAGCAACGCTGCTTCATCGCAACAGCGAAGCGGCCGAACGGCTCGTAGCCAAGATTCAGGAGACACAGCGAGTACGCAAGGAATTACAAGATGTTCGCAAACTCGCACGTGAACGTTCCGCTGCGATCTCATTGCGGATTCCCCAACTGAAAGATTGCAAAGTTCATCTGCATCTCGAAAAAGGAGCCGGCCGCGAATCGATGATCTTTATCACGGAAGGCCAGTCAGCAGCGGGTTCGATCACCAGTTGCCGCGATCCTAATACGCAAGCTGTCTTCACGTTGAAAGGCAAACCGCTCAATGTTTGGGATCTCAATCGTACCGTCGTGTACAAGAATGATGAGATCTTTAATCTGATGCGTACGCTAAACGTAGAAGAGAGCGTACAGAATCTACGGTATGGCAAAGTTATCTTAGCGACAGATGCCGACGTCGATGGTCTGCATATTCGCAATCTTTTGATCACCTGTTTTCTTCGATTTTTTCCGGACATCATCACCCACAATTATGTTTATATTCTCGAGACGCCGCTGTTCCGAGTGCGCGATAAGAAGCAAACCGTTTATTGCTACTCGGAAAAGGAACGAGACCAGGCGATGCAGCAGATCCGCAATCACGAAATAACCCGGTTTAAAGGTCTCGGCGAAATTTCACCTGCGGAATTTAAACACTTCATCGGGCCCGACATGCGCCTGACCGCAGTTACGGTCGATGACGGACACGCCGTCCAGCCGCTGCTGCAGTTTTATATGGGCAAAAATACGCCCCAGCGCCGAGAATACATTATGGATCATCTGGTGGTCGAGGAACCGGTCAGCACCTGACAAATCTCACGCCAAGAAGCAAGATAGAATTTAGAATCCAGAAGCCAGCGTCTCTAACTTGTGTATTCTCGTCTTGGCGTGAGATTCTCTGCCGTGAGTTTCCCTTTGCGTGACTCTCTTTAGTCCCATGCCGCAAAATTCTGCCGCACTACATTTGCCCGAAGATCCGCTGAAGGATCTGATCAACGAAAATTTCATCCAGTACGCTTCCTATGTTATTCGGGATCGCGCTATCCCTCAGCTAGAGGACGGACTCAAACCCGTGCAAAGGCGTATTCTCCATGCGCTTTACGAAAAAGACGACGGCCGATTCAGCAAGGTTGCCAACATCGTCGGACATTGCATGCAATACCATCCCCACGGGGATGCTTCGATTGAAGACGCGCTCGTTAACCTCACCAATCGAACCTATCTGATTGAGGGACAGGGAAACTTCGGAAACGTCCTGACTGGCGATCCGGCGGCGGCTTCCCGCTACATCGAATGCCGGCTGACTGAATTAGCCCGAAACCAGATATTCAATCCGAAACTCACCGAATACGTCCCGAGCTACGATGGTCGCAATCGCGAGCCCATTTTGCTTCCGGCCAAACTACCATTGCTCTTGATGCTCGGCTCGGAAGGAATTGCGGTCGGACTTTCCACCCGAATTTTGCCGCATAATTTTATCGAGCTAATTAAGGCCCAAGTGGCGGTCCTCCAAAACAAGCGTTTCCGCCTTCTGCCAGACTTCCCACAAGGCGGGTTGATGGACCCTTCTGACTACGACAAAGGAAACGGTAAGATCAAAGTTCGCGCCAAGATCGAGCAGCGAGACAATAACCGGTTAGTGATTCGTGAACTACCGTTTGGAACCACCACTGAGACATTGATTGCCTCGATCGAAGATGCCGCTCGCAAGAAGAAGATCAAGATCCGCTCGATCAGCGACTTTACGGCAGCAAATGTCGAGATCGTTATCACGCTTTCTCCGGGTGAAGACCCGGGAAAAGCAATTGCCGCTTTATATCACTTCTCGCAGTGCGAGATGACGATTCATTCCAACATTGTTGTCATTCGCGGCGACCGTCCCGTTCAGATGGACGTGGAACAAGTGATCCGAGCAAATACTGATCAGTTAGTTCATCTGCTTAAACGCGAATTGGAGATCAGCGAAAGCGAGCACCAAGACGAACTCCATCGTAAGTCGCTTATCCAACTCTTCATCGAGCACCGTATTTACAAGAAAATCGAGGACTGCGAGACATACGATGCGGTGCAGAAGGCAGTTCTCCGCGGGTTGACTCCATACCGCCAGCAGTTGACACGCGATATTGCTCCGGAGGATGTGGAGATGTTGCTGGCGCTTCCGATCAAACGCATCTCTAAATTCGATCTCCAGAAGAACAATGAGGAGAAGGCCAAGATCGTTCAGGAACTGCAAGAAATCCGCAAGAACCTGCGACGGCTGATTCCCTACACGATTGCCTACTTGGAAGAGTTGATTGCCAAGTACGCAAAGACTTACAAACGCCGCACGCAGTTGACCGAGGCAGAGGCTATTGACGTGCGCGAACTCACGGCTGAGGAACTGCCGATTGTCTATGATCGAGAGCGCGGCTTGCTCGGCTCCGAGGTGAAAGGCGAGGCCGCATTTCGCTGCTCGCCACTCGATCGATTGATGTTGGTGTGGGAAAACGGGCGTTACCAGATGATTCCTCCGCCGGAAAGAGGGTTTGTGGATAAAGATTTACTTTATTTCGGGATCTACGATCGGGATCGCATTTTCACGGTCGTCTATAACACGGCCAAGGCGACGTTCTTGAAACGCTTTGCCTTTGGCGGCGCGATCATGAATCGGGACTACTCGTGCACACAAGAAGGCGCAAAGATCCGTTTCATCACCGATAAGCCGGTAAAGGAGCTTCGGCTCCGATATCGCCACATCAAAGGTGCACGAATCGATGAGCAAACTTTTCCAACCGGCGACGTGCCGGTTCGGGGTCCGAAAGCTCGCGGGCTCCAAGTGACTAAACGAACGGTTACGAGCGTGATCGGAAGGTAGCTGATAGAAACGCCCTCCGGGCGCGTCGGTCATGCCAGGGAAACCGATCGGTAAGATCGCAAATGGCTCAAGCCGATTCCACTGACCTGTCCGCCATAGCGGTGTTCCAGTGACGATTCTTAACGAACAGTTAAGCGACAGCGGAGACGGAATCAGGCCGCCGTCGCTACGCTTTGGCCCGCCCGGACCGTGTGTTTGAGGAGCACTAGTTTGAGGAGCACTATAGAGTTGGCCGCGACGTAGGCTTTGCGTAGTCGGGCTTTCGCCCTGCCGTCTCCTGAGCTTTCGGATACATCTTGTCCAATTCCTCCGCCACCACTGCCAACTTCTCTTCTACCCCAGGATGCAGCTTCGGCCGCTCATGCGACACGACTAAGAAAATATCGTTGGCTTGAGTCGCCGTAAGAAATTCAGCCTCAACTTGGAACGTCACGATTTGCGTACACGCGTCCTTTCTTTGCTGCGTTCGATTCGGCCAACTACTGAACAATCGTTCATAGTCGCGACCAGGAGTTTTCAAGTGATCACTGAGACGCTCCGGCAAGCTCCCGGCTAAAACCGCACCCCGCTGCCGAACCACCAATACGTTTTCGATTCCTGGAAGTTCTGCAACCAAATGAGTCACCCTATTCGCATCCAACGTCTCTTCCGTGAAGAACTCGCTTTCCAGTCGATAAGAATCCCACGCTGGGATCACGGCCGGCAACGGCTCACTAGTCAGAAGCGGGAGCGCGGGTTCCGGTTCAGGTTCCTTGGCGGCAAGTTCGTGCACTGGTTCGTTAAGTACAGGTTCTTGCCTTTGATCTTTGAGCACAGGCTCCTCAAGGCTGGATTTCTGCGTTGATTCTCTGTTCGCCGGTTCGTTCGTTAGCTCCTTGAACGCCAATTCCTGTGCGGGTTCTTCGACCGCAGGCTCTTGCCCAAGGGTATTCGCTTGATTGAGAATTAATTCTTCCGGTCTCTGATGTTGCTCCTCAACCGGTTCCACATTTACTTCCAGCGGCTTGGTCTCTTGCTCGCGAACGTGCTCCAACTTGGAAACCGCACGGTCATGCTCCTTCTCAGTGACTGCCAGGGCAGCGCGAGCCTCATCCAGCAGTTCAAGAGTCTCGGCATACGAAGATCGGGCCCAGTTCAACCGACTCTGCAGTCCGGCAAACTCCGCGATGTGCCGTTCCATCGTTGTTATCTGTTCGATAAGCGCCTCGCGGACCACTATTCGTTCGTCTAGCTCTTTCCGAATCGGTTCTACTTGTTGCAAGGCGCTATGCCGCTCCTCGTGCAAACCGGCAACTTGGCTCTGCAGGCTCTCGATCTCAGCGCGAACCGTACCCTGCCCGGCTTGCAACTCGGCTAAAACTTCGGTCGCTGCAGCCTTCTCACTTCGCGCTTGCTCGATCTCCTTCTTGATTGCGATGAGTTCATCCTGGAACTCAAGATACTTGGATCGCTCTGCCTGTAGTTCGGCTCGACCCCGTTCAATCTCGTCAGCCACTCGGTCTTGCTCAGCCAGGCGCGTGGTTAGCTCGTCTTCCCCCGCCGCGACTTGCCGCTTGACGCCCGCGACCTCTTGCCGTGCCCGCTCGATTTCGAGCACAGTGTTAGCAAGTGCCCGTTGCGCCTTCTCGTGTTCGATCTTATTCCGCATCAACGCCGCCAATGCGCCGAGGAGTTCCTCTTCAGTTTTCGATAAAACGGTCCGGCTCAATTCCGGATCCATGCGTAGCCACGGAGGTGCATAGCCCTCTTCTGAAAGATGCTGAGATTGTTCCGATCCTAGAGTTATCTCCCCGGAGGATTGCACTGACTTCTGCCTTTCCTCTTGGGAAACCCCGCCTAGTGGGTCAGTCTCATTCGCCATAAAAATATCTTTCCCGCCGGGCATTTTCCAGGTTAGTCCTCTCCTGTCGAGGAAAAACGGGAATGGCGGAGCGGCCAGCTCCGCTCCGTCAGTCTAGATACTTCAATGCGTATACTACCTGTTCTCGTTATGGCTCTGGCTGGCGCCTAGTTCAATGTCCGTACGCTTCTTCAGTCCGCATCAATCGTCCTGGTTGCTCGTTGATCTGACGGACCACATCGCACATTTTGATGGGTCGGGTTCCGAGACTTCTTTGCTTGACGCTTTCGCTGTCCTGATAAATAGGTTGCCTCTTCTCGTGCCGGTGTAGCTCAGTGGTAGAGCAAGCGCTTCGTAAGCGCTGGGTCGTCGGTTCAATCCCGACCACCGGCTTCCGCTTTCAGGTTTCCGGGAATCGATCAAGAATCGAGGGCCGATTTAACAGCGTTTTCTCACGGGTAGCTCACGAGGTCAATGACCTGGTTCGAGCTATTGGCCGTCCCTCCGGTGTCATTGATGACATGTTCAATGGTGCCGACACCGCCCAGGGAGACGGTGACGAGATCGTGGAATTGGACCCCAGGGCTATTGGGGACCTCGAAGACGTGGGCGTTGACGATGCTCGGGTTGACTTCGAAGAAGCAGTAGGCCCCCAACCCCCAACCTTGGTGGGACCTGACGTCCTCGGCTACTTTGTAGGAGGCGAAGCCGTTGATGCCGTCGTGCGACCAGGAGGCCTGATCCGGCGGATCGTACGGCATCTCATTCTGGAACATGATCGTGGCGCCATTCTCGCCGTTCCAGATGACCTGGTACTTCTGGTAGTGCTCGACAAACAGGCCGTACGCTGTGACGTCGTCGCCGTTGACGATCACGCCGGTATCGGCTGTGTTGGTCGTCCAGCCCACTCCGTTGCCGTGGTCAGCCCGCCAAGCCCAGATGTCGTCCAGCAGGACGTTGTCGCTGTCGACCACGAGACTCGTAGTGGCCTTGCCCAGGGCCGCGCCGCCGATGCGGAAGAACACGTCCTGGACCGACGTCGGGTCGGCCGGGTCGCTCTTATGGGCGTCCTGGGTGCCCACCTGCAGCAGCACCGGTGAGCTCACAGGGCCGGCGTCGAATAGCAGTCCGGCCAGCTTGACCCCCTTCACGTCGGCGACCGACATCGCCACGGCCCCGGTGTCCGATATCAGCGTGGGGAAGCCCAGCCCCAGCACCACGGTGTCAGGGCGCTTGACCTCGATTGTACTGTCCAGGTGGTAGACGCCGGGGGCAAAGATCAGGTTCTGGCCGCTGGCGAGAGCGACGTTGATCGCCTTCGCAGATCAGGTTCTGGCCGCTGGCGAGAGCGCGGTTGATCGCCTTCGCAGAGTCCGTCGGTTTGGCGATGAAGAAGTTGGTGATCGGGATCGACGAACCGGGCGCCGGTCTGTTCCCCCACGTAATTCCTGAGGAATTCCTTTGTAGCGCCGGAACGAAGACGTTGAAGTTGCCGGCCGGGTCGACGTAGAGGAAGGGTTTCTCCCGGGTCAATGGGCTCTGCGGCAGCGTGGTGTACGGTTGGGGCTTGGGGAACGACTGCGCAGGGGCGCCCACAACGCCGGAGAAGACCTGGTTCCAGACCCCGTTGGACCAGCTACCGATGAGACTGTTCCTCGTCAGCCACTGTTGTTGCGAGGCGTTGAGCACCTTGTCTTCAATGAGACAGTCCGCGATGAAGCCGCCGCTCGAAAAGCCCCCATAGAGCGGCATGATCGAAAAAAGCGGCGTGGCACCGATCGGCTGCGAGCCGCCGCTCACGTGCATCCGGCGGAACGGGGACGCCTGAGAAACGGCCCAGCGCTCCGTCTGACCGCTCTGGGGAATAACGTGCATGTTCTCTGCCGAGCGCCAGAAGTTAACGAGAGCGCTGTCGGTGAACACGCCGTTTGGGCTCCCCGGTTCGCCTTGCCCACCAGTGCCCTCGACGTGCACGAGGCCGTTGATGGTCACGTCATCGGGGGACAGACCCAGCCCGGCAATCGAGGTGTAGTAGCCAACCTCGACATTGACATTATAAGTGCCAGGCTTGAAGAGGAACGCGTGGCGCGCGGTATTGAACTGGCTCGAGGGCAATGCCTGCACTTGGGAGACCGCATCCACCGCGATCTGAATCGTGTCGGCGGACATGCTCGGGTCAAATACGGTCACGTTCGGTCCGAAATCGGGCTGAATATTTTCATGAGGGGGGTGAAGTTTCTGCAGTGGGGTTTTGTTTATGAGGTTAATTGTAACTACACGGATGAGACTGCTCGGCGAAGGGTATTCCCTTTGCCGTGTTCGTTATTGGTCACCCACTCTCTCCCACAAGAATGCTCAAATGGGATTTTTGCCTAAGCTCATTGCTTCCTGAATGCGCTTTCGGCAAATAGGTGACACTATTGGGACTTTTGCGGGGCTGCAGTTAATACCTTACGGCCGTTGTTACGGTTTTGTTGATATGGTACGCTGCAGGATTTTCCGGGGGGGTGCTTCTCTCTCCATGAGATTGGTGTGACGGCTCTATTTCGTCGTAATATAGATACCTGTCTACCCCCCATTTATTCCCTTTTGGGCGAAAAAAATTTTTTCGGTATCACTATTCTGTCGAACTTTCATCTCTGGTCACATGAACGCCGCTGCGCGTTGGCGCGCCCTGGCGATGCGTGCAACGAAGATCGTACGACTTGGCCGGGATCCAGCAGCAGCCGGACGAAGTCGCGTATCGCCCTGCTAATTCTTGATTCTAGATTCTAAATTCCGGATTCCCGTCTCCCGTTTCCCTATTTGAATCTGAACCACGTTCTCGCGAGAATGTACTCTCGGTGGAAACAGAAACGGCGGATATCCAACACGGTAAGTCGACCTATCAGATCACTCGTTTCATTCTTCTACGGCTTCTCGGACTCGTGTACGCGGTCGCTTTCCTCGTTGCTGCACAACAGTTGATCCCTTTGATCGGTTCCCATGGCCTTCTGCCGCTCGATTTGTTCTTCCAACGCGTTCACGAGGCATTGGGTTCCGATTGGGCGGGGTTCCTGAAGCTTCCCTCGATTTTTTGGTTAGATCACTCGGACACCGCTTTATTGGTTGCTTCCTGGATCGGATTTGGGCTCGCCTGCGTGGTGGTTGCGGGCTTCGGTAACTCGATCATTTTCGCAGTTCTCTGGTTCCTTTACCTGTCGATAAACCATGTCGGTCAGGACTGGTACGGTTACGGGTGGGAATCACAGCTTTGCGAAACCGGTTTTCTCGCCATCTTTCTTGCTCCGTTCCTTGATCTCCGCCCGTTCTCAAAGAGTCAAGTGCCGATCCCAGTGATTTGGCTTTTTCGCTGGCTACTTTTTCGCCTGCTGGTCGGCGCTGCGCTGATCAAACTACGGGGAGACCCTTGTTGGCGGGATCTCACCGCGCTCTACTACTATTTCGAAACGCAGCCGTGTCCGAACCCACTGAGTCGGTGGTTTCATTTTCTACCCAAACCAATTTTGCAGTTTGGCGTCCTGTTCAATTTTCTAGCGGAACTGATCGCGCCTTGGTTTATCTTTTGGCCGCGAATCGCCCGTCACATAGCTGGGACTGTGATCGCCCTCTTTTTTGGAGCACTCATCCTTAGCGGCAATCTGTCGTTCCTCGATTGGTTGACTCTGGTACCGGTAATCGCGTGCTTTGACGATTCATTTTGGAGGAGACTTATACCGCGGCGATGGAGTGAACGCTTCTTACCGGTTTCGCCCCGTCTAGGTATGCCACGACTGGTCATCTCGTGGCTGCTCGCTTGCGTGGTTGCCGGCCTAAGTATTCGTCCAGTTCTGAATTTAATCGGTGAACACCAGATCATGAATACGTCGTTCGATCCATTTGAATTGGTGAACACCTACGGTGCGTTTGGCAGCATCGGAAGAGATCAGTATGTCGTGGTCTTCGAAGGTACTGATGCGGAGCTCCCATATAACGACGCCAACTGGAAGGAGTACCCTTACCGGGGTGTGCCGGTTGACCTTAAACAGATGCCTCCCGTCGTTGCTCCTTACCAGCTGCATTTCGATTGGCAAATGTGGTTTGCCGCCATGGCGACACCCAATGAGTATCCTTGGACGATTCACCTCGTCTGGAAGTTGCTACACAACGATCCACTCGCACTGCAGTTGTTTGCCGGCAATCCGTTTCCCGATCATCCACCGCGATACATCCGTGCGATCTGGTACAAATATAAATTCGTTCCGCTCGGCAATCCTGATGGACGCTGGTGGGAGCGCGAAAAAGTCGGAGATTGGTTTCCGGTGATATCTCTCGACGACCGCCGATTAGCTCATTGGATGGAATTAGAAGGCTGGAAGACGGAGTGAGGGGAGAGCCCGTGATTGGTGAGAAACCGCCGGCGGCGTCCGACGAAGCCTGCCTTTTTGTTCGGACAATGGCCGGCGGGATTCTACCGAGGATTGCCGGTGCGCCTTTGCCATTCACCTCTCACCTCTAGGGACCGGTTCCTGCCGGTCCCTAGCCCACCCTACCGGAAGATCCGATTTGACAAGCGCTCCAGAAACGCTGAGAAACACGCTGTTACGTGAACCTTCATGTGAACCTTCCCTCCACATGAGCAACGCGCCTCCGTCGACCATCCCGGCCCGAGCAACGCTATTCGATGTTGCCCGGCTGGTCGGCGTGTCGATTCAAACCGTATCCGCGGTGATTAATGACAAGCCCGGTATTTCGGAACCCACTCGGATACGGGTCAGACAAGCGATCGACGAACTCAATTATCACCCGAACATTTTAGCGAGCAGCTTACGCGCACGTAAGAGCTTCACGATCGGGGTCATCGTTCCAAGCATTACTAATCCCTATTTTCCGGAATTCGTTCGCGGTGTCGAAGATGTGGCCCATGAGCACGGGTTCTCTCTGTTCCTTTGCAATTCCGATAACCAATCCGATAAAGAACTGGCCTACCTGCAACTCCTGCGACGCCATGCCATCGCCGGATTTATCGATGCCTGTTACATGGAAAACAGTCGTTGCCGGGAGACTTTGATCGATCTGATTGAGCATGGGGTTCCGGTTGTCGTCCTTGGCAATTTGCGCATTCATCCGAAAACGGTGGTGGTGGATAGCAAAAACAAGCAAGGGGGCTACGCTGCAGTTGCTCATCTCGTGGAAATGGGCCACCAGCGAATCGGTGTGATCAAGCCGCCACCAACAATCGTCGGTCTGGATCGATTGAGTGGATTTGAGATCGGCTTTCAGGATCATGGGTTGCCAATCCTCGATCAGTACTGGGTCGAAGGCGGTTTTGACGTCCCGCACGGAGAAGCCGGCATCAGACGGTTACTCGAGCTCCCGCACCCGCCGACTGCAGTGATTGCTGCCAACGATCTCGTCGCGATCGGCGCTGCGACCGCATTGCGGCAAATGGGAAGGCGGGTCCCGGAAGATGTTTCGATCATTGGTTATGACAACATTCGGATGGCGGAACTCTATGAGCCGGCTTTGACCACGATTGCGCAACCAGTCTATCAGATGGGAGTCACTGCGATGCGCGCAATCATCCGTCGCATCGACGATCGATCTCTGGGCGGCGCAAAACGGGATTTCAATCCTCGATTGATTATTCGAGCCTCAACCCAACCTTTGCGTCGAATCCGAAAAGCGGGGCGCTTGATTCCCCGAGAACCAGGAATTGTCTAAGCTATATGCCTCTTCTGCAAGCGACTAACATTAGCAAACGTTTCTTAGGCATTGCCGCGCTGCAAGAGGTCTCGTTCACGGTGAATGCCGGCGAAGTTCATGCGCTGCTGGGAGAGAATGGAGCGGGCAAATCCACGCTACTCAAAATATTGGCCGGAGCGCACGCGCAGGACAGCGGCATTCTGGAATTTGAGGGCCAGCCACTTGGGTTACAAACGCCAGCCGAAAGGCAGCGATACGGCATTGTCACCGTCTACCAGGAATTCAACCTGATGCCCAACATGTCGGTCGCAGAAAACGTCTTTATCGGCCGCGAGCCGGGACCAGGATATTTCGTCGATTGGAAAGCCCTGCGGCGGGCCGCAATCTCTGCTATCAGCCGCCTCGATCTTCATGTCGATCCCGCTACTCCGGTTTCCGCCTTAAGTGTAGCTGAGCAACAGCTGGTTGAAATCGCTCGCGCTCTCACTATCAATGCCAAATTGATCATTCTCGACGAGCCGACCGCGGCGCTGAGTGATCGTGAAGTGCAAAAGCTGCACGCCGTTGTTCGAGACCTGAAATCGCACGGCATCAGTGTGATCTACGTTTCTCATCGGTTGATCGAAGTACCACAGATTTGCGATCGCTATACCGTGCTCCGCGACGGTCGATTGGCCGGAACTGGCGATGTCGCAAATACTTCTCTGGAAGAGCTGGTGCGCATGATGGTCGGTCGCAATATCGAAGCCCATGCTTCCAGGGGTTCCCGCCAAACTAATCGCGTTGTGCTCAAGGTCGAACACCTCTCCCGGACCAAAAATCTGCCCAGCCCACAAGCGGTTATGCTGCGCGATTTAAGCTTTGCGGTCCGTGGCGGCGAAATTTTAGGTCTGGCCGGACTGGTCGGTGCCGGCAGAACGGATCTGGTTCGCGCAATTTATGGCGCCGAACCGTTCGAATCCGGGAAAATCTACCTGGAAGAAAAACCGGTAAAGATCGACTCGCCTGGAACGGCCATTGAATTAGGAATGGCGCTAGTTCCCGAAGACCGCAAACAACACGCTCTTTTTCTCACGCAGAGTGTGCGCCGGAACTTGACTCTGCCGAGCCTTAAGCGGCTGTGCCGATTTCGATATTTCGTTGATCGAAACGCCGAAACTGCTCTGATCCGCCAGTTTAAGCAGGACCTCCGGATCCGTATGGCCAATGAAGACGTCATCGTCGGAACTTTGTCTGGCGGAAACCAGCAAAAGGTGGTGCTGGCCAGGTATTTGGCGTTAAAACCAAGAATTCTCTTCGTGGATGAGCCAACTCGGGGAATCGATGTCGGCGCCAAAGCGGAGGTCCATGACCTTTTGAGGCAACTGGCCGAAGCCGGTACCGCGATCGTCGTGGTCTCCTCGGAACTCCCGGAAATCATTTCTTTGTGCGATCGCATTATCACGGTGAAGGAGGGTCGTTTCACCGGTGAAATGGCGGCAACTGATGCTACGGAAGAGAAGTTGATGAAGCTTATGACGCTTGGCGCCGGCGAAACGCACGTTCATCACCCAATCAATTAATTATCGCTACCTCCCTATGAGTGATGCAACGGCTCCCGAAACAGAATCCGCGGCAATCCAAAAGCGGATACGCTGGATCGCTATTCTCGAAAGATTTGGCGTAGTCCTATTTCTAATCGTTTTGATGGCTTTCTTTACTACCCAGAACGTCCGTTTCATTTATCCGCGCAACCTTTTTAACATCCTGGCGGACGTTTCAATTTACGGCGTCATGGCAGTCGGAATGACTCTGGTTATCCTCACCGCGGGAATCGATCTGTCAGTGGGCGCAATTCTGGCGTTTGCCGCGATGAGCGCCGCCGCGGTCCTCAAGGGCACTGGCGAGTCCCGGGCGGTGCCGGAAGATCCAATGGCTTTCGGCGGCTACGCCTGGCTGGTTGCATTGGCAGTTGCAACTGGCGTCGGATTACTTTGTGGCTGGTTACAGGGCTTAGCGATCACCCGCCTAAAGGTACCGCCTTTCGTGGTTACCCTTGGTGGCATGACAGTATGGCGAGGCGCGACGCTGGTAGCTGGTGAGGGTTCACCAATCAGCGGGTTCGCTCCCGGGTTACGTTGGTGGGGAAGCGGCAACTTTCTATTTGTGCCGGTACCAGTCTGGCTTTTTGCGATCGTCACGGCGGTCGGATTTATTTTACTGCAATACACGCGCTATGGCCGGCAAGTTTACGCGGTGGGTGGAAATCCGGAAGCGGCGCGGCTCTCGGGACTTCGAGTCAATCGGATTTTGGTAAGCGTCTATGCGATAGTAGGGTTCCTCGCGGGTCTCGCTGGTTTTATGGAAACTGCGCGTCTCGACTCCGCAGAAGCGGTAGCTGGTGATGGATTCGAACTACGGGTCATCGCGTCAGTCGTCATCGGTGGTACCAGCCTTTTCGGCGGCTTGGGCGGCGTGCTTGGAACGGTCGTTGGAACGGTTTTAATCGGCGTACTGCTAAACGGCCTAGTGATCATGAACGTCTCAGCCTATTACCAACAAATCATCATCGGCGTGATCATCGTGCTGGCAGTTGCCTTTGACACGTTCGCCAAATCGAAAAGTGGCAGCGTTTCCACTCACTGATTTCTCTAAACCAAACAACACCCCAAATAGTCCCCCTAATGAAAATAAAGCATACCCTCTGCGGGTTCCTATTGGTCGCCACGGTTTTGGCGTTCCAATCCGCTCCGATATTCGCTCAAGGCAAAAACGAGCATGTCGTTGTAAGTGTTCCAAACCTTGCCTTCCCGTTTTTCGCTTTCATGAAAACGCAGGCGGAAGATGAAGGCAAACAGTTGGGCATCCAAGTCACCGTGGAAGACGGGCAAGGTAAATCCCCCACGCAGTCGAGCGAGGTACGAACCGCTGTTACTCAGGGCGTCGACGGAATCGTACTTATACCGAATGATGTCAACGCGCTTACGCCTGCGACCAACGAGGTTATCGCCGCCAAAATTCCGATCGTCACGGTCGACCGCAATGTTGCCGGGACCACCGAACCGATACCACATGTGGGTGCCGATAACGTTGCCGGCGGCGTCGCTATGGCCGAATACGTTATCAAGAAGTTCCCCAACGGTGCGCGCATCATCTTCCTTCGCGGCGAACCCGGTAGCAGCCCGGCGATCGATCGGGCGAAGGGTACACTTGAAACGCTGAAAGCCGCCGGCGACAAATACAAGGTTGTGGCCGATCAAACCGCTAACTTCAAACGCGATCAAGGAATGACGGTCACCCAAAACCTTCTGACCTCGATTGGTACTCCACCCGACGTGATCATTTGTTCGAACGACGACATGGCGTTGGGTGCAGAAGAAGCACTACAACAAGCCGGGATCCCGAAGGGCAAGGTGCTGGTGATTGGCTTTGATGCGTTACCGGAAGCTCTAGCCAAGATTCGTTCCGGCGACCAAACCGCAACCATCGAACAGAGTCCGGGAAAACAGGTTCGAACCGCTCTCGAAATCATCGTCGATCATATTCGGAAAAAGGCGCCTTTGCACGATGAAGTAATCAAGCCCTTCCTTGTTGATCAATCTAATCTCGATAAAGCCGAGCGGATCGCCGAAGCGAAATAAGTAACTCGACGGCTAACCGAGTCGAAAATACAGCATGGCGGCCGACTAACGGCCGCCATGCTTTTTTCCCAACTCCAGCTTACCCAACTCTCAGTCAATCGTGCTACTTCGCTGACATACTGCGAATAAACGTCACCAGAGTACGTGCATCATCGTCAGTTAGTTTCTTGCCAAATGCCGGCATTTCGCCTTTAACTCCGTTCAGGATCGTGGACTTAATTCGTTCGTCGGTCTTTGCTACCTTGTGGAGATCCGGCCCTTCGTCTCCGCTGGCATCAATGCCGTGGCAATGCGCACAATTAAGGGCAAATAACTTTGCTCCGGCCGCGACCTTCGGATTTTCAATCGGGCTGTTTTGCCGAGCTGATTTACCGGATGGCACGGCAGCGTTGGACTGAACTATTACTTCAATATTCATCATGAAGACCTGGACTAACGGTTCAAAACCATTTCGCCCCCCAGAATCCGGCGATACTGATCAGCACCGCTGTGGTCAGCATTGCGATTAGATAAATCGAAAAACCAATTCTCGAGGTTCGATGCCGCGCGATCGAACGCCAGACGACCAGTGCGATTAACAGTCCAAAAGAGGGCCAAACGAAATAATGATGTAGTAAAGTGACCCCCGAGCCAACGGCATCCCAGTTGGTGAGTATCAATCCTGAAATAACTGCGGGCACGGCTCCGAGCGCAGCTAATAGAAGAGTGAAATAACCGGAGAAACGAAAGCCCTCACGGAGCTTACCAGACGGTGTGATCGGGCTTTTCTGTGGCGTTAGCGAGTGCCCAGCGATGAACGATATCTCCGGGATTAGCGCTAGATTGAAACGCACCTTCAGTGCGTGACCACTTGGGGGATTCGATTCCTAGGGCTTCGCCCGGGCTTCGCCCAGGCTTTCTTGAGTCGCGGCTTCGCCGCTCTCGGTCGCTACCGCGCTATCCGACTTCGCCCGTCGTTCGAAACTCCGGAAGCTTCCACCTTTGCTAAAGCTATGGCGGACATGTCGTCGGGCAGCGGCGTTGTCGGCGTTACCGGCGTTACCGGCGTTTTACATCCTTCCGGGAATAATATTTCCAGAAGTTTGGTTTTCTATTTAATGGTCTTGCTTTCAATGAATGACCAAGGCCAGCGCACACGCTTTGAAAATCAGATGCTGCCGCTCATGCCAGAAGCATACAACCTGGCCCGCTGGTTCATGAAAAACGAACCCGACGCTCGTGATGCCGTTCAAGAAGCTTACTTGAAGGCCTTTCGGTATTTTGAGTCGTTCCAGGGCGACTCTGGCCGAGCTTGGCTGCTTCGGATTGTCCGTAATGTTTGTTATGACGCTTTGCGGGCCAAGCAGTCGGAGCACAATATTATCTCACTCGATGAAGAGGCGGCAGCCGAAGTTCCAGACTCAAAGCCCGGCCCAAATGTATTGGCTATCCAGAATTCAACAAAATTACGCATCCGTGAGGCGCTGGAGGCTTTGCCTTTGGAATTCAAGACCGTGATTATCCTCAGAGAGTTCGACGGATTCTCTTACAAAGAGATCTCCGATATAGTGGGCGTGCCGATCGGCACGGTGATGTCCCGCCTTTCCCGGGCGCGACAGCAACTCGCCATTCTGCTCCAAAAGGAAAGAGAGAACGAATGAATTGCGAAGAGACATTGGCCTTGCTCGACGCCTACTTTGACAATGAGCTCGACCTGACTAAAACCCTTGCCATTGAAGAGCACCTTCGCGATTGTGCCAGCTGCCGCTCCCAATATGAGCTAAGAGTAGCCCTCCGCCAACGGCTTAAAGATCCAGATTTGCGTTACGCGATACCTGGCGATTTCGCAGACCAAGTCCGCAAGAGACTAGCAGTCTCATCGCGGCCGGCCACGAGGATCCTTTCGTTTCCGTCTGCCGTTTGGGTTCCTGTCGCGATTGCTGCCGCTGCGATCTTTGGAGCGTTTCTGTATGCAAATATTCAACGGATGCTTCCCACTGGACCAGCATCAATGGTGACCGAAGTCGCATCCGATCACATTCGCTCGCTTATCGGCTCACATCTGGTCGATGTCGAATCAAGCGACCAGCATACCGTCAAACCTTGGTTTGCCGGCAAACTCGATTTCTCACCACCGGTGCACGACTTCGCTGATCAAGGCTTTAAACTGGTCGGCGGACGACTCGACTATGTACGAGGTAAAAACGTTGCCGTTCTGGTCTATCGGTTCAAGAACCATTATGTGAGCCTGTTCATGTGCCGGGAACGAAATCCTGACGCTGACTCGAAGCAGAAGACTTTCGGCTACCAGGGCTACAATCTCGTGTATTGGAACGCAAACGGCCTCGATTGTTGGGCGGTATCGGACGCCGCACCCGGAGCGCTGCTTGAGTTCGTCAAAGCTCAACAAGAGAAACATTCTCCGCAAGACGAACACTTTTAAACACGGAAACTCGAGCTCATCTCGCTATCGCTCGCCCGCTGTGTATCGCCCTACCTGTCCAGAATTGTTTCAGCCCTACCGCTACCGATCAAACTCGATCACTATTTTCCCGAAATGTGCGCCGCTTTCCATGTGACGAAAAGCTTTAGCGGCCTCCGCAAAAGGAAAGATCTTATCCACCACCGGATGAATTTGATTCTGTTCCAAGGCTCGATTCATCGCCTCAAACATTTCCCGGCTGCCGACATAGATTCCGTGCACATACAATCCCTTAGGAACGATCGAGAAGATTTCGGTACTCGTTTCTCTTCCGGCCAAAATTCCGATCAATCCGATATTTCCGTTGGACCGACAGGCGCGTACTGACTGAGAAAACGTTCCAGCGCCTCCTACCTCGATAACGTGGTCCACGCCGTCACTGCCAGATAAGCGGACAGCTTCTTTTCCCCAATCTGGAGTGGTCCGGTAGTTGATGCACGCGTCCGCGCCAAGCTCACGTGCGCGTTGCAACTTGTCGTCGCTACTCGACGTGATGATCACTTTCGCACCACTCGATTTGGCAAACTGCAGTCCAAAAATCGATACACCGCCCGTCCCGAGCAACAGAACACTTTCTCCGGCGGCCAGTTTCCCACGAACCACGAGCGCTTGCCAAGCGGTCAACGCGGCACAAGGTAATGTCGCCGCCTCGATCAGTGTAAGATAGTTCGGCACCGGCACAAGTCCCTCCTCAGAGAACGCAACAAGTTCCGCCAGTACGCCATCAATCGAACCACCGAGCGCGGTCCGATGAAACTCCGGCCGAAATCGTCCAGAGATCCAACCCTGAAAAAAAGAGCCGGCCACTCGATCGCCCGGCTTAAATCGCGTTACCTCCGAACCGACCGAGATGACCTCTCCAGCTCCGTCCGACAAAGGAATTCGGCCGAGCTGGGGACTTCGATCATACTGTCCACGCATCACCACCAGGTCCCGATAATTGAGTGAAGCGGCCTGGATGCGCACTAATACGTGACGAGCGCTGATCTTTGGTTCTGCCCGATCAACTAGCTTCAATCCTTTCACGTCGCCAAACTGCTCGATTGCGTACGCTCTCACGATTGTTCAGTATATTGTTCTGGCGCTGCGCGCGAAGAAATTCAGCGGTAGGGCGATACAGGCGATTGAGCAACAGCGAGATAAGCCTGTGAGCCAAGGCGCGCGGAAGGCTCACAGTTCGGCACCGTCCCGAAACTTACAGCATTAAGGATTCGCCTTTCCCTATCCCCTTTTTCCGTGCTCCCATCAACTCAGTTTAAACTCTTCTTTTACTTTCGCGAATCCCTCGATCGCAGTCTGTAGATCGCTTCGGCCGTGAGCAGCAGAAACCTGAGTGCGAATCCTGGCCGTACCTTTCGGAACAACCGGATAGAAAAACCCGATTACGTAGATCCCCAGCTCCAAAAGACGGTTCGCAACCTGTTGCGACAAAGCCGCATCGCCAATCATCACCGGTACGATCGGATGGGTTCCGGGTCGAATTGTCAGTCCAGCGTCAAGAAGTCCAGAGCGAAAAAATTGAGTCTGTGTCTCCAATCTATCGCGGAGCTCGGTCGAGCGAGAGGCGATCTCAATGGCCTTGAGCGACGCCGCGACGATACTCGGGGTGAGGCTGTTAGAAAAAAGATAAGGTCGAGATCGCTGCCGCAGTAAATCGATGATAGCCTTGCGCCCGGTCGTGTATCCACCGCTTCCACCACCTAATGCTTTTCCCAGGGTGCCGGTTATGATGTCGATTCGACCCATCACTCCACAGTGCTCCGGCGTGCCGCGTCCGGTCTTGCCCAAAAATCCGGCAGCATGGCACTCGTCCACCATGACCAATGCTTGGTGGCGCTCCGCCAAGTCGCAGATCGCTGCGAGATTGGCGATTGTTCCATCCATTGAAAAGACGCCGTCCGTAGCGATTAGACGAAACCGAGCCGACTGGGCCTCCGCTAGCTGGGCCTGGAGATCGCTCATATCGTTGTGCTTGTATCGGAACCGACTCGCTTTGCACAAACGGATACCGTCAATAATCGACGCGTGATTCAGTTCGTCACTGATAACAGCGTCTTCGGCACCGAGCAGTGTTTCAAACAGTCCGCCGTTCGCATCAAAACAACTGCTATACAGAATGGTATCATCGGTTTGATGAAATCGGCTAAGGGCGGCCTCAAGTTCTTTATGGATTTCCTGAGTGCCGCAGATGAATCGGACGGAAGCTAAGCCGAAGCCCCATTTGTCCAATGCGTTACGCGCTGCCTCGATGACTTCAGGATGATCGGCCAAACCAAGGTAATTATTCGCGCAAAAGTTTAGGACCTCCTTTCCGTCAGCCGTTCGGATATGGGCCCGTTGTGGTGTGCTCAGCAATCGCTCGGTCTTAAACAAACCTTGGGTGCGGATTGATTGGAGCTCTTCCTCAAGGTGATTCTGAAAACCATCCAACATGTGAAGAGAATATAGGAGCTAGGAGTCAGGGGCTAGTAGACAAATTTCAGAACGTCGGGAGCGCGTGGTAACGCCGGCAGCATTATTTCCCGTCGCCGCCGCTCTTAACCTTATGGCTCCGACCAATTCAAAACTATCTTCCCGGACTGCCCTCCCCGCATCAGAGCAAAAGCTTCTTCGTACTCGGTGTAAGCAAGGCGATGGGTGATGACCGGATCAATATTGAGTCCCGATTGAATCATCGAGGTCATTTTGTACCAGGTCTCGTACATCTCGCGACCGTAAATACCTTTGATCGTTAGTCCGTTGAATACGACTAAGTCCCAATCAATCGAGGCCTCTTTTCCTTGGATTCCAAGAAGGGCGATCTTGCCGCCGTGACACATCGTTCCCAGCATGTCGTTGAGAGCTCGATTGTTACCGGACATTTCCAGACCGACATCAAAACCCTCCTTCATCCCCAGCGTCTCCATCACTTCCTGAAGGCTCTGGCTGCGAATATCGCAGGCGATGGTCGCTCCCAGACATTTTCCCAGCTCCAATCGGAAGGGATTAACGTCTGTGATTACCACATGGCGCGCTCCAGCGTGCTTCGCGATCGCCACGGCCATTACTCCGATCGGGCCCGCGCCGGTGATCAACACGTCTTCGCCGAGCACGTCGAATGAGAGAGCGGTATGCACCGCATTCCCCAAGGGATCGAAACATGAGAGCACGTCGAGCGGAATCTTTGGATCAGCCGACCAAACATTCGTTTCTGGAATCGCGACATACTCAGCAAAAGCGCCGGGCCGATTCACGCCGACCCCGCTAGTCTTGTTGCAAAGATGCCGCCGGCCGGCCAAACAGTTTCGGCAACGGCCACACACAAGGTGACCCTCCCCGGTGACAATCATGCCGGGATGGAAATCATGTACGTGACTGCCGACCGATTGTATGACTCCGACAAATTCATGCCCGATCACCATCGGAGTAGGAATCGTTTTCTGCGCCCAGGCGTCCCACTCGTAAATATGGACGTCGGTTCCACAGATTGACGAGCGAAGCACACGGATAAGCACGTCAAATTCACCGATGTCAGGAATAGGCACAGCATCCAGGCATAGACCGGGAGCGCGGTCTTTTTTGACCAGCGCCTTCATTTTCTGCGTCATAAGAAATTGCGGTAAGAGGTGAAACCTCTCTCAAGTGGCTGTTTTCGCAAGTTTCGGGGCGACTCCGGGTCGTCGATTGTTTTCGGTGGCGGCGACTGTCCGGTCAGGCCTTTTACCATGCCCGGCCACAAATCCCCAATCGAAGCGCTGCGCTCGGCCTAGTTGAGGACGCAGTCGCCGTCCAATTAACAGCCCAAACTTGCGAAATCCCTTTTGCTCCATGCTAGTCACGAAGTATCCTTCTTCCAAAATGCGGCTTTTGGCCATTGACCCTGCTCTGAGAAAGTCCGGATTTGCGATTTTGGAAAAAGAAGGACGGAAAATACGCGCGCTTGCCCATGGCGTCATTCGCAATCACACCGAGCTTTCGCTGACTCAATGCCTGCTGGAAATTCATCGACAGACCGATCAACTGATTGCGCAATACCTGCCAGAATGCTGTGCAGTTGAGAGTGTGATTTTTGTTCAGAACTCCAGAACAGCGGTCACCTTAGGCGCGGCTCGCGGCTCGGCTTTATTGGCTGCCGCGCAACATGGCTTGTCGATCTATGAGTATCCGCCCCGGCGCGTAAAGCAAGCCGTGGTTGGTCGCGGAGCAGCGCAAAAGGCGCAGGTCGGGTTTATGGTGCGCGCCTTACTTGGGCTGGCTGAAACGCCGGACCCAGATGCCGCCGACGCGCTTGCTATCGGGCTCACTCACCTTCAAATGGAAGACTCGATTATCACTCGTCCCTCAGCGACACGCAGCTTATGACTATTCGTCCAATTGAGCGAATCGGCTTCTCAGCGGCGTTCCAGCTGCAGATCGAAGCCCTGGAAAAATGCTGGACGACCGGAGAAGAAACTCTCTTTCTGCTAGAGCACGACCCGGTCTACACGATCGGACGACTTCCGGACAAGTCGAGCCTTGGCCGACTTCAACCTCTCCCCTATCCGGTTCATGAGATTAACCGAGGAGGTCAAGCGACTTACCATGGGCCCGGACAATTGGTCGGCTATCCGGTGATTGATCTTCGAAAAAGAGGAAAAGATTTACATCGCTTTTTGCGAACCCTGGAACAATCGGTAATCCGGCTGGTTGAAGCATTTCAGGTACCCGCCCGGCGCGAGGAAGGAAAAACCGGTGTCTGGGTCGAGGATCGGAAAATCGCTTCAATTGGGGTTGGGGTTCGCCGATGGATCACCATGCACGGCTTTGCCTTAAACGTGTCATCCGATCTCGGCGGCTTCCAGTACATTACGCCCTGCGGACTGACCGGTGTACGAATGACTTCCCTCAGTCTGGAAACCGGAACGAACGTTTCAATGCGGCCGGTGCGGGATTTGGCTGCGCAGATCATTCCCGAAGAACTAGCGGTTCATCAATTTCGTGATTTGGTCTCGTAACCGTTTGACGTCCGTGCAAACGCGCTGAGCACCATAGCTTTGTCTTGCCATCGTTGCCACAAGCGGTAGTATGCCGCTAACGCATGGCAACCTATATCTATGAAACGGTTCCGGATTCTCCGGAAGTCCCGGTTCGGAGGTTTGAAGTCAAGCAGAGCATGAATGACGCGCCGCTCACCCACGATCCGAAATCAGGGCAACCGGTGCGACGAATCATCTCTGGGGGGTTCGGGTTGATCACCAGTTCCGCAAATACGAATTCCGCGAGCGCTCATTCCTGCGGATCCGGCGGCTGCGGTTGTTGTTAAATAGATGTACTCCGAAAATCAACCTGGGCTGTTTCACGAATCCAGTCCGGAGGTCATTCTTCCCGCTCCATCCCGGAACGGTAGCAGCTATGTTAAGAATTACGTTCTCGATACCAATGTCCTGCTGCACGACCCCCATTCCGTCTATCGATTTGCCGACAATCATGTCTGGATTCCGATCGAGGTGCTCAGCGAAATGGACAAATTCAAGAACGAACAGACTGAGCGCGGCGCCAACGCCCGGGCCGTCCATCGTTTTCTGACCCGCTGTTTCAACCAAAATAGCCGCTTGGTGCTGCGCGGCGCCAAAACCCCCGGAGGCGGGACCATTCGGATTGCGGTGAATGAGTTTCTTTCCGTTTTCCGGACCAACAAAGAGTTTCGCCGCTTTCACCAAGTTTTTCGAGATCTCGATCATCCAGACAATCGAATCCTGGCATTTTGTCTTTATGTAAAACACAAGCATCCCGAGCGCACGATTCTGGTCACGAAAGATCTGAACATGCAGCTGAAGGCGCTCGCGATCGGCTTAGAAGCGCAGGATTACGAGAACGATAAAGTTGCCGTTGCCGACGTCGAAGATTACGCCCAGCGAACGATCGAGATCGATCCACGAAGTTTGCAGCGTTTTGCCAGTTCCCGGGAATTGCAATTAGATGAGAAGGCAGCGGCGGGTCTTCTTCAAAATGAATACGTTTTTTTGTCCGGTGGCGATCACAAGCTTATGCCCGGACGACACGTGGGTGGTGGATTGTGTCACCGGCTCAATTTACCGCCAGCGCTAACCAATCCACGGGGAGTTCATCTCAAACCAATGAACCTCGGGCAGCAGTGTCTGCTCGATGCTTTGCTAGACCCGGAAATCGCTCTTGTCACCTGTTATGGCCAGGCCGGTACCGGCAAAACGTTGCTGGCAGTTGCCGCCGGTCTTCATCTTTTCTGGTCTAATATTTTCGGTGGCATCACTGTCAGCCGGCCGGTCGTTTCGATGGGAGACACCTTAGGTTACCTGCCCGGAACGCTGAACGAGAAGATGAAGCCGTGGCTGCAGTCAATCTATGATGCATTCGAACTTTTGCTTCCGGCCGCATCGCTGACCGATTCCGCCAAGAGGAACAAAAAGAATAAATCGGCCGGACCTAACCCTGTGGCAACACCGCAACTTAAACCGTACGAACAGTTGATCGAGCAAGGGATCGTTGAAATCGAAGCGCTCTGCTATATCCGTGGTCGATCGATTCCGAACCGGTATTTCGTTCTAGACGAAGCGCAACAGCTGACGCCGCTCGAGGCAAAAACGGTCGTTACCCGTATGTCCAAGGGCTCGAAGTTAGTAATGGTTGGTGATCCGGCTCAGATCGACAATCCGTACGTCGACAGCCGTTCGAACGGTCTCGTTTATACACGAAACCGGCTGAAAGACCAGGGGATCACTGCGCACGTTTGCTTGACCAAAGGTGAACGTAGCCCGCTGGCGGAAGCCGGCGCTTCGCTCATGTAGTTGCGGGTTGCAGGTTGCGGGTTGGGGGTTGCGGGTTGCAAGTTCGACATCGGCGACGGCTTTCGTGTTACGGCAGAGCGCTGAATCTCAGGCCGTCCGAAATTTCCTACTGTGAGCTAGTGCATCGTCTCATATGTAGCTGACATATGGTTGACTGGTTAGGCATGTTTTCTCTCCGCTTCGGATGAGCGCGCCCTGAACTTGTAACTTGTAACCTGTGACTTGTCATCCTAAGAGCTATCATGTCTCCGCTCTGAAATAGCCGCGCATGCCTAACCTATCCAAACCGTTTATCGAACGGCCGAAGGCGACGATCTTACTGGTCGCCGGCTTTTTTGCGTTGGGCCTGCTGGCCTACTTTCAACTGCCAATCTCCTCTCTGCCGGACGTCGATTTTCCCACGATCAACGTTTCTGCGACGATGCCCGGAGCCAGCGCAGAGAACATGGCTAGTTCGATCGCCGGACCTCTGGAGCGGGCTCTGGCCAATGTGCCAAACGTCACATCGATGACCTCGACGAGTAGTCTCTCCCAAACCGACATCACCCTGCAATTTGCTTTGGAGCGCGACATCGATGCAGCGGCCCAGGATGTCCAGGCGGCAATAAACTCGGCCAGCGGTCTACCTAAGGATCTGCCCAGTCCGCCCACTTACGAAAAGGTTAACCCCAGTGCTTTTTCGATCCTCTCCTTGGCCGCTACCTCCGATACGATGCCGCTTCCGGAAGTATACGACTATGTCGACAATGTCATCTCCCGCGCTTTGTCCCAGTTTCCCGGAGTTGGTTTGGTTGATTATCACGGTGATCAGGTACCGGCCATACGGGTACAGGTGAATCCGAGTGCATTGGCCGCGCATGGTCTTGATCTGGAGGATGTCCGAACGGCGTTAGCTAGTGCGACCGTAGACCGGCCCAAGGGCACTTTGGATGGCGACAAGAAAACAGTGATACTCGGCTCGAACGATCAACTATTCAAGGCAAGAGGCTACAACGACCAAATCATCGCCTGGCGCAACGGCTCGCCCGTTCGGGTTCGAGATATAGGTCAAGCGATCGATGCGGCCGAACAATCAAAGACTGCGGCTTGGTCCCAGGCTAGCCGAGCGATTATCATCGACATCCACAAACAGAGCGGAGCCAAGGTCAACATTCCGGTACTTGTCGACAAGATTAAGGCGGCGCTACCGGCTTTGGAGGCATCGGTCCCGTCGGCGATAAAACTCACGGTAGTTTCAGATCGGACGCAGACGATTCGAGCGTCCGTAGTGGAAGTCGAAAAGACCCTCTTAATCACGATCGGGCTGGTGGGGCTGGTTATCTTCCTTTTCTTGCGAAGCACTCAAGCGACGCTCATTCCTGCGATTTCAATCCCGCTGTCTCTGATCGGAACCTTCATTTTCATGTATGCGTTTGGCTACAGCCTCGACAACATTTCGCTGATGGGTCTGACCATCGCGGTTGGGTTCGTCGTCGATGACGCGATCGTCGTAATGGAGAACGTGATGCGTCATCTTGAAATGGGAAAATCACGGCTGCAGGCGGCGATCGATGGTGCCGGCGAAGTCGGGTTTACCTTGTTATCGATGACGCTTTCTCTCATCGCCGCCTTTCTGCCGCTGCTTTTAATGGGAGGCGTTATCGGCCGGGTTTTTCGAGAATTCTCAGTTACGGTTAGCGTCGCGATTATTCTTTCTGGAGCAATTTCGATCACGCAAACGGCAGTGGCCTGCCGGCTCTTCTTGCGCCGGAACCAAGAAGATTCCAAAGGGAGGCTATACCGTACTATTGAGAGAGCAGAGAAGTGGTTTCTCAATTTCTACCGATCCGGTCTTTCCTGGGTGCTCAGGCATAGACGATGGGGAATGATTGCGACGATCGGGATGTTCTTCGGGTCGGTCTATCTGTTTATCATTATACCCAAAGGTTTCGTCCCAGAACAAGACAACGGATTAATCAGTGCCTCAACGGAAGCCGCTCCTGACATCTCGTTTACCGAGATGTCGCGCAAGCAGCAGGAGCTCGCTCAAATTGTCATGCGGGATCCGGATGTAGGCAATGTTTATCACTTTGTTGAGCCGTATCCGGCGGCAAACAATGGCCGGCTAATGATTTTCCTCAAAGCGTTCGACCAAAGAAAAACAACGGCGAGGGACGTTATCGCACGTCTTCGCCCTCAGCTCAAAGGAGCAGTACCGGGAGTAAAAGTGTTCCTAAAACCGCTACAGGAGATTCAGATCGGCGGCGGTGGGAAGACCCAATACCAGTATGTGGTACAGGGCAGCGATCTCGCCGAGCTTTATAAGTGGGCGCAAATTTATGAGGACAAACTCAACTCATTACCCCAACTGCAGGACGTTGCCAGTGATCTGAACCCATCGGCGCCTTCCATGCTCGTCGCGGTTGATCGCGACAAAGCTGCGAAGTATGGGATTTCCCCAGACAGCGTGGACCAAATCCTCTATGACGCGTTCGGGCAGCGCCAAGTAGCAACAATTTTTAGCCCGCTGAGTCAGCACAAGGTAATCCTAGAGGTCGAACCGAGCTGGCATTTGGACGGGAGTAGCTTGCAAGCCATTCGCATCAAATCCCCCAACACTGGGCAGCAGATCCCTCTAGACACCATCGCACACCTGAACCCGTCCTTTGCGCCACTCGCAATCAACCACCTCGGACCGTTCCCTTCCGTAACGTTGTCCTTCAATTTGGCGCCCGGAGCGTTTTTAAGCGATGCGGTCTCCGCTATCCAAAAACTGGAAATCGACATTAAGAAACCCAATAGCATCAGAGCCGCCTTTCGAGGGTCCGCTCAGGCCTTCCAGGACTCGCTTGCCAGCCAGCCACTACTAATCATCGCCGCGATTCTCGTGGTTTATATTATCCTGGGCGTTCTGTATGAAAGTTTCATTCATCCTATTACTATTCTCTCCTCTTTGCCGTCCGCGACATTCGGCGCGTTACTCGCCATGTGGCTCCTTCACTATGATCTATCAGTGATTACGTTGATCGGTCTTATCTTGCTGGTCGGTATCGTCAAAAAGAATGCGATCATGATGGTTGATGTGGCGCTGGGTTTGCAGAGAGAGCAAAAGCTGGATGCTGAGGATGCGATTTTTAAAGCCAGCTTGCTTCGATTCCGTCCGATCATGATGACGACAATGTGCGCCCTGCTCGGCGCCATACCGCTGGTGGTCAGTAGTGGGGCGGGCTCCGAACTTAGACGTCCCCTCGGAGTGGCCGTGATTGGAGGGCTACTCGTATCGCAATTGGTAACCCTCTACACTGTCCCCCTTATATTCCTAAACATGGACAGATTAGCCCGGAGGTCTGGAGGCAGGAAAGGGCGAGGTAGCCAAGGGCCGCCAGCACGGGAGTCTTATCTCGAGGAAATCGTAACGCATTAGCGAAGGACCCTTCATTGATGCGTACACGAAGTCTCATCTGGTTAGCAGTCTTGGTTCTGGGCACGGCTATCGGTGTCGGTTTCATCTGGTTAACTTCTTTCCGGCCCTCGACGCTGAAATCTGAGACCGACGACACCATTCCTGTAGTGACGGAAAAAGTACGTCGCCAGGACCTACCGGTGTATTTAAACGGGTTAGGAAAAGTTCAGGCATTGAACACCGTGACGATCCGAGCGCAGGTTGATGGCAAAATCCTGCAGGTGAACTTTCACGAGGGCCAAGATGTCCGCAGTGGCGATATCCTGCTGCAGATTGACCCAAGACCGTATCAAGCGGCGTTCGACCAGGCCGTTGCCAAACAGAACCAAGATCAGGCCCAACTCGGTTACGCCCAGAAAGTACTTGACCGAGACACTGGTTTGTTCGGCAAAAAGATACTAGATCAGCAATCACTCGATCTCCAGCAATCGACGACCGCCCAACTCGAAGCTTTGGTGAAAGCCGATGAGGCGGCGATGGCTAGCGCGAAGGTTCAACTGGAATTTACCAAGATAATCTCACCGATTGACGGGAGAGTTGGGCTGCGCCTGGTTGACCAAGGTAATATTGTTCACGCCAGCGACCAAGCCGGCCTCGCGATGGTTGCTCAACTCCGACCGATCTCGGTGGTCTTTACGCTACCAGAAAGCAATCTGCGCGAGATCAACAAGAGAATCGCAACTAGTGCAAAAGACTTTACATTCGCGGTAGTGGCAATGGATCGGGAGAATAACCAAGCTTTGGACCAGGGGGAACTGAGCGCTGTCGACAACCAGATCGACGAAGCGACCGGCACAATTAAGCTAAAGGCGATTTTCCAGAATCAGCAACTTGATCTGTGGCCGGGACAATTTGTCAATGTGCGCCTTCTCGTCGATACCCGAAAACAAGGATTGACTCTTCCTTCGAATGCAGTCAACCAGGGGCCAAAGGGTGATTTTGTCTACGTTATTCGCCCCGATCTCACTGCTGAAGTCCGAGCGGTCAAAGTCGGGGCCAGGGAAGGTGGTTTAACTCTGATTGAGGAGGGCGTGGCGGAAGGAGAAAAGGTGATTATCGACGGTCAATATCTGCTAAAGTCGAACGCACGCGTTCGGATAAAGAATCCGCAGTAAATCTTTCGTCTGTTCTGATCGGATTTGTTAGCGGTAGTCACATGTCACCGAACGCCGCTGTTTGATGTATGATCAGGGACACAATCGCCGCCCCCAATCAACGTCTAACTGACTCCGGCCTTGGTGGCCGCACAGCCCCAGATTATCCCCCAAAGAGCCAATGCCCGCTGCGAACGAAGCAAAACGATTTCGTACAATTTTGACCGGTCCGCGCTTGGTTGTGCGCCTCTTTGGCATCCAATGACTGGCGATCCGAGTCGCGCAGAAGAGCTGAACTTTGATTTCATTTGCCCTGGTTCTCTGGAAGCTTCATGGGAACGCGGGTGCTATGCATGAAGACGATCTTCCAGTTGCCGGCCTGTTTTTCGAGGAAGGCCGATTCCAGCCAATTTTGCTTCGCGGTACCGGAGGCGTCTGTGATGCTACCTTTATTGACGTAGGCAATCCACGCGGTGTCGCCGCTAATGTGGACGTCGGGTTCGGTCACGTTCCACTCGTAGCGCTTGCCCGCAGCATGTTGGGCCTTGATGAAGCCCATAACGCTGTCTCCATTGAATCGGGCACCTCCATCAAAAATGTAAAAGTCTGAGGCGATGACAGAATCGAACTTCGCAACATCGTCGGTACGAGCGGCAGCGAATATCGTGCTCACAGTATCTACGATCTGCTGCTGCTCGGTACCAGCATTCATATTTCCAGCAAACAGCGTCATAACGGCTAAGACTAATCGCGTTCTTTTCATGAAATCGTTTATCGTAGACCGTGGGCGCTCTTGCTAATGCAAGCTTAAGACGATATTAATAGATCGTGTCTATTAGAAGGCTTCGCGCTAAAGGCATACTGCCTACTCCAAATTCTTGATTTTGCCGGAGCAGCAGCAGTGATACTCGCCCGTGCAAAATGTTAGTGAGAAGAAACTCCACTATCTGCCAGGCCGATTTCTTTTTGTCTAAGTTGCCGTATTCGTCGTCTGAGCTGTTGCATCGCATCATTCACCAGCCTCCGATGGAGGCGATCTGAATGATGAGCCTGGAGTGTTGGGTGCCAATTCCCGAAGCCATCAGTACTTTGATGCTCGAACAACTCTAGACCTGGCGGTTCCTACACCTTCTGCCATGGCCTCGGAGTTTATTTTAACGTCAAGAATTTGACCGATGCGCCTTGCCGGATTTATGAAGGGAACCGCAATCGTGTCATCCAGCAAGAATACGATGACCTTTACCTACGAGGCGGGAATGAAATTCAAGTTTTGATAAACGGTCCAGCCACATCACCATGAAAAAGAACCTTGCCAACGCTTGCTCCGCTATCGCGGTATTTTTGTTTTCTTTACCACAGCCCCTTTTGGCTGAGACCGTACCATTGACCCTCGGCCAGCCGATTGTTGTGCCGGGGACCAAGGGAAGATTCGATTACCTGCAAGTCGATGAAAAATTGAATCGCCTTCTGGCCGCTCACACCACCAACAAAACCTTGGATATCATCAGTCTTCCGGATGGAAAGCTGATCAAGAGCGTGAGTACTGGTGCGAATCTTACGTCGCGGAACTAAAAGCAAAATAAGTGGAGAGAAAATCAATTGGCACCATTGGAGCAATCTCGATTCAAACCTTTCTTAGCCGCCAACCATGAAACAGACGCGACGAACCTTCTTGCAGTGGTTAATGGGCCTGTCCCAATTCAACGTATTGGTTTCCTTTTTTACTCAAGGAAAGCTTCGAGCGGCCACGCTCGATGAAAAGGGCGGCCCCGACGGGAAACAAAGAGACTTAAGGTTCCTTATATTTGGTGACTGGGGACGCGACGGACAATTCCATCAAACCGATGTTGCCACCCAGATGGGTCTAGCCACGGAGGCTCGTAAATGCAGGTTGATCATTTCGGTTGGAGATAATTTCTACGACAAAGGGGTGCAGACCGCGACCGATTCTCAATGGAAGAGCTCGTTCGAGGAGATTTATACCGCGTCCTCTTTGGCGGTTCCCTGGTACGTAATCTTAGGCAACCACGATTACAAAGGCCGACCGGGAGCACAGCTGGATTACGCCAAGACGCATCCGAATTGGAAGATGCCCGCGCGTTATTTCTCCGCGGTCGAACCGATTACCAAGACGGAAAGCGTAGAATTCTTCTTCATTGATACGAGCCCATTCGTAGAGGAGTACCGAACCAAAGAAGGAATGCGTGATGAAATCGTATCCCAGGATACGATCGCGCAAGTCGCGTGGCTCGATCAAGCGCTATCGAACTCGAAAGCGACCTGGAAAATCGTTATCGGACATCACCCCATTTTTTCCGGCGGAAGCGAACATGGCGACCAACCGGAATTGATCCGTGACATTAATCCGCTGCTCGAGAAGCACGGCGTTCCTGCCTATTTTAACGGGCACGACCATGATCTTCAACACATCGTTCGCGGATCAGTTGAGTATTTCAATACGGGTGCGGGCTCGAAAGTTCGGCCACCAGGCCCGACCGAGGGGAGCCGCTTTTACAAGGGAACGCCCGGTTTCATGGCAGTCTCGCTTGGGGTCGAGAAAATGCACGTGGATGTAATTGATTACACCGGTGCATTGCTGTACCAGGCCGAAGTGAAAAACAGGGTCGCAGCGGGGGTATAGGAGTTCGCTTTTCGCAGTAGCGCCTCTGACAAATTCTGGCTTCGGTCTCCGGTTCCAGGTTGCGACCGACCGCATCCTCCTTATTCTGTTCGTCCAACATGAGTTACTCTCCCCTTACCCCCTTGGATGATCGCATTGCTGTTGTGACCGGTGGAGCTCGCGGTATTGGATTTGAGGCTGCGCGGGCACTGCGCGAAAACGGAGCGAAGATTGTCATCGTCGATATCAACCGTGAGCTGGGAGAAAAGGCAGCAAAAGAGTTTGAAGGCGATTATTTTGCAGTTGATCTGACCAAGCCTGACCAGGTCGCAAAGCTGGCCAATGACATTGTTGCTAAGCACTCTCGCATCGATATCGCATTCAATAATGCGGGAATTGCCCATAACGTTCGGTCGGAGGAATGCAGCAGCGATGACTGGCTCCGAGTGATTGATATTAACCTGAACGCTGTCTTCTACTGTTGCCGAGAGTTCGGTAAAGTAATGCTGCGGCAAGGCAAGGGAAGTATTATCAACACCGCTTCGATGTCGGGTCTGATCTCGAACTATCCGCAGCCGCAAGCGGCCTATAACGCCTCCAAGGCTGCCGTGATCATGTTGACTAAATCATTGGCCGGCGAATGGGCCAAACGAGGCGTCCGTGTCAACAGTGTTTCACCGGGATATATCGGCACCGAAATGACCAAAGCAGGTATGTCGCAAAACGATTGGTACAAGCTTTGGCTCGACTTCACGCCGATGGGACGCGTCGGCGAACCAAGAGAAGTAGCCACTGCTGTCGTCTTTCTCGCGTCTGATGCCAGCAGCTATTTCACTGGCAGCAATTTGGTCATGGATGGAGGATATACGATTTGGTAAATGCGGATTGCGGAATGTGTAGAGGCGCGAAGCGCAGACAAGATTGTAGCCTGGGCTGTGAGGGTCAGGGAAACGTCCCCCTAGCGGTCCAGCGCTGAAGGCGCGGTGGATTTTGAGAACCGCCCGAGCCCGAGAGTTAGCGTCCCAGACGGTTCGGGGTTAGGTCAATTTGCCAACATTGCTCTGAACAATAAAGCAACCATTTCCTTCGCGCCTTCAGCGCTACTCGCCTTTTTTTCACATTCCCTGGGCCTAACAGCCCAGGCTATAATCTTCTCTGCGCTTCGCGCCTCTTCATTGCTCCAAAACGAAACTGACTCCAAAAATCCGAAAAGCTGCCAGGCCCACGAATTAGTTTCCAACGCGTACTCTGTGAGGTGCTGGGACCGCAATCCGCATTCCGCAATTCTTCCTCCGCTGCGGTCAATTGCAAAAGCCTGGTGCATTGCTCTCGGTTGGGAACGCGGTGCGGCCGGCTGCCTCGCGCAGCTTTTCGTAAAGCGGACGCAAGCCTTGTGGAATAATCCGGGTACCACTCGTCACTGTCATGAAATTATGGTCGCCTGACCATCGCGGCACGATATGGAGATGCAAATGCGCTACCACGCCTGCTCCTGCCGCGGTACCGAGATTCCATCCGATATTGAATGCTTCGGCCTTCACCACTTCCCGCAGCAGACGTTGCGCATAAATCGAAAGGTCGATCAGCTCGAGTTTTTCCGCTGCCAGCAATTCCTCGAGCGTCGACACTTCGCGATAAGGAACGGCCATTAAATGACCGGCGGAATATGGGTAAAGGTTCATCATCAGAAACGCCGACTTGCGGCGATAGATGACGTAGTGGTCTGCGTCGTTGGTAGATTCGGCGGCACGGCGCAGAAAGTCGCGGGAGTTATCCGTACGTTCAAAATACTCCACTCGCCAAGGTGCCCAGAGCGATTCCAGAAAAGGCTTCAAATCATCCACGCGACAAGATGCATCCGAATCGACAATGGCCACAAGCCTGATTTCTACTTAAAGACCGTGTTCGTAGTCACCTCACCGATCTTATTCCCGCTAGTTTGGTTTCTGACGCCGAACGTCGGTTTTGAAGCGGTGTCGTGAGCGAGCCCATAATGAGGGTTTCCTCGCAACGTATTTCCGCTCAAGAACGGAAACGCCGCTCGGATCGCGATCCCGCTATCGGTGTTTGACTCACAGATATTCTCGATCGCTCGACCAAGAGCACCGAAGCTGAAGAAAATAACATGAAGCCGATTCGACCGGCACTGGTTCTTAATCAGTTCCGGCGCCGTTCGCGGATCGAACGCGCCGATTCCACATTCATCATTCTGCTCGCATAGATTCTGTTCGGCTTTGCCACCGGCACCTCGAAAGAAAAGAATGCCTTCCCGCTTATTTGACCGACATTCGTTATTGATGAGATTGGGCGCCGCTCCGGGGCCAAGCACCCAAATTCCATCTGCCTGGTTTTGCTCACAGATATTATTTTCGACGGTTCCCTGCGCACCATCTTCAAACAAGATTCCGGAGAACACGCTTAGACGACACTGGTTTGCAATCAGCGTCGGCGCAGATCCTGAACCGGAGACGTCGATGCCACAAGCTGCAGCGCTTGTTGCCCGGCAGTTTTTGATAGTGATCGATGAATTCACAACAATGATGCCATCGATCTTGCAAATGTTGGTGCCGGGGGTCGCTTGGCGCGAATCGGCTGCGGTCTGTTCAAAGGTTAGCTGCTCCACCTGACCGGATTTGCAGTTACGGACTTCGAGCGGAGCGTCGTAGCTACTTTGACCGGCTAACGCAGTCGGAGCGGCGGCATAACGAACAATGGTTGTCTCACGGCCTTCGCCTTTGAGCTCGATACCCTCTTTAAATTTGAGCTTTTCATTGTAGACCCCCGCCTTAACCGACACGGTGTCTCCCGGCTTTGCCGCGTCGATAGCGGATTGGATCGTGGCGTACTGTCCAGGTACAGTAAGCGTTTGCGCCCCCGAAACTTGTTGCTTCTCTGGTTCGACCGGCTTCAGAACTGGCGTCTCGTGCTTATCGACGACCTGCTCCTGGCGACCATTCTCCCCCACGATATGGACGAGTTGCTGAATCGTGAAGTAGCACGCAATAGCGCCCAAACAAAGCGCCACGAGTAGGGCTGCTCCAATCCAGACGATCGGCCTCTGCCAAATCGACCTGGCCGTCTCGTTCGCGGGTTGCCGCGCTTCGGTGATTCGACTCGGTTCTCGCGGTAAATCCTGGCTAGATCCCGCGGTTGAAAAAGCTATAACCGGTAGCGGCGGAGGTTGAGTAGGAGGCGTTACAGTCGATTGACCTGCCTTCGCCGAACGATCAACCGGCCGGACCGTACTACTCCCCGAGGTTTGCGCTGGCAAGTGTTGACGGGAACTCGCAACGGATCGACCCGGTGTTGTGCTGATGCGCGTTTCCAACGTCCGCACAAACGCATTGGCCATCTCCACCGCTGACCCGAATTCATCGACCGCCCCTTTCCGCAAAATCAGGTTTGACTCTTCGTTGATTTCCGGCAGCGGCGACATACGTCCCGTTCTTTCCACCTGACTCCGTTGTCCGCCCATCAATTCGTGGCCCAGTAGACTGAGCAAGCGCAGGTAGCTGCTTCTTGGACCGGTAGTGCCTGCGACGTTCAGGAGCGTCACGCCGCCCTGCCAGGTTGCTGCGCCAGCCGGCCCGGCCAAGTTCGACGCAACCAATGACAAATCGATTGGATCCACCTTTAGCGCCAACGCTTTCCCAGAATCAAGGCAACGTTCCAGCAGCGAACCGCCAGAGGATCAGAAGACAGGATTTTGAACAAAGAGATCACGAAGATCTCAAATGTTCATGAGAACCATAAGTCCCATGAGTCTTATGGGGCGGCGGTCCCACCGCGCAACACCGGCACGCCCAGCTCTTGCAAAACAACCTCGGCGGCGCGATGCCCTGCTTCCCCTTCCGCCAATTGCAGGATAATCTCGTCCATTGCCTTGATCATATCGGTCCGAGTCGGTTCATCCGAATAAAGCGACCAGACCGATTCCGCAATATGCTCCGGGACTGCCTGGTGCTGGATAAATTCCGGAATGATCGGTGGATCGGCGGCCAGAATATTTGGCATGCCCAGGTAATTTACCTTCACCAGCAAACGACCGGGGAGGAACGTAAGCCAGGAGACCTTGTATAGTAGAACAAAGGGAAATCGGAAAAAACTCGCTTCCATTGTGGCCGTGCCGGAAGCAACCATTCCGACAAACGCGCGCTGCATCAGCTCAATCGAGTGACGTATTCCGATGGGAATCCTGGGAAAATCGTGATGAACCGCAATCTGCTTGATTAACTCGCACAACTCCTCTGATGCCGCCGAGACTTCAAAGCGAATCGAAGGATCTCGTTGCAAAAGGATGCTGGCTGCCTGCAGCATGATAGGAAATATTCGACGCACCTCTCGTTCCCGGCTGCCTGGCAGCAGACCGATCAGTTTCGGATCACGCTTTATCGGTATTCGTTTTGCCTCCAGCTCAGCGATCATTGGATGACCGACAAACTCCGTGCGCAAGCCGCTCGCTTCGTACAGCGGTTTTTCGAAAGGAAAAATGCACATCATGAGATCGAGATATCCGGCCATTCTCACAATCCGTCCTCGATTCCACGCCCAGACTTGTGGGCTGATATAATAGATCTTTTTGCCGGGATAGCCTTTGCGGTGCAGGTAATTTGCCAGCCGAAGATTGAATCCGGGATAATCGACAAAGATCACGGCATCGGGAAGCAACCGGCAGATCTCGCGATACATCCGATGAAATTGATTCCGAAAGTACGGGTACTTCACTATTACATCCCAGAGACCGACGACCGCTTCCTGGGTCCATTCGAAGATGTGGGAGCCACCGACTTCGCGCATCCTGGGACCACCGGCGCCATAAAATTGGACGTCTGACCGCAAAGACTGCAGTTCGTGCATCAGCACGGCGGCATGCGCGTCTCCGCTCGATTCTCCGGCTATGATGTAAAGCTTCATGAATGACTAGCGGGGCCGCGCCTCAGAATAGTGAGACATAGGCCATGAAAGCTATTTAAGGATTCTGCTGACTCGCAATGAACGCATTGATCATTTCGGTAATTTCGATCGCTAATTCCAACGCGGCGGTCGCCTCGGATCCAGAGACTAGCGGTTGCAATCCGCGCCGGGCGCATTCAACAAACGATTGCAGCTCTCTTTTCAACGGCTCCTCCTTCTCCATGGCCACCGACTCACGCGTTATTTGGCCATCGACCAGGCGATAAATTTCTCCGGCCTGCGCCTGGTAATCTAACGAGAGGTAAGCACCTTCCTGGAACACGCGAATCTTGCGCATTTTTTCCGGACTAATCCGGCTAGCGGTCACGTTGGCCACACAACCGTTCTCGAAACGGATGCGGGCATTTGCGATATCTTCTCCCTTGCTCAGGACGGGCACTCCCACCGCATCGATGCTCTTCACCGGCGATCGAACAAGATGCAGGATGACCTCTAAATCATGGATCATCAGATCGAGAACGACGCCGATTTCGACACTACGAAAAGGATAAGGAGACAGCCGATGTGACTCGATAAATCGAGGACGGGTGACGAGTTGTTCCAGCGCGCTCAGGATTGGGTTGAATCGCTCGATATGGCCGACCTGGAGGATCAGTGAGCGTTCCTTGGCTAACCGGACAAGATCTTCGGCTTGAGCTGGGGTTTCTGTGATTGGTTTCTCGATCAAGACATGTTTCCCGTGCGCAAGTAGGGCGCTTCCGATCTCGTAGTGAACAGGGGTCGGCGCGGCCACGGTCGCGGCGTCGATCAGGGAAATGAATTCATCGAGTGAATTAGCAACTTTGACTCCGTACCGGGCAGCAATCGCATCGGCGGATTCACGATTGATATCTAAGACCGCAGAGAACTGCGCTTCTGCCAATTCGGCGCAAATCCGAGCATGATTTTTCCCGATACTTCCAACACCCACCACTCCGATTCTAATCAGCTCGCTCATTCGCTCATTCCGTAAATCGAAACTTGATGCTGATTGGCTGCGACCTCTACCGCAGGTCGATCAAGCAGCAAGGTCTTGGCAGCCTCGACGGCGATGAGCTTTACGCCCGACTCCGCAGCAATTTCAATCGTCTGGCAACCGATCACCGGTACATCAAACCGAAAATCCTGGTTTGGCTTCGACACTTTGACCACCACCGCAATTCCCCTTCCAAGGGCAGCGCCTCGTCGAATCGCCTCATTCGTTCCTTCAAACGCTTCGACCGCCAGAACGGTCCCGTGACGGATTACAACCGTCTGACCGACATCCAATCGACTAACCTCCTTGGCAACCGTAAATCCATATTCAGCGTCGTCCAAAAGGCGGCGCTTTGCTTTCGGTCCAGCCAGCCAGCCAGTTCCGGCCAGCGATTCTTCCAGAAAGGTAATGGCCGGCAACAGCGTAACACCCGCATTGGCCAACTCCGTCGCGACTCCTCCAAACAGCGTCTCCGCATTCCTTTTCTTCAACTTACTCAAAAGCATCAATGCTTTGATGTCTGGCCGGAGCTCGAACAAATTCTTCGGTGCGATCTGACCGGCCATGATGGCGTGACGTGTTCCCACGCGACTGAAATATTTTAGGAGTCGACTAAGCTGTCCGACCCGAAGCCATTCTATCGTGTCGGCGGCGTCAGCCAAGTCGCGGCGAGTCTCATTTTCAAATGCAGCGACATGAATTTCGCGAACACCGCACTGGCGAGCAGCTCGCGCCACCAGCAGCGGGTAGATGCCATTGCCGGCAATAAGTCCTAGAGTGGCTATCTCTGGCATGCAAAAGTCTTAGGCGGTCTTGGCATCGTCGGCAACAGCCAAGCATAGCGAGGGATTCAACTGTCCGACGAATGTCCAAAAATTTTCGCCAAATTCTGTTACAAACCGTTCCCGCAAGGCGTTGGCCGACGCCGCGCTACGAGTAACCGCAAACGTAGTCGAACCAGATCCCGACATTAGCGTAACCTCCGTCTCCCTCTGCTGTTTGAACCACCTTTTGATTTCGGCGAGCAGCAGATATTTGCTAAAAACGGCCCGTTCCAGATCATTGCGCAAACTGCCCCACGCCGTTTCCACCGCCTCGCCGCGTTTCCACTGTTCGGGCAACTGGGCATAGCTTGCATAAGCCCATGGGGTGGGCACCAGGAAATCGGGTTTAGCCAAACAGATCCAGCGATTTTCCGAAAAGTGGCGAAGTTCCAATTCCTCGCCCCGACCGGTGCACCAGGCAGAACGAGCTTCGATAAAAAAAGCCACGTCCGATCCGAGTTCGGCAGCCATCGTCAATAGAGTTTTCGGCGGAATTGGATCACCCGAGATACGATTCAATAGCCGAAGCGTCCCCGCGGCGTTGCTGCTACCGCCGCCTAACCCGGCGCCGATCGGAATATGCTTTTCTAAAACGATCCGGTAATCTCGGCGGTCCCCACTCAACTTTTGGAATGCATGGAGTGCGCGCATTACTAAGTTTGTGGGATCGCGCTGCAGCTCCGGAACATTTGATTTGAAAACAGTCTTGGCCGCTGGTTCGATCGTCAAACGGTCATACAAAGCTATGGGGATCATCCAAGTGGCCAATTCATGATAGTCGTCTGAGCGTCTTCCGAGAACTTCAAGCGTGAGATTAATCTTGGCCGGAGTCAATGTCCTCATGCAGTATCATCATCCTGTGAAAGATCTCGTGCTGGCTAAAGATAAAATTATCGTCGCCTTGGATGTTGCCTCGGCGAAAGAAGCGCGAGAACTGGTTCGACGACTCGGTGGCCGACTGGAATGGTTCAAAGTTGGATTACAACTGTTTACCGCCGCCGGACCGGCCGTTGTGGAAGAGATCAAAAAAGCGGGAGCCAAAGTTTTTCTTGATCTGAAATTTCATGACATTCCTAATACTGTACGGCAAGCGGTCCGGTCCGCCTGTGCAATGGGCGCGGACATGTTAACCATCCATCTCGGCGGTGGCTCGGAAATGTGTCGAGCCGCAGCCGAGGGCCGTGCGGAATCGTCCACCTTACTTCTCGGTGTCACTGTGTTAACGAGTCAGAACGATCAGACTTTAGCTGAGGTGGGAACCAAAGCAAATGTCACGGAGCAAGTGCTGCTGCTTGCGACTTTAGCAAAAGCGACCGGGATCACCGGCCTAATAGCGAGCCCACATGAAATTGGATCGCTGCGAGACCGGTTTGGACCTTTTTTCACGATAGTGACTCCTGGCGTTCGCCCAAGCGGTGCAGATCGCGGTGACCAAAAGCGGGTAATGACTCCCTCAGAGGCTCTTGCCGCCGGCTCTGATTATTTAGTGATCGGACGATCCATCACCGGAGCAGAGGATCCGTTGACAGCATTGGATGGCATAATAGAAGACCTCGAAGCCGCACGTTAACAAGTCCACAAGAGCTCGCAGAGACACAGTTTTTGAACAGGAGGTCACAGAGATCACAGCGCGGCGTAGCCGCAACCAAAGATCTTGGGTGTTGGAGCGCCGTTGGAGTTGGTAAAAGCGGAGGATGGAAACCAAACCGCACCAACACCATACGGCGTTCCGGAAAGTTTTTATAACAAATTTGGCCAACAGGTCACGCATGTTCTGAGCGGCTTTGATCGGATTCGTTTCCGCGGAAGTTTGCGGATGCTGTTTGATCCGCGAAAG
>WNFQ01002191.1_pt1 | contig 40095 bp, 39 predicted proteins | sample 5400171 | NCBI WGS metagenome assembly WNFQ01 (sample SAMN13153356, study PRJNA577476) | soil metagenome | isolation source: 20 cm soil under Madrone tree | place: USA:California | collected 2016-06-14
CCGATCCGAGGCGAGGTCATCGCCCTGCTGAAGGCGCCGGCGGATGCCAAATTGCCTCGCCATCACCACAGCGGAACTGTCGTTGTCTACACCTTGAAGGGTAAGTGGAAATACAAGGAGCACGATTGGGTCGCGGGCCCCGGCAGCATCGTCTACGAAACCGCCGCGTCGACTCACGCACCGGAAGCCGTGCCGGAGGGCGGGCCTGAAGTGGTTGTCCTTAACATCGTCAGCGGAGATCTCGTCTATCTTAACGACGACGACAGTGTGATGGCCACGGCGAATTGGCGCAGCGCCGCCAAGCAATATTTTGGCTACTGCAAGAAAAACGGCATTGAGCCCCGCGACATCACGGCGTTCGGCTAAAGGCGTGGCATCCGACGCGACGCCTGCGGTCGCGCCTCGGCAACCGATGAGGAGCAGAGAACATGCATCAGGTCACCGTCGCGGGATCCGGCGTCTTGGGCTCTCAAATTGCGTTTCAATGCGCATACAAAGGCTGCGACGTGCGCATCTACGACATCGATCCTGCGGCCGTCGCGAGGCTCTCGCAAAAATGGCGTGAGCTGAGCGCCGCCTATCGGAAGGATCTGCAGGCCGACGATGCTGCGATCGACGCGACCGTCGGTCGGCTCAGGGCGGGATCGGATCTTGCGGAAGCGGTTCAAGGCTCGGATCTGGTGATTGAGGCCGTACCCGAGAACGTTGCGGTGAAACGCAGCTTCTATGAGGCGCTTTCTATCGTCGCGCCCAAGACGACGATATTCGCAACCAACTCATCGACGCTCCTTCCGAGCCTGCTTGCGCAATTCACGGATCGGCCCGAACGGTTTCTGGCGCTCCACTTCGCCAGTCGCGTCTGGAGAAACAACATTGCCGAGGTCATGCGCCACTCGGGAACAGATGACAAGACGTTTGACAGCGTGATCGCCTTTGCCGAACGGATCGGCATGGTTCCAATCGCCCTTCACAAGGAGCAGCCCGGCTACGTCATCAACACACTTCTGATCCCTTGGGTGCGCGCCGGAATGAGCCTCGTCGTGAAAGGCGTCGCCAGTCCGCACGACGTTGATCGAACTTGGATGATCGCCGGTGGTGGCGATGCGGGCCCGTTCGCCGTGCTAGACCTCGTCGGACTGCGGACGCCCTTGCAAATCCTTACAGTCGCGGCCGAAGCGGGCGACGCTGCCGCCGCAGAGGAAGCGAAATGGTTGAAGCGTGAATACATCGACAGGAACAAGTTGGGAATCGAAACAGGCGAGGGATTCTATAAATATCCCCATCCCGCCTATCGCCGCGCCGACTTCGTCCGGCCGCGCGCGATGAAAGCCTGAAACGGGCTTCAGACCTAACCGAAGGAAGCTTTGATGGGTCTGACTCAGTCCAAACTTACGGTCGGCGATCTCATTTTCGACGCGCGCTTGTGTGGTCCTGAGGGTGTCGCGGTCGTCGTGCTGCTGCACGGCTGGCCGCAGTTCTCCAGTTGGTGGTCGCGTGGGCGCTTGCAACGTCTCATCCACAGCGGCTCAAGTCGCTGACCGTACTCTCGACGCCTCACCTGATCGCCCTTCAAGAGTCCCGTAAAGCCGATCCCAAACAAGACCGCCGTCTCGACTACGTCCGCTTCTTTCGACTCCGCGACGGTTCTCCCGAGTCGGCCTTGCTCGCCGACGGAGCCCGAAGGCTGCGCGCTGCATTTCTACGTTCCCGCTGGCGAGGTTCGCGTTCCGACCCTCTACATCTTGGGGGAGAACGACATGGCGCTCGGCGAGGACGCCGCCATGAGAACGAAGGATTTCGTCAAAGCACCCTTATCAATTTGTTCGCCTGGCTGGACATGCGCACTGGCTTCCCAATGAAGGCGAGCCAGATCTGCAGCCCATAATTCTCGCGTACTTGCGGGCTTATGATTGATCTGGCGTCTCAGCCGACCTGACTGTGACGGTCCACCTTAAAGTCACACTTCGCCCGGATCCTCGCTCGCCCTGAGCCGCTCAAGGGCCTCTACATTCTGGATCGTGAGAGCGGTGTAGCTCGTGGTGACGATACCGTCCTGCTCCAAGCTTTTCAGCAAGCGATTGATCGTTTGACGACCAACGCCGATCATCACTGCGAGATCCTCTTGCGATAGCCGCATCTCGATGACGACTCCGTTCTTGGTCCTCTTTCCATGGCGGTCAGCCAACCTCAAAAGCTCATGCGCCAACAAATAAAGAGGTCGATGGTTGCGGTGAATGATCAGGTACTGGGTCGTGATCCGAAAATGATCGCATAGAAGCCTGACAAACGCCGAGTAATGCTCGACACTCTCACCTGCTAGCGAATTAAACCGCTCCTGACTGAGTTGAAAAAGAACGGTCTCGCCGATCGCGAACGCGTCGTAGCCATGCGGCCTACCGTCCAACGCTGACGTGGTGCCGATCCACGAACCCGGCGAAGTCAGCACGAGAAACGAGGGCTGGCCCGACACAGAAAAGCTCGTCAACCGAATCTGGCCCGAGATGAGCGCGATCATGCCGTCGGCGCTGTCGCTCGCCGAATAGATCAAGGCATCGTTCAGTCTGCGCACACGACCAAGCCGGAGAATGCCGTCCGCCAGTTCGGACGGCAATCCAGCAAACCACTTGTTCCTCCCCAGAACAGTCTTCAGGACTGTCTTGTTCATCCGTCGTTCTTAGCAAGAAAAAACCGGAAAAGATTGTCGTTTCAGCGACAATTTGGGTTTCTGAAGCGAACTAGCCATTGATCTCCGGTCGGCGAATGGTCGGGTTACTTTCGCTGACGATCGGTTCGCGATGCCGGAAGGCGAGCTCTGGCCGTTCCGCGACCATGGCCCGTTCGGAATGGCCCAGGCGTCCCGAGAGAAGTTGCCTCTTACCTTTATATGGAAACACCAGAGGTCCCCATGCACATCGGTAGCATGGCGATATTCCAGTTACCCGACAACTATCGAGGGGATTTCTTCGAGGACTTGAAGGCGATGATCGGGCGCCGCCTGCATCTCGCGCCGATGCTGACATGGAAACTGGTCCACACGCCGTTGGACATCGATCATCCGAGCTGGATCGAAGACGAACAGTTCGATATCGACCGCCACATATTCCGTGGCGCACTCCCGGCGCCCTCGGATCATGCGACGCTTCAACGCATCGTTGGCTGGCTACATGCGAAGTTGCTCAATCGCGCTCGGCCACTGTGGGAGGTCTACGTATTCGACGGCTTGCCCGACGACCAGATCGCAATCTACTCCAAGATGCACCATGCATGCATCGACGGCGGTGCGGGTGCCGCAATGGCGCAATTGATCTACGACGCCTCGCCCTCGCCGAGGGAGGTCGACGCTCCGCCGCCCCGCAAGGCGTCACAAAAGGGCGATGAGCGCGATTTCGTGTCGGCGTTAGTGGCCTCATCGCTCGAGTTTTGGACGTTGGGAGAAAAAGACAGATTGAGCGCATCCATCCCGCGGACTGGAAGGAGCGATCTTGCCTCGGTGCTCGTCGATTCGGCGATTCAGGGACTGCACCAGCGAAACAGGTTTCTCGCAGGACTTCCTCAAGTGCTGAAAATGGCGAATGAGCTTGGTAACAAGCTGATGAGCACGATCAGTTTGGATGACTTGAGCAAACTCATTGCGCCGCCGACAATTATCAACGGTTCTATCTCCTCTGAACGCAGTTATGCGGCCGTTACGCTACCGATGTCGCGCATGAAAGACATCGCCGCCAAATCGGGAACAAAACTGAATGACGTCGTGCTTGCGGTATCCAGTGGCGTACTTCGGGGGCACCTTCTGGAGCAAGGCGCGCTCCCTCAGAAATCGCTTACAGCATTCGTGCCCGTATCGACCCGAGAAGCGGGCGATACGTCCGCTAGCAACAAAGTTATGGGCATGATCTGCAGGCTCAACACTGAGATCGAGGATCCGAGACTAAGACTGGAGGCGATCGTCGCCGATTCGGCGAAGTCGAAGGAGCTAACCAGTCCCTTTAGACAGCTTGCCCCTCTGGTGGAGGATTCGATCGTATTGGGCTCACCCCTGGGAATCCAATTATTCTCGCTCGTATACAGTCGCTCGAACCTGCCGAACTTACTTCCTCCGGCCGTCAATGTCGCCATCTCGAACGTACCCGGGCCGAAGATGGCGCTATATGCCAATGGAGCCGAGCTGTTGCACTCCTACCCTGTATCGATCGTTACCCATGGGATGGGATTGAATATTACGCTGCAAAGCTATCGCGACCATTTGGATTTCGGATTCACCGCGGCGGCGAACATTCTCCCGAATGTTCAGGCGCTTGCCGACTCTATGCCGATCGAGTTGGATCGACTGGAACGAGCGTGCGGGCTCGCGGCATCGTGAAGATGGACGGCTCGTTGCTGTCTGCGGAGCGCCGGCTCCACGTCAACCGGTTGAAGGAGCGCGCATTCTCATGACAATGACGAGCCGGGTGGGTTCGATAAGCGCCTCGGAGTCGGAGATAAACGTTCGGACGGCTGGCCAGAAGAACCTCGTTATCGTGGGCGCGACTGGAATGGTCGGTGGTTATGCGCTTCGATACGCCCTTGAGCACTCCGCCGTTGGACGTGCGACGACCATCGGGCGCAGAAAGGTCGGTATCTCGCATCCCAAGTTGAAAGAGGTTCTCCATCAAGACTTCACCGACTGCTCGGCACTCGCGGAGGTGCTCTCGCATCAGCACGCAGCGATCTTCTGCCTGGGTGCGTATACCGGGGCGGTATCGGACACAGCGCTCCGCACGATAACAGTGGACTACACGATCGAGTTCGCGCGAGTTCTCCATGGCAGCAGCCCCGACGCAGCGTTCGCCTTCTTGAGCGGGAGTGGCGCGGACCCGACGGGACGAAGTCGGATCTCCTTCGCACGCTACAAAGGAGAGGCCGAGAACGCGCTACTCGCGAGGGGCTTTGCCAGCGTTTACACTTTCCGGCCCGCGTACATCTACCCAGTAACGCCGCGGCGCGAGCCGAATTTCGGCTACCGCCTATTGCGCGCGATCTACCCCGCATTTCGGCTGATGTTCCCGTACCAGGTAATTCGAGCCGACGACTTGGGCCGAGCCATGGTGGATGTCGCGGTGCGGGGAACAGAGGGACGTCAGGGGGTCATTTTCGAGAACCGCGACATCCAAGCCATTGTCGAGTAGCGCCTGCTCGAAATACTCGGCCGTCGGTGCCGCCCCAGAACAGTCTTCAGGACTGTCTTGTTCATCCGTCGCTCTTACTCAAGAAAAAGCTGGAAACCAAAAAAATCGGAAAGATTGTCGTGTCAGCGACAATGTGGGTCTCTGAAGCGAACTAGCTGGTCCGATAGAAGCGGCCACGACTTGACGCTGAAGAAATGCGGGACAATCCGCAACACCGGGATGGAAACGTTCTGATATGGACAGGGCTGTTGACCGTTCTAGACCGCCATCGCGGCTGCTGCTGGCACTCGAAGTGCGTGCGATCTGGGAGCTGCAGGCCTTCTTGGCGGCGTACCCGTTGTTGCAGCGCGCGCCGCGCGGCGATGGGCATCCGGTGCTCGTGCTGCCCGGTCTTGCCGCAAGTGACGTTTCGACCAAACCGCTGCGAACATATCTGAGCGCGCAGGGCTATGCCGCCCATGGTTGGAAGCAGGGTCCGAACCATGGCCCGCACTCCGGCGTCGAGGCGCGAATAGACGCCAGGCTCGCCGAGCTCGCTCAGCGCTACAACCGTAAGGTCAGCTTGATCGGATGGAGCCTCGGCGGCGTCCTTGCGCGCGAGGCGGCGCGGCGATCGGCGGACCTGGTACGTCAGGTGATCACGCTCGGCAGCCCATTCGCCAACGAGCCAAAGGCGAGCAACGCTTGGCGGCTCTACGAAGTCCTGAGCGGACGCCGAGTCGATGACTGGCCCGACCGCGAAGCCATGAAGCTTCCGCCGCCGGTGCCGAGCACGGCAATCTATACCCGTAGCGATGGCATTGTCGCGTGGCAGGGCTGCCGCGAACAGGAGACCACAACGACGGAAAACATCGAGGTCGAGGGCAGCCATTCGGGACTGGGGTACAACCCCGCTGTGTTGTACGCGATCGCGGACCGGCTTGCGCTGCCGGAAGGCGAATGGCGGCCGTTCGACCGCAGCGGGCTACGCAGTCTCTTGTATTCCGATCCGCATCGTCGCGACGGCGATGGCGATGCGGCGCTGCCAATCGCGGCGCAGTTCGCTCAACACATCGCCTAATCATTCACTGCAACCATCGAACCCAGAAGGATGAAATCAATGGAGACCGATAGCAGGCAATCCACCGGCCCGGACGCCGGCGCGTTTCCCGGATTTGACGATCTCAAAAAACTGATCGAGAAATTCCAGTTGCCGAGCCTCGATATCGACGCGCTTATCGACTGGCAGCGCAAGGACATGGAAGCTCTGACGGAGGCGAACCGGCAAGTGTCCGAGGGTATCAAGGCACTTGTGGAACGACGAAACGAGATCCTTCGCGAAACGCTAGCGGAATGGCAAGCAGCAGTTAAAGATGCCACGAGCGCCGAGGCGATGTCGAAACGGGCTGATGTCGCGAAACAGGGCATGCAGAAGGTGATTGCGAATTTCCGCGAACTTTCCGAAATGGAAGCACAGGCGCGCAACAATGCGTGGAAGCTCGTGCAGGAGCGCATGCAGGAAAATATGGCGAACCTGCAGAAGCTGCTGCAACCGAAGTAGGGCGTCCTGGCGTCTAGCCGGCTAGACCGCGGTTGAATAAGGCGGCAGAACTGCCGCAACGATGGCGGGCACGACTGTCGCCGCTCGGCATCAACGTCAACGTGATCGCGCCGGGCTATTTTCCCGACCAAGATGACTGCGCCTCGATCAGGACGCGGCGGCGCAGATGGCGCCGATGAAACGCGGTGGCGGGCCCAAAGACCTCAAGGGCGTGAGGGCGCTCGTCACCTCCGACGCCTGCGCCTTTTGCCGGCCAGACGCTGCCGTTCGACGGTGGGTCACGGTGATCTGAAGCGGTGATGATCAAGAAGGGAGGGAGACCTCATGAACGACAAGCCCTGGATCAACTCCTATCCCCCAGGCGTCCGCTGGGATGCCGAGATCGTACCCGGACCGGTGCAGGGCATTCTGGATGATGCGGTGGCAAAATGGCCGGATCGCCCGGCGATCGACTTCATGGGCAAGCGGATTACCTACCGCGATCTTGGCGACCTTGTGAACCGCGTGGCGAAGGGCTTGCAGCAGCTTGGGGTGAAGCCGGGCGTCCATGTCGGCCTGTACCTGCCGAACTCGCCGCACTACATCATCGTGTTTTTCGGCGTCCTGAGGGCCGGCGGCACGGTGGTCAACTACTCGCCGCTTGACGCCGCTAAGGTGCTTGAGCACAAGATCGACGACAGCCGCACCGACTTCCTTATCACGCTTGATATGGCATCGCTCTATCCGCAGATGGCGGCAATGCTCGACAAGACGCGATTGAAGAAGCTGGTGGTGGGCACTCTCACCGAACTAACCGGCAATCCCGACGCTGTGATGACCTGGCTGAAGGCCAGCCGGCAACTGAGTGATATCGCGTGGGACGATCGCCAGATCAGCTTCGCGCAACTGCTCGACAATGATGGAGCTTGCCAAGCCTATCCTGTCGCCGATCCCGCCGAGACGATCGCCGTGCTGCAGTACACCGGCGGGACGACGGGTCTGCCCAAGGGCGCGATGCTGACGCACGCCAATCTCACAAGCACGTGCCAGCAGTACAGGGCAACCACCGCCGGAGCTCCCCCGGTGCTTGTCGAAGGTCAGGAGCGCTTTCTTGCGGTGCTTCCGCCATTCCACATCTATGCGCTCGCGGTGAATGTGCTGTTCGCTATTCTCCAGGGAGCGGAGGTCATTCAGCATGCGCGCTTCGATCCAAAGGCAGCGCTAGAGGATATCTCGGGGAAAGGAGTAAGCGTCTTCTGTGGTGTGCCCACGATGTTCACTGCGTTGATCAACCATCCCGACACGCCCAAGCACAGCTTGCGCACGCTCAAATATTGTGGCTCCGGCGGGGCGCCGTTGCCGCTTGAGGTCGCGCAGCAATTTGCTGCGGTCACCGGCTGTAATCTGACCGAAGGCTGGGGCATGACCGAGACCTCGCCGGCCGGCACCTTCACGCCAGCCCAGAAGGATGGCATGCGCAAGGCGGGATCCTGCGGAATGCCGATGCCCGGCATCGTCATCAAGTTCCTGAGCCTTGACGATCCAAAGCAGTACGTCCCGCGCGGCGAACGCGGCGAAATCTGCATCGAGGGCCCGAACGTGATGAAGGGCTATTGGAACAACACGGATGCGACGGCCGAGGTGACGACGTTCGACGGCTTTTTGCGCACCGGCGATGTCGGTTACATGGATGAGGACGGCTTCGTCTTCATCGTCGACCGCACCAAGGACATGCTGCTGTGCAGCGGCTTCAATGTCTATCCGCGCGTGCTCGAGGAGGCCATCTACAAGCACCCTTCGGTCGAGGAGGTCGCGGTGATCGGAGTCCAAGACCAATATCGCGGACAGTCGCCAAAGGCCTTCGTTAAGCTGAAGCATGGCGCGGCGACGCTTACGCTCGACGAGCTGCAAAAGTTCCTGAAGGACCAGCTCGGCAAACACGAAATGGTGCAGGCGCTCGAAATCCGCGATGACCTGCCGAGAACGCCGGTCGGCAAGATCTCAAAGAAGGATCTGTACGACCAGGAGGAACGGAAGACCACGGCGGCCTAGTCGGACTTTCGAAAGCCGGCGAATGCCGATCCTACGCAACGCCGCGAGCCGCATTCGACGCAATGGCGGATCGGCTCAGCCTCGCTGCCGCGGGGAAACAGGTCTGAAACTCGAGGGAGGCAAGAAGATGGACCAACTGAGCGGCATGGACGCCTCATTCCTGCACCTCGAAACGCCTGAGACGCCGATGCATGTCGGCAGCCTCATGCTCTTTGAGCTGCCTGAGGGTTACACGGGCGATTACTACGAGGCCGTCAAGGCGCTGCTTGGCAAGCGCCTCCACCTGTCGGCGTTTCTGAACCGCAAGCTGGCGCAGATGCCGTTCCAGCTGGCCGAGCCGGTCTGGATCGAGGACGACGACATCGACATCGACTATCACGTTCGCACGGTGACTCTGCGTCGGCCGGGCACCATGGCCCAGCTTGAGCAGCTCGTCGCGCGCCTGCACGCCTCGCTGCTCGACCGCAGCCGCCCGTTGTGGGAGATGTACGTCATCGATGGCCTGGAAAGCGGACTGGTCGCCTTTTATACCAAGGCTCATCACAGCGGGGTCGACGGTAAGGCCGGCGTCGAACTCGCAAAGGTCCTCTATGACACCTCGTCGCAGATTCGCGAAGTGCCGCCGCCGCGGCGTAAGCGCACGAGCGGCCAATATCAACTCGGCGTCACCGAATTGCTGCAGGCGGCTGCCACCAATGCGGCCCAGCAATATCGCAAGCTTGCCGAGTTGTTGCCGGCAGCAGCCAAAGCGTTGGATACGGCGGCCAGAGTCGTTGCCAGCCAGCGGTCGGAGAAAGGCGAGCGCTCGTTGAATCTCGGTCTCGCGCCGAGCACGATATTCAACGACTCGATCACCAATCAGCGCTCATACAGCACGATGTCGCTGTCTCTGGCCGACATCAAGGATCTGGGCAGGCGCGTTGGCGGCACCGTCAACACAATCGTGATGGCAATGTGCAGCATCGCGCTGCACCATTTCCTGAAGGAGCGGGGTTTGCTGCCGAAGGAGCCGCTGATCGCGATGGTGCCCGTCAGCCTGCGCGCTGAGGGTGACGCGGCGATGAACAACCAGGTCGCCGCGGTTCGCGTCGATCTGGCGACCGACATCGAGGACTTGCCCGCCCACTTCAGGGCGATCCACGCGTCGTCTGAAGCGGCCAAGGCCGTTGTGAAGGAGTTGAAGCCAGTGCTCGGGGTGGACATCCCGATCACAGGATCGCCCTGGCTTATGACCGGCTTAGCCTCGCTGCTCGGCCGTTCCAATCTCGTGAGCCGCTTTCCGGCAGTTGGCAACGTCCTGATCTCCAACGTCCCCGGTCCACCGATGACGCTCTACATGGCCGGGGCAAAAATGGTGCACTATTTCCCTGTGTCGATCCCCTATCACGGCAGCGCGCTGAACATCACGGTACAAAGTTACGCCGGATCGCTCGAGTTCGGCCTCACGGCGTGCCGACGCATTCTTTCACAGGATGAGTCCTATGAGTTGATTGACCACCTGCGCACGGCGCTGCGCGAGATCCAAGCGCTGCCACCTGTCGATGCAACCGTAAAGCCTGCAAGATCGGCATTGAACGAACCGGACAAGGTCTCCACGGAGAGCAAATCGGTCGCGCCAGCGCCTTCCGTAGTCGTACCTCAGGCGCCGGCAGTGCCAAAGGAAGTTGCCAGCATCGAGTTGGGTAGCGGGCTGAAGCCGTCCACGACAGGCTTGACGCGATCACCTCGCCGGGGCCGGCGGCGAATGCCGCACGCGGGCAATTAGAGTTTGAGAATAGTTTGGGGGGAACGAACATGCATCCGCCGGCCGCAAAAACGGAATCGTCGCTTGCGCTGGAAAACCCGGCGTACAAGGCCGTGTTCGCGAAGATCGACCGGCGTCTTTTGCCGCTGCTGCTGATTGCGTATATGGTCGCCTATCTAGATCGCATCAACATCGGCTATGCGCAGCTGCAGATGAAGCAGACCTTGCCGTTTGACGATGCGGTCTACGGCCTCGGCGCGGGCATCTTCTTCATCGGATATTTCCTCTTTGAAGTGCCCAGCAATCTTCTTTTGGACAGGATCGGCGCGCGCAAGACATTGTTGCGCATCATGGTGCTTTGGGGCCTCGCGGCATCCGCCATGATGCTCGTATCAACGCCTCTCCAATTTTACGTTGTGCGATTCTTGCTTGGCGTCTTTGAGGCCGGTTTCTTTCCAGGCGTCATTCTGTATTTCACCTACTGGTATCCGTCAGTGCGGCGTGGGCAAGTGATTGCGATCTTCATGTCGGCTACCACGATAGGATCGCTTATCGCGGGACCGCTGTGCGGATTTATTCTCAAATACTTCGATGGATTCGCCGGTCTTCATGGCTGGCAATGGCTGTTCCTGGTACAGGGATTACCCGCGATTTTCCTCGGCTTCCTGGTTTACCTTCTGCTGAAGGACAGACCTGACCAAGCCCCTTGGCTCTCGACTGAGGAAAAGGCGGTGGTCAAGGATGCCTTCCAGCATGACATAAGGGACGTCGCAGGCGAAGCTGACGGGACATTCTTGCAGATGCTGCAAGACCCGAAGGCTTATGTGCTGGCATTGGTCTATTTCTTTCTGCTGGGCGCCACTTACACAATGGTGTTTTGGGTGCCGACCCTGATCCAGAGTTGGGGCGTCAAGGATCTGCTCCTCGTCGGAATCTACGCGAGCATCCCAAATGCCGCCGGCATCATCGGTATGATCCTGATTGGTCGCCATTCGGACAAATGGCATGAGCGCCGATGGCACTTTGCGGTCTGCGTTGTCATTGCGGCGGTGGGCCTTTTCATAACCACGCTGTTCCAGGGCAACCTGGTCGGATCGATCCTGGCTCTCTCCGTCGCCGTCATCGGGATTGCCTCGGCGACTCCGCTCTTTTTCGCGCTGACGAGCGAGTATTTGTCGGTTGGAGCCGCCGCCGGCGGTCTTGCGCTCATCAGCAGCCTCGGAAACCTCGGTCCGGCGGTCAGCCCGTCAATCAATGGGTTAATCCTGAGAAGCACCGGTGACAATATATACAGCATATACTTCGTGATGGCACTGTACCTGCTCTCCGGAGCGCTTCTCTTGCTGGCGATTCGTCCAGCCTCGATCAAGGGATTACCGGCGGCTGCGCCCGCGCAATAGAGGGCGCAGGAACGTGTCGATCGCGAGCGATCCAAGGATCTAAGGATGTCCATGGGCCTGAACGCACTGACGCGCGAGCTATACGCGAACGAACGTCCACAATTGCTCACCCATCTGCTCGCCCTCGACGCGGAAGATCGCCACTTCAGGTTCGCCCACGTGCTGTCAGATGATGGTGTACGTCATTATGTCGAAGGTATCGACTTGACACGCGACGCTGTCTTTGTCGTCACTGATACCGATCTCGCGATCATTGGCGCGGCTCACCTCGCTCGCGAGGATGGACATGCCGAATTGGGCATCTCCGTCCTGCCCCAGAGCCGGGGCAAAGGGATCGGCGGCGCTCTGCTCGCACGTTGCGCGGCGCGTGCCCGTAACTGGGGTATGCGCGTAATGTTCATGAACTGCCTGGTCGAGAATGCCGCCATGATGCATTTGGCGCGCAAGCAGGGTCTAAAGATCGCCGTGTCCGGGGTTGAAGCAGAAGCGTTCGTGCGCTTGCCGCGAGCCGATCTGACCAGTCTGGCCGCCGAAGCCGTCGCCGAGCACCTCGGCTTATTCGACCACGCCCAGAAATCCTATTGGGTGGCGCTCCAGGCCCGACTTCCGCGATAAAGGATGATGGAAGGACTTCACGACAAAGCCGCATAGTAGATAGACTAAAAGATCGCACCAACACGAATATCAAAGACGATGAGAATCGTTTCGCTGAGGCGCTTTGCTGGCAAGGGGATGCAAGCGAAGCGCAATGTCGGTGAGTAAAACATAACCGAGAACAGATCGCGTCCGAACCACGAGGAAACAAGCGTGCAAGAAATGGACGCTTACATTTTTGCCTTTCCATAGGAGTCTCCCTGTTCTTTGGGCCAAGAGTCCCTGTTCACGACAATACTTTCACTGCTCGGATCAGTAGGGAATCTTGAGAGAAGCCGCTGTGGCTCAGTCGTTTCTCGCAGGGTAGAGGCCTCTTCAGGGCCAGGTTCTTCTAAATTCCCTGTTTGCAGGGAATTTGGTTGGAGACCGGTGCGATCATCACTGCGTCGCCAGCCACAGATAAGGATCGATCTGATTTTATTGAAGAAATGTGTCTTTGCCATTCGATGATGAAGCCGCAGACGTGACCGAAACCGGCCTTGAGCGGATCCTCAACCCTGGCAGCGGCGCCGAGGTCGCCCATGCGCGGGAGCACCTCGCCCCGCTCAAGGTGCCAAAGTGCGTCATCCTCGTCGATCCATTGCCGCGCAACATGCCCGGCAAGCTGTTGAAACGCGAGCTGCGCACGCAGTTCGCGACCCGTGTCTGGTGACGCTACGGCGTCTCCACCGCCTCCAAGGGAGGCTCACGTCCTTTCGGGGCTGCGAGTGCGCGCCGTCGGCCGGTCTTCAGGCTTTGGCATCTCGCCCAGCGCCTTCTCCAGGATCCAGCGCGCAGTTGTGCGCACCTTTTCCAGGTCGATGGCATCGCCTTCGAGCAGCCACTGGATCGCGATTCCCCGGAGCATTCCCACGAGAACGAGGGCAATCGTTTCAGTGTTCACTTCGCGCGGGTGCTTGCCGATCCTGGTTTCGTCGATGCTTTGCTCAAACGCCTGCCTCAGCTGAAGATTGTGCTCGGCATAGTCGGCGCGATCGGGCGATTCCAGCGTCAGGGCTTCGGTCAACAGGATATAGAGCGCCCGTCCGCTCTCGTCGGCGTGGGAGACCCAGTCCAGATAGGCGTCGAATGCGTCGATCGGGCGTCGCGCCGAGGCATGTGGCTCCCATGTGTCGTAGGACTGTTGCCGTATGGTCATCCTGACGTTTCGGATGAACTCGGCGCGTGATCCAAACCGGGCTCCGGCCATCGCATGGCTGAAGCCGGAACATCGTCCGACTTCCGCCAGCGAGATATTCGAGCCCCGTCGGGCAATCAGGCCAACGGCGCCTTTCAGCAGCTGCTCGTCCGAGGCGGCGCGCCGTTCCTGCTGCGTGCGTCTCGATTTGGTGCTCGCGGGGCGCTTTGGCGTTTGAGCTTTTTTTCCTGCTGTCATTTCGGGCGTCACCTGCTTTGGCCGACGGCGTTGCTTCGAGCCTTAAAGCGCTTGCGAAACCGAGTCAAACATGTTAGTAGTTGTTAAACAACTAAGATAATCACCCGCCGTCGGCGATCTTAGGGGCGGCGAGATGCGGCGGGCGGCCAACGCGAAGCGGAGAGGAGAGGAAAATGTCCAGGTGTCCGAACGGCGCGACGCAGCGCACCGCTGTCTACGTCAGCGGGATCAGTTTCAGGGGAATGCCCGTTCCGTTCGGGAGCCGCAAAGGCCCGCTGTTCGCGTCGAGTGGCATCCCGGGCAGCGACCCGGAGACAGAGGTGCTGCCGGAAGACGGGGCCCTTCAGGTCAAATTTCTGTTTGCAAATATCAAGCGCGGGATCGAGGCCGCCGGCGGCAGCCTCGAGGACATCATCAAATGCACCTTCCATCTCCGCGATGAAGAGATCCGTCACCAGATCAATCGAAGCTGGGAGGCGTCATTTCCGGACCCGGCGAGCCGTCCCGCGCGCCACACGCTGATGCTCCATCATTTCCCGCGAGAGATTGCCGTCATGGCCGAATTCCTCGCCGTTCTTCCCGCGAACTGACAAAGGAAAGGTCAAGGCGATGAGTGCGACTTCCGGCACGCGGACGACCGGTCCGGCGAATGCGAAGCCCTGGATCTTCGAGGACAAGAGCCAGGGGCGGTTTGATGTGCGAAGGGCGGCGTTTACGGCTGATCTCGTCGCGGCGGAAATGAGAGGGATCTTCGACAGGTGCTGGCTTTACGTCGGGCATGAGTCGGAGATTCCAAACAGCGGCGATTTCGTCACGCGCACCGTTGCCGGGCGGCCGCTCGTGCTTGTGCGGTCGTCGGACGGGATGATCCGTGTGCTCCAGAATTCGTGTTCGCACCGCGGCGCGGAGGTGTGCCGCGAGCGGCGCGGAAATTCGCGGCTGTTCGTTTGCCCGTACCACGCCTGGACGTTTCAGAACGATGGCCAGTTGCGGGGCACGTCGTTCCCAGAAGGCGTCTCCAGAGGCTTCGACCGGAAGCGCATGGGGCTGAAGACGCCACCGCGGACGGAGACATACCGCGAGCTGGTGTTCGTCAGTTTCGACCGTGACATCGTCGACCTGCAAACGTATCTGGGGCGAGCGAAGGACTATCTCGACCAGATTCTCGATCAGGGGGAGTTCGGCACCGAGATCGTCGAGGGCACCCACGAATATTCGATCGACGCGAACTGGAAGCTGCTGATCGAGAACAGCATCGACGGCTATCACGCGCCATCAACACACCAGCGCTATTTCGATTACTTGAAGCGGAATTCCGGCAGCATAGACCGAGGGCCTCAGCGCTATTCACGCGGAATGGACCTGGGCAACGGGCACGCGCTGATGACGGGTGAAGCTACGTTCCCGCGTCCTGTGGCGCTGTGGGCGTCCATGCTGGGAGACGAGGCGCAACCGGAGCTCGATCGTGTGATGAGGCGGCTCGTGGAGCGGTTTGGTCCCGATCGCGCCGATCGGATCGCGACCCACTCGCGAAATCTCTTCATTTTTCCCAACCTGATCATCAACGACGTTCAGGCGATCACCGTCCGGACCTTCTTTCCGATCCGGCCAGATCGGATGAGTGTGATTTCATGGGCTCTCGCGCCAAGGAACGAGCCGGGGGACCTGAGGAAGGTTCGGCTGGACAGCTATCTGAGCTTTCTTGGCCCTGGCGGCTTTGCAACGCCTGACGACATCGAGCTTCTGGAAAGTTGCCAGCGCGGCTTCGCCAACCGCGAAGCCGAAGGCCTTCTGGCGGCAGTGGGACCACATGATGCGTGACGGCGAGGCGCGCGCGTCGACAGCGGCAGGAGAGCGCACATGAGCACCACGTCACTGCGTTCGGAGATTGAAGATTTCCTCTATCGCGAAGCCGCTCTCCTCGATGGTTGGCAACTCAACGAATGGCTGGGCCTGTTCGCGCCAGACACCTTCTACGGCGTGCCGTCGCCGGATGCGCCGGATTCGATCTCCGATCGCTCGCTGTATCTGATCGCCGATGATCGTACCCGGCTTGCCGATCGGGTCACGCAGCTTTTGGGTAAGGAAGTTTGGGCGGAGCGGCCGCGTTCGAGGACGCGGCGGATGATCACAAATGTCATTCCCAACGAGACGGCGAACGGCGACATCGACGTGTGGTCGAATTTCGCGCTCTACAGAACCAGGCTCGACAAGATCGGCGTCTTCTTCGGGCGACACAATCATGTTTTGCAGCGTGTCAGCGGCGGCTTCGCCATTCGCCGAAGGCTTTCGGTGCTGGATCTCGAGTCGCTGCAATCCGTCGGCAAGATCAGCTTCATCCTGTAGGCGATCAGAAAGCAGTCGATCAGATGAGCAGGGAAACCCGGCGATGGGTGTTGGCACGACGCCCCCATGGTGCTGTCCAGCCCGATGATTTCCGTCTCGAGACCGTGCCTCTTGGCGCTCTGCAGCCCGGGCAGGTCCATGTCCGGGCGGTTGCGTTCGGCAACGCACCAGCCATGCGTGAATGGATGGATGAGCACAGCGAGGGAACGGCACCTTCCGTTCTCGTAGGCGAACCTCTGCGCGGAGGCGGGGTCGCGGTCGTGGTCCAATCAGCCCATTCCGAGTTTCGTGAAGGCGACATGGTCACGGGGCTGATGGATTGGTGCGAGGAGGCCGTCATCGACCCGCACCAGGTCTGGCCGCGCGATGCGAAGGCCTGGGCGGGCGCCAGGAAATATCGGCGGCTGGATGCAGGTTCAGATCCCGGGCTGGCGCTGGGTGTCCTGGGCGGCAATGGGCTCGCCGCGTATTTCGGAATCATGGATGTCGCGCAACCAAAGGCGGGCGAGACCGTGGTCGTTTCCGCCGCGGCCGGGTCGGTAGGATCGATTGCGGGTCAAATCGCGCGGATTTGCGGTGCGCGCGTCATCGGCATTGCCGGCGGGAAATCCAAGATCCGGCAACTCGACGATCTGGGATTCGACGCGGGTATCGATCGATCCGCGCCTGACTTCGCTGCGCAGCTCCGCGACGCCTGTCCCGAAGGCATCAATGTCTATTTCGACAACGTGCAGGGCGAAGTGCTCGATACCTGCCTCGTGCACCTGGCCAAGGGTGGCCGCGTCGCGATGTGCGGCGGCATTTCGGTGCTGAACGAGGACGGTGGGCGCGCGCGCTACAATCTGATGCGCGTGGTGTGGAAGCGCGCGCGACTGCAAGGATTCAGCATCTTCGAATATTCCGAGCAGAAGCGGCACGAAGCGCTCGGGCAACTCGGGCAATGGATCCGGCAGGGACGACTTCGCATCATCCAGGAGCACAGGCACGGCTTCGACCAGCTGCCCCAGGCGTTCATCGATCTGCTGGCAGGCCGGAGCTCCGGCAGCCAGGTCGTTTGGATCGACTGATGCACGGGACTCGTTTCAAGTCGTCTGATCGCCGCTTCGGAAAGCAGGTCCTCAGGCTGATAACGCGCCGCGCTTGCGCTTTAGACCTGGGCTTTCAGGCGCATGAGCCTTGCCCGGCTTTGCCTTTGCGGATTTCGCAGCCGGCTCGCGTTCGGACGATACCGCGTCGAGGACGATTTTTGCGGTCAGTTGCAAGTGCGCGTTCATCAGTGCGACCGCGTGTTCGCTGTCCCGCGACAAAGCGGCCTCCGCAATCTCGCGATGTTCCTTGGCGAGGTCTCGATCGACCTTGGACAAGGGACCGGTAAACCACCGGTAGCGTGCAGAGTGATTGAACAGAACCGCTCGCAGATGAAGAAGCCAGGGGCTGCCGCATCCGGCTGCGAGGACTTCGTGAAAGGTCTCGTGAGCCTTCGCATATTCGTTGCTATAGCGACGCGCGGCCTTGTCGGCCCATACCGGCGTATTCGTCAAGCGATGCAGGGCGGCGACGACCTGCGATTGCCACTCGAGTCCACCTTTCTCGATCGCACCTCGAAGGCACAACGCCTCAATGCTGCATCGAACGTCGGTGAGATCGCGAAGGGCATCGACCGACAGCGGCGCGACACGGAAGCCTCGCTGCGGTTCGCTGACGACAAACCCCTCCGATGCGAGGCGCGACAGCGCCTCACGCACGGCGCTCGAGCCGACCGCAAAGCGACGGCACAGATCGTCGATCTTTAGCTTCTCTCCGGGCGCGAAGTTGCACGCGAGCAGTTCGGAGCGAAGCTCCGCATAGGCTCCGTGGGTGAGGCTCGTGGGTGATTCCATGGTGCTCATAGCCATAGCGGACGGAATGACGGGAGTCATGTAAATATGCATACTTTAGAAATTATGCATTTTCTATTGTAATATGCATTTTATGTGATATAGGAGATCGCACACGGAGGAAAACGCCCCATGCGCTTCATCGCCTATAAGAGAAACGGAACGCGCGGCCTCGCGGTGGCCGATCAAGCCGGCCGTCACTGGGGACTTGATGACGGCGGAGATGGCAGGCTCGAGCGTGCCATTGCCGGCGGAAGGGACGGACTGAAGGATCTCGCGGCAACTCTTCTCAAAGGGGAGCCGACCGATCCGGAAGCGGTGACGTTGCTTCCCCCGCTGTCCTCGCCCGGCAAGATCATCTGTGTGGGATTGAACTACGCGGGTCACACGGCCGAAAGCAGTATCCAGCAGCCGGACTACCCGACGCTTTTTGCCCGGTTCTCGTCGAGCCTCATCGGCCACGGTGCGCCGATCGTGCGACCGAATGTCTCGGAATCGCTCGATTACGAAGGAGAGCTTGTCGCAGTCATCGGGCGCGGTGGCCGCCATATCCCCGCGTCCACGGCGCTGAATCATGTCGCCGGATATTCGATCTTCAATGATGGTACGGTCCGGGACTACCAGTTCAGGACACCGCAATGGACCATGGGCAAGAATTTCGACAGCACCGGGGCGTTCGGGCCGGCATTTGTGACGGCCGACGAACTTCCGTCCGGTGCCGGCGGCCTGAAACTCGAGACCAGATTGAACGGAACGGTGATGCAGAAGGCGTCAACCTCCGATCTCATCTTCGATGTCGCAACGTTGGTCGCTCTGATCAGCGTCGGCATCACGCTGTTCCCTGGAGACATTATCGTGACCGGCACACCGTCCGGCGTCGGCGCTGCACGCAAACCACCTCTCTATATGAAGCCCGGCGACGTGTGCGAGATCGAGATCGAAGGATTGGGTGTTCTTCGCAATCCGATTGCGCAGGAGGGTGAAGATGCAGTCCGTGCGGCGGCCTGAACCAGCGGTGATCCTGCTGCTCGCGGATCCGGGCGGGCATCGTGTTGGTCGCCTCAGAGGCGAGGTCGTGACGAGTGTCGATAACTGCACTGCCTTGTCTCGAAGGAGTTGATCCGGCGAGGTTCTGATCGGGTGTCATTCGGAGGCGGCAGCATAACAAAAATCCTGCGCCGCTTGTATTGGGAGGAAAGAATGAAATCAGTTCCGGTTCTGATTGCAGGGGGCGGTCCCGTCGGGATGACGCTTGCCAACGTCCTGGCCCATTTCGGAATCCGCTCGATGCTGGTCGAGAGGAATGCGACGACCACCCGCCACCCGAAGATGGACATCACCAACAGCCGCAGCATGGAGATTTTCCGTCGGTTCGGCCTGTCCGAGGCATTGCGACAAGTCGCGGTGCCGGAAGATCATCCCTTCGATGTCTCCTGGATCACAAGTCTCGCCGGATATGAGCTGCATCGTTTTCGATACATGGCACCGGGCGAGTTTCGAAAGCAGATCCGCATCAAGAACGACGGCACCCAACCGCTGGAACCCCCGATGCGGGTCTCGCAGGTTGAGATCGAGCCCGTTCTGAAGCAAGCGATCGACGCGCGTCCGGAAGTCGACGTTCGGTTCGGCGTCGCCTTCGAAAGTTTCGAGGAAACTGATGATGGTGTGGTCGCTTATCTGCGGGAGCAGGGAAGTGGCGCCCAGGAGCAGGTCAGCTGCCAATATCTGATCGGTTGCGACGGTGGTACCAGCCGCGTTCGGGCGGGGCTGGGCATTCAGCTGGAGGGGCAGGCGCGCGTCGGCGAACTCTACATGATCCACTTTCGATCGACCGAGCGAGAGTTGCTGCAGCGCTGGGGCGTTGCCTGGCACTACCAGTCGCCGCTCGGAACGATGATCGCCCAGAACGATGACGACATCTGGACCGTTCACGTGCCTGTGCTTCCCGGCCACGACGCGACCAAGCTCGATCCACGCGCGCTCGTCGAGGCCTATGCCGGCCGGCCATTCTCCTTCGAGATTCTGGTCGCGAATGTGTGGACGCCACACCTCCTGGTCGCCGAATCCTACGGCAAGGGACGCGTCCTGCTCGCGGGCGATTCCGCGCATCAGTTCATCCCGACCGGCGGCTATGGGATGAATTCCGGGGTCGGCGATGCCGTCGACCTCGGTTGGAAACTGGCGGCGACGCTCCAGGTCTTCGGCGGGCCCGGCCTCCTCGCGTCGTATGAAATCGAGCGGCGTCCCGTGGCGGCACGAAATCGCGACGCATCCGGCCGCCACATGCAGGTGCGAATGCAGATTGCTGAAGCCTACGGAAGCCTGTTGGAAGGTGACAACAGCGAAAATTCCGTGCGCCGGGCGGAAGTCGGTGCAGAGATCGCCAAGCTTGGCAACGCAGAGAACGAATGGTTCGGGATCGAGCACGGCTTTATCTATCAGGGATCACCGATCGTCGCGGATGGGTCGGCCGCTGCCTTTCCGTTTGATCCGGCTGTCTACAAGCCGACGACCACGCCTGGCGCCCGCTTGCCCAGCGCGTTCCTGAAAGACGGGACGGCGCTCTACGATCGGCTGGGCACACATTTCACGCTGATCGATTTCCGCCGCGGCGATCCGGCACCCTTTGTCGAGGCTGCGGCGCGACGACGGATACCGCTGTCGGTCCTGCAACTCGACGAGCCCGATCTGAAGGGCGTTTACGGACAGGACATGCTCTTCGTGCGGCCCGACCATCACATTGCGTGGCGCGGAACGGGCAGCAAGACGCCAAACGCCGACATGATCCTCGCGACGGCTCTCGGCTGGGGGGCGGAACGGTGAAGCCGCTTCATGCCCTGGTGATCGGCGCTGGTATCGGCGGCACGGCGGCTGCCATCGCGTTGCGTCGGGCCGGCCTCGACGTTTCCTTGTTCGAGCAGACGATGGCGCAACGCGAGGTTGGCGCGGGCATTCAGATCAGCCCCAACGCCTCCCGGCTGCTGGGCCGCTACGGGCTTGGCGACGCCATGGCGCGTGCCGCCGTTCGCCCTTCCGCGGTCGTCTTTCGCCGCTGGCAGGACGGCCGTGTCCTGGGGCGCGAAGAACTGGGCGATGCCATTGAGAACCGTTACGGGGCGCCATACTACCATTTCCACAGAGCTGACCTCATCGCCTTTCTGGCCGACGCGTTCGGTCGCAAGGAGATCAAGCTTGGACGACGTCTGGTCGATGTCGAACAAGATGAAACAGGCGTGACCGCTCACTTCGAGGATGGCACGTTCGCGCGTGGCGATCTCCTCATCGGTGCCGATGGAATCCACTCCCAGGTGCGCGAGCGCCTGTTCGGTGTAGAGAAGCCGCGGTTCTCGGGGCAGATCGCGTACAGGGGGCTCGCGCCTGCCGAGCGCGTCGCGCATCTCGACCTTCCGCTCGATGTCACGAATTGGGTGGGGCCGGGCGGACACTTTGTCCACTACTTCGTTTCCTCAGGTCGATTCCTGAACTTTGTCGCGGTCAGCGAAGAGGCGACCTGGACGCGGGAGCAATGGTCCGACCGCGGTTCGATCTCCGATGCCGCAAGGAAATATGAGAGGTGGCATCCGCAACTTGCGACGATTCTCAACGCGGTCGATGAGACGTTCAAATGGGCGTTGTTCGATCGCGATCCGCTTCCGGAATGGACGCAGGGGCGCGTCGCGCTGCTGGGGGACGCCTGCCATCCCATGCTGCCTTACATGGCGCAGGGGGCGGCGCAGTCTATCGAGGACGGTGCAGCGCTGGCGGCCTGCGTGAAACACACAGCCTTCGACATTCCGTCGGCGTTTCGGGCTTATGTCGCATTGCGCAAGCCACGCGCGACCGAGGTGCAGGAAAGATCTCGCGCCAATTCCACGAGCTTCCACCTGCAGGACGGACCGCAACAGCTCGAGAGGGATCACCTCTTCGCCACGCGAGGTGTGCGCGGCAGCTCTGAGGCAATGAACAGACTTTATGGCTACGACGCAGAAGCCGTCGCGGCGACGTTGGAGGAAAATCGATGACCCGCGCTTTCCAAATCGCCTATGTCGATCTCGATACGCCTGCCGCGGAACAGGAGATCGCCTATTATGATCGCGTGCTCGGCGCAACGCCTGCCGAGCGTGGATCCGATGGCCGCGCGTATTTCAGCCTCGGTCTCGATCATCACAACATCACTGTCAAGCCGGCGCCCGAGAAGCGCCTCTCGGCGCTCGGCCTGAGGATCGACCAGGAATCGGCCGACGACACAGTGAAGTCGCTCCGCGGTCTTGGTCTGTCTGGCGAAAAGAAGAGCGACGCCCGGCCGGGCGTTCCCGTCCTCGTGGAGGTCGTCGTTGCGGGGCACACATTCCACTTGTTGCCGGAGATGACCATGCCTGGCCCCGGCTTCCGCACCTCAGGCGTTGTTCCAACGCGTCTTGGACACGTCGCCCTGATAACGCCGGAGGCAGATAAATTCGTGGAATTCTGTTCGGCCATCGGGTTCCGCACGACCGATTGGTTCGAGGGGATAGCGACGTTCCTGACCTGCAATCACGATCACCACGTCCTCAATGTTATCGGTGCGCCGGAAATTCGTCTTCACCATCTCGCCTTCGAGCTGCGCAGCCGCGCCGCGCATCACGACGTGGCCGATTTTCTTGCGACGCAAGGCCATCCGATCCTCTGGGGACCGACGCGGCACACCGCGGGCCACAACCTCGCTTCCTATCACTACGACCCGAGCCGTTTTCTGATCGAGCTCTATTCCGACATGGATGTGCTCGTCCCGGAGCTCAACATCTTCGAGCCGCGGCCCTGGCATGAGGCATATCCCCAACGTCCTCGGGTGTGGACGATTGACCAGCTGACGACGTGGGGAACTCGCTTCGACTTCGACTTGAAGACGGCCTGACCATCGGCCGTCCATTGAAGAAACAACAAGTTAAGGAGAGAGAGATGTCACGGAACGAGCGCAGGCCGGGCGCGGCTTGCTTTGGCATCGCGGCAGCGATCCTTGTTTGTTTAGCTGTCGCAACGCCGGGCGCCGCGGAGGAGAAACGATACGATACCGGCGCATCCGATACGACAATCAAGATTGGCAATACTGCTCCGTACAGCGGGCCGCTCTCCTCGAATGGCATTATCGCCAGAACGGAAGGCGCCTACTTCAAGATGATCAACGAACAGGGGGGCGTTAATGGACGCAAGATCGAGTTCATTTCTTACGATGATGCGTATAGTCCTCCCAAGACGGTAGAGCAGACGCGCAAGTTGATCGAAAGCGACGAGGTTCTGCTTCTCTTCAATCAACTCGGCACGCCGACCACCATGTCGGTTATCAAATATGTCAACGCCAAAAAGGTGCCACAGCTTTTCATCGCGGCCGGAGGAACCATCTTCGGCGATCACAAGACATATCCCTGGTCGATGGGCTTCCAGCCAAGCTACCAGAGCGAAACCCGCATCTACGGCAGGTACCTGCGCGAAAACTATCCCAGTGGAAAGGTTGCCGTTCTCTCGTCCAATGACGACTTCGGACGGGACAATATCAAGGGCTTGAAGGACGGTCTCGGCGATGCGGTCGGCAATATTGTCGCCGAAGTCACGTATGAGACGAGCGCGCCGACGATCGATTCCGAACTTGTGAGGCTGAAATTCTCGGGCGCGAGCATCTTCGTCAATTTCGCCTCGGCGAAATTTGCGGCGCAAGCCATTAAGAAAGCGGCGGAGATCGGCTGGAAGCCCGTGCATATCCTGCATGGCAACTCGCAATCGATCAGCGCCGTCCTAAAACCCGCCGGCCTCGAAAACGCAAGGGACATCATCACAGCGAGTTACAGCAAGGATCCTGCCGATGCGGCCTGGAAAGATGACCCCGGTTTGAAGAGATTCTCCGATTTTATGGCCAAATACATGCCGGGAGAAGACAAAAACAATTTCTATGTGGTCTATGGATACAATGCCGCCCAGGCGCTGGTCGAAGTCCTCGGGCGCTGCAAGGATGACCTCACACGCGCTAACATCATGAGCCAGGCCGAGGCGTTGAACCAAGTTCATCTCGACATGCTGCTTCCGGACGTTACGTTGAGCACATCGCCAGCCGACCACTACCCGATCGAACAGATGCAATTGCAGAAGTTCGATGGCCAGAACTGGGTGAGGTTTGGCTCTGCCATTGAAGGGACGCTGAGCGAGAAATGATGCCTCTCATGCGCGATGTTGCGGACAATGGGTGACGACTGACGAGTACGGAGAGGCGCCGAGAGAAGCTCGAGCCTCTACAGGTAGTCGTCGTAGAAGCCGCGGCCTGTCTTGCGGCCGAGCCGTCCTTCTTGGATGTAACCGCGGAGCAGGGTGCGAGGTCCTTCGGACGTGTGCCCCTTCGTGGTCGCGTAGTGTTCCTCGATGTCAAGAACGACATCCAAGCCTACCTTGTCCATCAGTCGAAACGGCGCCTCGGCGGAGCGCAGGACCGATTGGAAGATGCGATCCACGTCCTCAGGGGTGGCGACGCCATCAGCAACGACCGTTAGCGCCTCCCGCTTGATAGCGGCCCAGATCCTGTTGAAAATGAAGCCCACGCTCTCACGCCGAACGTGATACGGCTCCAGACCAAACCGTGGCAGAACGTCCATCAGCGCTTCCAGAAGTTCGGGCCTGGTCGCGCCGCATGACATCAGTTCGACCGCGTTCTGCAGCGGCGGCATATAGAAGTGGGTGTTGAGCACGCGCTCGGAATGCGTGAGCGCAGCGACGATCTGGCTGGTGGGATAGGATGATGAGTTGCTCCCCAGCACGGCATCGGCAGGGGCCAGCAGATCGAGCGTTCTGAAGATCTCCCGCTTCAATTCGAGCTGCTCCGGAACCGCCTCGATTGCCAGACCGACATTCGCGACGGCCGCTTCCATGCTGTCACACAGCACGATGTGGCCGGGGGTGCCCCCGACCCGCCTCGCGATGTCTGCAAGGTTCTCCGCGACGAACGACTTCGCCTCCTCCCGTCCTCCTGCCGTCCGCCCGTAAATCCGTACTTCGCCGCCTCGGGAGGCCAGCATGAGCGCGATCCGTCGCCCCTGCGTTCCCGTGCCGATAACAGCCCGGGGGCGGCCAAGGATTTCAGTGGCGATGTCTGAGGGAAGAGAAGTCATGATCTATCCTGGATGCTCGTCGCTCAAAAAGCTGTTCACCGCAGCTGCGCTTTCGGCGCCGCGCGAGAAAAGGAAGAGGTGGCCATCTTCCAGCACGCGAACCTGGCTTCGTGGAATCAGGGCAGCCATGAGCCTGGCGTTCACCAAGGGGACGAGCGGATCGTCGTCACCGGCAAGAATAAGGGTCCGTTGCCGCACCAGCGGCAGGAAGGGCAGGCTCGACCATCCGACCAAGGCGAGCTGCTGGAACAGATAACCCACCCGGTTGGCTGAATGCATGAAGCGACCAAGCTCTTCGTACAGAGCTGGCTCGACCCGTGCCGCGCCGCCGTAGAGGCTGCCAAAGTGCTTTCTTAGATAGCCTCGATCTGTAAGCCGGCGCGGTGTCGCCATTCTTGCAAGGGTGAGGAGGTTGCCGGGAACCATCAGCATTCCCGTCGCGGTCGCCGCGAGTATCAGCTTCGCGCACCGTGCGGAGCGTTGCACGGCGAACTGCTGCGCGATCGCGCCACCCCAGGAAACGCCCATGACGTGCACGCGCTCGTGCCCGAGCAAACCCAGCAGTTGAGAGGTGAGCCGCGCAAGCATCCACAGCCGATAGGGCAATGGTGGCGCCGGCGATTCACCGGTGCCGGGGACGTCGAAGACGATGACCGTCCGATTCGGATCGAGCATTTGGACGAACGGACCGAGCAGCTCCAGATGAGACCCAATTCCGTTGAAGATCAGCAGCGGTACGCTCGCCGGATTGCCGTGCCACAAGCCTACGCGCAGGTCGTAACCTGAGATCCTCATGCGCTGAATCTCGGGTTGAGATCGGAATTGATGTATCACCTGGGCATTCTCTCCCGCCTGTCCACTATGAGTCACTCGAGCGCTAACGGGCCTTCTCGAAGACATAAGTGCCCGGCGCCTTGCCGAGGGAGGGCTGCCGCGCGCTCCCTGGCGAAGAAGGAGCGGATACCATCGCGCCGGATCGTTCGCCGCACCACGCGGAAAAATGATCCCACCACGTGCCCGCGCTTTTGCTGGCGGTCCGCAGCCATTCTTCGGGTGAACTCGAATTGTCGGAATTGGTGTAGTAGACGGCCTTCGGATTGCCGGGCGGACAGACGATGGTCTGGATGTGTCCGCTGCCGCCCAGAACGAACTGACAGCGCTCACCGAGCATCTGCGCCGAGCGATAGACCGTCGGCCATGAGCAGATGTGATCCGAGGCCGCGCCGATGACGTAGCTGTCGAAATCAAGCCTGGATATGTCCGTGATGGACGTTCCCTTGACCGTCATCGCGCCCGATCGAGCCAGCGGGTTCTCGGCGACAAATTTGCGGAAGTCGCGATTGAACTGGGCCGTCATGCCGGTGCCATCCGCATTCCAGTAGAGAACGTCGAATGCCGCCGGCTGCTTTCCCATCAGGTAATTGTTCACCCAGTAGTTCCAGATGAGATCGTTCGGGCGCAGCATGGCGAAAAGAAGCGTCAGTTCGTCCGCGCTGACCCGGTCTTTCGACGCCGGCCATCGCTTCACGATGTCGTTGAGCTTCGGATCGACAAAGGCCCCGAGGCCCGGCGTCTCGGTCATGCCGAACGTGTCCAGGGGAGCCACGAACAGCGTCATCGAACCAATGTTGCGCTGGCCTCGGGCGGCGTAGTATCCCGCCAGACTGACGACGAGCGGCGCGGCTCCGCAGACGGCGATCGTGTGTGGGTCCTCGACGCCGCTGATGTCCTGCACGGCGCGAAACGCTGCGTCGATCGCCTCGATATAGGCGTCAATTCCCCAATGGTCGTGCTCGGGCCTCGGATTCCGAAATACCATGGAGAAGAGGGTAAACCCGCTCTTGACGAGAAATTCGAACAGGCTTCGCCCCGGAGCCAGATCGAACGCATAGTATTTGTTGATGATGGAGGGAACGAAGAGGATCGGGCGATGCCAGACCTGCTCCGTCTGAGGAGCATACTGGATGAGCTCGAGCATCTCGTGTCGCATCACGACGTCGCCGGGCGTCACCGCGAGATTCTCGCCGACCTTGAAAGAACGGAAGTCCACTTGCGATGGAATCGGGCGACCTTCGACGGCATCCTCCAGGAAGTTCTGATAACCGTCGAGCAGGCTCCTGCCTCCGCTGTCGATGGCCGCCTTGATCGCCGCCGGATTGCTGAACAGGAAATTTGTGGGTGCGAGCGCCTCGCTGATCTGCGATAGCAAAAATTTCGCGCGGCTCGCCTCTTTCGCCTCGAAACCGGCCTTCTCGGCAAAGGTTTGCAACGATTGTGACCACGCCATGTAGCCCTGGAGCAGGCCTTTGTAGAATGTGTTCTCGGTCCAGACCGGATCGTTGAAGCGTTTGTCGTTTCGCAGTGGCGCCCATGTTGAGCTCCCGTTGGCGATCCGTTGTAGTTCCTGCGCAAGCTGCGTACCTTCTTCCGCCATCGCTGCCGGGTTTCGAAAGGCGCGATCAAAGAGTTTCGCGGCCGTGTCGAGCAATTCGCTGATGCGCAGGTCGACCAGAATGTTTTGGCCCGCGACGCTGTCTGCGACCTGATCCGGGATGTCGCTTTGCCGGTTTCGAAACTTTTCCTCACCTGACTTCAACACGTCCTCCCAAGGATAGTCGGCCTCGATCGAAAGAAGCTGAGTTCGAGTCCTATATGTGAGTGCCTGCGCTCTTTGACGTGAATGGCAGGTCAGTTCGCCGCAAGGTTACGATGAGCCCGCTGGCCACCGCAGAAATGCCCGCAGCGATCCACAGTGCGAGTTGATAGGTCTGGAACTGATCGTAGATCTTACCGAACAACGTTGGTCCGAATCCCAGGCCCAATGTGAACGCGACCATAAGAAAGCCGAGGATCCGCCCCAAATATCGGAGTCCGAATGCACGTGAGGCGATGTAGGTCAGTGCATCGACCTCCGCGCCGAGACCGAAGCCAAGAAATGCGGCCGCAATCATCGCCTTTGCGCCCGTGGCGTCGGGAAGCAATAGCACGCTGAATGCCAGTGCCGGCGCCAGGAACACGAGCGCGGTCAGATGCGGCGCAAATATCCTGTCGAGCAGCACCCCGAGTGAGAGCCGGCCGATCATCATGGCGAGACCTACGATCGTCATGACGAAGGAGGCCTGTTGTGCGGGCACTCCTCTGTCCGTCAAGACGAGCGGCAGACTGGTGCTGCCGCCTCCGATCGCTATCGAGATCAGGAAGAATGCGGCGAACAGCGTCCAGAACGCGCGTCCCGTCAGCGCTGACCTCACGGACAACCCTGGGGTCCTGTTTTCCTGACCGAGAGTCCTGTTGGTGAGTTGTGGTGGATCACGCAGCAGAGCGAAGGCGGCGAATGCGCCGATCGCGAACACGATGATTCCCAGGAAAACATATGCATTGCGCCAGCCGAACTGCGCAATGAGCGCAGAACTCAGCGGCGGCAGCAACGCGGTGCCAAGACCGCTCATGGTCAACATGAGCCCTAATGCCAGGCCTCGCCGCTTGTCGAACCAGCCCGATACGATTTGGGCATAGGGCAGCGGAGTCAGCGCGAAGCCGCAGGCGTATGCGACGACGAGCAGGAGCGCGAACAGCCCCGGCGTCTGCGAGAACTGACCCAGCAGGAACATGCCTACTGCGAACAATACCGAGGACAGGAGCGCGATGCGCCGGGTACCGTAGGCATCGACGGCCCAGCCGACCAGGGGCAGAGTGAGGGTAATCAGGAGGTTCGCCGGCAAGCTGGCAGCCGCGATCGTGCCCCTGGTCCAGCCCGTGTCGTCGGTGATCGCCTTGGTGAATATGCCGCTTGTGTAATAGAGAACCGGTCCGAGGTTGATGAACATCAGGAGACCAGCGCCGACAACGACACCCCACGCGCGATCGAATCGCGAGGCGGATGCGGGAACGATAGGTTCGGATGGCAGCTTTTCAGCCAGGTCCGTCATTGTTCCTCCTCCCTTGCATGCCGCATTCGGGTCTCTTGTCGGTGCGTTCTGACGCTGCTCGCTCGGATCTCAGTGACCGTAAGACGGGGCGTCGACGGCAACTGAAATTGGCAAAGTCCATCCCGCGTGAGATGTAGGCGGCTTCATGCGTGCCCCGTTGCGACAGTGGCGATAGCGCGATGGTCGGTGGGAACCGAGTTGCCGCGCCAGACAACATGCAGATCGGGTCGAACCAGGACCAGGTCGTAACCATAGACCTCTCGAGCTGGCTTGCTGTCGACCTGAACGATATCGAGCTGTGCGCCCAACTCCGCAAAGGCTTGACGAAACGTGGACAGGCTTTGGTTGTCTCGACAAAAACTGACGAGCGTAAATTCGCTGCCAATTCGATCGTGCAATGCCTGGCCGTCGTCGAGCCAGACGTGCGGCAATCTCGAGCCGGGCCGTGTCGTCGGTTGGTAACGATCGTCGACCAGTGCGGGCGGCGGCTCGTCATCCGCGCAGATCAAGGGTGAGCCGGCGTAATGGCTGCCAGCCTCGCGACCTCGTTGCGGTTTGCCTCGCCTTCGGGCGTGTCGCTGTCGATCTCCGGGCGGCACGCCGCGCGCCACGAGTTGACGCCGGCTGCGGCGCGACCGGAAACGTCACGGTTGTGGAGCCCGACAGGGCGACGTTCCAACTCGTAGGAGGAGAGCAGATTTGGCCCGCCCCAGCCCGCGAGCGTTCCCGCAAGCTTCCACGACAGGTCGATCGCATCGCCGACGCCCGTGTTCATGCCGAGTCCACCGGTCGGGATCACGAGGCGAACGGCATCTCCAGCAAGGAAGACTCGTCGATCCGAATAGCGCTGGGCAACTAGAAGGTTTTGGTGCCACAGGGCGACGTTCAGGACTTCGAAGGGAACGTTGATTCGAAACACGTCCCGAAGCAGAACGTCTGGCGCGGGATTGCCGACTGAACCCGTATTCGCCATGAAGTGTCGTAGATCATCCTGGACAACGAGCATGCCGGACGGGAAGTGATAATGGCGGCCGGGCCCGAACGGCAGGCGCGAGAAGAGAGTCTCGCTGCGGAAGAAGATCTGGCGCTGCTGCGAGATGCGTCCCCCGCCTTCCAGTTCGATGCCCAATTGCTTGCGGACGGTACTGCTGCCGCCATCGCAGCCGACCAGGTATCGTGTCCTGATCCTGGTCGTCTTGCCATTCGCATACCTGACGTCGGCGTCCACGCCGGCAGCGTCCTGCGAAAAGCTGATCAATTCGCATCCAAAGCGGACATCCGCCTCCGGCAGGCTTTCGACCGCCGATTTCAGCAGCGGCTCGAGCGTATATTGTGAGATGAGCTGGTAGGGCTCAAGCGGCATCGTGCCATCATTGCAGCGACGACCGGCTTCCTGCATGGCAGCGACGGACGGATAGGAAAGCTGAAAAATCTTTTTGCCGCACAGGTGCGTTGCGATGAAGATGTCCATCGGAATGTCCTGGAACCGGCTCGCAGCACGAATTCGGTCGGCCAACCCAAGACGACGATAAAACTCCATGGTTCGCGCGTTGCAGCGTTCCATCTTCGGATGTTGCAGGCACGTCTCGTTCCGTTCGATCAGCAAGACCGACACGCCGCGCTTGGCGAGGTCGATGGCAAGGGTCTGCCCGACCGGGCCTGCGCCAACCACAAGAACGTCGGCATCGAAGGTGCTCGCGTCGTCCCGCATGGCAGCACTCATCAGCTCGCATCCTTCCATCGAGCTTGAACTGATCCCAACAAGACCGCGGCATTCGCATCGAACGAAACGTCCTTGAGCGCGGAAGCTGCAAATGCTCCCGGTGCAGGCTGACGAATAACGAAGGGATAGTCCGAGCCGACAACAAGGCGGTCTGATCCCACCTGATCGGCCAGGAAACGGAGCGAGGCGGGGGCGTAGACGATGGTGTCGTACCAGAATCTTTTCAGCGTTTCCGAAGGCGCCTGCGTAATCGCCTTGCTCCAGGGCGCTCCCATATTCCACACAAACTCGATCCGGGGTGCGATCCACGGGAATGCGCCTCCCCCATGGCTCAACAAGACATTGAGCCGCGGAAATTTCTCAAGCACGCGACCTGCCAAGAGCGAGGTCGCCGCCAGCGCGGTCTCGAGCGGAAACACCGCTGCCGCTGCGAGTTCCTTGGGTCCACCGATGCGCTCGAGACCCGCAGGATGCAGCGGATGGACAAAGACAAGAAGATCGAGCTCTTCGGCGCGCGCGTAAAACGGCAGCAGCTTCGGGTCGCCAAGCGGGACGCCGTCGATATGCGTCCCGATTTCCACCCCGTGAAGACCTTGCTTTCGGATGTCATCGAGCCGTTTCGTTGCGAGCTCGACGTTCTGCATCGGTACCATCCCGATGCCTTGAAATTTGTCCGGGGCGCGAGCGATCATCTCGACGATGTGATCGTTCATGATCCTCGCAAGATGATCGGCGAGCTCGGCGGGCAGCCAATGGGACAGCAGTTCAGGCATGGGCGAGAGGACCTGAACGTCGGTGCCGTCCTCGGCCATGTCGCGCATCCGTCGCTCCACGTCCCACGAGCGTGCATCGATTTCGCGGAACGGTTTGCCGTCGATCGTCAGAGCCGCCCGGCCGGCTTCGTGCATCTCCAGCGTCGGCCAGAGACGGTGACGTGCGGGCAGGTCGGCCAGGGAATTCGGCACGACGTGTGTATGGATGTCGATTACAGCCAACCGGAATCCTCCCCAGGGTTGGGGAGTCATACTACAAAAAACATCGATATAAAATAGTAAATATCATCTTTGTCGATGTTTTGTGTTTCTGCTAGGATGGGCCGAAGATTCGGAGACAGGGAATGACAGACCTTGAGGGCGGCCCTTCGATCGCCGTCACCAGAACACGCGCGATCTACGAGCGGCTTCGTCGGGAGATCATCCAGGGAACGTTGCTGCCGGGCGAAAAGCTCAGGATCGAAGTGCTGCGGACCAGATACAATGTCGGCGGCACCCCGCTGCGGGAGGCTCTGAATCGCTTGTCCACCGAAGGGCTTGTCACCCAGTCCGATCAACGGGGATTTCGGGTCACGCCTGTCAGCGCCGACGATCTGGTCGAGCTCACTCGCACCCGCTGCTGGATCAACGAAGTTGCCTTGCGGGAATCGATCGCACGCGGCGGTCGAGACTGGGAAGAGCGGGTTTTGTTGGCACTTCATCGATTGTCGCGCATTGCCGTCGTGGTCGATGGCCGGATGAATCCGGATTGGAGCGAATTGCATCGGGTGTTCCATGGTGCCTTGCTGGCGGGCTGCGGCTCGCGCTGGCTGGTGGATTTCAATGACCTCCTGTTCGATTGCGCCGAGCGTTACCGAAATTTGCTGGCGGTCATAGGTACGGTGCGGGATGTGAACAGCGAGCATCGCGCGATTGCCGAGGCTGCAATTGAGCGCAAGACCGCATTGGCCATTGGGCTGCTCAACGATCATTACGAGAAGACCAGCGGGACGCTGCTCCGGGCGATCGAGGCCGGCGGGCTCACGGGGCGTTGATCGGCGCGGCCGGCGTGCCATCCTCATTGGGCTGGACTTTCGATAAAATCGTGGCTAAGGTAAAAATATCGATATTTTAAATGCCTTCCAAGGATGGAATGAGCCGATGCGAATTGTGAGGTACGACCGCAAGGGAAGGGCCCGGTTGGGTATCCGCGAAGGCAGCGAGGTTATTGACCTGTCTCATGCCGATCGCGAGTTGCCGAGCGACGTTGCGGATGTGCTGCGATCGGGTCGGGACGCCCGGGACGCGTTGATCTCTGCCGCCCGATCCAGCAGGACGCGCTTGCCTGTCGCCGATCTGAAACTGCTTCCGCCCGCGACAAGCTGCGGCAAGATCATTTGCCTTGGTTTGAACTATCTCGATCACGCGGCCGAGGGCGGCGCCAAGCCGCCGGACTATCCGATGATCTTCTTGCGCGCGGCGACCTCGCTTGTCGGTCACAATTCCCCGATGATCCGACCCAATTGCTCGGATCAGTTTGACTACGAGGCAGAGCTCGTTGCCTTCATTGGAAAAAGAGGTCGACACATCTCGCGCGCAGACGCGCTGTCGCATGTTGCGGGATACTCAATATTCAATGACGGCTCCATCCGGGACTATCAGTGGAAGACATCCCAGTGGACGGTCGGCAAGAATTTCGACGGGACCGGCGGCTTTGGTCCGGAGTTTGTATCGGCCGAAGAGGTGCCTTCCGGCGCAAGCGGATTGAAGATTCAGTCGCGTCTGAACGGACAGGTCATGCAGGATGCGAACACCAAGGACATGGTGTTTGGCGTTGCGGAGACGATCTGCCTGATCTCCGAATGCATGACGCTTGATCCCGGTGACATTCTGGTGATGGGGACGCCCGGCGGGGTCGGCGCCGCGCGCAAGCCGCCCGTGTTCATGAAGCCCGGCGACGCCTGCGAGATCGAAATCGAATCGATCGGCGTGCTCCGCAATCCGATCGAGCAGGAAAGCCGCTAGCCGCTCCGCAACTTCTCCCTCGGAATTCCAGAGGGCGATGGTCGTGAGCGGAATTTGCGAAGCAGGTGCCTCATAACGGGTTTGCTCCTCGCAACTTGGCAAAACAGACCTGATCACACGTACCGGTAGGGAGGAAACGAGAATGATCCGCTACAAGAAACTCGGATACGTCGAGTTGAACGTCAGCAACCTCGAGAAGTCGCGCAAGTTCTACGAGGACATCGTTGGTCTCGAGTTCGTGGGCGAGCGATCGGACGGGGCGGTGATGTTTCGTTGCGATGACGAGGATTCCCGCTCCGTCATCCTGCACCAGAAGCAACCGGCGGGGTTCAAGAGCATCGGCTGGCAGTTGGAGGACGAGTCGCAGTTTGAGTTGCTTCATCGCCGGCTTCGCGACGCCAACGTGCCGTATGAAGCGCTTGGCCCTTCGCAGTGCGATCTCCGCCAGGCCAGGCGGGTGACCCGTACCATGGAGCCGCATTCCCGCGCCGCGTTGGAATTCTTTACCGCCGACGGTCCGCGTCCCGGCAAGCCGTTCGCGATCACCCACACTAAGATCCAGCGTCTCGGCCATGTCGTATGGTCCGTGCCGCAGGAGGAAGAATCAATCGCCTTCTTCCGTGACGTGCTGAACTTCCGGGAATCCGACAGCATTGGAGAAATAATGACCTTCATGCGGCCGTTCCCCAGTCCGTTCCATCACGGCATCGGAGTAGGCAAGGGTCCAAAGGGGGTCATTCATCACCTGAACTTCATGGTTTCCGAGATTGACGATATCGGAAAGGCGCAGAACCGGATGAAGAAGCACGATGTGCCGATCGTGTTCGGGCCGGGCCGGCATCCAGCCTCCACCAGTGTGTTCTTTTACTTCCTGGAACCCGACGGCATGACGCTCGAGTACAGCTTCGGCATGGAGGAGTTCACCGAGGTGGATCCACGAAAGCCGCGCACTCTACCAATGGCGGCGGAATCGATCGACACCTGGGGCTCGGTCCGAGATCCACGCATGGGACAACTTGGTGACATCGAGGAGACCAAGATCGGGACGCCGACGTAAGCAGGGCAGTTGGATGTTGCAAGGAGCCGACACCGTGAACCAGTATCTTCCATTCATTGGCCGAGTGCTGATTGGCCTGCCTTTCGTCATGAGTGGCCTTGGCAAGCTCGCCGCTTACGGTGCAACGACGGCAATGATTGCCGCTGTTGGGCTGCCCGTGCCGCCGCTGGCCTACCTCGTTGCGGTCGTCCTCGAACTGGGCGGCGGTCTGCTGCTGATCGCCGGGTACCAGGTTCGGCCGGTCGCACTTGCGCTCGCTGCGTTCTGTGTCGTCGCGGGTGTGGCGTTCCACAGCAACTTTGCCGACAGGAATCAGATGATCCATTTCCTCAAGAACGTCATGATGGCGGGTGGCTTGCTTCAGATCACAGCGTTCGGTGCGGGAGTGATCAGCCTTGATAGCCGGTTCTCCAGAGCACGCGAGACCACCGCAAATGCCGTACAAACGCGCTGACTCGTCCGGAGATGACCTTGTGCGCCGTCTTGCCGCTGGCCTTGCGTCACTAAACACTTGGCCGCCGCCCTGGCTCGCGTTGAGCGTTCCTTAGGAGCGCTCGGCCTCCAGACTGCCTCCAGCTTCGCGGGTGAAGGATGACATTCCGAGTTACGGTGAACGGGGAGTCCCATGAGGTTGCCGCGACGGCGGAGACGCCGCTGCTGTATGTGCTGCGGAACGATCTCGGATTGAACGGTCCGAAGTTCGGCTGCGGTCTCGGGCAATGCGGAGCCTGCGCGGCACTCGTCGGCGGCAATCTCGCGAGAACTTGCTCGATTGCCTTGCGGGATGTTGGAGACGACCCGATCGTCACGCTCGAGGGACTGGGCACGATGCAGAAGCCGCATCCGCTGCAAAAGGCGTTCATCGACGCGCAGGCCGCGCAGTGTGGTTACTGTTCGAACGGCATGATTATGGCGGCCAAAGCCCTGCTCGACCGTAATCCAAAACCCAGCGAAGAGGAGATCAAGGACGCGCTCGCGGATCAGCTTTGCCGCTGCGGCACCCACAATCGAATCGTCAGCGCCGTTCGCGAGGTTGCCATGGAGCCGCTGCGATGAGCGTCATGAGGGTTTCCCGCAGACATGTCACACAGTCGCTCGGCGTGGTGCTCGCGACCTTTGCGCTGCCATTCCCGCGCGTGTTTGGCCAGGCGCCGGCAAATGTCCCGTTCAGCCTGCGCAATAATCGCAAGCTGGAAGGTTGGATCCGCTTGGAGGCGGATGAGACGGTGACGGTCTTCACCGGCAAGGCCGAGCTCGGGCAGGGGATCCTGACCGCGCTGGCGCAGATCGCGGCGGAGGAGCTCGATGTCGGCTTCGACAAGATCCGCATGGTCTCCGCCGACACGTCGCGGGGACCGGATGAGCAGTATACCTTCGGCAGCCAATCGGTCGAGCAGAGTGGTGGCGCCATTCGCGCGGCAGGTGCCGAGGCGCGCGGCCTCCTGCTGGCCGCGGCAGCGCGTCGGTTTGGCGTTCACACCGAAGAGCTACAAGTCAAGAATGGCACGATCGTTGCGGGCGATGGTCGGCGCGCGACCTTTTGGGAGCTCGCGAAGGAGAGCGCCAGCCTGTTGAAGGGAGATATCGCGCTCGCCGCGGCGCCGAAGAAGCCCGGCGACTATGCCATCGTAGGCAAGTCAGTCAACCGGATCGATTTGCCCGGCAAGCTGACGGGAGCGCCGTCTTATGTCCAGGACATGAGGCTTCCCGGAATGGTCTTTGCTCGGGTGGTTCGTCCGCCGCGCTACGGCGCCAGACTTCTCGCATTCGACGAGGCGCCCGTGCGCGCGCTTGCCGGGGTGGTCGCGGTCGTCAGCGACGGCAATTTCCTTGCCGTTGCCGCCAGGCGCGAGGAGCAAGCGATTGCCGCCCGCGATGCGCTCGCATCGAGCGCACAGTGGAGCGACGACGCGGTCGAGCTTCCCGACATGGCCCGTTTGCGCACCGAGCTGCAGCAGCTGCGTGCGGAAACCATCGTCGTGGGCAGCGCTGGTCAGTCGGAGGCGGTGCCGGGCCAGGCCAAACGGGTCAGCGCCGAATACTCCCGCGCCTACCTGTCGCATGCTGCGATCGGCCCCTCCTGCGCGGTCGCCTGGCTGAAGGACGGACGAATGACGGTGTGGTCCCACACGCAGGGTGCGTTTCCCCTGAGGGGCGACCTGGCCAAGGTGCTGGGCATGCAGAATGGCGAGGTCGACGTAGTCCATGTGCCCGGCGCCGGATGCTACGGGCACAATGGTGCGGACGATGCTGCGCTGGACGCAGCGCTTGTCGCGCGTGCTGTTCCGGGCGTGCCGATCAAGCTGCAGTGGATGCGGGACGACGAGTTCGCCTGGGCACCCTTCGGTCCGGGAATGGCGATGAAGGTCGAGGCGGCGCTCGGATCCGACGGCAAGATCGTCGACTGGTCTTACGACGTCTGGAGCAACAGCCATGCGATGCGGCCGGGGCAGGCTGGCGGTGTCAATCTTCTCGCGGCCTGGGACCTGAAAGCGCCCTTCGTCAAATCTCCCGCGCCGCATATCCCCCAGCCGTTCGGCGACGGCGACCGCAATGCGGTTCCCCTGTATGAGCTGCCGCGGAAGCAGATCCGCAATCATCTGCTGCTCGATGCGCCGGTACGCAACGGCTCGTTCCGGACGCTGGGCTCGCACGGCAACATCTTCGCCATCGAGTCCTTCATGGACGAGCTCGCGCAAGCCACCGGCAGCGATCCCCTGGCATTCCGCCTTGCCCATCTCAGGGATCCGCGGGCGCAGGCGGTGCTGCGGGCCGCCGCCGACAAGGCAGGGTGGGTCGCGGGTACGACAAGCGATGGCCAGCGCGGCCGCGGCCTGGCGTTTTGCCGGTACAAGAGCATCGGGATGTACGCGGCCGCCGTGGTCGACATCGAGGTCGACCGCAAGACCGGCGTCATCAAGGTGCCCCGCGTCGTGATGGCGGCCGATCTCGGACTGGTCGTCAATCCGGACGGCGCGAAGAACCAGCTCGAAGGCGGCATCGTCCAGGCGGTCAGTCTCACGCTGAAGGAGCAGGTCGCCTTCGACCGACGCCAGATCACGAGCCGGGACTGGTCGGGCTATCCGGTCATCACGTTTCCTGAAGTTCCACAGATCGAAATTGCGCTGATGGAGCGGAGCGATGCGTCGCTCGGAGCGGGAGAAGGTTCGCTGCCGCCAACGTCGGCCGCGCTCGCGAACGCGTTCGCTCACGCGACCGGACGGCGACTACGCGAGCTTCCGATGACGCCCCAACGCGTGAAAGCGTTGCTATCCTGACGGGCTTGGGTTCGACGCGGACCGCTCGATGAGTTGCAGATTGAATTTCGACGAGTAGGGAGAGAGACAGCAATGAAGAACCGGCAGATATGGTTACGCTCACGCCCGAACGGCATCCCGCAAGCGGCAGATTTTGATCTTCGCGAAGTCGAGTTGCCGACCCTGTCGGATGGCGAATTTCTCGTTCACAACGCCTTTCTCTCGGCTGATCCGGCGATGCGTGGATGGATCGCGGACAAGAGCACCTATTGGCCGAGAATAGAGGTCGGCGACACCATGCGGGCATTTGCTGCTGGTGAGGTCGTTGAATCGCGCAATTCCGCCTATGCTGTCGGCGACAAGGTCATGGGCATATTCGGTTGGCAGGACTATTCCACAGTCAAGCAACCCCAAGTGATGCGCAAAGTCCAGGAAGCGGATTTGCCGCTGTCGCTCTCCTTAGGGATTCTAGGGCTTAACGGGCTTACTGCGTATTTCGGCCTGTTGGATGTCTGCCGGCCGAAGTCGGGAGAGACTGTTGCGGTTTCGACCGCGGCCGGCGGTGTCGGTTCCGCCGTCGGGCAGATCGCAAAGATCAAAGGATGTCGCACGATCGGGTTCGCTGGCGGACCCGAGAAGGTTCGACAGTGTATCGAGGATTTCGGCTATGATCACGCCATCGATTACAAGGCAACGAAGGGCCTTGACGAGGTGCTGGCAGAGCGCTGCCCAGACGGGATCGATGCATTCTTCGACAACACGTCGGGTGCGGTCCATGATGCCGTGCTTCGCCGGATCAATCTGGGCGCGCGAATAGCGATCTGTGGTACGGCGTCCTACGCGAGTTGGGATCCATGGAATGAAGGGCCGCGCCCGGAGCGGCATTTGCTTGTCAAGCGCGCGATCATGCAAGGGTTTCTGACGACCGACTTCGCGCCAAGGTACGAGGAGGGAGTAGCTGCGCTCGCCGGCTGGATTCGAGAAGGACGCCTCAAATATCGGGAGGACGTCCTGGAGGGCATTGAGGCAGCACCCGCATCCATCGCAATGCTATATGCCGGCGAGAATCGAGGAAAGCTCATCATCAGGCTGTAGGCGAGGAAAGCATGGGCCGACCATGCCAAGTTGTCCGGAGGCGAGATAGCTGACCGACTGATGAGCTTCGTCGTTTGTTTGGCGGATGCGTCGCGTAACGGCGTACTACGCTATTCTATTCGACGGCTTCGAAGCTCAATGCAATGTGGAGCGCCGGCCGTTCAGTTGTGCCTTGCGGTGGCGCTTAAAGAGCTCAAGCCTTCGTGCGGACGGCGAGCACCTCCAGACCAGCCTTCGATAGCTTTGGAGGCATGCACTCGCGCGATGTTGCTTTTCGAAACAGTGGCGATGGCTCTTCCGGCGGCATCGACTGCCGACGGAAATTGAAGGGCTGGCGTCAGAACTTGGATTAACCGCGATCGGATTCCCCAAGAGCTGGACGGCGATTAGGCTGAGCGGCGCGATGGCAATTTGCCTTTCGCTAGTCGCTTGACGCCGTTGCTGTCGATGATGGGCCATTGGCTGAACAGGCTTTTGCTGGCGGCAAAATCCCATTTCGGGCCGTGGCTCAAACGGTGGGTTTTGGCCCAGGAAGGTCAAAAATGCCTTATCTTTCAATGGGGATTGACTGACACTCTCTCCGCCGCTGGACTGTCCGTCTTTGTATCCGATCGTTCAAAGCGATGGCGCGACAACTAGCAGCGCGACAAAGGCTGTTGGCGCTAGTTCCGCGATGTTAGCCGAGGCGGAAGGTCAGTCAGCTCTCTTTCAAAGGCACAAACGGCAGCAAGGATAAGGAGCCGCGGGCGTGTTCCGGCGGCTCGCCGAGCCCGACGGTGGCCTCAAGGGCTTTGTGCTCACGGCCGCGCAAAGAGACCAGCTCGCGATAGCGGACTGAAGTAATCTGCATCGGTCCTTCCTGCGGTTTATCGATGTCGGTAAGAAGACGTCGGCCCACGTTTTCGAGGACCTGCCAGCCAGCGGAAGAGGCGGCGGCGTGTTAGACAATACGGCCGGGTCTCCACCCGCTTCGTGCGGATTGCCTGCCCGCGTTA
>WNFQ01000296.1_pt1 | contig 40058 bp, 34 predicted proteins | sample 5400171 | NCBI WGS metagenome assembly WNFQ01 (sample SAMN13153356, study PRJNA577476) | soil metagenome | isolation source: 20 cm soil under Madrone tree | place: USA:California | collected 2016-06-14
CGGCCTATGATCGATCTGCTGACGGTCGAGGAGTCAGCTTCCGAGCTGGGATTACGTGAGGCGCAAATCGAACTGGCAACCGAGAAGAATGGCGCCGGTTCCGCGGGCCTGACCTGGGGGACCGAAGTAGCGAGAGATGAAGAGATTGGGTCAGCACTCGACCGCTTAGTTCAAGCCATGAAAAAGCGGAGTGCTCTCGCTCCCGTGGCGGATGAGATTCGCCCCGAGATGAGCATCAAGAAGCAAGTTGCTGTGGCGGTCAACGCGATACAGGAAAAAGATCCTGTCGGCAACAAAATCATCGAGTCAGCCGTCGATGTTTTGGTACAAGCTATGAAGCTGCATCGCACTTCCTCCATGGAGCTATAGATGAGCAAGTTTTTCAATGAAACGCAGAAGGCGAATCAGTGGACGCAGCGTAAGCCTTCGGACTCCGATATGGATGTGCGAGAGATGCTGGAGTCAATCAAACAGGGCTCCATAGTGGAAACGCCAACGGTTAACGCGCAACTCACTCAGTGTCAGCAAGTCCATGTTGGGAATGGGAACGCGACGGACCTCATCCTCCGTCAGGATGAATCCTCCAAGGTGGCTCTTGAGGCTTATCGAGCATTGAGGATGAGACTTATGAGAGCCCAGGCGAGGGCAGGGTTGAAAACGATTGCCATTACCAGCTCACTGCCGGGAGAAGGCAAGACTCTGACGACCATGAATCTTGGCTTGTGCTATGCACAGCTCCCGCAACAACGGGTACTGGTTATCGATGGTGACTTACGTACGGGTGGGCTGACGAGATTACTAGATCATCCGACGACTACACCAGGCCTTGCAGAAGTGCTTGCCGGCAAAGCGACTCTAGACGAAGCGATCGTTGCAACCAATCAGAAGAATTTCTTCGTGCTTCCTGCCGGCACCAGTTCCTCCCCTCCGCCGGAGCTTTTCACTGGATCGCACTGGCAGGAGCATCTCGGGCGCTGCAGCGAACTATTCGAGGTCGTTCTAATCGACACACCGCCGATTATCCCGCTGGCTGATTTTGAGCTGATCAGCGCGGCTTGCCAAGGGGTGATTGTGGTAGTGCGAGCCCATTATGGGCAACGGGAAACTTTGCAGAAATCGGCAAGCGCAGTGGATCGCAAGAAACTTCTGGGTTTCGTTTTCAATGGCGCCGATACAAACGAGAAGCAGTACTATGGGTATAAATATGAAGCCAGGCCCTGAGAAATCCATTCGTCCCGAAGTGTCGCTGGCAAGCGGCCAACTCGCAGGAGAAAGAAAACCAGATTGCACTGACCAAAATGTCACATCGGGGGTTCCAAGGCGACCATGTATCTAAACATCAAGCTGCAAGTTTTTCGATTGGGTTTCCACCAAATCGATATCGCCAAAGCGCTCGGCATTGATGAGAGTGTGCTCAGCAAAATTATCCACGGCTATCGCGAGCCATCGAAAACGCAACGTATGCAACTCGCGCGCTACTTGAATGCCGAAGAGAGCTGGCTCTTTGAAAAATACGATCGCACCCTCCGACCCACCGGGGCTGTGCCTAGCCCTCCTCCCAGAGAGGAGGAGGGCCTCTCATGAATCTCCGTGGCGCGTAGCAAGGTCTCGAGCCCAAACCCAGGGCTGTGAACGTTGCTGGAGAGAAAGAAGAAACAGTTTTCCCACGCTCCGGTGGCCGCTCCTGCAACGTCTTCTAACCAACTGAAACAAAATGAGATATGTGGCTTGTGTCTGGACTCGGACGTGCATTCACCATCGCGACTGGGCGTTCAGAATAGCTTCCAAGGCGAAAAATCTCAGTTCCTGAGCTCTTATGCCCAAGATTGGTACTCATGAGGTTCCTGCCAGAACCTTACTCCTCATCGGAGTTGACGGGGTGGCCATCATATTTTCCTTACTGGCTGCCAGTGCTGCACGCACGGCCATGCCTTTCCCGGAAATGGTTGTGCAATTGAGCTTGTGGACAAAAATTACTCTGATCACGATCGTTTGCGGGCTGTCTCTCTACTTCAACGATCTCTACGATTTTCAAGTTGTGAGACGGAGAGACAACCTTTTTGTCCACACCATGCAAGCGCTTGGAGCCGCCTGTTTTTTGTTAGCCCTGTTGTTCTATATTTCCCCCGCAACCAGTCTGGGCCGCGGCGTTGCGTTCTTGGCGGCGCCATTGATCCTTGCCCTCTTGCTAAGTTGGCGGCTGTCAGCAAATGCGACAAACCTGCTATCACGCGGCAATGAGCGGGTGCTGATCATGGGGACGGGAGAATCAGGCATATTGCTGGTGCGGCATATCCTCGCCCACCCGGAATATAACTTGAGGGTTGTTGGATTCCTCGACGAGAATGGCCAAGACATTGGGCGGTCTCTCGTCAATCCTAAAATCATCGGTGATTTTGCGAACGTGGAGCAGATTGTAGCGCAGGAAAGAGTCGATCGGATCATACTGTCGTTGAAGGAACGAAGGGGCAGCACGCCGATTAAACAGCTACTCAATGTCAAATTCGGGGGTGTGCGAATAGAAGATGTGCATAGTTGCTTCGAGCGACTTCACGGTCGCATTCTGCTCGAGCGACTTTCTCCGAGTTGGCTAATCCTGTCGGATGGATTCAAGAAATCTCGACTCCTGCTGGCTGCAAAAAGATTTATGGATATCCTCGTTTCGTTGACCATCCTCATTATCGTCTCGCCTCTGATACCGTTGATTGCACTGGCGATATATTTGGACAGTGGCCTTCCCATCTTCTTCCGCCAGACGCGCGCTGGGCACAAAGGTCGCGAATTTGAATTGCTCAAATTCAGGTCCATGGTCCAAGACGCAGAGAAAGATGGGCCACGCTGGGCGGAACAGCGTGACAGCCGAATCACACGGATCGGTCGCATCCTACGGAAGACTCGCCTGGATGAAATCCCGCAACTATTCAACGTGCTTCGTGGTGAGATGAGCCTCGTGGGGCCGCGTCCAGAACGGCCTTACTTCTGTGACCAGCTTGAGAAGGAGATCCCCTTCTACAACCTTCGGCACTCGATCCGGCCTGGTCTAACGGGATGGGCGCAGGTAAGGTTTCGCTACGGCGCCAGCCTCGATGACGCCAAAGGGAAACTCGAATTTGACTTGTTTTACTTGAAAAACATGTCGCTGCTTGTTGATTGTGCAATTCTTTTTGAGACCGCCAAGGTTGTGATTCTTGGACGAGGCGCGCAGTAACATCTATTCCTGGTTCCCTGCTGAAATATCCTGCTACCTGCCTACTTTTGAGAGGGGAATATGCTAGCCTGCGCTGGGAAACAATTTTCTTCTTTACCTGTGGACTAAGCCCAGAGTGGCTGCCGACTCATTGAAAATAAAGAACTTAGCTAGTACACCCATTCCTCACATGGCAGGCGACGTGCTCAAATCACATGTGCAGAGCCTATAAGGGACCCGACTGAAGGGACCGAGAAATATGATTAAGAGAGTTAAGAGCTACGTGATTGGGACTTTGCTAGTAGCCGTTCTTGGATACGTCCAGGTTGGCTTCGGTCACGATGCCGGGGCGAAAGCCCAAGCGAGCCAGAAGGAGCCGCCTGTTCAGGGGAAGAACGCCGATTCGAAGGGATCTCCAACGGCTTCTGGGCAGGTAGCGACGCCGGGCGACTTCGTCATCGGTGAATCCGATGTCCTGAACATCAATGTCTGGAAAGAGCCCGAGATATCCCAGAGTGTCGTCGTGCGACCGGACGGGAAGATTTCACTTCCACTCATTGGAGAAGTGCTCGTTAGAGGGCTGACTCCCGTGCAAACCCAGACTTTGCTGGCCAACAAGTTGCAATCCATTCTAACGAATCCCCAGGTCACAGTGACAGTGACGGAGATCCGAAGCAGACTGGCGTTCATTACCGGTGAGGTGGGCAAGCCGGGAGCGTATCCACTGCTAGTTCCAACCACCATATTGCGGTTGATCACGAACGCCGGTGGGTTGGGGCAATTCGCGAACAAGAAGGGCATCTTCGTATTGAGAACGGTGGATGGAAAACAGCAGAGGTTTCCTTTTAATTATTCGCAGGTCATCAAGGGCGACAAACCGGAGCAGAACATACTGCTCCTTCCAGGTGACACGGTCGTGGTGCCATGAGACAAAACAGAGGTAGTAACCTTTGCAGTATATGGATGAGGATAATGCTTTGCCTCTTCGCGCTGAGCGGCACCGGCACGGTGCTTTTTGCGCAGGAAAACCCCGACAAGCCAGTTCCTTCGACGGATTCCCAGGACGTTAAGCCGACTGCACTGGTGCTACCCAGCTATTCCCAAAGTGTCGCACTTCTTGGCACGGATCAGCGGTACTTGGATCTCGGGACATTGCAACCGAGGCGGCGTACATTCTTCATGTATGGCATGGGAGTTTCGGAATCATACGTCCGCAATTTTGCAGAGAATTCCGTAGGTCAGGACAACAGCCAATTCCTCTGGGGTCCGCATGTTGCTATCATCAATGCAAGTAATCACTCCTCGTTTAGCGTCCAATATGCGCCCTTCGTCGTGCAAAGTACCTCAGGTCCATCGAGTCGCCAAGTGTTTCATGTCGGAAACATTACTTTTGGCCAGCCGATAGCACCGAATTGGGTGCTGCGGTTGGGCACCTCGAACACCTACGGAACGGATTCATCTCGATTGCTGAGTCCGTTGGCGTTTAACGTCAATAAAGGGGCTCCGGTCGTAGATCCCAGTGCGGCCGTTTTCCAGTTCAATAGAGGCAACGTGTTTACAACAGCGAATAATGTTGGCCTCATCTGGCAGAGAAGTGCTTCCCAAGCGATGAGTTTCTCCGCCGGGGAGTCCTATTTTTCATCGCTTGAGAGTGGTCCAAGTAGCAGCTCGACTTTCGCTCGTGTGTCCTATTCTGCAGCAGTATCGCCGCGTACGTCTTTCAATGTCGGGGGCAACTACTTTCACCAAGCATTATCCCTGGGAAGTTGTGACGGCTACGGCTTTAACTTTGGAATTTCGCGTCAACTTGGTCATGATATCAATCTATCTGTTGCGGGCGGCCCCGAGTTTGAAGCTGCTCGATGTAACAAAGGAACCAGCGGAAATTACGATATTGCTCTGTCTTATCCCTTGAGCCGAAGGTCTCGAATGGGGCTGACGGCCGGCCGCTCCTACATGACCAACTATTTGGCTAATACGAAATGGAGCGATACTGCCGCGGTTTCGTACGCAAGAAAACTTTCGGAGGCTTTCGACATTAACTTGGACTCAGGCTATGCGCGGAGCGTTCGCATGCAAACTGGTCTGGGGGCCTATGTAGCCTATTTCGTCGGAGCTAATTTTTCTTGGAACCTGTCGCGTACTATTGCCCTCGGAACAGCGTATAGGCGCTTCGAGCAAGTTTCCGGAGGGCCGATTCTAGGGCAGAATATGGCAGTGGTCACACTGGGATGGAACCCGCTTCCCGTCCGGATTGTCAAGTAAATCTCTTACATAGCGACTGGAAAAGACCCATGAATACTTCAATTGCGGAACTGCCGATAACCCAAGTGTTGGAGTACTTGCAGGTTGTCCGGCGACACAAGTGGTGGGTCTATTTGATGACCGTGGGATTGACGCTCTGCGGGTTCATCGCGATCGCACTTTTGCCGAACAAATACAAGGCTACGACGACGGTCGAGGTGGACCCTCAAAGGGTACCGGAACAATTCGTTTCGGAACTCGTGCGCGTAAGCCCCTTGGATCGGTTGCAAACCATCAGCCAGGAGGTGTTGAGTGGGACTCGTCTGCAGAAGGTCATTGATCAGTGGGACCTCTACCCGCAACTTCGCCGAACGTCCCCACGTGAGGCGGTCATTGAGCAGATGAGAAGCGACGTCGTGATCGAAGTTAAGCAATCTGGAGGCGGCTTGGCTATTTTCTCGATTACATATCAGGGGAAGGATCCGACGATCGTTGCCAAGGTGACAAATCAGCTGGCTTCGGACTTTATCGAATGGAATCTCAAGAGCCGGGAGCAACATGCTGTTGGAACAACGGAATTCTTGAATTTGCAATTGCAAGATGCGAAGAAGGTACTCGAAGAGCAGGAAAATAATCTGCGTCAATACAAAATGTCTCATCTCGGGGAATTGCCGCAGCAACAAGAAGCTATTCTCCATGCTCTATCGAGCTTGCAGGCAGAGTCGCAGGCGAATGCGGGCAATTTGAACCGCCTCGATGAGGAACGGTTGTTTCTCACGCAGCTACCGGATTCGGTGTCGATGCCGGGCGGCAATTCTCAACCAGTGTCCGAGAGAGCGCGTTTGGAGATTGAGAAGAACCAACTCGAAGCAAGGCTTAGCGAACTTCACCGACGCTATACCGATGAATTCCCTGAAGTGAAGGAGTTGGTCAGACGACTGAATCACGTCAACGAAGGTTTAATTGCGCTCCCGGCGGACAAACCCTCCGAGATTTCGACTTCGCGGTCGACCAAGCCTACAACAACGGGACTACGGCTTGAAGTCATCGGAAGGGAAATGCAGCGTTTGAAAGAAGAACAAAAACGAATCCGGGAGCAAATTGCGAATTATCAGGCTAAAGTCGAGGCGATCCCACGACGCGAGCAGGAGTTGAAAGATATTACGCGCGACTACGATATTTCGAAGGCTCGGTACGATACTTTGCTGAGCAAGACCTATTCTGCGGACATGTCGAATGATCTCGATTCCCAGCAGAAAGGGGAAAGATTCATCGTACTGGATCCCGCTCGTGTTCCCGAAAAGCCTTTCACACCGAGCCGTCGCAAGCTCATGGCAGCCTCGTTCTTTATATCGTTTTTTGGTTCTGTTGCGTTTGTGATCGTCAAAGAACACCTCGATCCTCGGGTCAAAACGGAGCGAGAGATTCGTGTTGCGTACCCAGAACCTATTCCTATGCTAGCGGCTATTCCTAATATTCAATCACCAATAGAACGTCGCAGGCATCTGCGGTTCGTTGTTTTCGCTGTTAGCTTCTCGATTCTGGCGATCGGGGCCGTAGCAGGACTCCTATGGAAGATTCACCCAATTCTTTAGTAGTTGGGTCAAACTTGGCCCGTCCAACTAGCAACCTAAGGAGTATTGGGCAGCATTGTTTCGCTGCCGCCACTTGGAGAATCGACACTTGAGCAATCCCAGTTTAATTCCTGATATTGGTATGAAGATTCTGATGCTTACGGACTCTTTCTTGCCTCATGCCGGAGGCTCCCGTGAGTATTACTACAACCTTTATCGTCACCTCGCGGAATTCGAAGACACGCGAGTGACAATCGCGACGAAAAAGGTCCCCGGTTGGGAAGAGTTTGATCGGAGAGCGTCATCCGATTCCTTCGGAATCGTTCGCTGGCTTAAACCGCTTTCCACTTGGCGAATGCATGAATTACCCAAAGGACTTGGCGCGTTCCTGCATGCCGCATGGCACGTTCACAAAGAGAACCCGACGATTCTCCACGCGGGCGACTTGTACCCACAGGGAGTGAGCGCCCTGATTTTGAAGGGGATGACGTGCATTCCGTATCTTGCCTATTGTCATGGAGAGGAAGTCGCTCTTACCGATCGGTACAAATACCAGCCGCATGTTCGCGACAAAATCTACCTGGGAGCAGATGTGGTCGTGGCGAACGCCGAGTTTGCAAGAAAGAGCCTGCTCCGAATAGGTGTGCCAGAATCCCGCGTAGTCAAGATCACTCCGGGAGTGGATCTCGAGCGTTTTTCGCCGAGGCCCGTCCGCGAGGAGCTGATCGACAAGTGGAATCTGAAAGGCAAGAAAGTCGTGCTTACGGTGGCACGCTTGATTTCGCGAAAAGGACACGATCTCGTGCTGCGCGCAATGGCCCGCCTCACTCGGGAATTGCCGGACGCAGTGTATCTCATCGTTGGACGCGGGCCAGAGGAGCAAAAGCTCCAGAAACTCGCTGCGGAATTGGGAATCATGGATTCCGTTCGATTTGCTGGCCGCGTTCAGGAAGAATCGCTTCCGGATTGCTACAACTTATGCGATGTTTTTGCCATGCCGAATCGTGAGGAAGCAAACGGGGACCTGGAGGGATTCGGTATGGTGTTCTTAGAAGCAAATGCAACGGGGAAACCAGTGATTGGGGGGCGCTCGGGAGGAACGGCAGACGCCATTATCGAGGGGGAAACAGGATTTCGAGTTGACGCCAGCCAAGTAGATGAATTGACTGCCACGCTTCGAAGGCTACTCATTGATACCAACCTACGACGTCAACTTGGAGATGCGGGAAGAGACCGAGTCCAGCGCGAGTTTCAGTGGCGAGACCGGGCCCGAAAGCTTCACGATGTAAGCATGGAAATTTGCAAAGCCCGGAGCAGGGAAAAACGAACCGCAATCTTGGCGAACACCGAGTAAATCCCTCATCACCAAGAAAGCCGCGTCCGAGCTGCCATGGGAGGAGAATGTCGAGCCTATTGCGTATCCCGGGGCGATATAGTCTGTCAATGCGTCTCGCGCCAATGGCAGAGTATATTCAGGCGATCTTTCAGTCAAATAATGACGATGAGAGAGAAGATCTATTTCGAAGGGTTTGCCGACACTCTACTAGGAGTGAAATCGAAATACGCTGATTGTCAGCGAGACTCGCAGGTAGGCGGCTTGGCAGATACTGAATTGGAATAAGTGGAAGAATTCAGATAAAGAGACGAATGAAATGCATCTAGGACTCACCGGTTACGCGCCCTTGGTCATGTACATCGGAGCCACTATTGCCTTCGTGCTGTCAATCGCTTGGAAACCACAGATTGGCCTCTATTACCTGGTTCCCCTGCTCCCTTTGCAGACGGCTCGATATTGGCTTCACAGCTATCCGCTGGGGGAGAAACTTGTTGACATTTTGCTGCTGGGGGTTTTGGTCGGCCTATTCGTACATCGTGCTGAGCGGCAGATCTTTGGTTCCTCACCGCTTAATAAGGTCCTATTGGCCATATCTGTTCTGACCTATCTGTCTCTCTGGCAGGGTGCTTTCTATCTGGGCGGGCCGCTGCCCATTTCTTTCGACGACCGTAGGTTCTCGGACTGGAAGAATTACGTCGAGATGTTTTTTCTCTTTTTTGTTGCCGCAGCTTCGATCCGCACGAGAAGGCAAATGGCTATCGTGATCGGACTGATGTGCGTCTCTGTCTTGGTGGTGAACAGGAATTACCTAAGCACGGTTGGAAGCCGAGATTTTTCCCACTTTTCTTACGAGCTTCGTGACGCCGGCGCGTTGGGCTACGCAGGGGAAAATGGCATGGGAGCCTTCCAGGCCGAATTCGCCATTTTCTTAATTGGCCTTGCAGTCTTTGCCAAGAGGCACGTGCTCAAATTGGGGCTCTTGGCGATCGCACTAACGAGTATCTATTGCCTTGAGTTGACTTTCTCTCGTGGTGCGTACACGGGATTCCTAATGGGACTCTTTGTTTTGGGGCTGGTCAAGGAGCGAAAAGTTCTAATCCTGCTGGTTATCATCCTTGTGAGCTGGCAGAGTTTTGTTCCCAATGCGGTCACACAGCGTGTGACGATGACTTACCAGAAAGGTGAGGGATTGGATTCATCTGCCGGAGAGCGCGTTACCATTTGGGAGGACGCTTTGCACGTGTTCAATGAAGATCCAATTTTTGGTACGGGATTCAATACTTACGCGTATATGGGCCGCGTCGGTCCGTACACGGATACTCACAACTATTACGTAAAAGTTCTGATTGAGACAGGTTTTGTTGGATTCTTAATTTTTCTATGGCTATTAGGAGTGGCGTGCAAAATGTCGTGGCGCCTTTTTCGCATGGCCAAGGACCCGATCATGAGTGCACTCGGCTGCGGTTTGTTTGCCATGTTGATCTGCGCGATCGTCGTGAACTTGTTCGGCGACCGGTGGACCTATCTGCAAGTTAACGGATTCTTGTGGGTTCTTCTGGGACTCGCGGCTCGGGGGCTGCGTGTCCTGAGTCAAGAGAAGGAGAGCCACGAACAGGAGGAGCCGGCAATGGAAGCAGAAGAATTCCAGGTCGATCCCTCCGTGGCACATGAGGGTTCTTGCGCATGAGCGTTCCCTTGCATGTATCCACCCTCAGCAGAGACGGCCGTACACATGTCCTCTTCGTGATTGACCAATTGTGTGAAATGGGTGGAGCGGAGCGCGTTCTTCTCAACACCATCCGCTTGCTGCCCAAGGAGCGTTATAGGTGTTCGTTGATTACGTTCAAGGTTGATTTGAGACTGAACATCTTTGAGAGTATGCCTTGTCCCTTTTATGTCTTTCCGATGCAGCGGACTCTACACTGGGAGGGCTTACGAATAGCCAAGAAACTGCGAAGTTTCATTCGATCAGAAGACGTCAAGGTCGTGCATACTTTCTTTGAAACGGCAGATCTTTGGGGGGGGCTCATATCCAAGATGACCGGTGTTCCGGCGCTCGTTTCCAGTCGGCGAGATATGGGCATACTGCGAACTCCTAAGCATGACGTGGCCTACCGCTTTTTGAATCCTTGCTTCGATCTGGTGCTCACCGTTTCTGAAGAAGTTCGGCGATTTTGCATTAACAAGGACCATCTGGCTCCCCAAAAGGTTCAGACACTCTACAATGGATTGGAGTTGGACAAGATTTTGCGCGCGAATGGAGCCGGGGAGCTTCGAGCTTCTCTCAGGTTGGAACCGACAGCTCCAGTTGTCACGACGGTGGGGAATATTCGACGCGTCAAAGGAATCGACATCCTTGTAGAAACAGCAGCCAAGGTATTACGTCAGTTTCCGAACGCAGTCTTTCTCGTCATAGGACGAAACTCGGAGCCCCTGCACTTTCAGGAAATTGAGGAACGGATTGCAGCTCTCGGGATTAAGGAAAAAGTCCGCTTTCTCGGTGAATCCGAGAATATCTTCCCGCTCCTAAAAATGTCAGACGTTTTCTTCTTGCCTTCGCGCAGTGAAGGATTCTCGAATGCACTTATCGAGGCGATGGCTTGCGGGTTGCCTTGTGTCGCGACTCGCGTTGGAGGTAACTCCGAAGCCCTCGAAGATGGCCGGAACGGTTATTTGGTGGAAAATGAGGATGCTGATGCAGCAGCCGACAGAATCTTGAAGCTCTTACGCAATCCGATGGAAGCAGCGCGAATGGGAGCGGCAGGTCGGGAGATTGTCGAGAGGAAGTTCACGGCGGAAGTCATGATCCAACAGCTGACGCAGTCTTACGATCGTCTCCTTGCGAAGGATCGGAACTAGTCCAATGCCGCTTGCCGAACTCTTGTTTTGGGTTTCCTTCGCGGTGCTCTTTTATGTTTACGCGGGCTATCCCTTCCTGTTGGCTGCCATTGCAATGTTCGTACCCCGTCGACGTCCGAAAGCTGACTTTACACCTAGGCTGTCCATTCTGATTGCTGCATATAACGAGCAAACCGGCATCCGAAGGAAGATTGAGCAAACTCTTGCCCTAGATTACCCGTCCGACTTGATTGAGATTCTCGTTCTCTCGGATGGCTCCACAGATCAAACAGATGCCATAGTTGAATCATTTCGAGATCCCAGGGTACGGTTGCTGCAAGTTTCGGGCCGCAAAGGCAAGACGAATGCGCAGAACGAAGGGGTGAAGATAGCCCACGGCGACGTGTTGATTTTTTCCGACGCCACCACGATTTATCATCCGCAGGCACTGCGGTATCTAGCTTCAAACTATGCCGACCCCAAAGTGGGTGCCGTGAGCGGGCGTTATCAATATTTCGATCCCGCGGGGCGGTCGCCCATGGGTTTGGGAACGATAGCTTTCTGGAATTATGAAAATTTCACTAAAGTTATGCAGTCCCGTATCCGGACGATAAGCGGTTGCTGTGGCTGTATCTATTCCGTGCGTCGGGAAGCCTATACGCCTTTGGCTCCGGAAGTGATCAGCGATCTCGTGCAGCCGTTGCACGTGATCCGCCAGGGATATCGCGTGGTGTTCGAGGAGAGAGCATTGGCTTATGAGGAGACTACGCAATCGACCTCAGAAGAATTCTCGATGCGCGTGCGCGTGGTGACGCGAGGCATCCGGGGTCTGCTCAGCGTGCCTGCACTTCTGATGCCTTGGAGATTCGGATGGGTCAGCTTTCAACTCTGGTCACACAAGATCCTTCGCTGGATCGTGCCCTTTTTCTTGCTAATTCTTCTAGGCAGCAATCTCTTTCTCTGGCAGTATTCTTTTCATCGATTGTTCCTTTCGGCGCAAGGTGTCTTCTATGCCATCACACTTTTTGGACTTTTGCTTCCGATCCAGCGTTTGTGGAAGCCGTTAGGCATCCCTCTTTACTTTTGCACATTGAATGCCGCCGCCTTTTTCAGTGTCATCGAAGTCTTGCGCGGCAAAAAGTATGTTGTTTGGGAAACCGTACGAACCTGACCAATCATGCGAATCGAATTTCTGACCCAGGATGACCCTCTCTACGTTCTGCCGTTTTTCGACGAATTTGCTCGTCATTATGCATTGGAATTCCAGATTCTCCAGATCGCCACTTCGCCGGTCATGGGAAATCGTTCGCGAAGCCAGATGATTAAGGAATTGACCCAGCTTTACGGGCCCGTTGGAATGGCCCGTCTGACGGCTAGACTCGCGGGAGCAAGAATCCTAGGGACGCTGCCAAAAAAGGCCGGCGCGTCGCGTTACTCAACCCTGCCTCAACTTTGCCGCGCCTACAGAATTCCTCATGAAAAGATCGGGAACCCCAACGCATCAGAATTCGTGGAAGCATTTCGGCGCCGCGGCGCGGATCTATTGGTTTCGGTCGCCTGTCCGTACATACTGAAGGTGCCTCTTCTCACGATTGCTCCGAAGGGGGCGATCAACATTCATCATGCACCGCTGCCGAGATACAAGGGCATGATGCCCACGTTTTGGCAGATGTTTCATGGAGAAAAGAACGTGGGACTGACCATTCACTCCATGTCTGCAAAAATCGACGAGGGCGAAACGCTCCTGCAGGACGAACAAGCTATCGAACCTGGTGAGTCTCTCGATCATCTGATTCAACGCTCCAAACGTCATGGAGCCCATTGCATGGCTAGGGCTTTGCGCCAGATTAACGAGGGCACAGCCGAGCCAGTCGCTCTGGACCATTCGAAGAGCAGCTATTTCACATTTCCTACTTCCGCCGAGATTAAGGAGTTTCACTTCCGGGGCCTTCGATCTATTTGAATACCTCTTGAGCCTGGATATTTGCCAGTGTGGTGAAATGAGGAAGTCTTGAATCTACACGGAAATCAGCGAAGAAGCCGCCGGCTGCTAAGGTGGGCGTGGATTTACTTCCTTCATGTCACGGGACTGCTCGGGTGGGCATCAAAGAGCATCGCGAGGTCATCAGGTATCGTTGTGCTGACCTTTCATCGCGTTTTGCATCCTAGTGATCTTCCTTTTGCGAATTCGCCAGAAGGCATGATGGTTTCTAGCGAAACCTACAAGAATCTTCTGGGATACCTTCATGCCCACCATGAAATCCTGCCTTTGGCCGCAAACTCGCCGAGTTGGTGCCACAGCTCATCGCGCCCACGGGTTCTCGTTACTTTCGACGATGGATGGAAAGATACCTCAGAAATTGCACAGCCACTCGCCAGAGAGTACGGAATCCCCATTACGGTTTTTGTATGCCCAGGTTTGGCCGGTAAGTCGTCTCCTTTTTGGCCCGAGCAAGTTACCCGAGCCTGGCGCGCCGCCTCTCGGACGCATGAGGCAAGCAAGCAGTTCGCAAAAATTTGCTGTGCCTCCCTCTTGCGCAAATCTTACTTACCCATTTCTTGTGGGCACGCATCTCTCGAAGAATTAACGACTTCTCTGAAATCCCTCCCGGCGAGTGATCGTGATGAAATAGTACAGGCTCTATTCCAACTTAGAAGCGTAGACGAAGTGGCAAGGACGTCCCCAGCTTTCGAAGCGACGATGACTTGGGAGGACGCGGCACGACTAGTCCGAGAGGGAGCGGAGATCGGTTCTCATACACAGCATCATGAGATCCTGCCCGCGCTCGCCCCGGAAGTAGTGCAATGCGAACTTGCTGAATCGAAGCGAGCCATCGAGGATCGACTGGGAACCCATTGTTTTCTCTTTGCCTATCCAAACGGATCATGGTCTCCCAGAGTTCGAGACCAAGTAATTGACCAAGGCTATTCGCAAGCCTTTGTCAATTCTACTGGAGTTTGGACTGCGGACACAGACCCTTGGCTAATTCCTCGCGTAAACCTCTGGGAGGGATCCCTAGTAGGGATTTCCGGGAAGTTTTCACCAATCGCCTTCCAGTACACTGCCTTCTGGCGGTCCTACCGCGCGGCGCAGAGAGTCCAGTAGAATTTTCTCCAGGGCTGATGCCAGCCGGGGTTGAATCCGGTCCATGTTTCCCTCGTATTCGGCTTGGCGCTCGCCTTTCGCGACAGGGAAAGGCCGTTTGCTATCGTGCTTCCATCTTCGGTGAAGCATGTAATAAATGACTTGCTTGGAAGAGCAGCATTAGAGACTCCTCATTTTGGGACCACCTGGCATGCACACTGAGGTACAGGGTTACTACCTGTCCCAAATTTGTCCGCTCAGTCAGTGGACGCCGCCGGGCGGATTGTTACAATGTGAATGGACTCAGAGATGTCAACTGTGAACACGGCATAGATAAAGGCCAGTGGGGGATACGGGGTTTGATTCTCGATACGTTTTGGCGATTCGGGTCTCGTTTCATATCTCACTGCCATACACGAATCAGCCAACCGAAGAAGGCAAGGAGCCGCTTGATGATAAGGATTTCTTTCAGAGGGACAGTCGTTCTACTCCTTGCACTAACCTTCGGTGGTCTTGCGGCCAGCGCTCAGATAGCTCCGCCGCGTGTTTTTTTCACTGACTTGACCAGTGGGCCCAATACTGGCGGCGAGAACAACAATGGGACTATCTTGACCATTTACGGGAGAAACTTTGGCGTGACCCAGGGCACCTCAACAGTCACCGTAGGCGGCGGTGCAGTTTCCGCGTATTTGAAGTGGGGTGGAAAGAGCAAAGCGGCCACGGCTGCGGCCCAGTTGGAAACTATAAGCGTGGCAATTGGCCCCAATGCCAAATCGGGTACCGTCGCGGTGACGACGAGCCTAGGTGCATCCAACTGCGAAGATACGTTAGACGGCTGCCAGTTCACCGTTCGTTCCGGAAACATCAGGTGTGTCTCAACTTCTGGCAGTGATTCAAACAGCGGAAACTTCCCGTCTACTTGTTGGGCCACGATCCCGAAAGCAAGGGGCTCCCTTTCTCCAGGCGATATTGCTTATGTCGAGAATGGTGTGAGCCAGACTACCGTGGACAATTACAATGCGGCTCTTGCGGTCACCGGGAACACCTGCGCTTCAGCGAATCCGTGTGCTCTCGTTGTCTATCCTGGCGCAACGGCTAACATCGGAGCTACATCGTCGACCTATGGTTTGAGGACTCCGGCTGTAGGTGGCGTGAAAGATTACTGGACAGTTGCCGGATTCAACATTGCTGGGCAGACCGGCATGGACCTTCTTAACGTGATTGGATGGCGTGTCATCAACAACGACTTCAATTGTCCAACCGGAGGCGGCCAATCTGCGTGTATGCACACCGACACGACGACACAATATCGTTTCTATGGCAACTACGTCCATAATGTCGGAGACCAGGTCGGGATCATCGACAAGTACTATCATGGCGTGTACTTTACAACGAACTCGAATCACATCTGGGCGGCTTGGAATGAGAGCAACAATAACCCCACCGGAAGCACAACTTCTGGCGGCTGTCGGGCGATTCAGTTCTATTCAACTGGTGGGGCGAATCAGTTCGATTTGCACGTTCACGACAACTGGATTCACAACTCCATCTGCGATGGTTTGAACTTCTCAACCGTAGACCCATCGCAGGGCACCGTAGAAGCCTATAATAACGTAATTTATCACGTTGGTACTGGCCCTGACCCTGTTAATGGGTCATCTCACTATTCTTGTATAATCGCCGGTGGGGGTGGGACCGGAACCGCACTCGTCTATAACAACACCCTCTACGACTGTGGGGGGCGTAGGACGAATGACTCTGGGGCTGTTGATTTCAGCGCCCCCCCGATGGCCATGTGGAACAACATCGTTTATCAACTCAGCGGGGAGTTTTACCTCAACCCCACGGCGAATCCTTCTTTGCTTTCCGGCTCAAACAACATCTGGTTTGGCGTTTCTGGCACTCCTTCTCAGACAACGGGAAACATCACAGCTAGCCCACTGCTCGTCCTCCCTGGCTCGGACTTCACTCTACAGTCTACCAGTCCGGCGATTGGCGCAGGAACAAGCACGCATCTGTCTTCCTGGGATGCAAACGGCGGGCCGAGGCCCAATCCCCCTTCGGTTGGGGCGTATGAATTTTCTGCGGCTACGTCGGCCCAGAGGCCCAATCCTCCGACCGGCCTTACGGTAACAGTCAATTAAATTGCCAGCTTGCTTTTGAGAGCCAAGCTGCCGGGGATCGCGAACAAGGCCAGTATTCGGGTCCCTCTTCGCTTCCAACCGCAGAGCCCGATACATTCGCAGCCGACCAGCCCTTACAAGGCAGTTTCAGGCTGACGTCCAGGTCTTATACTTCAAGAGGCAGTTCGCTCGCGCCATTCCGAAGGCCAAATATAGGACCGCGAGTGGCAGCACGTCACTCCATTTTCCGCGGGGTACAGACCTGCGGATGGCGATCGCCATAAGCGGTAGCACGAGCATCACCGCGAAGGCGCAAGAGATCCACAACTTCCCGCTGAAAATTCCCCAGACGGCTCCCGCAATGAGTCCCATCACACATCCGAAAGTGTAGACAGAGAGCAGCACCGGACGCAGATTCTTGCGCTTCTTCGGATCGCGCAGAAAAACAGTTAAGACGTGTGTGCCGTGCCAGCGCTGCTTTTTGTAGAAGCCGAGCAGCGTTCGGGGTGTACCGAGGTGCACGACGCGCAACTCAGGATAGGACTTTACCGTCAGCCCCATAAGGAGAGCACGCTGACAGAATTCGTAATCTTCATTAGTCTGAATGGATTCGTCAAACCCTCCTACTTGAAAAAATTGATCCCTGTGAATCAAAAGATCTCCAGCCGGCACGTAAGAAACATCGCCAACTTTTTCAGTCAATCTATCCTGGCACCAAACTCTGCCCACCCAAGTCGCATCGTCCGGAATCTGGTAGTGTGCCCCGATGATCCCTTCACGGCCGCCTTCAAATAACCGCAACGAATTCGTAAGCCACTCGGGGGGTGCCAGGCAATCAGCGTCCAAAAATGCCAAAATCTCACCTCTGGCCTCTGCGGCTCCGCGGTTGCGTAAGGCAGAGATGCGTACTCCTTCTATGCTGATTATTTTCAAGCAGTAGGGCGCTTCGAATTGACGCACGGTTTCGACTGTTCCATCGGTCGAACCGTTGTCTACGACGATGACTTCAAAATCAGTCTTCGGCAGCCGATTGCGCGAAAGGGCCTCGAGGCATCGCCCGATGACGGCTTTCTCGTTTAGCGCAGGGATGATCACAGAGATGCGTATTCCGTTCGCTGCTTCTACTCTGTCATTTATGCTGTCTGACGGCATTGTACAGAGTCCTCAGGTTCGATCGGCGGCTGTATGAGCCAGGGCGGCTGTATGAGAATGCAGAGAAATAACGCGGCGGTAAATGCCTATGTAATTTTTCGCCATCGAATCCGAGGAGAAGAGGGCTTTTGCGACTTCATGACCACTTTGCCCAAGAATGCGGCATAGATCACGGCGATCTAACAACAAAGAGATAGCCGATTGAAGTCCAGTAATATCTCCAGCATCCACCAGCAGGCCCGTCTGTTGGTCTTTCACCATTTTCGGGATCGCCCCCACTCGAGTCGCGATCACGGGCCTTTTCGCCGCCATCGCTTCCATAACCGCCAGGGGCATTCCTTCGCTCAGTGAAGGCAAAACGAATACATCAAGGGAGGCGTAGATGCTCGCAAGATCCGATCGTCGGCCTAAGAATATGACACTCTTTTCGATACCCAATTGCTGGGCAAGTTTCTCCAGTGACGAGCGTTTTGGTCCATCTCCTGCCAGAATGACCTTTGCCGCCGGCAAAGTATTCAGCATTCCCGCAGCCGCGTGCAGCAGGTATTGCAACCCCTTCTCTGGAGCTAGCCGTCCGACGAATCCAATCAGCGGATTCTCTCGCAGCCCGAGTTCTTCTCTGAGGATCGGTCGTCCTCCGGAAAACTGCCCGATATCAATTCCATTCTCCACCACCGTGATTATTTCCTTGGGCACGTAAAACCGGCGTAGAGTATCCGCAACTTCGCTGGACACTGCACAGATATGGTCAAACCATCTCAGCATCACACGATCGAGCAACGCATACATGCGGAGAATGGGTGATTTGCCTGGCCAACCGTGTGCTGTGGCGACAAGACGCGCGCGCCTGCCCTTTGCTGCTCGATATCCATAAAGGTCGGCCTTGTACCCATGGGTGTGGAGAATATCCAATTCGCGTTCGGATATGAAATTGCGAATCGCCCGGACCGCACCAAAATCAAGTTTTCCCCGGCATTCGAATAGTGCGACTTCCAATCCATTCCGGCGTGCGGTCTCCGCAATTTCTGTATTCGGCCGATGTCTATTTTGAAACACGCCTACTACGACTTCGCAATTTAGCCGCTTCTGAGCGAGCGCCAGCTGAATTACTACGTTCTCCGCACCGTAGACACCACCGCTGCTGATCAGATGCAGAACTCTGAGTGATGTCCTCACGTTTGGGGCCCCTTGGCGGAATCGGAGGTTGTTCTTGCATCCTCCTGGCTTTCGTCTTTGTTTGCCAACATCCTCCACAGCGACCGATAGGCGCTGTCTCCAAGCATTAATTTCGCAGTTTCTTTTGCAAAGTGTCTGGCACGCAGGAGGTACACCCCTGCTCCCGTTCCCTTCAGCAGGAATTGGATTTTCTGCGTGCTCATAGTACGAGTAACCATCCAGCGTCCGGCAATCCGCAAACCCATTACAACCTCGGAGACCATCCAAGGATCGGATGTGAACACTTGCTCATAACCCGATTCCCGGCAGGCTTCAAGAACGCGTGAATTCCAGCGTCCCCCTGGTAAGGAAATAGCGATTACTTTAGCCCCAAGGTGATCCTCCAAGTCACGTCTTGAGCGCAACAGCTCGATTTGTAATTCCTTCGCCGAACACTGTGTCAGCAGAGTGTGAGACCACCCATGCGATTGGACTTCATGCCCGTACCGCGCCAGTTCGGCAAGTTGTTTCCAGGTCATGTATCCGGGGCGTTTCCCTGTCCAGCCTGCCGTCACGAAGAAGGTGGCCTTCATCGAGAGTTCTTGAAGTACTGGAAACGCGTGATCGTATTGGGAAACGTGTCCGTCATCAAAGGTGATAGGAAGCAAGTTTGACGCCGAGCGGTGCATGGTAGCTAGTCGTTGCACGCACTGAAGGTGCTCTTTAAATTGACGTGTCGAAATTCCGTAAAGATATCCTGACTCCGCCTCAGTAATTTCGTGGTAGGCCAAGTACGGTGACGTCCGGCAGTTTCGCTGCAATTTATTGGAAGCACGGCCAAGTTCGATAGCGGCCATCACGAATACAGAGCCTCTCTTGGGGTGAGGACAGAAGGGCAAAAATCTGCACGGTCCTCTGCAAAAAGTCGGTTGAAAGATCCGAACGCGTATCTGGTCAGCAAACTCTCGAGTCGGTTCTCCATGCTCCCCAGATTTGTGTAGTGCCTGAATCTGGATTTTAGCCCCGCGGGGATACGGGGCTGCTCCGGATCGAGCTCCCACGGATGCAGGTAGACGATCACGCGCTCGCGGTATTGCATTTCGAACTTTCGGAACACCCAATGTGTGTAGGTGAGCGGAAAAATGCGCAAGTAACCGCCGCCAGCTGCAGGAACATTTTGGCCGAGCACTCGAACTGTTGCTGGCGGGTATTCCCTTAGGCTGTTCCCGTTTTGACAATTCAGTTTGTAGGGGAACCGCTCGGCGCCGGGAACACCATACAGGTCATGGTGAATCGGATAGATGCTGGAATCGTAGGTAAACCCTTCTTCAGCGAGGATGTCTAGGGCCCAAAGACAATCCTTGGTGATGGACCAGCTTGGCGCGCGATAGCCAATGACCTTGACACCGGCTGCATCCTCAATGGCTCGAACTGCCGCTCGCGTATCCTCACGAAATTCTCCTGGCGTCAATGAATAAACCGCTCGATGCCAGTAACTGTGGCAGGCGAGCTCGTGGCCGCGCGAGTGTACGTCACGAACCAATTCTGGAAACTGCTTCGCCACCCATCCGACAAAGAAGAACGTCCCCTTGACGCTGTGCTTATCAAATAGATCAAGAATGCGCCCCGTGCTCCTCACAACCCGCGAAGGCCGGTTTTCCCAACTATCCTGCGAGACCGAAGAGGCAAATGCCTCCACCATGAAATAGTCTTCGACGTCGACACTCATGATGTGCGTCGGTGGCAAGACTGCCCCTCCGTTTGCCCCCTTCTTTTTGTCTTTGCTCGACATGGAATTCATCAGGTCCCATCTTGTTTCAGTCAGAAGGGAGAGCTCTGGGCCTCACCATCGAACCGCCTGCGAGATCAAGCCTTGGGTCGGACAGAGGACACCAAGTGCTACTGCCTTGTAGGCAAGTGTCCTGCCTTTGTTGATTTTCTAAGCTACTTATTTTCAATAAGATACAGATTCTAGACGCACGTTCGTCAGCCCACCGGAAAGTCTTTTCGCACTAGCCGGCATTCTTTTGCCATTGCTCTTCGCCGCCTACGTAATTCGGCAGTCTCCAACGACCACGGCGTTCTTATCGGAAGCCGCCATAGGTCAAGCCCAAGAATTCTACTAACCTGTTTGAATACAGGCGGTTAGGGCCATTGTTCCAGGTTTTGGGAGGGTGACGGACGGGCTCCTAAGAGTCTCCGAACGGAGCGCTTATCGTTTTGAAGAGCCTAACGGACTCGATCACAGGTATCCTCGAAAGATTGCAGATGGCATATAAGTTGCTCCCCTACAATTGGTTCTCTGGAATGATTCAATGAGGCTTGCGTCCGACAGCGTACGCCTTAGTTCTGCGCGGCCTGGCACAAAGGAGCGAGGATGAGTTTGGTGAGTGTTATTATCCCGGCTTTCAACGCCGCGGCGACCATTGGCGCTACGATCGACTCAGTCCTCTCTCAAACGTTACAGGATTTTGAAATCATCGTATCGGATGACGGCTCGACGGATAGTACGGCCTTGGTTGTTTCACGCTACCGCAGTGATCCCCGGGTGCGGTATCTGTTTCACGAAAACCGGGGCACCTCGCACGCCAAGAATCTCGCGGCACGGCAAGCCAAAGGTGAGTACCTCACATTCCTGGATTCGGACGACAGTCTCGACCGGACAGCACTGGAAACAATGTTTCATCAATTCAGGGCAACAGGTGCAGTCTGGTGTGTAGTCGACATCGTGAAAACAATTGGAGACGATAGAATCCTCAAGTGCTCCCAATTTCCCTCAAGCAGCTTGCTATTGGGAATCCTTGAGAAGGACTTTGTCACGCGAAGCCCTTTCTATCTGAGATCCGTATTCCTTGCGAGTGGAATGTATGATGAGGACTTAGCGGTTCGCGAGGATTGGGACATCAACATTCGCATGATTGAGGGGGGCAGGCCCTTTGTCTACATAAATGAGCCTCTTTACATCTATGCTCGGACAGAGGGCAGTCTAATGACGGGAAACCTAAGGAGAATCCTCACTTGTACTGAGAAGGTGTTGCGTAAGCATCACAAAAAGTTGGCCGATTCAGGTAAAACTCAGATCGCTTCGATCTACGCAAGAAATATGTGGCGTCTTGCTCATCGCTATTTTTACGAAGCGCGCGATTTCCGTGAAGCGTTTCGCTGCGTGTGTGAGAGCATGCGGTATGACCTAAGCCTTTATCGGTTACTCCATCCGATCATTCATCGAATTGAAGTCATCATCGGCAAGACCTGGTCGCAGTTGAGCGGTCCACTATGACGGCAAGCATGCGTTCTCAAGCACACAGTGAACGATTTGTTGCGAAGTTTTCGATCCAAGGCCGTTGGAAAGCACCTTCGAGGGTCTGCGGCAGGAGTTAATGGCTCTCAAAGTTAGCGTAATTGTCTCGACATTCAACCGCGCCGATTTAATCGCGCAGTCGCTCGAATCCATTCTAAATCAGTCCTACCGCCCAGCAGAAGTGATCGTGGTCGATGACGGATCAACCGATCAGACGCAGGCTGTGGTCCAGCGGTTTGCGAACTCAGTGAAATACTTGCGAATTGAGAATTCTGGTCCGACGCGGGCACGAAATGTCGGCGTCGAGGCATCTGGATCGGAGTGGATCGCTTTCTGTGATAGTGATGATCTGTGGCATCCGGAGAAGCTGGCTGCGCAGGTTCATATTTGCGAAAAAATGCCGGATCTTCAATATTGCTTTACCAATTTCAAGACGGTGACAGATGGGGCATGGTCGGTCGAGACGAAATTCGATACCTCTCCGCCGGGCTACTGGGATATGCCACGGCGCGAGCTTGGAAATGGGTCGTTCGCCGTGACTGTTTCGATGTTCGACCGGCTCTTGTGCCATCAGCCCATATTCCCGTCCACAGTCTTGATTAAGCGGGCGCTCATCGATCGTGTCGGCGGTTGGGATGAAGCTCTTGGACGCCTTCTTTCGGAAGATCTCGAGTTCACTCTGAGATGTGTCGTGCAGCCACCTGTCGGTGTCGTATCCCAACCGCTCGTCGGCATCCGAAAGCACTTGGGTAATATCTCAGGAAATTCTTTGAGGCAAATCATGGCGGAAGTGGAGATTCTTCGCTATGTGCGTGAACATCATCCCGCGGCGAAAGAGCATGCCCGACTGATCGAGGACGAGGTCATCCGTCGGAGAACCATTGCAGCCGCTTTAGCGTTTGAAAACGGTAACTTTGAGACCGTCCGGCAGGTGATGGCAGAGGTTCCACGCTCGTCAGTCTCGTGGCGACTTCAACTGAAGAGCTTCATCGCGCGGTGCCCTGGTCCCCTAGCAAGGCCACTGAGACGAGCTGCCATGCGATTGAGTGGGGGCAACACTCATTCGGAGCGCTAGCTGAGCCGCTTGCTTGTTTCCGGATCGATCTTGATCTCAGATCGAGGAGTATAATCACGACCGACCTCACCCCGGAATCCAAAATCGCGCTCCGCACGAGGCCTTCTCGGCTTTCGCAGGTGTACTAAAAAATGAGGCCCTGACTGTCTAAATTAGCGGGGAGCGCAACAGATTCATCTAGTCTTCGGCATTCAGCCCATTAGTAGTCGCAGGTAGCGGTTCAGCTTCATCCCATCCAACACTTCAAATTCTTCCGTGCGATTGTAGGTGTGCGTGCATATGCTTCCGGGACACCAATCGGGTTCTATGCGGGTGTAGGGTTTCTCCTGGTAATCGCTTTCTGAAAGTACCTCGACTTCGTTAAACGTCAGCGCATATCCGTATCGGAGGCTGCAGTCCTGGCCCGGACGAAGGAGTTTTCCACCTTCGAAGAATAGGGCGCCGGCCGGCCGGGCACACCGCACGTCCGAGACGATTGGGTTTTTCGGATGAGGTGTCCATTCACCTTCCAGAGAATCCGAATAGAACAAGTGAAGTTCGTCGAAGGTGGATCCGCCGGGGACAGCAATGTTTGCAAACAGCCAAAACTTTCCTGAGTGTTCGAATACCGTGGAGTCCACGGCAAGGACATCATGGGCCATGATTTTTAGAAGTTCCCAGTTTCGCGGAAACTCCGTTGCACGGTAAAGTTCGATCGTCTTTCTGGCCCTCGTCTCCGGGATCATGTAGACAGTTCCCTGTTTTTCGAAAAGATATGGATAAGACATGTGATACCCATTGTCGAGAACTCTCTGTGGTGCGCTCAGCCGTCCTTGGTTATCGATCTCCAAGTACGAGATCGCCGCCCGGTCTTTTTGAAACTCGAAATCCTCAAAGAAAAGGTAAGTCTTACCGTCTCGTTTCAGAAGGAACGGATCCGCGTAAAATCGGTCGTGAAGCATAGGAACCACGCAGAATCCAGTTCGGTCCGTGAGTGCACTCCGCTTATCGGTTCTTGTCCGAAAAGCAATGAACCACTGCGTGCGTTCCCCGAAAAGCAGCGAACGGCATCGGCCATAGATCTTCCGAAGGGCCAGTCGCGCCAGGAATCGCAACATGACCGGTGTCGGCGGAGTGCGATAGATTCCTTTCTTGTAGTTATCCGTCTCGTTGAATACTTCAAGCGACTGGATATAGCCCCAGCCATCCCTGTAAAGGTCGCGCAACCGGCGAATTGCGAATTCGGAGGTTTTCCAATACAAGGGGTTGAGCGTCAGATAGAGTGATCTGAAATCCGTCGCCGAGTGCGAACGATAGATCACGCGCCCACCATCCAGCGATTCAGTCAATACCTGCAAAATGCTGCCTGTGACGGGATTTCCCTCGTACATCTCCCAAAAGCCCGGGGGTGCTCCACGGTATTCTCGATTGTCCGCATGATGAAAGGACCACACTCCATGTTTTGCGCCCGACAGGATTTCTCCGCGAATAATTCGGAAGCCGAAACGAAACAGGACGTCGAGGTTCGCCTCGCGAATTTGTGCAATGTCTTCCGGAGCAAAACGGTCCACGAATCCTTTTGCGATTGGCTGGACGGAAAGTATGGATACGTTTTTCAACAGCCCAGTCAGATCAGCCTCTTCAAACGCATCAAGCTCCGCCCGATGGCGTTGGCGGTCCCAGCGCCGATAGCGTTCAAATAAACTGTGTGTCCAGTAGGTTTTCAACCGCTGCCGCCAAGGTTTCTTCGGGGCTGCCTGCGGCGAGGAATTTCGGACAACCAGCACGACTCCCGCAAACGACGATTCCTGAATGTCCGCGACAATCTTGGCGACCCAACGCGTAACGGTTAGGGAATTCACCATGATTCCGATTCGCAACTTGGGAGCAGCCCTATCGTCTCGGTCTTGCATCTTCGCTCTTCCGCTCTTTCCCCGCAGCTTGTCCTATTGAACAGCGCCTGCTAACCGGCGACTCCCACAACCCGACCGCAACCGGATCGAGACAGAAACCTTTCGATTCTTCCAGCACTTGATGAGAGTACCCTAGGAGTTTAAAGAAAGGCGAGCCCCAGGAACGAATCTATTACATTCACTGATTAATGTGCTGAAAATAAAGAGGTTAAATCCGCAGGAAAGATCGGGGGGTGACAGCTAGTCTGGCATGGGCCTTCGACGGGGGTCCTAGCTCCCCGGCGTCCCCTGAGTTCCCGTGGAACGTGAAAAACAATGCCTTGGAAGGGAAATCGTCGGGACAATTCCTTGGCAATTCCTGGACATTCCTCAAATAAGTGCTTTATTGTCTGTATTTTAGATTCTATCGCCTACCTTATTCCCTCTTTCGAGTGGCCCCCTGTTTGCTTCTCTCAAGGCAGAAACTTGCGTCAAAGTTTGTCATTTCCTTCGTCGGAGAGTGTAGACCATGCGTGTGTTGCTTACGGGCCACCTAGGGTACATCGGAGCGGTTATGGCTCCGTTTCTAGCTGAAGCGGGCCATGAAGTCGTCGGTTTAGACAGCGGCTTGTTCGAACAATGCACTTTCGGCGAGCCCCCCAGGCAGTTCCCCTCCATTCGCAAAGACATCCGGGACGTCACGCCTGCCGACCTTGAGGGTTTCGATGCGGTACTTCATCTTGCCGGACTCTCCAACGATCCCCTCGGGAATCTCAACCCGCAGCTGACCTACGACATTAACCACCTGGCTTCGGTTCATCTGGCACAATGCGCGAAGCAAGTGGGCGTAGAGCGCTTTGTGTTCTCCTCCTCGTGCAGCACTTATGGCGCCGCCGGCGACAAGATCCTTGACGAATCCGCCGAGTTCAACCCTGTCACTCCCTATGGCACATCAAAGGTTTTGGTCGAACGGGATGTTGCCAAACTTGCGGACTCTCGATTTAGTCCCACCTTTCTCCGCAACGCCACTGCGTACGGAGTATCCCCTCGCCTGCGGTTCGATCTCGTTCTTAATAACTTGGTCGCTTGGGCCTTCACGACAGGGCGGGTTTACATCAAGAGTGATGGTACGCCGTGGCGTCCGATTGTTCATGTCGAGGATATTTCTCGAGCGTTTCTCGCTGTCATAGAAGCGCCTAGTGAAGCCGTGCATAACCAAGCATTCAACGTCGGCCGCAGTGAAGAAAATTATCAAGTTCGCGATCTTGGGGAAATTGTTAAGGAAACCGTGCCAGGCTGCAAAATTGAGTACGCCGCGGATGCCGGGCCCGATAAGCGGTGTTACCGTGCCGACTTCAGTCGGATCTCCCGTACCCTACCGAACTTCCAGCCCCAATGGGATGCGCGTAAAGGTGCCCGTCAACTCTACGAGGCCTACCAGAAGGTAGATTTGCGCCTCGAGGATTTTGAGGGAGCACGCTACAAGCGCATTGATCACATTCAGGGCTTGCTGGCCTCGCGGCGTCTGGACTCGACTCTACGCTGGCAGCCGGCTGAGGTCGCAAGCGTGTTTCAGGAAACTACCAATTGACACGGTCACTTGGATCCAGGTGCTTTCGTGATTTTTCGGGAGACTAAATTGCCCGGCGCTTTCGTAATTGAACTGGAAAAACGTGAAGACAACCGCGGTTTCTTCGCTCGAACGTTTTGTCGCGAGGAATTCTCTGCTCGTGGTCTGAATCCGGACATTGCGCAGTGCAATGTCTCTTTCAATAAACGGAAGGGCACCTTGCGCGGGATGCATTACCAGGCGCCGCCGTTCGCGGAGGCTAAACTGGTCCGCTGCACTTCCGGAGCGATCTTTGATGTCATTATCGATCTGCGTGAGTCTTCCGCGACTTTTCGGCAGCACTTCGCTGTCGAGCTTTGCGCCGCAACCGGAGGGATGTTGTACATACCGGAAGGATTTGCTCACGGTTTTCAAACCCTTCTCGACGACACTGAGGTTTTTTATCTGATGTCACAGCGGTACGCCCCGGAATGTGCCCGCGGAGTACGCTGGAACGATCCTTCTTTTGGCATCGAATGGCCGTCAGCGGAGCGGACAATCCTCGAGCGCGACCGCAACTATCCGGACTTCTTGCTCCCAGCGAGTGGTTTAGGCCAATGAATTCGTCGGCTACTCAATCCGCGGCCGCTCGCGCCGGTATCGGTGGTAAATTGCACCGCTTGATCGCTGATCTCTATCCAATTTGCCGCAGCATCACCGGTGAAGGCTTGCGTGAGACCCTGCGTGCGGTCGGAAAGCTGGTTCCGTTAACACTCCGCGAAGTGCCTGCCGGCACGCAAGTCTTTGACTGGACTGTCCCTAAAGAATGGAATATTCGTGACGCCTACGTCATGAATTCTCGCGGCGAACGCGTCATCGATTTCCAAAGTTCAAATCTTCACGTTGTCAATTACAGTGTTCCCGTCAGGCAGAAGATGCAGCTTGCGGAATTGAAGGCCCATTTGTTCAGCATGCCTGAACGCCCTGACTGGATTCCCTACCGCACCTCCTACTACAAAGAAAGCTGGGGCTTTTGTGTGAGTCAGCGTCAGCTCGACCTCATGTTCGACGACGAATATGAAGTCGTCATCGACTCCACGTTGCAGCCCGGCCATTTGACCTACGGAGAATGCTTCCTCCCCGGCGATCTGCCGGATGAAATCATTGTCTCTACACACTGTTGCCATCCGTCCATGTGCAACGACAATCTTTCCGGTATTGCAATCTCTACATTCCTCGCGAAACATTTGGCCGCGCGGCCGCGCAGGTATTCCTATCGGTTCTTGTTCATTCCCGGAACCATCGGCGCCATCACCTGGCTGGCGTTGAATGAAGAGAAGATCTCTCGCATCCGCCACGGATTGGTGCTCACCGGCTTGGGCGACGGCGGAAAACTGCATTACAAGAGGAGCCGTCAAGGCAATGCTGAAATTGACCGTGCCGCGACCCACGTCCTGCGGCACAATTCTTATGAACATCAGCTCCTCGATTTTTCGCCCTACGGCTACGACGAAAGGCAATTCTGTTCCCCGGGAATCAATCTGCCGGTGGGACGCCTTTCGCGCAGCCCTCACGGCACATTTCCGGAGTATCACACTTCAGCCGACAATCTGGGCTTCGTCCGTCCAGAGAAACTCGCCGAATCATTTGACGCTTGCCTCCAGATCCTCACCCTCCTCGAGAGAAACGGAACCTTTTTGAATTTGAATCCCAAATGTGAGCCGCAACTCGGAAAGCGCGGCCTGTACGGAATGGTCGGCGGTAGTTCCGACGCCGGCGTCAGAGAATTGGCTATGCTGTGGGTTCTGAATCTATCCGACGGCAGCCATCCGCTATTAGATATCGCTGAACGCTCGAACCTATCGTTCGATTCCATCCGTGCGGCAGCCGAGGCCTTGCAACAGAACGGTCTCTTGCGCGAGTGCCTCGAATTTACGCCGGCTGAGCCCGCAGAGTCATTCGAAAGGACAAAATCATGAACGCAATTTACATTGACACCACAAACAGCGACGAACACAGGCGGGATCTATTGTACAGCGGCCAACTAATCGTCCATTCGCCCACTCCCAGTTCCCTGGCCCTCGTCGAGTTTGCGCGCCAAATGCTCACCGAGGCCTTTGCCGGCGCGGACCCGGAGACGGCGCAGTTTCATTTGCCGGTCGAGCGCTATGCAGCAATACTCGCCGAACTCAAACCCAAGTTCATCCACCACCCCAAGTCCAAGGAGTTTCTCCAGGGCATTCTGCGGGAAACCGGGTGCGATCTTAGCAAGACTTATTTCGACGTGCCGCGCATGCGTACTTCAACCAGCGATCAGTACCTCACTACTGGAATTGCATACGCGTTCCATCCTCATCGCGACACCTGGTATTCGGCTCCCATGTGCCAAGTCAACTGGTGGATGCCCATTTATCCCATCGTTTCTGAAAACGCGATGGCCTTTCACCCCCGGTACTGGAATCAGCCGGTGCGCAACGGCTCCGCTACTTACAATTATGACGAGTGGAACCGTACCAGCCGCCAAAACGCAGCGCAATTCTTGAAAGAGGACACCCGCAAACAGCCTCGCCCCGAGGAGCCCATGGAGCTCGACCCGCAGGTCCGCGTGATAGCTCCTCCAGGAGGCCTGCTTCTTTTTTCCGGCGCGCAAATGCATTCGAGCGTGCCCAACACCTCCGGCCGCACTCGGCTGAGCATCGATTTTCGAACTGTGCATATGGATGATGTTGTTTCGCGCCGCGGCGCTCCCAACGTTGATTCCGAGTGCACCGGCACGTGCATGCACGACTATCTGCGCGGCACAGACCTGTCGCATGTGCCGGAAGAACTTTATGCGTTGTATCAGACGCAGCCAGCTCTGGTGCGTCCTGGCGAATTGCAGGCAGCAGCTGCCCTTTGAAAGGCTTGACGACTCTATGCCTACTGTAGATCAAATTGTGAACGACTCGGAATCCGTACCTAAGATGCAGGAGGATTCCGTGAAGCCGCTTTGCCGGTTCTGCAAAACCAGGCTTCAGCACACCTTCGTGGACCTCGGTATGTCACCGTTGTGCGAGAGCTATCTTAGTTCGCCCCATCTGAACCAGATGGAGCCTTTTTATCCGCTTCATGTGTACGTGTGTTCGAACTGTTTTCTGGTGCAACTCGAAGCGTACGTGAGTCCGGAGCACATTTTCAGCGACTACGCCTATTTTTCGTCTTACTCCGACTCCTGGCTTGCTCACGCCAAGGCCTACACGGATCAGATGACGGACCGTTTTTTTCTCAACAACTCCAGCCTTGTCGTAGAAGTAGCCAGCAATGACGGCTACCTACTTCAATACTTCGTGCAGAAAAGCATCCCGGTTTTAGGCATCGAGCCCGCCGCAAATGTAGCACCTGAGGCTGTCAAGAGGGGCGTCACGACGCTGGTGAAGTTCTTTGGAACCGAAACCGCTCGCGAACTCGTGGCAGCCGGTAAGCAGGCGGATCTGCTCCTTGGCAACAACGTACTCGCGCAGGTCCCCGATCTGAACGATTTTGTTGCGGGAATGAAAATTCTGCTCAAACCGCATGGCGTAATCACCATGGAGTTCCCGCACCTTCAGCGGCTCATGGAAGAAAATCAATTCGACACCATCTATCACGAACACTTCTCCTATTTCTCTTTTCTCGCAGCCGAAAAGATCTTTGCTGCACATGGCCTAACGCTCTTTGATGTGGAGGAGTTGGCCACTCATGGTGGCTCCCTGCGCGTTTTTGCTCGACATACCGAGGACTCCTCGCACGCGGTGAGCTCACGCGTCCGGGATCTTCGCGAACGAGAGGAAAAACTGGGGTACGCGCAAATACAGACGTACTCGCGCTTTGCCGATCAGGTAGAAGAAACCAAGCGCAAACTGCTCGAATTTTTTATCGAGGCCAAGCGCAGTGGAAAGAGAATTGCCGGATACGGTGCGCCTGGCAAGGGCAACACCCTTTTGAATTATTGCTCCATCCGCACCGACTTCATTGACTATACCGTCGACCGTAATCCCCATAAGCACGGCAAGTTTTTGCCGGGAACACACATCCCCATTTTTCCCCCGGACCATATCCAGCGTACACGTCCGGATTATCTGCTGATTCTGCCGTGGAATCTCAAACAAGAAATCATGCAGCAGAATGCATTCATTCGGGATTGGGGAGGCAAGTTCGTTGTTCCTATCCCGGAGGTTAAGGTTTACTCGTGATCTTGCAATTCGAGACGGGTTCGTCTTCCGGACGGACCCCAAGGAGAACGTTTCCATGAAAGTGGTCATCTTCTGCGGCGGACTCGGGATGCGCTTGCGCGAATACGCTGACAATGTCCCCAAGCCTATGGTCCCGATTGGCTACCGGCCTGTGTTATGGCATGTCATGAAATACTACGCGCACTACGGCCACAAAGACTTCATCTTGTGTCTCGGACACCGCGCAGACGCCATTAAACAATATTTTTTGCACTACGACGAATGTGTCTCCAACGATTTTTCGCTCTCAAATGGCGGCAAAGACCTCCAGCTGTTTAACAGTGACATCCACGACTGGAACATCACCTTCGCCGAGACGGGAATGCATTCAAATATCGGTCAGCGGCTGAAGGCGGTTGAGCGCTACCTCGCGGGCGAGGAGGTATTTCTCGCAAATTACGCTGACGGACTTACGGACATGCCCCTTCCAAGCCTCATTGAGTTCTCCAGGCATCACGATAAAGTGGCCACCTTCGTTTCGGCCAAGCCGAATCTTACCTATCACGTTGTTTCCGCCGACGCCGACGGGTTTGTCAGTGAGGTCAAGTCCATACGCGATACCGCCCTTCGCATCAATTGCGGTTATTTCGTTTTCAAGAAAGAAATTGGCGAGGAGCTCGTCCTTGAACCATTTGAGCGCCTCATGAAACAAAAGCAGTTGATGGCATACCGCCACGATGGCTTTTACGCATCCATGGACACTTTTAAGGACAAGCAGCAACTGGACGACATGTACGCTCATGGTGACGCGCCTTGGGAAGTCTGGAAAAATGCGCGTCCACGCGAGGCGGCGGCGGTTTCGATCCTCGATGCTGCTGCCGATGCGACTTAGGATCGCTCGTTTTCTATGATGAATCTTCGCCTGACAGATCTCGGCAAGCGGCCACTTCAAATCCTTTGCCTTGGCGCGCACTCCGACGACATCGAGATCGGTTGTGGAGGAACTATTCTGCACCTCATTGAATCGCAGCTCGCGACCCATGTCGACTGGGTCGTTTTTAGCTCCAGCACTCCACGGCGCCGCGAGGCGCTCCGCAGTGCCGGTCTTTTTTTGAAGGGTACTAAGTCCAGAAACATTGCCATTCGTTCCTATCGCGACGGTTTTTTCCCTTATGCGGGTATGAAAATCAAGGAGGAATTCGAACGCTTGAAGAAGCGAATCAATCCCGGCTTGGTCTTCACCCACTATCGTCATGACTTGCACCAGGATCATCGCCTGCTCAACGAACTGACCTGGAACACCTTCCGCGATCACCTCATCTTGGAATATGAAATTCCCAAGTACGACGGGGATCTGGGATCGCCCAATGTGTTTTCCTCCTTAAAGGCATCCACGTGCCACAAAAAGGCTGCCTTTCTTCAGCAGGCTTTCCGCACGCAGGCCTCGAAGCAATGGTTTTCCAATGACACGTTTTTGGCCTTGATGCGGCTGCGTGGAGTAGAGGCGAACTCTCCAACAGGATTCGCTGAGGCTTTTTACGCAAGAAAGGTCAGCCTGCAACTACAATGAAATCGACGTTGGGATTACCTGAGGTTAAAGAATGAATCCGGAGTGGTTTACAGACTTTTGGCGCTATCGCGAGTTGCTTTATTTTCTCGCTTGGCGCGACGTTAAGGTTCGCTACAAACAGGCCGCGCTTGGCGCCTCCTGGGCAGTGATTCAGCCCTTGCTTACCATGGTCATTTTCACGCTCTTTTTTGGCCGGCTCGCTGGTGTTCCGAGCGACGGTATTCCCTATCCGCTGTTTTCATTCTGTGCGTTAGTTCCTTGGACCTACTTCTCCAGCACTCTGAGCCTAGCGGGAAACAGCCTCATCAGCAATTCTTCACTCATCACTAAGGTTTATTTTCCGCGCGTATTGTTGCCTGCCGCGACTGTACTCAGCGGCCTCGTGGATTTTCTAATGGGCGCGACATTTCTCGCCCTTATGATGATTTACTACCGTGTGAAGCCTGGATGGTCGCTCTTCTTGGTGCCATTTTTCCTTGGCGGCATGATCCTGCTGGCGTTTAGCGTCAGCATGATACTGGCTGCCCTCAACGTGCGGTATCGCGACGTCAAGTATGCATTGCCGTTTCTGGTTCAGATCTGGCTGTTCGTGACTCCTATCATTTATCCCGTAACGTTTCTGCCCCCCAAAATGAAGCGTTTCCTCGCCTTCAATCCGATGGCTGGGTTTCTCGAGGGATTCCGTTCTTCTCTACTTAATTCGCGACACATGGACTGGCGTTTGGTGGGCATCTCCGTCGTTGTTACCGCGTTTCTTCTGGTCATTGGTGCCATATACTTCCGCAGAACGGAGAGATCCTTTGCAGACATCGTCTGAGTTCAGAAGGGAGCATTGCCGTTTCGTTTCGGTTGGACTATGAGCCAAGCAATTTCTGTTGAAAAAGTCTCTAAAAAGTTTGTCCTGGGCACGCTTCAGCGCGACACTATGTTGCGTGAACGGCTGATCAGCATGCTGAGCGCGCCTTTTCGCCGGCGCTCGGCTTCTCCCAATGTCCTTTGGGCCCTTCGCGATGTCTCGTTTCGTGTCGATGCCGGAGAAGTCGTGGGCATCATCGGGCGCAATGGCGCCGGAAAAAGCACGCTCCTCAAAGTGCTGTCCAAAATCACCTATCCCACTTCCGGTGAAGTTCACGTGTCGGGCCGCATCGCCTCACTTCTTGAAGTGGGCACTGGCTTTCACGAAGAACTCACCGGCCGCGAGAACATCTATTTGAACGGCTCCATATTGGGCATGAAACACGGCGAGGTCGCCACCAAGCTGGACTCCATTGTGGAATTTGCCGGCGTAGCGCAGTTCCTGGATACACCGATCAAGCGCTACTCGACCGGCATGCGCCTGCGCCTGGGCTTTGCCGTGGCCGCGCACCTCGATCCTGATGTCCTCATCGTTGATGAAGTTCTGGCCGTCGGCGACGCGGGCTTCCAGCGCAAATGCCTCAACGCCATGGATGGGCTCCGTAGCGGGGGCCGCACGGTTCTCTTTGTTTCTCACAATATGGCGGCCGTCGAAAATCTGTGCTCTCGCTGCATCTGGATTGACGCCGGAAAAGTGGTCATGGATGGCGCTCCTCGCGAAGTAATCGAAGCCTACATGAATACTTTCGCGAACGCTCGTGAAAGTATGGCTGACTTGCGCTCTGTCAAACACCGCCGTGGTTCGGGCGAGATCCGCTACACAGGTGTCGAGTACTTGACGTCTGCCGGTGAGCCTGTCCAAGTCGTCCGCAGCGGAGACAGCCTCGTCATCCGTCTCCACTACCATGCCGACAAGCCAATCGCCTTTCCCAGCTTCGGCTTCCGTCTTTACACCGAGCTCGGCACTCTCGTTACGGATACTAGCACCTGGCATCACGCTATCGACATCCCGCTCGTCTCTCCTGGCGATGGATACCTGGACCTGCAAATTGATTTTCTCAATCTGCTCCCCGCGCGCTACTACTTCTCATTGTGGATTACCGGAGCGGCTTCTCCCGTTCACGACAACGTCGAGCACTGCGCCGAGCTCGAAATCGAATTGGCCAACGTGTATTCTTCCGGAAGAATGCTCGACAACCGTTCCGGTATCGTCTTTTTTCCACAACGTTGGGAGTTGAGCGGACTACACCCTCAGCACGTGCCATACGTAGTCCCGGGTCCTGATGCCGAAACGCCCGTCGGAAGCGACAATCCGCAATGTAGATAGCCTGCGCTGCCTTTGTTTAAGGCGTACCGCTGCTTTCCAAGCCGGCACGTGACTCGCTTTGTACTCGAGCCTCCGAGCGTGCTCGTCTCTTTCGTAAAAACGATCGGCCGAGGCGACCCAAACCCCGCTTTGGATTGCCGATGAGATCCAAGATTGCCACGAATACCCACTTGGCTAATTTAAAACTCGTTAATTCGTAACCGATTGTTCTAAGTCCCTTCCGGTGATAGCCCCAGAATCCCTCGGGTACTGGCTGCAACGCATACTCTCCCAAAAGCCTCAGGTACCGATGCTCAATGCGTCTACGCTGTTGGGCTGCCTCCTCTGGGTCGAAGAAGAAGGTGGCATACCGTGTAGCACAAATGAACCTAATCAGCGGCATCGGCTGGAGGCACTCAATGCGCTGCCAAATCCCTTCATTGTCTTGGCGATGGAACGACAGAATCTGGTGTACGTAGCCCAAGCTCCACTTTTGCAGTATCTGATATACGACCTCCACATCGCATGCCAAACTTCGCTCATCAAAGAAAGGATCAATGTTGCGCACCACGTCAGCGCGGTAAAGCTGTGAATTTGGAGTACTCAGCGAATACCGTTTGTTCAACATAAGCCATCGGCCGGCTTCCCTGCCCGGAATTACACGTGCTGTATACGGCAGCCCCGCTCCTTCTACTCTTACGCCCTCCAAGGAATACGCAGCTACAATTCCCACGCTCTGGTCCGACTCTGCCACTTCCACCATGCGTTCAAGACATTCCGGGAATATCCAGTCGTCCGCGTGAACGATTTTGCAGTACTTGCTTTTCGGTGAGATTTGCCTTAGCCCTAAGCTGTGATTTTGTGCCTGTGGTAAGTGCGTCGCGTTCTTCAAAAGCCGGAGGCGCCGGTCGCGCGACGCATATCTTTCTATGATAGAGTCCGAGCCATCAGTGCTGCAGTTGTCTACGAGGATGTATTCCCAATTATCATACGTTTGCCGGAGCACACTCTCGATACACTCCGCCACATACTCAGCGCCATTGTAGACTGGCGTGATAACAGAGACTAGCGGTGGGTTATCACTCATCCCGGAATTAGAGTTGCCGACATCGGGATGGGCCCAAAGACCTGTGTTTCGCCAAGCTCGGCAATCTTACCGCCACCAGGTCCTTACACATCCCATCCGTTCGGATTCAGGTGACTTCACCAGATCAGGATAGCACGCTGGGCTACAAAATTGAGAATTTGCAAGCTTGGACACGCCCTCCCGGGATATGGCGGGCTTCAGGGTACGCCATTACCCAAAGCGAGAAAGGTTTTGCCACCGCCATGCTGGCCTAAGCGTGCCACCGCCTTTGCTTACCCCGCTAACTAACAGCAAAAAATACGTTTACAGAATAGCGCGCAATGCTAAGGGGCGACCTTTTGGGCATGCGATTGCAATCGTTTCGCGGTACCCCGCGCTCTGGTCAACGTTGGATCTGCTTCCGAAGGTTGACCGGCAATCGAACGATGGGTCGTGGTCTGTACGGAAAAACTGCCGCGGAAACACCACGAATTCGCGAATTACAACAGCAAGGCGGTTCGTCGCATTTATGCTGAAGGCATGCAGGAAAATTGTCCGGCAGTACTTTTACGACATCTATGAAACCTGTCTAGCCCTGCGTTGCGATTTGAAGGGCTACGCTACAAGGTGAGTTTTCACCGCAGTCGCGCATCCCTGATGCGGCGAATGGGATGGCATTCGGTCGTTTTGGGAAGGTGGATCCTCTAATGAGACAGGCTGCAGCGAGATAGGCCTCAAGAGAAATGAACAGGTCGAATAGCGCTTCCATCAGCATACTCCTCGCGACCCGGAATAGGGCGGCCAGTTTAACGCGGACCTTAGATTCTTTGTTTATCTCGTCTAATATTTCCAAGAGCGATTGGGAGGTGATCGTCGCGGATAATGGATCAATTGACCAGACCTCGTCTGTTTGCCGGATGTTTAGAGAGCGCTACTCAGATCATTTCAAATTTGTGTTTGAGAATCGGGGAGGGAAAAGCTGCGCCCTCAACAAGGGTATTCAAATGTGTCAAGGACAAGTCTTAGTACTTATCGATGATGACGTAATCTGTCAAGATAACTATCTCGATGAGATTCGCAGCAATCTTGGAGCATGCAGAGGATGGGTCGTTCAAGGACGTGTCTACGTCGATTACGACGGCGAATTACCTAGTTGGTTCGACGATTACTTTGAGTCTATGATGTGCCGGATCGATTTGGGAGACAAGCTATGTGATCTCCAGCCGCCGCGCCAACTGTGGGGTCTAAATGCAGTCTTGCCGATGGAAGCCATGACAAGAGTCGGCGGGTTTTGCCCCGAGCTTGGCCCTGGGGCAAGCGGTTTTTCCGATGATGTTGAACTCTCTCGACGTCTGCGGGGAGCTGAATATCGGCTAGTTTATGATCCGGCGATAGTAGTGAGACATCAGATCTCTACCAATCGACTAACAGTCTCCTATGTGCTTGCACGGAGCTACTCTATGGGCCGTTCGACCGCATATTATGAACAGCCACCGGCTGTTCCGCTTTGGCGGTACACCGCCTATATTGCCAAGGAAATTCTTCGTAGCGTCCCCAGGCTTCTGCTGAACATGGTTTCGGGAAAATGGAGCCTAGCCGTGCGCACAGCCTGCACGCATGCTTTCTTCGTTGGTTTCATCAGCCAACTCCGGAAGTTTCAAACGGACGGCGGACCCAGTCTGACGCCTCCCGTGATTTCCATTCCCCGGTTGAGTAGCGGCAAGGTCAACTCGGTCCATCCCAGCGGGTCTTGAGAAATGGCGAATAATAGTAGCGCGCATCCACTTAACGCTATCGTAGGTGAATTAGTCGAAGTCCGAAGCTGCGACGAAATTCTTTCCACCCTCGACCAGAACGGCAAGCTTGACGCGATGCCTTTCATGCCCGAAATGCTTCAATATTGCGGCAAGCGCTTCCGTGTATTCAAGCGCGCCGACAAAACTTGCGACAACATCAAGGACTGGAGTCTGCGCCGCGTCAAGAACGCAGTCCATCTTACTGGGGTCCGGTGCGACGGCGCTGCGCACGGTAATTGCGATGCCGGCTGTCTCCTCTTTTGGAATGAGACTTGGCTAAAAAAGATAGAACCTGATTTCCTGATTGCCTCGCACATAACTCAATCAGCTTCGCCATCGTTGCCCGATTCCCGTTCCACAGAGCTAACCTGCACCGAACAGCGCCTCCGCGAATCGGTCGTTCGCCCCGATCCCGCCTCCCCAGGAAACACTCTCTATACATGCCAAGCCACCGAGCTTCGCGAATTCACTTCTCATCTTTACTGGTGGGACCTTCGCCAATATTTCCGGGACATCCGCTCCGGCAATCTTCATCGTGGCATCGGCGACTCGAAATCCGAAGCCGTTTTGGAAACTGTCCTCAGCTTTCTGGAGGTCGTCCGCTCGCTGGTCATAACGGCATTCAACAAGTTGCAAGAATTTCGCAGCGGTGTCCGTTACCCCCACATTGAAGGCTTGCTGGATACGACGCCGACCGTTGAAGTGAATCTGCAGCCCGGAGAATTTGTTCAAGTTCGATCCAAAGACGAAATCCTGTCCACCCTTGATCACAGGAACAAGAACCGCGGCTTACTTTTCGATTCCGAGATGGTCCGCTATTGCGGCGGTACCTTTCGCGTCCTCAAACGCGTAAACCAGATTGTGGACGAGCGCACTGGAAAGATAATGAAGATGAAGTCCCCGTGCATCATCCTTGAGGGTGTGGCCTGCGTTTCCGAATACCACCGCCTGTGCCCTCGCGCGATTTATCACTATTGGCGTGAAGCTTGGCTCCGCAGAGTCGAATAAACGGGCCTAGCCATTCGTTTGGAGGATAACTTGCCGCTTTGCACGGATTACTTCATCTGCGGGCTATTTCAGGCCGTCGAGAGAGACCCGAATGTCATGTTCCCAAGCCGTAGTTTGTGCTGGCCCGTGGAACCACACTTCCCAAATACGCCATAATAGTGCACATGTCCTCTGGCTGCTCTGTATCCAGGCCGCCTAAGTCTAAAGCACTCAGCGATTTACCTATAAAATCATTTTGGAACTCGCAGTGCTGCCAAACCCGCGGGGTAGCCTGTTCATCGCACGCGAACAGATTGAACCTGAAGAACAGCAGTTTTGTGATGGAGATTCTATGCCCTCGGGCCTGTGGCGCTGCAAGCTCCCGTCCTCTCTAATTATGTTTGGTCGAACCCTCGGAGCTTTCTTCCTTGTCTTGCTGGGATTCATAGGGCAGGCTCAAGCTTCCATTTCGTTCGTGCAGCGCAATTCAGCGACTCCGCAGAGTCCGCAAACGACGGTGGCAGTGGTGTATACGCTGGCGCAGACGGCGGGGAACTTGAACGTAGTGGTAGTGGGGTGGAACGATTCCACTGCCACAGTCGTCTCCGTTAACGATACTAGAGGAAACATTTATTCTCCCGCTCTGCTCCCGACAGTTCAATCAGGAACCGCATCACTGGTAATTTACTACGCGAAAAATATTGCAGCTGCGGCAGCAGGTGCAAATACAGTCACCGTAACTTTCACGACGGCAGCGATTTATCCGGACATTCGGATAGCGGAGTATAGCGGGCTGGATCCTGTCAGTCCTCTAGATGTCGCCGTCGGAGCACAAGGGAACAACGCCACTAGCAGCAGCGGCGCGGTGACCACTACCAATGCAAACGATCTCCTGGTAGGGGCAAACCTGGTCCAGACGTTAACCACCGGCCCGGGCAGTGGATACACCAACCGCGTGATCACCACCCCCGATGGAGACATTTTGGAAGATCGGGTAGTAACCACAATCGGTAGCTACACCGCCACCGCGCCGGTGAGCCCTTCGGGCCAATGGATTATGCAGATGGTGGCCTTCCGTGCTGCGGGTGGAGGCGTGGGCACGGCGACGACCATTACCGCCACCGCGGGAACGGCACAGAGCGCGACGGTCAACACGGCATTTGCGGCCCAACTGCAGGCTACCGTTAAGGATTCCCTGAGCAACCCCGTGAGTGGTGTTACGGTGACATTTGCGGCACCCGGGAGCGGAGCCAGTGGCACGTTTGCCGGCGGCGCGAACACCGCAACGACGAATGCGCAAGGTGTGGCAACAGCAGCCATCTTCACCGCCAACAGCGTAGCTGGTGGTCCTTACAACGTGACTGCCACGGTAGCGGGCGTTGCCACTCCAGCCAACTTCTCTCTCACGAACTTGGCCGGCTCCGCTACAACGATGACGGCGAACGCGGGAACGACGCCGCAATCGGCAACGATCAGCACCGCCTTTGCGAACGCGCTGGCAGTGACGGTGAAGGATGCCGGGAGCAATCCGGTTTCCGGAGTAAATGTGACGTTTACCGCTCCCGGAGCAGGAGCTTCGGGAGTATTTAGCAACAGCACAGCGACGATCACCGTAGTCACGAACGCGTCGGGCGTGGCGTCGGCACCATTCACGGCGAACGCGACGGCGGGCGGGCCGTACACCGTCACAGCGGCGGCAACCGGTCTGACAACGGTGAACTTCTCGCTGACGAACACGGCGGTACCACCTACGACGATGACGGCGAACGCGGGAACGACGCCGCAATCGGCAACGATC
>WNFQ01002657.1_pt1 | contig 40042 bp, 37 predicted proteins | sample 5400171 | NCBI WGS metagenome assembly WNFQ01 (sample SAMN13153356, study PRJNA577476) | soil metagenome | isolation source: 20 cm soil under Madrone tree | place: USA:California | collected 2016-06-14
ACGAGCGATACCAGCCGCCCGCGCTCAATCGGCTTGGTCATGAAATCGGCCGCGCCGAGCGAAAGCGCCACGCCGCGGTCGGTCGTGACCGTCACCACGATCACCGGAATGGCGGCCAGGTCGGGATCGGACTTGAGCGTGGTGAGAACCGACCAGCCGTCCATCTTCGGCATCATGATGTCGAGCGTGATCAAGTCCGGCCTGATCCGCCGAGCGAGCGTGATTGCAGTCTCGCCCGCTTCCGCTTCGGCGACTCGAAGGCCCTCCTTGCGCAGGACTGCCGCCAGAAGTCTTCTGGCGGATGCATCGTCGTCGACGATCAACACCAATGGAGCATCGCCGGGCTCGGGGATGACGCTCGGCGGATTTGCGATTTCCGCGGGCTCCGCCTTGGATTGCCGGTCCGGCAGCATGATGGTGAATGTCGAGCCTTTGCCTGGCTCGCTCTCAACCGAGACGTCGCCGCCGAGAGCCTGGCAAAAACGCTTGGTGATCGCGAGTCCGAGCCCGGTGCCGCCGTATCGTTTGGTGGTGGACGCATCGGCTTGCACGAAGTTCTGGAAGAGCTTGGACAGCTGTTCGGGCGTCATCCCAAGCCCTGTGTCGCGAATGATGAACGACATCGCCGCCTCCTGCCGCTTCGGCGCGAGCGAGATGTCGCCGTTGGACGTGAATTTTGTCGCATTGCTCAACAGATTGAGCAGGCACTGCTTGAGCTTGGTGCGGTCGGTGTGAAGAGCGCCGATGTCCGGTGGACAGTCGATGTGCAGGCGATTCGAATTCTTTGCGGCAAGCGGGCCGACGATGGCCCGCACCTCCTCAATGAGCGCCGGCAGAGGGACATCCTCCAAATAGAGTTCGAGCTTTCCGGCCTCGATCTTGGAGAGATCGAGAATATCGCTGATGAGACTCAAAAGATGCCGGCCCGCATCCTGGATCTTGTTGAGGTCCGGGGCGAAATCCGTCATCCCCTGCTCCTGGGCCTGCTCCTGGAGCATTTCGCTGTAGCCAATGATGGCGTTGAGCGGCGTGCGCAACTCGTGACTCATGTTGGCGAGGAACACCGACTTGGCGCGGTTAGCGGAATCGGCCTGTTCCATCGTCTGCTCGAGCTCGGCTTGGCGTTGCTTGAGCTCGGTAATGTCGGTGAAGACGCCGACGGTGCTGCCGTCCGGGGTGCGGCGCTCGCTTATGCGGGCCCAAATCTGATTGTATCGGTATTCGGGCGAGCCTTCTGGGTTGGCGTGATGGGCGAGCCGCTCGGCGATCCATTCCTCCGGCGTGCGCCCCTCCAGATCGACCATCCCGCGGTCGACAATGGCGCGAAGGATGGTCGGAAACGGCGTGCCAGGCACCATCAGGTCGTCGATCTTTGGATAGAGCTCGCGGAACTTGCTGTTACACAGCACGAGCCGGTCTTGCGGGTCGTAAAGCACGAAGCCTTCGGAGATGGTCTCGATGGCGGTTGCAATCATGCGCCGCTGACGCTCGGTCTCGGCGGCGAGCCGTTCACGCTCGACGATGCTCTCGCGGAACAGCTCGAGCGTTCTCGCCATCGCGCCGATCTCGCCGCCCCTCACCTTCGGAATCGGAGTATTCAGTCGGCCGGCGGTGACACCATCGATCGCCGCGACCACCGCATTGAGCGGGACCAGGATGGAGCGGAGCACGATCCAGGTGAGGCCCATCCCGAGCACAATCACGATTGCCACGATGACGTAGGCCACTTCCGTGGTCCGTGCGACATCCGCGACGACCTGATCGCGTGCCCGGACAACCTCGCCGTTCAAATCGTCGACCAGGGCCGCGAGGCGGTCGTTGATGGCCACGCTATGCAGGCGCGCTTCGGCGAACGACGTATTGCCCATGACGCGTTGGTCGTCGGTATATTGCTCGACCGCGCGGTTGGCCGATTCGTCGAACTTGGCAATCTCCTCCTTCAGCGCCGCCGCCGTCTCGGGCCTACGGCTTGCGAGAACATTGAGCTGCTTGATCAGCCGGTCATGCGTGGCTTTGGCGTTGATCTCGGATTGGCGCAGGAGGCTGACGGCAAGGTCGGTGATCCAGTAGCGGTACTCGCCGAACGTGTTGCGCACGTCCTGTGCAACATCGATGAGCTTGGCGAGCTCGGCGTTGCGGGTGACGGCGTCCGAATTGTCAGCGAGCTTGCGCGTGAGATAGAGCGTTGACGCCGTGATCACGATGATCAGCGCGCTCGACAGCAGCAGCAGCCGGACCTTTATGCTGAGATTTGCGAGCATAGCCGCGTTTGGTGCGAGGTCCGGCGGTCCACCTTTCGCTCAGCGATAGAGCGTGATGCTGATGACGCCGCCCAGGTCGCCCTCGTTGGCACCTTCCTTGGGATACCCGGTGACGTCGATCTGCCCCTTCGGGGCGCCATGGCAGGAGAGGCAAGACGCAGCGTAATACTCAGGCACCGCGACGCGGAAGGCGGGGCGCCCGCGGCTGGTTGCGACCGTGGCGAACAGCTGCCCTTTCGGCCAGCTCGCCGGCAAAAGCTTGTCGCGGATCACTTCGGTCTCCCACTCATCGGGCCGAGCCTTGCGGTTGCGCACGAGGTCGAGTGGCGCGGTGACCTTCATTTCGGCCTCGCTTCTCACGCGTTTGGCAAAACCTTCGTTGACCAAGCGACCGAAGGTGGCCGGGATAAATGCTTTGAAGCCGACGCCGGGCTGATTGATCGTCTTCTGATTCGAATCCATGACCTCGGCAATGGCGTCCATCTGGGCGCGCAACAGGCGGCCGTGGCGTGACGAAGGATCGATCTGCAGCGGATCAGATTTGGTATTCTCTTCATAAATTTTCAGCGCCTGCTCGAGCACAGTCTTGCCGTCGAGACCCTTGTCCCCGATCGCCGGGTTGTTGATTCGGTCTTGATTGCGCGAGACCACCGTACGGCCCGCCCGCAGCATGGCGGCGAGGCTGTCTGCAATCGTTTTGTCTTCGTCGTCGCTCGAAGCTTGAGAGATGGGAAGGTTTGCAACCGAGATTGCGGCGCAAACGAATGCGAACGCAATAACGTGGAGCGTTTTCATGAGTATTTCTCCCGCTCAATTCACGACGAACGCTTGCCGCGCGAGAAGCGGGTGTAGCGCACAAATCCCTGTATGGACAGCGGAAAATTCAGTTTCCGTCAGGTCTCAGGCTAGGGCCGAAAAAAACGCAGAACAGTGATGCGGATCACAGACGCCATGCCGCTGCCTGAGATATCCCTCGTACAGCTTTGGGACGAAGGGAGATGCGTCATGACCTGGACCTCAGACAGCGCGGCCGTCTTGCTGTACTCAATTCTCGCAACATTTCTTGTCCTGTCGTGGATCTACATCCCGGCGTGAGGCGGCGCACAGCTTGGCCAAGATGGAGCGAAGCGACACCCGGGTTGTTGCCTCGCACTAATAAGGCCGAATCAATCCCGACCAGATTGCGGTAGTTGCACCGCGCCTTTCAGTCCTCGAGCGGCATGATCGGATCGCCCTTGCGAATGATACCGCCGATCTCGATCCGGCAATTGAGGCCGGAGCGGTTGAGCAGTGCGGTGTAGACCGGCCGCCGCAAGAGCTTCTCGAGATACTTGCAAGGAAAATTCAGCCGTCCGCCCGTGAGCACCGCCGCGCCGACCTTGAAGCGCTTGCCCACGAGGTGGCTCAGCGGCACGCCAAGCGTCGTGAGGTTGCGGCGATGATCCGCGGGCATAAGTTCCACCTTCTCGCCCGGGGCTGGAGGATCACCGCGGGCAATCGCCTCAAGCACCTCCATCTCGATAAGGGTGACTTCGCGCGCGTCGGGTTTTATCGAATAGGTGCCGGTGCCGCTGAAATATCGATCGCCGTCGATGCCGCGGCCGGCGACAAGCATCGCTTGGTCGAGCTCCTGCATCGGAAGCGATGCTCGTGCAGCGATATGAATGTGGAGCAGGCGGCCAGACCAGCTGATCGCGTCACGTTTGGCCGCCGCTTCCCGTACGGCGACCAACATTCCGCTACGGTCCGACGACACGCGCCTATTCCGCCGCCTGCCGCGACGGCGGGCGGACGCTCTCGAGCCCATCGGCCGCGGTCGCCGAGATCGTCGTGCGCACCATCAAGCGCGCCTCATGCGCGGGCCACGGCCGGCCGCGATGCATGGTCGCGCGGTTGTCCCACATTACGACGTCGCCCTTGCGCCAACTGTGCGCGTAGCTCAAGCCCGGCGCGGTCGCGGCATCCATCAGCTCGGCGAGAAGCTTTTCCGCCGCCATTTGTTCCATGCCCTCGATCGCATAGGCGTGCGAGGCAAGATAGAGCGCGCCGCTTCCGTTCACGGGATTCCTCCACACCATGCGCCAGCACTGCGGCGGCAGCGCCGCGCGCTCTTCCGCGCTGGCGAGGTCGGGCGCGATCTTGCCCCGCGAATGGGCGTAATCGTGCCAGGCGAAGGAATTCTCGAGCCGCTCGCGTAGCGCCGGATCGAGCCGCTCGAAGGCGAGGCGGGTCGAGACGTATTCGGTCTCGCCGCCGCGCGCCGGGATGACGCGCGCGGAGAGCACCGAGGCGAGCGCCGGCACGCGCTTAAACGTGCTGTCGGTATGCCAGAGCTGGTTGGCCTTGTTGCGCAGCGCCAGCCGGTGGTCGGCCGGCACGACGTTGCCGTTCTCGTCGATGGTGCTGAGGATCACGAGGTTGGTGCCAGCGCCGAGCGAACCGACCTTGGTGATCTCGAGCGGCCCGAACCGCCGCGAGAAAGCGAGCTGGCCCTCGTCCGTCACCTCCTGGTCGCGAAAGACGATGACCGAGTGCTGTTCGAATACCGCGCGCACCTCGTCGTACGCGCCCTCATCGGCTGCGGGGTCGGCAAGCGTCACCCCGCGCAGTTCGGCGGCAAAGCCGGGACGCAGCGGAACGATTTCCATCGGCAAGCCCTCCGTTGCTTGGGTTGCACAGCTTTCCACAAGATCGCTCGCGCTCGCAAGGCAAGGAGGTGGCGCGAATAGCGAAGCGCCGTCTGACAAGCCGACGGGCCCTGCCCGAGCGTGACCGCAATAGCTGCCGCAGTCGGCGCCGTCGGGCCGGTATCCCCGGACATCAACGGGGCGTTCCGCCCCGCAATCCTCCGATACCTACGCCCCATAGGTGCCTTCCGGATCGGCAGCCTCGGAAGGCAGGTGGAAATTGTTAACCATTCCGGCCGCCGCCGGCCTTCCCAATCCTTCCCCTGCTCGTTTGAACCTACCGACCCCCCGGCGCGACCAATAGTCGGGAGCTACCTCCGGCGACGCGCCGAGGTGGCGGTCGATGGGAAAAGGGGGGCGCCATGCACATCCACAGCGGGATCTGACTGCGATTGTGCCTCGCCGGCGGCTTGCGCCGTTGCGCGGCGGCAGTGCGCGTTTTCCCGCTTCCAATTCGCCCTCAATCGCGCCCGCACCGGGCCAGAACCTCATTCAGGGGAGAACCTCTCATGACTCGCCTTCGCTACCACCACATGCTGGCCGGCACGGCTCTGGCCGCGATCCTCGCCGCCATTCCGCTCGGCGGCCTCGCGCTGGAGAAGAGCAAAACGGCGCCCGGCGCGGAATCGCCTGCCGAGCAGACCTCAACCGAAGCTTCTTCTCCTGCTCCAGCGGCCACCGCCGAATCCGTGACAATCACGGAACCGGTCGTCACCACCACCACCACTGAACCGGCGGCCGCGCCGGAGTCGACGGTTACAGCCGAGCAGGCGGTGGTGGTTGACCCGATGGCCTTGCTCGATCCCGCCGACCGACCGATCGCGGAGAAGATTCGCGACCTCTTCGCCGCGCCGTCGGACCGGATCTTCGGCAACAAGAAAGAGCGCGCTGCCGCCGAGGCGTTCTACCAGAGCCGCAACTATCTGCCGTTGTGGCTCGACAAGGGCCTCGAGAACGCGCGCGCCACCTCCGCGATCGCGCGTTTGAAGAACGCCGACTCGGATGGGCTCGAGGCGAGCGACTATAAGACGCCGAACTTTGCCGGTCTCACAGGCGACACGCTGGCGGAAGCCGATCTCAAGCTCACGCAGGCGGTGCTCACCTATGCCCGGCACGTGCAGGCGGGGCGTTTCCTCTATACCCGCGTCAGCCGCAACATCGAGCTGCCGCAGGCCGCTCCGGAACCTGCAGATGTCCTGAGCATGCTGGCCGCGACCACGGACGCCGGCAAAGCGCTCGACACCTTCAGTCCGCAGAACGAAGGTTACCAGAAGCTCAAGGCAATGCTCGCCGAGCTGCGCGGCGCGTCGGGCGGCAAGAAAGCCGATACCTCCCGGCAGGTCGAAACGATCATCGCCAACATGGAGCGCTGGCGCTGGTACCCGCGCGACCTGGGCTCAGCCCATGTGATCGTCAATCAGCCGGACTTCACGCTCAAGGTGATGCATGATGGCGCGCAGGTGTGGACCACCCGCATCGTCATCGGCAAGCCCAGCATGCCGACGCCGCTCCTGAGCGAAACGATGAAATTCATCACTGTCAATCCGACCTGGCACGTGCCGCCGTCGATCGTGCACAACGAATATCTGCCGGCGTTGGCGCAGGATCCCACCGTGCTTTCCCGCATGGGGCTGCGCGTAAGCTACAGCGGCGGCGGTGTGTCGATTTGGCAGCCGCCGGGTCCGAGCAACGCGTTGGGACGGATCCGGTTCAATTTCCCCAACCGGTTCCTGGTCTATCAGCACGACACGCCGGACAAGTATTATTTCGCCCACGAGGTGCGCGCCTACAGTCATGGCTGCATGCGCGTGCAGGATCCAGCGAAATATGCCGAGGTCCTCCTCAACATCGCCCGCCCGCAGGAGCACTGGACGGCAGCGCGGATCACGCGGATGTTCGGCAACGGCGAGCAGGACATTCAGCTGCAGCCGACGCCGATCTGGGTGCACCTGACTTATCAGACCGCCTTCGTCGACGATCACGGCAAACTGCAAACGCGGCGTGATATCTACAATCTCGATGGCCGCACGCTGGCGGCGATCAAGAGCGGCCGTGGCGGCGTCGAGCAGGCGCCCGAGCGCAAACGCGATCAGGAGCTCATCGCCTCGCACCAGCGCAAGTCCGCACCGCCCGCGGCCGCGGCGCCCGTCGCGCGCAGCGGCTCCATGTTCCAGTCGATGTTCTACCCGGCGCCGGCTTACGGCAGGCCGGCGGTCTACCGCTGAAACGCGGTCCCCTCGAACCACCACAGGGCGTCATGGCCGGGCTTGTCCCGGCCATCGGCGTCTAAAATCTCTTGAACCAAAGAACAGGCATGCCCGCGACAAGCGCGGTCATGTCGTAGCAGGTAGTGCGCAGGATGGGCTTCGCTTCGCGCGATCCCATCCCACGCTCCTCGGTCTACGCGGTGATCTCCCTGGCCTTAATCACGTACCTGAACGTATCCGGGTCGAGCGAATCGAGCCGTTCGCCGTCCACCTCCGCTTGCGGATACATGAGAAAACCGATCGTGGGTCCGGAGGACCCGGGCAGCTCGACGTCATGGGCGAAGTTGTAGGCGAGCCAATTCATCTCCCAGGCGCCGAACAGCGTCTTGCGCGCCGCTTTCACCTTGGGATCGTCGACCGCCAGTTGGCCCGGCGGCTCTTCGAGCACGACCTTGCGCACATCCGCGGGATCGACGGGCGTCCAGCCGAATCCGTTCAGAAAGACCTCGGCGCGACAGTGCTGGGCCTTGCTGACGATCTCGCTGCTTGTCCCGAGGCTCTTGTAGCCGAACCGCGAGGGCGCAATGCGAATGCCGTAGACGTCGCGTGCTGGCAGCCCGACCGCGCGCGCCAGCCCGACATAAAGCGCATTCAAGTCCGCGCACTTGCCGCCGAGGTCGCCCGTTTTCAGCATCGAGGCGATGTCGCCGATGCCGCAGCCGCGCGTCTTCGGATCGCGGAAGGTATTATCGACGATCCACTCATAGATGCGGCGCGCCTTCTCGACGTCGCTGAACGCCCAGCCCACGATCTTGTCGGCGGTCGCTTTCACGATTCCGTCGGTCGGCATCAGCTCCGTCGAGGCGGTATAGAGTTTCCGCTGGTCGTCCGAGAGCGGCGCTGCGGCGCCGCGGCTGGCGAGATCGACCGAGCGGTCGCGCGTAGCGATGCGACTCACCACTTCCGCGACGGGCGCGCGCACGCTGTCGGCCCACTCGACGTGCAGCATCTGCGCCCCGTATTTCGAGTCGCGGATGAGCGCCGCCGACTTCGCGTTGGTCGTCCATTCATTGCCCAGCGGCTGCGTCCAGCCCGGCTCGGCGACTGCCGGCAATGGCAACCAGGCTTGCGCCTTGGTGGCCGGCTTGACGATCTCGACGCGCGTGGTGACCTCGAACTTGCGCCACGCATCAGCGCGGGGGGTGAAGGGGAGTTCGGCCCGCGCGCCGCGCGGCAGTGCCGCAGCCGCTGCCAAACCCGCGCCGCCGCACAAGAATTCTCGTCTCAACATGCCTCGTCTCCCTCTCTTCGAGATACTTGCAAATGAATCGACATCAGCATCGTTCAGCCGGGCACCTCCATGAGCAGATCCGTGAGGATCTTCGTCACGTCCGGCCGCGCCCAGTCGACGTCGCCTTCGGCGATGAAGCGCGGTTTCAGCGCGCCGTCGAGCACGACGGTGGAAGGCAGCATGTGAATATTCCACGCCCTTGCAACCGCGCGGTCCCGGTCGAGCAAGATTGCAAACGGCAATGATTCGCCCGCGAAGAACCGGCGTACCGCTCCGTCGGCCTCCGCCACGCTGATCGGCACGATGGCAAAGGCCCGGCCCTCGAGCCGCGACTGCAGTTCGCGCAAGCTCGCCATTTCCTCCCGGCAAGGCTCGCACCAGGTGGCGAAGAAATGGACGAGGACGACCCGACCGCGAAGCCGGCCGAGCTCGTGGGGCGGGCCGTCCAACGTCGGCAGCAAGAACAGCGATTGGGAGGAATCGGCGAGCGCGTTGAGCATCGTGCTCCCCACCGGCTTGCCGCCGTCGGCCGTGCCATGGGTCGCGGCCGCGCAAAGCCCGACGAGGAGGGATGCGATCATCGGCCATCTGCGTAACGCTACCCGCAGCAGAGAGCGCAAATCACCAGCACCCATTTCTCGCGACCCTCGTGAGCGGGATCATGGACTGAGATCGTGAACCATTACTGCGGCCACGCTCTAGACTGTCAATACGGTCTCGGCCCGCATACCGCTGATGTGACTTCACGTGAGTTTGATTGGCAGATCCTACGCCTGCTCCTGGCTTGCCTCGGGTGAGGTCGCGACCTCGGTCGGCACCAGCGAAGGTATCGGCTCGAGCGGCGGCGGAGAGGCGCCGCGCACCGCCAACACGAGTTCGCGGCCGCCGAGAACGAGGAGCGAAAGCGCGAACGGAACGATGTAATAGAGCAGCCGGAACAGGAGCAATCCGGCGAGTACGTCTTCCTTGTCGAACTGCCACAGCGCGACCAACATGGCCGCGTCGAACACGCCGATCCCTCCCGGCGCATGGCTCGCAAAGCCGAGCAGCGTGGCAGAGACGAAGATCACGGCGAGCGTGACGAACCCGATATTGGGCTCGTCCGGCACCAGCATGTACATCGCGAGCGCACAGAAGCAGAGATCGAGGATGCCGAGGCCGATCTGCAGAAGGGTCAGCGGCCCGCCGGGCAAGTTCACGGACCATGTGTCGCGGCCCACGATGCGCGGGCGCCGCCACACCCAGCCGACATAGAGCGCGAGCACGATCAGGATCAGGAAGGCTCCGCTGCGGTTGAACCACGCCGGGAGTTGATCGATGGCCGTGGCGGCGAGCGGCGCATAGGCGATGCCGAGCCCGAGCACGGTGGCATTTCCGAGCCAGAAGGTCAGCCCGGCGACGAAGCAGATTTTCGCGACTTCGACGGCGGTCAGCCCCCAGCCCGAATAGACGCGGTAGCGAACCGCGCCACCGGTGAATACGCTCGCGCCCACGTTGTGGCCGACTGAATAGCTGGTGAAGGCCGCGAGCGCGGCCGCCCAATACGGCACGTCGGTCCGCCCGATCGTGCGGAGCGCGAAAAGATCATAGAACGTCAGGGTCAAATATCCGCCCGCCACGAACAAAGCCGCGAGCGTGACGTCGCGCAAATTGACGGTCACCAGGGCTTCGACGACCTCACCGGCGTCGATCGTACGCAAGATGCGGTAGAGAACCACCGCCGCCACCGCGATGATGGTGAGGCTGAGCGCGACCCCGATGCGGTTCCAGCCGATCCGTTGGTCGCAGAACACCGCCGCCCGATGCAGCGCCTCGAGCACGCGATGCTCACGATTCGGTGGTCTTAACTCCATCGCTCGACGCGTTAGCCCTCTCCCGGGGACCTTCCCACCATATCGTCGTTGCAACATCCGATTGCCAATCCCGCGTTGCAACGGCACCGCTCTGGCGTTCGAGCCGATGGTACGAAAACGAGTAGCAAAATGCGGTGAGGCGCGCGAGGGCTTGTGCTGCGACAGGTTCGCCTGCTTCGCAGCGGGATTGCCGTTCTGCCATCTGCCGGCCCGCTCGGCGCTCTGATAAGATCGCGGCCCATAACCGTTGCAAACGGCGAGCGCCCGGCCGCCCAGAGCGCTCGCGCCGAGATCGGAGGACGCTATGACCGACAGCCCGATGTCACCGGAGCAGGCCCTCGCGCGGCGCACGATTCTCAAGGGAGCAAGCCTCGGCGTCGGGGCGGGGCTCGCGTCCGCCTTGACGGCGCAGGCGCAAAGCACCGGCGGGGGAGAAGGAAGGGATGGAGCGATCTGGAGCGCGGAATACTGGGCCAAGAAGGGCGACGTTGCACTCAACCTCTGGCGCAAGCGGGTCGGCACGCCCAAGACCGGCGAAACGCCGCTTCCGATTCTGTTCCTGGTGCACGGCTCGTCGAATTCGGCGCGCTCGTCATACGATCTCACCGTCCCCGGCCGGGGCGAGTACTCGCTCATGAACGTGTTCGCGCGCTACGGCTACGACGTGTGGACCATGGACCACGACGGCTACGGATACTCGGGCAGCTCGGGCAACAATTCCGACATCACCAGCAGCGTCGAGGATCTCAAAGCCGCGATACCGGCGGTTGCGCGCGAAACCGGGCAGGCGAAGATGCATTTCTACGGCACCTCCTCTGGCTCCATCCGCGCCGCCGCTTTCGCGCAAGCCGAGCCGGAGCGGGTCGAGCGGCTGGTGCTAGTCGCCTTCACCTATAAAGGCACGGGCGCGCCGGAGATCGCGAATCGGGAAAAGCGAGTCGAGTTCTATCGCAACAACACGCGCCGCAAGCGTGATGCCGCGATGATCCGCTCGATCTTCACCCGCGACGGATACAGCGCGGGCTACGACATGGCGGTGCCCGAGGCAATCATCGCCGCGGAGCTCAAATTCGGCGAGGACGTCCCGACCGGGACCTATCTCGACATGGCGGCCAATCTGCCGCTGGTCGATCCCAAGAAGGTATTCGCACCGGTGCTCATGGTGCGCGGCGTGCACGACGGCAACTCGACCACCGAGGATCTTCTCGATTTCTTCCAACAGCTGCCGAATGGCGATCGCCAGTTCGTCATCCTACCGCAAACCGCGCACAGCGCGGGCTACAGCAAGAACCGGCACCTGCTGTGGTACGTGATGCGCAATTTCCTCGCCGCGCCGGCGCCCGTCGCGAGCGGTTAATCCGGGCCGCACTCGAGAACCAAAGAGCCCCGGGCATCCCCGGGGCTCTTCGCGACAGCTCGATCGATCCCGATCCGGTCCCGACCGCTCGAGCCATCAGCGCATCGCCCGGCACCGATGAAAGCCGCGGACCCTTAAACCGGCTAAACCGGCTGCTCCTCGAGCTCCTCGCCGACCACGATCGGATGCGCCATGGCGGTTTTGAGCTTGACCACGTCGAGCTCGCCCTCCCAGCGGCTGATGACCACAGTGGCAACACCGTTGCCCACGAGATTGGTCAGCGCCCGGCACTCGCTCATGAACTTGTCGATGCCGAGCAGAATGGCAAGCGATTGGATCGGGATGTCGGGGACGATTGCAAGGGTCGCCGCAAGCGTCACGAACCCCGCGCCGGTGACGCCCGAGGCCCCCTTGGACGTGATCATGGCGATGGCCAAAATCCCGAGCTCCTGGCCAAGCCCAAGCGGCGTGTTCGTCGCTTGCGCGAGAAACAGTGTCGCCAGCGTCATATAGATGTTGGTGCCGTCGAGATTGAAGCTGTAGCCGGTCGGGATGACGAGCCCGACGACCGATTTGGAGGCGCCGAGGCGCTGCATCTTCTGGATCATGTGCGGCAGCACGGTCTCCGAGGAGCTCGTGCCGAGCACGATCAGCAATTCGTCCTTGATGTAAGCGAGGAAGCGCAGGATCGAGAACCCGGCGAGACGAGCGATGGTGCCGAGCACAACGAGAACGAAGAGCAGACTCGTGAGATAAAACGTCGCGATCAACTCGACCAGGTTCACCAGCGAGACCACGCCATAGGCACCCACGGTAAAGGCCATGGCCCCCAAGGCCCCGATCGGCGCCGCGCGTACGATGATGCCGATCATGCTGAAGAAGATCTTCGCCATGGCATCGATTACTGCGTTGATCCGCTCGCCCAGGTCGCCCAGATGTGAAATGGCGAAACCGGTTAGAATCGAGACCAGCAGGATCTGCAGGAGATCGCCCTTGGCAAAGGCGCCGATGAAGGTCTCCGGGATGATCGCCAGCAGGTGGGCGACCATGCCCTCCTCCTTGGCACGGCGGACATAGCCAGCCACCGCGTTGGGATCGAGCGTCGCGGGGTCGATATCGAATCCCCTGCCCGGCTGCAGAACTTCCCCGACGAGAAGCCCAATGGCGAGCGCCAGCGTCGATACGGCTTCGAAATAGACGAGCGTCTTGACGCCGACCCGGCCGATCTTCTTGAGATCGCGCATCGAGCCGATGCCGCATCTTGATGAGCGAGATGAAGCCGTCGCCGAGCGGCTTGAGGGCAACGCCGGTGTTCGGAAAGTAATGGCCGATCAGGATGCCGACCGCGATGGCGAGCAGAACTTGAACGTAGAGAATGGTGTACCAGGGGCGGCGACGCCGGATCACTGTTGCGTTCGTTTCCACGGATCAGGCCTTTCCAGGATCTGCCGCCGCAAAGAAGGCGCGCAGCTCGCGGTACGTTTCCTCCGGTGCTTCGTCGGAGAGATAGTGCCCGCAAGGGAGCGCCTTGCCGGCGCGGATGTCCGATGCATAGCGGGGCCAGATCTCCATCGGCCTGTGGTTGCGGCCGACGCCGCCGGTTGCGCCCCATAAGAGCAGCACCGGGCAGGTGATCTTTCGTCCGGCCGCAAAGTCCGCGGTATCCATGTCGAGATCGACGCCGTGCGTGGCGCGGTAATCTTCGCACATGGCGTGGATAGTCGCGCGGTCGCGGAAATAGCGCTTGTATTCAGCGAGCGCGGCGGGATCGAAGAAGCTCAGGCCCTGCTCGGTCTTGGCGAGCTTCTTCTCGATGAAATAGTCGGGATCGGCGCCCATCAGCCGCTCGGAAAGATCGTACGGCTGGATCATGAAAAACCAATGCCAGGAGAAAGTGCCCCACTCCCGCGTCACGTTGTTGAGCAGATGATGCTGCGGAATGATGTCGAGAATGGCGGCACGCGCGACCTTTTCCGGATGGTCGAGGCACATGCGGTGGAGCACGCGGGCGCCGCGATCATGGCCGGCGGCGTAGAAGCGCTCGAACCCCAGCGAGGCCATCACCTCGAGCTGATCCTGCGCCATGGCGCGGAACGAATAGCCGCTGTGGTCTGCCCCGCCCGGCGGCTTTTCCGAATCTCCATAGCCGCGCAGGTCGGTGGCGACAACGGTGAATTGGCTTGCCAAGCGCGGCGCGATTTTGTGCCAGGACAAGTGCGAGAATGGGTTGCCGTGCATCAAGAGCAGTGGCGGCCCCTTGCCGCCACGCACGGTCACGATGCGCGCGCCGCTGGTCTTGACCTCGGTGCGGATGAACCCCTCGAACATCGCCCCACTATCGGCCGGGACGGGCGCCGAGGCTAGTGCGACAGCACGATCAATGCCGTGTAGCGGCCGCTCAACCGGCCCAAGCCTCCGTCGGAAACGAGCAGGGAAGAGCCTAGAGTCAACAGCTCGCTGATACGCTGCGGTGGAAATACCGATCTCGGCTCAGTGTAGAGATCGACTGGTGCGGGTTATCATCATTTCTCCCTCTGGAATTAGCCTGAAGAGGCGGCGGCAGAGTGCTAAGTTGTGCCCCACCGCCGCCACAACGCGAATGACGCTGATCCTCTCCAACGACGACGTGGAAAAGCTTCTGACGATGCGCGAATGCATCGCAGTCATGGAAGAGGCCTACGCCGAATTGGCCGACGGGCGCGGGGTATCGCGCACCCGCTCCGACTGCTTTACGCCGACCACACGAGCGGATGCGCTCTACAGCCTCAAGTCCATGGACGGCGTGGCTCCCAAGCTCGGCGTCGGGGCGGTGCGAATCAACTCCGACATCGTTACCTGGCCCAAGCGCGGCAACGCCATGCGCCGGGAAAAGGTCGCTGCGGCGCCCAACAACCGCTACGTCGGATTGGTGCTGCTGTTCTCGGTCGAGAATGGCGAGCCGCTGGCCATTCTGCCCGACGGCGTCATTCAGCGCATGCGCGTCGGCGCCGCCAACGGCATCGCGATCAAGCATCTCGCCCGCACGACGGCGCGGCGCATCGGCATTCTCGGCTCCGGCTGGCAGGCCGGCACGCAACTCATGGCAGCCTGCGCCGTGCGCGACATTATCAGCATTCGCTGCTTCAGCCCGAATCCAGAAAACCGCGCAGCCTTTGCCGATGCCATGAGTGCCCTCCTTGGCGTCGAAGTCTCTCCCGCGGCACTACCGGAGGACGCCGTCAAAGGCGCGGATATCGTGATGTGCGCGACCAACTCCATCGATCCTGTGTTCTTCGAACGCTGGATCGAGCCAGGGATGCACCTGAGCTCGATCAAGCGGCCGGAGATCGAGGCCAACGCGATCAAGCACGCCGATCGCGTTGTCATTCACTGGAACGATCCGGCCCCCATGCAGGTCGCTGCGACAGGTGTCGTGATCGAGGAGAAGGCGCAGGGCCGAGGTTGGCGGCTTGCCGAGGAGATCGGTTTTGACAAGTTTCCAACCTTGCCCCAGATCGTCGCCGGGCCGGCGCAAGGTCGCGCGTCCGATGCAGACGTGACGTGCTTCATCAACAATATCGGGCTCGGCTATCAGTTCGCGGCCGCGGGCGCCCTCGTCTACCGTAAGGCGAAGGAGCGCGGATTGGGCTACGACCTACCGACCGACTGGTTCACGCAGGATGTGCATCCTTGAGAGGCGCACGCGGCCCTCGCCGCCGACGCAGGCTGATGACTCCATGATCAGCCGCGACCGCCTGCCGAGAGAATTGCGCGGGTGGCATGGTCCGGACCGAAATCGTCCGTGCCCTCGATCGAGAGAAGGTCCGACAGGCGCGTACGCGCCCGGTTCACTCGGCTCTTGATCGTTCCCACCGCGCAATCGCAGATGGCGGCGGCTTCCTCATAGGAGAAGCCCGATGCGCCGACGAGGATCAGCGCCTCCCGCTGATCCGACGGCAGCTTGGCGAGCGCCGCGCGGAATTCATCGAATTCGACCCGGCTATGCTGCTCCGGATGCGACTTCAAGGTCTCCGCATAGGTGCCGTCGGTGTCCTCGACCTCGCGCCGCCGCTTGCGATATTCGGAGCGGAACAGGTTGCGCAGGATCGTAAACAGCCAAGCGGACATGTTCGTGCCCGGCTGGAACGAGTCGATGTTCGCCATGGCCCGCAGCAGGGTTTCCTGTACCAGGTCGTCGGCCCGATCCACGTTGCCACAAAGCGAAATGGCGAATGCCCGCAAACTCGGGACCGCTGCGAGCATCGCGTCACGAACGGATGATCGCATCGTCATGATCTCGACCCCTTGTTGTCGAATGCCTTGGCCCCAACCAGACGATCAGCTTCGTGGTCTCCCTCACCTTGGCCTTGGGCGGGCCTGCCGGCCTCGCCCTCCTCCTCGGACCGCTCGAACTGGCCCAGCAGATCCTTGAACCGGTCGGGAACGCCTTGGCGCAGCACCTCGTCGTAGACGCGCTGAAGGATATCGCCAATTCTGCGCTGATCCTCACGGCTGAGGCGTCCACCCGGCTTTCTGACTTGCGCGTCGGTATGCATTGTCGCCTCTGACCTGAGCGGGTTCTTCTGCATCGAGTCCGGCCGAGCAGCCCCTGCCCGCGGATTGCCCACTCGACGCGGCTTTCCCTCGTTCATTTTGGCGCCCCCGGGCCAATCCCCCGGCCCGGGGCCCCTGTGTGCTCATCGCATGATAACGTGAGGCAGTATGGTTCGTTCCGCCTCGTGGAACTTTTTTCCCACAGGGCCGTTTGTGCCGGTAATCTCAGAGACGGGAGGGTGCCGTGTCCATTTCCTCCGCTGCGGTAGCACAATACCTGCCATTCCTGCGCCGCTATGCAAGGGCGCTGACTGGAAGCCAAGCCTCGGGCGACGCCTATGTCGCGGCCACCCTGGAAGCGCTGATCGCGGATCGCGCGGTGATCGAGGATCCCAGAGGCCCGCGTGTTGCCCTCTATCGTCTATTCACCAGGATCTGGAACTCAGTCGCGGTCAACAACGGCACGCCGGCGACCGGCGGGGACGAGCTTCCGGGCGAGCACAAGCTTGCCAACATCACGCCGCTTCCCCGCCAGGCATTTCTTTTGGTCGCGCTCGAAGGCTTCTCCGAGCCGGATGCAGCACGCGTGCTCGACATCGACGTGATGAAGCTGCGCGGCTTGGTCGAGGAATCCGGCCGGGAGCTTGCAGCCGAGATCGCGACCGACGTTCTCATCATCGAGGACGACACGTTCATTGCGATGGAGCTCGAGACGCTGGTGGAAGGCCTCGGCCATCGCGTGCTTGGCGTTGCACGCACCCATGCGGAGGCTTTGGCGCTGACCAAGAAAAAGCAACCAGGGCTCATCCTCGCGGACATCCAACTCGCCGATGGCAGCTCCGGACTGGAGGCCGTCAACGAACTGCTCGCGTCTTTCGAAGCGCCGGTGATCTTCATCACCGCCTATCCCGAGCGCTTCCTGACCGGCGAGCGGCCCGAGCCCGCCTTCCTCATCGCCAAGCCGTTCCAGCCGGCCACCGTGTCGGCGGTTGCGAGCCAGGCGCTATTCTTCGAGCGTACCGCCAAACGTCGCGACCGACGCGTGCCCGCGTGATTGAGGGATCGGCGCGCACGCGCCTTTAGTGTCGGCGCCGGACAGGCGCGCGCGTGGGCCGGCTCGCGCGCGGGTGGCTCGCCAAGCCGACGAGAATGCCGACCGCAACGGCAACCGCGAGCGTGACCAGCGGGCGATGCTCGACCTCGCCCGCCAGGCGGCGCAGTGCCTGATCTCCGAGCTTGGCGGCGTCGCCGCCGATTTTCGCCACTTCGTCGCGCATGGAATTGGCGCGTCCGCGCAGGTTCTCGGCGATGCTGCTCAATGCCGAAGCGACGCTCTCGCCCACATGATCCACCGCCTGCGCCGCGCTTGCAGCCGAGCGGCTGCCGGCTGTTTCTAGGCGCCGCTCCAGCGCGCGCAAACGCTGATCGATGTCGCCAATTTGGGCGGAGAACGCGCGGGAATATCCGGATCGATGAAACATGGCTCCTGCCGCCGCGCGACGGCCGTTCCTCCGCTTAGTTGACGCTGTTGAGCCAAGTGTCGATCTGGCACTCGGCCTCGTCCTTGGCCACGCCATAGCGCTGCTGAAGTCGGCCGCTGAGCTCTGTGCGCTTGCCTTCGATCACGTTGAGGTCGTCGTTGGTGAGCCTACCCCATTTTTGCTGGACCTTGCCCTTGAACGTGTTCCAATTGCCTTCGACACGATCCCAATTTATCGCTTGCTCCTGCGAATTTGGAGATAGCGGGAGAACCCGGCGCGGGAGCAAAAGTTCCGACGCGCAACGGGTGCGGCTCCCAGAGCAAAAGACCTCGTGACCCCCGAGAAAAAGACGGGGGCGTAGCCGACCTAATCTGTCGACTACGCCCTAGATAACCGGCCGAGCACGGGGAGGGGGAAATGGGCGGCCGGCTGCTCATCCAACGCACGAGGTGCCGATCGGTTCCTGGCCATTCCCGAGATCGCTGCGGCCGAGGCGCCTTTTGAAATAGCCGCGCCTCGCGCCGGGAAATTGTTCGGCGAAGTGAAACCCGATCCGCTCGGGCCGCCGCGCGCGGCCAAATCCTCTTTTCCCCTCAACGTGTTGCGACAGCCTAGGCTGGCCCTGCCGGGCCGTGCGCGAATCCCGGGCCCAGCGCGTGAACCTTCTCGCGGGTTCACGCGACTAATGAGCACAGGGATCGTGGGGAGCAACCCATGCGGCGTTATTCGCGATACTTCGTCGGCTGCGGCGGGGCACTGTTTGCGGTCGCGGCCTTCCTTCTCTGTCTTGAGCTTTCCGCCACCAGCACCGCTTCGGCATCGTTTTCTCGCAGCGCGCCCATGGTGAACCGCACGCTCAAGAGCGACCGCCTGCCGCTTGTCTCGATCAAGAGCCGCAACGCCGTGAACGGGCCTGCCGAGATGCAGCCACCGCCCGCGCCGGCTCCCAAGCCCAGACTGCTCGACGGGTGCGAATCCATCGTCAGCATGATCGGACAGTCGCCATTGGCACAAGTCGCGGGACGCTGCGTGTCCTAAAAGGACACGCTCGTCGATCCAGCGCGTTCAAGCCTGTCCAGGCATGCGGCATATCGGCCTAGCGGCCGCCGGCTCAAGGCGCGTGGAACCTTCGCGACACCAGCGGCTTATCACGCGGTAATCGGCAAGAGGCGAGCGCGATCCACACTCGCGCGGTCTTTAGCTCAAAGCGCCGGAGCTTTCTCGCGCCTCGCCGAGTATGGGCTCGCGATCTGGAACAAGCGGCCGCGGAGGCGCACTAAACGAGCAAAATGCGCCGTGATTGTTTGCCCGCTGCCGCGCCGCGGGACGCGCACTCGGCTGACAGACCGCGAATAGAACCGGCGCTTGACTCAAGCGGACCGCAGGCAAGAATTCGGCCGGCCACGACACGAAAACTACCCCGAAGCTCCGCTGGATCCAAAGAAAGACCGTCGCATCGTGGATGTGAAAGTGCCTGGGATACAGGACAAGGTTGAAACGGCCGATAGCCCCGGTGGCAAAACAGCGCCGCCTGCCTCGTCCGGTCTGGAATTGTTTCAACGCGCGTTTGACGCGGGACAGATCGGCGTATTGTCATGGGACCTGCGCTCCGGTCAGCTGACGTGGTCGACCAAGCTTGATGATTTCCACGGGCGTCCGGAGGGCACGCTGGACGGGACGGTGTCGATCGCGCCGTCAGACTTTGCGCCGCAGGATACGACAGGTGTTCTCGCCGCCATCGCCAAGAGCTTGCAGACGCGCGAGCCGTGTCGCCTCGAATACCGCCTGCCGGGACGATCGGAGCGCGAGGAGCGCTGGTTTGAAGCGTCGGTCACGGTCATGATCGAGGACGGCGCGATCGTACAAATGCTCGGCATGTGCCGAGACGTCACCGAGCGGCTGCGCATCAATCGCGAAGTTCGCGTGCGCGCGCGCCAGCAGGAAACGCTCGCGCGACTCGGCGAGCGCGCGCTGACCGAAAGCGATCTGCAGAAATATTTCAATGAGGTGGTCACCACGGTCGGCGACATCCTCGACGTGGAAATGGTGAAAATCCTCGAACTGGTGCCGGGCGACGCCGAGCTGCTGCTCAGAGCGGGCATCGGATGGCAACCGGGACTGGTCGGCACGGCCACCGTTTCGACCAGCCGCGAAACGCAGGCCGGCTACACGCTCGCCGCCGGACGTCCCGTGATCGTGGAGGACCTCGCGGCTGAGACGAGATTCACGGGCGCCGCGCTGCTGCAGAGGCACGGCGTGGTGAGCGGATTGACCACGCCAATTGCGGGACGTGATGGGCGTGCCTATGGCGTGCTAGGCGCGCATACCGCCAAGCGCCGCAAGTTCAACGACTACGACGTGGCGTTTCTCGCAGCCGTGGCCAATGTCCTGGCCGGGGCCATCCAGCGCCGACAGCTTGATCAACGCCATGAATTGATGATCCGCGAGCTGCGCCACCGTTCCGGCAACCTTTTCTCGCAGCTGCTGGCCCTGTTCTCGCAAACGGCGAAGAATTCGCGAAGTCTCCCCGACCTGGTGGCGAAATACGAGGCGCGGGTTCTGGCGCTCGCCAATGCCCACCGCCTCATTACCGAAGGCGGTTGGAAGTCGACGTCGCTCAGCGAGCTTCTCAACACGGTGCTCGCTGCGTTCCTCGATCGCATCTCGTTCAACGGACCCAACGTCTTCCTCGAGCCCGACCCGACCTTTGGATTGAGCATGGCGGTCCACGAGCTTGCGACCAATGCCAGCAAGCACGGCAGTCTTTCTGTTGTCTCGGGTCGCGTCGAACTTAGCTGGTCGGTGACGCGCACGGAGCAAGGTCTCACCCTGGTTCTCGATTGGAAAGAGAGTCGCGGGCCTGCCCCCCGGCGAAGCAGGCGAGCGGGTTTCGGCTCGCGGCTGATCAGCATGGTCATCGAACGCCAGCTCAACGGCCAGGTGGAGCAATCCTTCGCAGCGGACGGATTGCGTGCGCGACTGACGGTGCCTCTCACTCACGAGCGATGGCCGGGCAGCGCGCGGCCGACCTCGGCCACCGCTTCGCCATGAACCGACGCGGCCGCTGGCCGACGCTCGGTTCGAGATGATCGAAGCCACCTGCCGCACCGAGGCTCGTCGCGATCGCGTCGCGACTGGCACGGATGTCGCCCGATGAAGGAGACGCGCGCGATGCATGAAAACGCGTGCTGAACGCGGGTCCGGCCAACGGCGCGATCACGCGACGGCATGCTTCCGTGTCGGAATACCTTCGCCAGCAGTGTCTGCCGCCGAGTCACCCGATTCGCGCTCTTTTGAACAAAATTCGAATCGAGCCCTGCTCCACCGCATCGATAAAACGAGCGCCAAAATCCGTCCGCCATCACTGCAGACGCGGAGTCGAGGCGCCCTTGCAGCCAAAATTGCGAGCCGGCGCGCTTCCCGCGGGCATGTGCGTGCTATTCATGCAACACTCTCCCGAAAAGGATCGTTCGTGCCGGTGATACAAGCGCTTTTTCGTTGTGTCGCGAGTTCGGTTAGAGCATCGTTAAACCGTGCAGCGGTGGAAACCGCTCTGGCTAAGTGGTGATGGGAAGAGGGGGGCGTCCCTCTTCGGTTGCTCCATCTGGAGCTTACCGAAGGCGATGCTGTCCAGACACAAGGGGAATATCATGATGAAGATTGTACTCGCAACGGCTGCATCCTTGGCCATGCTGAGCGCTGCCGCCGCCGCCGATCTGCCGCGCAAGGAGCCGCCGCCTCCGGCGCCTCCGGTTGGCAAGGCTCCGATCGGCAAGTATCCGGTCGGCAAGGCTCCGATCGGCAAATATCCACAGCCCGTCGTGACCAAGGGCTAAGCGAACGGTGTCACCGACGGGGTGCTCGCGCAGAATTGCCGCGAGCACCCCTGGACACTGCCCCAGACAGCGCAAAGCGCGGCCGCTTCAGCCACTGCTGAAGTGACTCATGATTAGGGGAGTCCAGTATGCGTGATCTTCGCACGAAAGCGCGCGGCCTCGCCTTGAGCGTAGGTCTGTGTGCAGTCGCCATCGCCGCAGGGCCCAAGCGCAGGCGACGAACCGCGCAATCTACTACGTCGATTTCCGGGCGCGGACCGCCGCCAGCTATGGTCATGCATTCGTCTGGTATGGACGGGCCGATCAAAAGCAGATTGAGATCGCAGGCCTTCATCCTGCGACCGAAAGCGTCATTCCCTACATCCTCGGGCACGTCATCCCAGTCCCGTCCGAAACGGGCAAGAGCTACGGCGATCTCGACGACGACTATTTGACCGCGAGCTACCGCGTCTACATGACCGAGGCCGAGGCCAAGCGGGTATTCGCTTACATCAGGCACCTGCAGGCGACCTCGCCGCTGTGGAACGCCGCGACCTACAACTGCGTCGCGTTCATTCAGGACATCGCCCGCTACATGGGCTTGCGGGTGCCCGGGAATCACTTGTTGTACCCGGAGGACTGGGTCAACAACCTCAAGCAGATCAATGGTGGACGGCGTTACATGTCGAGCCCGGCGGTCGCGCAGGCCTCTTCAACCAAGCCCTCCGCCACGGCGCAGAAGCCTGCCGCCACCGCGGGAGCGCAAACCGCATCCGCCTCGGGCGGCTACTGACGTCGCTCAGAGCGATAGAGCCGATGGGGGTTGTTGCGGAGGCATTTATGCCTCCGCTTCTTCATTCGGAGCCGCGAGAGGGCGCGGTCCAAGCATGAACATGAGAGCGCCGTGCCGAGTCGCGGGAAAAGGCGTGGGTCGCCGCGCGGTGGCGGCGTGGCTCGCAGCGGCGCTACTGATCGCTACTTCGGACGGCGCCTTTGCGCAGGCGTCCCCATCCGATGCCGAGGCCTGCCTCGCCGCGAATCGCACCCTCTCCCTAGGCGCGCCGCTGCCGCGTACCGCGGCGCGGCTCAAAGCCGGCGATTCGCTGCGCATCGTCGCCGTTGGATCCTCCTCCACGACCGGACTCTGGGTCTTGAGTCCGGGCGCGACTTATCCCGAGGTGATGCGGCGCGAACTTGCGAGACTGCGCCCGCACACACGCACCGAGGTGATCAATAGCGGCCACATCGGCGAGACGATCACGGGCAGCATGGCGCGCTTCCAGCGCGATGTCCTCGCCTATGGCCCCGACCTCGTCATCTGGCAACTCGGCACCAATGACGTGGCGTGGGGCGGCCACGCCGACGGTCTCACGGATCGAGTGATCGAGGGCGTGCGCATGCTCAAGGCGGGCGGCGCCGACGTGATCCTCATGGACCTGCAATACGCGCCGCTCGTGCTTGCCTCCTCCCAGCATTCGGTCATGCAGGCGATCGTTGCCGAGGTGGCCCGCCAAGAGCGCGTGGGCCTGTTTCCGCGCTTTGCCCTTATGCGCCGCTCGATCGACGCGGGATTGCCGGCGAGCGCGCTCGTAGCATGGGATGGGCTGCACAATTCCGCCGCCGGCTACGACTGCGTCGGTCGCGCGCTCGCCCGTGCCGTCGTCGCCGGCGGGCGCTGAGCGCCGCAAAGATCTACGTGGCCGCTGCTGCCCTCGCCGGCCACAGCCGCGCCAGGATGAACAGCAGGAGGCCCGATGCGAGACAGGCAGGAACCGCGGCCCACAGCCACGGCTCGCTTCCAGTCGCGAGATAGATCGCCACCGCGATCGGCCCGGCAGCAGCGCCACACGCGAGGATGACCAGCGCCCAGGCGGAGGATACCGTTCCGAAGCCGTCGCGCGTTTTGCCGATGAGCGGTCCCAAGAGGAGAGGTACGAACGCGAGCTGTGCGCAGGAGAACGCGAACAAAAGCGCAAGGAACGCGCTGCTCGTGTAGCTCATTTTCAGATAGGCATCGGCGATGAAGAGGCCTGCGATCGTCGTTGCGACGTAGAGCCCGCCGCCTGCAATGATCGTCCGTCGCGTCGCCTCACCGGCGTCTCCCTTTGCCGACCCGAGTTCCGGCCAAACCGTTGGCAGCACGTCATAGCGGACGGTGCATAGGCTCGCCAAGAACAGCGAACTCATCGTGGAGAGCGCGATCGCAAACACGCTGAGCAACAACAGCGACAAGGCGGCGCCAGCGAGCGCATTTTGTTCTGCGGCCAACTCCCGAAGGAAGCCCGCAACTGCGTTCGCGCCGTCGGGGATCGCCATGGTGACGACGGCAATAACGCCGAACATGCACATGAACAGCGACATCAACGGCGTCTCAACGGCGTAGATCCTCACGATCCCGCGAAATACCGCTGGTCGTCGGCTGGGCTCCAGGTCGCCTGCGTCTTTCGCGAAGACAGCAATTCTTTGCCAGTTGGTCATATCGACGAGCGGATGGAAGAGCGGCAGCAACACCAAGGCGGCCAGTCCCACGCTTGGCACGCGCGTCCCCGTCGCCAGTGCGGCGATGCTGTCAATGACGGCAGCCGAGAGACCGTCGGCGTAGAGTTGCATGACCGCGACGACAATGACCCACGCCGCAAAAACGGATATGCAGGCGTTGAGTATCTTCTCGAATCTCCTGAACAGGCGCGCGGCGAACGGCTCCCGGCCGGCTTCATTCGTCGCGTCCGAAGAAGCGCCGCGAATGGGGCCGGTATCGACATAGCGCGAACGCCGGTAAAGCGGCATGACTGCGCAACAGGCGGCAACGAAGATAACTGCGAAGGTGCTGTGCGGCGTCATCGGCCGCAGCGCCGAAATCATGAGGTACAACAGCAGAGCGACCGCGCCGAACAGGCCGAGGTAGCACATGCCCAATTGCGATTGGGCCGAGCGCATGACCCCGGAGTTCCCCGAAAGGATTGCGTACACGCCCATCAAGGCCACGAGTCCGCACACGAAGACGTATGTGGAGGCCGTATTGCCGGAGAGAACCGGCTTGAGAAACGCCGCCAGGACGAGTGCCTCGCCGATCGTCAGCGTAAGCATTGCGAAAATCGTGAGGCCCGATGCGAGCAGCCGCACGCGCGGATCATTCCCGTGCTGTCGCGCGATGAACTCGTGCACCGTGATCGATCGCCCCCCGCCCAAGGCGCTCTCCATGAACGCGAGCATGGGGCGACGCAGGATGTAGATCAGGAACACGCCCACTCCGAAGAATGCTGAATTGATGATCGCCGGCCAAAAATCGCCGCTCGCGCCCCAGGCGAAGAACGGACCGAATGTCGCCATCTTTAGCGCATAAGCGACTGAAGAATTTCGAATCACGCCGGGTGGGGTGTGTCCCGAAGAGAGAAAATAGTCCTGCGCGCGCGCGTAGGTTCTGCGCCGCAGGAGGTAAATCGGTATCAGGTAGATTGCGAGCGAGATCAGGGGGAGAAATAAGACAAACGGCATAAGCATTTGCTGCGTTCGCCGGTGCGCGGCTGCGTCCAACCGCGATAATGCGGAAAAATACGAGCGCGGGCAACGGATCGGGCCAGAGTGGCAGACGAGGCGCTCGCCTTATTGCCGACTGCCGATGATAAGTGCGGCAGGAATGGGGCTATGTCGCTCATGCGACGAAGCAGCGTTGCAGCTGCAGAATGAGCGGGGGGCAATGGCTGAGATAACTGGACGGACCGGGCGGCGGCGCCGCGGCTCAGCTGCGCCCGCGCACGCCCATCGTACTTTGTCATTCGCGGCGCGGTCGCTCGCTGTCGCCATCGCTCTGCTGTGGTGCAACTGCGCGTTCGCCGTCGAAACCGAGGTGCTGCTGCTGCGTGGCTGGTTTGGCGTGTTCTCGACCGGCATGGATGGCCTTGCCGCCGAGCTCAAGGCCAAGGGGATCAAGGCCGAGGTGGCGGGACACTTGTACTGGTCGACGGCAGTCAAGGGGATCCTCAAAGAGCGCGCCGCCGGTAAGACGAGCGCACTGATTCTGGTCGGCCACTCGCAGGGCGCCAACAACGTGATCGATATGGCCCGCTCGCTCGAGCCGCACAAAGTTTCGGTCGATCTCTTGGTGACGCTTGCGCCGTTCATGCAAAACCCGGTGCCGGCGAACGTCCTGCGAGCGGTCAACTACTTCCAGTCCCCCGGCTGGGGCGCGCCGCTGACGGCCGATCCAGGCTTCCACGGCAAGCTTGCCAACATCGATGTGGGGGACGATTGGAGCATCGCCCACATCAGCATCGACAAGAGCTCAAAAATTCATGCGGAGATTTCCCGCGAAATCGCCGCGCTGTCTCAAATGAAACAAGGGCCAGAAGACGCCGCTACCAATCCGCTCACTGCCGCCGCGCCGCCATCGCAAAAGAGATTCCCGCCGCAAGCCCAGGCGCAATAGGACGGCACGGCACTAGGGCGCTCGTAGGGCGCATAAGCAAAGCGCATTGCGCCGCTACGTACTCGCGGATAGCGGGCCATCAATTCGGCCAAGCGGCGCCCCACCGATCAGCATACGCCACCTCGCCCACTGGCCTGCGTGCCACCGGACCAAACTTTCCCCGCGGGTAGCCGATCGGCATCAAGGCATAGGTCGATACGTCGGCCGGCAAGCCGAGCAACGCCTTCACTTCATTCTCGCAACGGATGTGGTTGGTCGTGATCACGGTGCCTAATCCAAACGCACGGCACGCCAGGATGATGTTCTGCACGGCCGGATAGATGCTCGCGGCCCGAATCCGCCGTTCATAGGCGAGCTCTCCCTCATAGATTGCTTGCAGAGACGGCGGAAGCGTTGCACGCGGCGGCGGGGGACGGTCGTGCAGACAGGGGACCAGGAGCACCGGCGTTTCGCCCATATGGTCCCACAAATAAGCGCCGGACGTCATGAAGCGCCGATACTGCTCTTCGCTCATATGCGCCGGGCGGCCGCGCGCCTTGTATACCTCACTCGCGATGTCGGAGGCCTTGCGGTAGATCATGCCCAGCTTGCGCCGTTGCTCCACGTCGCGCACCACGACGAACGCCCAGTTCTGCGCATTTCCGGCCGAGGGCGCTCGAATGGCGGCGTCCAAAATGCGGGTGATGATCTCCTCCGGTACTGGATCGGGTTTGAGCCGGCGCAGCGCCCGTGCGGAGTAGATCGCGTCGAACAGTTCGATGTCAGGCATGGCGAGCCCTCACGCGTCAAATCCGTTCGGCAGCCTACCGACCTCGGCTGAACCGCGCGCGTTTATCGCGCTCATCGGCGGCGCCGCGGCGGCATGCCCGCTCGCGGCGCGCAGCACGGTGGCCGGCTTGCCTGCCCGGCCGGATCAATCAAGCCTGCTTGTACCGTCCCATTCCGAGAATTCGATGACGGTGCCGTCGGGATCGCGGATGTAGAACTGGCGGCCTACGAAGACGCCTTTCTTGCGGTCTTCTTCCTCGAACACCTCGACTCCTTTGGCGGCAAGGAAGGCCTTGGCCCGTTCATATTTCTCCGAGTCGACCTTGAAGGCGTGGTGTGCTCGGCGGCTGTCCTTTGGATCGCGCTTTAGCGGTGCGTCGCTTCTCGCCAGAATGACGTGATCTCTTCCCGCGCGCAAAAACACCATGCCCGACGCGGGCGTACTCTGTATCAGCGTCAGCCCGAGGATCTCAGTGTAAAATTTACGACTCGCCTCAAGGTCGCTGACCGCGATGCTGAAATGAACGACGCCTTTGGGTTCGATCATGTATGAAGGTTCCTGGAGCTTCGATTTAATCATGGGCTCAAAGGCTGCACAAGAATGCGCGCGGTCGGCACAACTCGGACGGTCCCCGCATGCGGGTTTTCCGCCGATTACGGTGCCTCAGCTGACATCGTCAGTGGCCATTGCCGAGCCGTCGCGTTTTGAGTACGCGCGCTAATAGATGCCGGGCAAGATGCGCGAGGTGCAATCCATGTAGCGGCGGTAATCCTCGCCAAAGATCTCGATCATCATCGCCTCCTCGTGTCCGACGCGCAGGAAAAAGAGCGTGCCGAAGCCGACGAGGCCGGCGGGCCCCGCAATCCAGTTCGGCAGCAAGAGTGCTTGCGCCAGCGCCCACAGCCAGAATGCCGAATACATCGGATGCCGCACCCGGCTATAGACACCCCTTGTCACCAAAGTGTGCTGGTCGCGCACTTCGAGCGTGACCGACCAATTGCGGCCGAGGTCCTTGTGCGTGCGGTAAAACAGCCACAGCGCCGCGGCGAACAGCGCCACGCCGAGCCATGCTTGCCAGGGATGAAACGCATAGTTGGCGAAGCGCGGTGCGTCGCTGATCACGTAGACGAACGGAATGATCCCGAGGCCGGTGGCCGAGATCGTCATCAGCACGACCTCGCGGCCGCGGTCGCTGCGCCGTAGTTTCGGGGTGCGCCGCGCCCGGCGATCATGGGGATAGCGGATGACGAACCAACCGACGATACCCAAGACCCAGATCGCCTTGGCGACGAGCGGCGTCATAACGATGGCTGCGCCGCCGCAACGCGCGATGGCGCCGGATCCCGGTAGGTGCCGTCGGCAGCGAGGAAATCCAAGAAGCCCAGCGGCGACGTCGTCCAGTTGGCGAATGAAACCGGACCGCACGCCATCAGAAAATAATCGTAAGGCGCGCGCCGGTCGTTGGCCATGACCGAGCGATAATGCAATCGAAGGACGTGGGTGCGGCAGCGCTCGAACGTTTCGGGCAGCAGCATGTCGTGGATCTGCACACGTCGGATCACCGGCTTGCCGTCGAGCCGGTCGTCGTCGATCCGTCGCAGCGAGACCGGATCGAACTTGTAGAAGCTGATCGTGTCGGCGCGAGATTGATATTCGGTCCAGGCGACGGAGGGCTCTGCGACAACGCGGGCAATTCTGGCGCGGATCGCTTGCGCGCGCGGGTGCAGCGCGAATTTGGGGATGGTCGCGCCGATGGTGAGCACGGAAACAGCGGCACCACGGCGGGCGAAACCGGCGTCCCGGGCGAGCGCGCGAACGATCACGTCGAGCACGAGCATCGCGCCGAGGCTGTGGCCGACGAGGACGATCTCGTCCAGCCCCCCTTCGCGCGCCCGCGCCAGCAAGGTCTCCGCAAAGCGATCGAGTCGCGCATCGATATCCGGGCGGCCCCCGTGAATGTAGTCGTGGGCGCAGACCCAATCGTCCAACAGTTGTTCGACGCGCCAGCGCCGGCCGGGCCACCGCATCAGCACGAGAAAGAGGAGCAGGCCCGCCGGCACGCCGAGCACGACGGCGTTAAACCCGTCGAGGCCGACAAAACCGGTCAGCAGCCGTGCAAAGAACCATCCGACGGCGGCGAACAGCACGACCGAAAGGATCGGAAACAGGAAAAAGATCGCGTAACGCTGGTTCGCGACGATGTAGCGGAACATCGTGCCGGTGACGATGAAATCGAGATAGGCGCGCAGCGCCTCAAACAGCCGCACCGGCAGCGGCCGCGTGAAATCGCCGCGGACGATGTCGTCCCACAGCAGAGCTTCGTGCACCGCCTCGACCTGCCAATTGGGAGCGCACGCGCGCACGCTCCACCAGGCGCGCGATTGGTCGCTATCCTGCTCGAGCTCCGACACACTCGCGTCGACGTTCCAGGTGCGCCGAAAGACGTCGAGCTGGCGCACAAACCGCCGGTATTGCGCGCCCGCATCGATCGGGTCGTAGCCCGCAATATGATAGACGTGTCGATGCCGCACCATTGCAGCAGCGGCCTATTTCATCATCTCGTCCGGCGGCATGATGCCCCACAAATTCGCGGCCGCCGGGTCTTTGGGCCACACTTTCGGTTTCTGCGGGCGGTCGCGGTGCCATGGGCGCGGCTCGAAATACCCGAGTTCCTCGTTGACCTGATCGAGCTCAGCGAACAGCTCGGTGATCAAGCCGTTGGGTGCGCGGTGATAGGCAAACAGATTGTGACCGATGCCGTGCCGCCCCGGTCCCCAGATCAGCGTGTAGCCGTTGAGGCTGAGAAAATCGCAGGCGGTCTGCAGGTGCGCCCAATCGCGGAGCTCGAAAGCGGTGTGAAAATGCCGGTTCGCATCGATCTGCATCAGGTTGATGGTGTGATGGTCGCGGCCGCAACGCAGGAACGAGAAGAAATCTCCCATCCAATCCGACTCGCGAAAGCCGAGCACGTCGCAATAGAACTTGGTCACATGCTTGACGTCGGTGACGAAAAACGCGACGTGGCCGAGCTTGTGCGGAACGATGCCCTTGGCCGGGAAGCGCTGGCCGGAAAATGCCTCCCGCTTAAAGACCTCCATCACGGTCCCCTTCGGATCCTCGAACGTGACCATGTCGGTAATCGACGGCTCGGCGTCCTTGCGCCTCTGGGTCTTGATCCCGTGGCCCTGCACCTGCTTCTCGAACGCGCCGAGATCGTCCTCGGGCGCGATCTGGAACCCGAGGCGCACACATTTGGCCTGCGCGCCCTTGTGCAACACCACGGAATGATGATCGATCGTCGAGGCGAGATAGACCGCATCCTTGCTCTTGTCGGTTACCGTAAGGCCGATCACGTCGGTGTAATATTCGGTCTGTTTCTCGACATCCGGCATTTCATAGACGGCGTGGGCGATCTTCTTGACGCGGATCATGCGGACCTCCGTTCTCTTTCCCCTCAATCTCGGGCCTTGGCGCGCGGCAGCGCGCTGATCACGTCGACCATGGCGGCGACGTCCTTCTCCCCAAATCCCATCGCCATGAACTTGTCGTAGAGCTCGACCGCACGGTCGAGCATGGGGGTGGCGACGCCAACGCTGTCGGCAAACTCGCCGATCATCTCGAAATAGTGCCGCAGCGCGGGCGCCGTATCATCAGGTCCACGTCGACGCCGGCTTTCAAGCCCAGCGCCATCGCTTCTGCGGCCGCGGCGATGTGGACAGCCACGAGCAGATTGTTGACGAGTTTGACCCGGCTCGCAGCGCCGAATGACCCGAAATAGAGGCAGGTATCGGCAAATCCGCGCACGTAACGCTCGGCCTGGGCGCAGGCCTCCTTGTCGCCGGCGAGATAGATCACCGCCTTGCGCGCCGCCACCATTCCCGGCGTGCCGCTAACCTCACCGTCGAGAAAGATCGCCCCCTTGGCCGCAAGCGGAGCGACGTAACGTTCCTTGTCAGGAACGGGATATGAGCCGAGCTCGACAATGATCTGGCCCGCCCGCGCGGATTTGATGAGCCCGTTCGGGCCCTGCACGACGTCCTCGAGCGCCTCCGCGGATGGAAGGCACGAGAACACCATGTCCGCTTGGGCGCCGACGTCGGCGGACGAGCGACCTCCAATGCCGCCGATTTTCTCGAACTCGGCGAGCGAGCTGCGGCGATAACCCACCACCCGATAGCCGCTCTTGACCAGGTTTTCGCCGATCGGCAGTCCGATCTTGCCCACCCCGATGAGGCCCACCGTTTCCATGCGCTTAGCCTTTACTCAGACACTCGCTCGTTTCACCTTACGCCAGTTCGAGCGACTGATCGGAAAAATTCACCTTAATGCCGAGCGAGCCCTCCATCACCGTCCATTCCCGCAGCTCGAAGCTGCGCAGCCCGTGCAGGACGAAGGGATCGGCCTCGGCGATCTCGCGCGCCGCTTGCGCGCTCGCGGCCCGCACGATGGTCAGGCCATCGCCGCGCATTTGGCCGTCGGCTTGCGCCAGCGGACCGGACGCGAACAGCACGCCCTTCTTCTCCAAGCCGATCATGTATTCGAGATGGCGCGGCAAATGTTCGGCGAGTTGCTCGGGTGCTGCGCCGCCCTTGGACAAGATGACGTAGAACTTTTTACGAAGCATGCCCTTGGTGAGCTCGCGGATGCGCTCTTGCGTCATGCTCCCCTCCCCCTTCCCGTCCGGCGGCAGCGTCGCCATGCCTGCGAGCATGGCGAGGTGCACGGCCGCGATCAAGCATCCGATCCGGCCGCGATGGCGGTTCCCTGCGATATCTGCTGCGCCCGCCGGATCCGCTGCCACACCTGCTCGGATGTCAGCGGCATGTCGAGGTCGGTGATACCGAGGGGAGCGAGCGCATCGAGCGCCGCGCTGATGAGCGCCGCTGGGGCGCCGATGGCGCCCGACTCGCCACAGCCTTTGGCCCCGAGCGGGTTATGGGTGCACGGCTGGCTTTCATCGCATTCGGTGAGGAATGACGGCAGATCGTCGGCCCGCGCCAGCGCATAGTCCATGAACGACCCGCACACGGGCTGCCCGCCTCCGTCATAGATACACCGCTCGAGCAGCGCCTGGCCAAGGCCCTGCGCGAGGCCACCGTGGATCTGGGCCTCCACGATCATCGGATTAATGACGGTGCCAATGTCGTCGACGGCCCAAAAACCGACGATGTCGATGCGGCCGGTATCCGCGTCAATCTCGAGCTCGCAAACATGCGCGCCGTTGCTGAAGGCAAAGCTCGGCGGATCGTAGACGGCGGTCTCCTGCAGACCGGGCTCGAGCGTCTCGAGCGGAAAGTTGTGCGGCACGTAAGCCGCGTGCGCCACCGCCGCGAATGCCACGCGCCGGTCGGTGCCAGTCACAAGGAATTCGCCATCGCTGAATTCGATGTCGCTCGTGGCCGCCTCGAGCAGGTGGGCGGCAATCAGTTTGCCTTTGGCGATGATCTTGTCCGCGGCGCGATCGAGCGCGCAGCCGCCGACCGCGATCGAGCGCGAGCCGAAAGTACCGGTGCCATAAGGCACCGCATCGGTATCGCCTTCGATGACCTCGATTTTATCGATCGGAACGCCGAGTCGCGACGACAGGATCTGAGCAAACGTCGTGGCGTGACCTTGGCCGTGGTTATGGGTTCCGAGCATCGCCCGCACGGCGCCGTCGGGCTGGACCCGTATCGATGCGGCTTCATAGAAGCCGACACGGGCACCGAGTGCGCCGGCAAAACGCGACGGCGCGACCCCGGATGATTCGACATAGCAGGCCATGCCGATGCCGCGCAGGCGTCCGCGCCGCTCGGCCTCGACGCGGCGCTTCTCAAATCCCTCGTAGTCGGCGAGCGCGAGCGCGCGGGCAAAAATTTTCGGGAAATCGCCGCAGTCATAGGTTGGCCCGATCGGTGTCTTGTACGGCATCGCGCTCGGTGGAACGAGGTTGCGCCGGCGGATTTCCGCGCGATCGATGGCAAGCTTCTCGGCCGCGCGGTCGGCAAGCCGCTCCAACACGTAACAGGCCTCGGGCCTCCCCGCCCCGCGAAACGCGTCGGTCGGCGTTGTGTTGGTGAACACGCCCGTCACTTCCACGAAGATCGCAGGGGTACGATATCCGCCCGCCAAGAGCGCGCTGTAGATCGCGCTCGGAATGGCGGCACCGAAAGTCGAAACATAGGCGCCCAGATTGGCCAAGGTCTCAACCTTGAGCGCGAGGAAATGGCCGTCGCCATCGAGCGCGAGCTCGGCATGAGTGAGGTGATCGCGGCCCTGATTGTCGGCGACAAAACTTTCCGCCCGGCTCGCGACCCAGCGCACAGGACGGCGCAGCCGCCGCGCGGCCCAGGCGATGATCCCCTCCTCGGGATAGAGCTTGCCCTTGTAGCCGAAGCCGCCGCCGACGTCGGGCGACACCACGCGCAACGCGCTCTCGGGGATGCCGAGCTGCTCCGTCACCTGGCGGCGGATGTGGTGCGGGGCTTGCGTCGACGTGTAAAGCGTAAGCTTCTCGCTCTGCGTTTCGGCCATGACCGCGCGCGGCTCGATCGCCGCGCCGACCAAGCGATTGTTGACGAGGTCGATCGCGACCACGTGGGAGGCTAAGCGGAATGCCGTGCGCACCGCCGCCTCATCGCCGCGCGCCCAGCGAAAGCACACGTTGCCAGCGGCGCAAGCATGGAGCTGCGACACGCCGGCTCCCTGCGCCACAGTCGCATGGGTGACGGCGGCGAGCGGCGCGTAGTCGACGTCCACCCGCTCGGCCGCGTCGAGCGCCTGCGCAAGCGTTTCCGCCACGACCGCCGCGACCGGCTCACCGACGTGGCGGACCTTATCGCGCGCCAGCGCAAAGCGCGGCGGCTCGGCCATGGGCGAGCCATCGCGCGAGCGGATCACCCACAGCGACCGCATCGGCGCCATGCCATCGGTTGCCATGTCGGCCCCGGTCAACATCGCGACGACCCCGGGTGATGCGCGCGCAGCCGATGTTTCGATCCGCCGAATCGCTGCATGCGCGTGCGGCGAGCGAACGAATGCGCAGGCGAGCGCGCCGGAAAGCTCGATATCGGCGACGAAACGCCCGCGGCCAGTGAGAAAGCGCCGGTCCTCGACGCGGCGCAGCGGGGCACCGATGCCCTGGTGGTTAGGCTTGCGCGAGGTGTCCATGCACCCTTGTCCCGGATGCGGTGCAGCGCGAAGCTTTTGCGCAGCGGTGCTCCGCTGATCCGGGACCGCCACGGACTCGAACGGTCCCGGGTCTGCAGCGCATCATTACGCTGCGCTTCATGCTGCACTGCGCCCGGGAGACAGTGAGTTCATTCCACGACTTCTACTCCATCTCCTCGCGCACCAGCTCGAGCCGTTCGAAGGCTGACTTGTCCGTCACCATGAGCAGGTCGGCGTCGCCGCCGCGCGCCTCGTGGCGCGCCCAGGTCCAGTGCGGGATGGTGAAGACATCGTGCTGTGACCACTCGAAGGTCTCCTCCCCTATGCTCGAGCGGCCCTCGCCCGCGATCACCAGGCACACCACGTTGTACGTCGCGCGTTTTCTACGTGTGGTGATGCCCTTGTCCAAGCGGGCGGCGTAGCAGTCGAGCGTCGGCATGACGGCGCCGCCGGTCGCAGGGTTGACGTAGCGGATCACGTGCATGCCGTCCGCGCCGGCGGGCGCGGCGGCAAGGAGCCGGCGCGTCGCCTCGCCGGGATAACGGTACTTGGGCGAATTGGCGGCGCTGACGCCGGCTTGCTCCACGCGCAGGCCTGTCTCCGCCCACAACGTCTCTTCGCCCTCGTCGACCTGCCAGAACTGATTGTTGCGCGGGTCGCCCGGCTCGAAGAAATGCGCGTCGAGCGCGCGAATGAGCGGCATGTTGGCGGCATCGAACCAGATGATGCGGTGATCGCTGTCGTTGATGTGGCCATGCCAGACCATCGGGGGCGTCAGGATCAAGTCGCCCGCCTTCATCTCGCAGCGGCGGCCGTCGACGATGGTGACCGCGCCTTCCGCGCGCGTGGCGAAACGGATCGCCGCCCCGGTGTGACGGTGCGGGCGCGCGCGCTCGCCCGGATCAAGCACCGTGAAGGCGGCGAGCAGCGTGCTCGTGGTGGTGGTTTCCGCCCCGAAGGCCGGATGGGCCATGATCAGCGCGCGGCGCTCGATGTCGTTGATGGAGACTTCGCCAACCGAACGCTGCAGCATCGGCTCGACCTCGCGCCAGCGCCAGATGAACGGCGTGTCCGGCGCCTGCGGCCTCATCGGGGTGATGCGCTGATAGCGGTCCCACAGCGGATGCAGGTGCTTCGCCTCGAGTTCGCGGACGAAGGGGGTGCTCTGCTTTGCAACGGTTGCAATGTCGGCCACTGCGTTTACTCCCTGTCGCGCCCATTACGGCACGTCGGGTGGGCATTGCGCACTCTCGATTCCATCCCCCGCAGGTGTACTGCCGGCACAACGCCTACGCAGCCTGTCCCCGGGGCAAAATCGCCCGCGAAGCGGTGTGAGCTGTCCTTGCTCAGCATGCGATTTTGCCCATCCTATATCGCTGACTGCTCACGACTTCGGCAGCTTGGCGTCAATATTCGAGTTGTCGATGATGATGTGTTTGATGAAAACGCGCGGCTCGACCTTGTCGCCCTTGAGGAATGAGGCGAGCACGTCGACGCCGAGGCGCCCCCATTCCGCCGGGTTGAGTTCGACCGTCATCGCCAAGTTTTCCTCCTTCACCGCGCGCAGCGCCGGCGGCACGCCGTTCATGCCGGTCACCAGCGTCTTGCCTTTGCGATTGGCGGCGTTGACCGCCTGCATGGCGCCGAGCGCGACGTCGTCGTTGGCGGCATAGATCGCGGCGAGGCCGGGGTTTGCGACCAGCACGTCTTCCGCCTGCTTGACGCCGCGCTCGCGCGTGAGCGGGCCGTCGCCGCGGAATACGATTTCGATTCCGGGATATTTCGCCATCACCTCGCTGTAGCCGTCGCCCAGATTCTTGAATGTGGGCGCACCGCTCGGTCCCATGAGCAGCGCGACCTTGCCCTTGCCGCCGAGTCTCTTCGCCGTCCACTCGGCGATGTCGCGGCCGATCTGCTTCTCGTCCATGGCCACGTGAATGGTCTGACTGGGGGACGCGGAGCCGCGGGCCACGGAAACGATCGGGATCCTGGCGGCGGCCGCCGCGTCGTAGGCGGCGTTCACCCCCACTGCATCGATGGGCGAGATCAAGATGCCTTTGACCCCGCGGGCGATCAGATCTTGCACGCCGTTGATCTGTTTGAGCTTGTCCTCGTTGGCGGAGACCGTGGCGACGTCCCAGCCGAGTTCCTCGGCCCGGGCGCGAATGCCGCGCAGCATGGCGATGTAGAAGGGATTGTCATCCTGCGCGAGCGAGACACCGATGGTGATCTTCTGCTGGCCGATGGCCGGTGCCGTCAGCGCGAGCGCGGGGAGAACCATCACGGCGGCGGCAAGCGAGATGATGCGAGACTTGAACATGCAAAACTCCCTTATCTTCCACGCCGTGGCACTTCTGGATCTCCTAATCCACGGCCTACTGGCTCCCACGAGAGCGTAGCCTTTCAGCGGCGGCGGCGGCAATGATTACCGCACCCACCGCGACGCGCTGCCAATAGGAATCGACGTTCAAGAGGTTAAGCGCGTTGCCGAGCACGATCATGATGAAAACCCCGATCACGCTTTTGTAAAGCATGCCTTCGCCGCCGTAGAGCGATGCGCCGCCCAGAACCACGGCGGCAATGGCGGTCAATTCGTAAAATTCGCCGGCGGTGGGCTGGCCGGATTGCAGCCGAGCCGCGAGCATCACGCCCGCGACGCCGGCAAGCGCACCGCACCACACATAGGTCGAGGCGATCAGGCGACGCACGGGTACGCCCGAGAGATAGGCAGCCTCCCGAGAGCCGCCGGTCGCATAGATGCGCCGGCCGTAAGGGGTCGCGTGCATGACGAAGGACAACACTGCCAGCAGCACGGCCGGAATCCAGACGAGATAGTGGATGCCCAGGAAGCGCTCGGACCCGAAGGCGACGAACGCGCCGGGAAGGCCCGACTCCCCGCTCACTGGCGCACCACCGGTGATGAGAAAAACCACGCCCCGCACCAAAACCATGGTGCCAAGCGTGGTGATGAAGGGGTTGACGTTGAGAAAAGCGATGACGAGACCGTTGGCGAGCCCGACCGCCGCTCCGGCAATAATGCCGGCGGCGATCCCCGCCGCGATGCCGGCCTCGAGCATCACCATGCTGGCGATGCAGCCGGAGAGCGCGGCGGTCGAGCCGACCGAGAGGTCGAAGCCGCCGCCGATGATGACGAAGGTCATGCCCATGGCGATCACCGCCATGATCGATGACTGCACCAGGATATTGGTCAGGTTGAACGGGGAGAGAAAGCGATTGGTCAGCAGTGCGGTCGCCGCGCAGAGGAGGATCAACGAGACGAGCGGCATCTGCCCCGCGAGATTCCATCTTCTGGGCGCGGGTTTCATCTCACCCGCCGATCGCGCTGCGCAGCGCCGGTTCGTCGATACCTGCGCTGCGATCGAGCGTTGCCGTGATCCGTCCCTGCCGCACGGCAAGCACGCGGTCGCATAACCGCGCGAGCTCCGCGAGATCGCTGGAATAGATTATTGCGCCGGCGCCGCGACGAACGAGATCGCCGATAAGCGCGTGGATCTGCGCCTTGGCCGCAACGTCGATGCCTTGCGTGGGATCATCGAGAAGCAGCACCGCGACGCGGCGCGCGAGCCATTTCGCCAGGATCACCTTTTGCTGATTGCCGCCGGAGAGCGCGCTTGCCTTGAGATCCGGCTGCCGCGGCCGAATGTCGAGGACATCCATCACCTCGGCCACGATGCGATCGCCTGCCGCGCGATCGAGAAAGCCCATGCGCGAGAGCGCGCCGAGGTTGGGCAGCAAGATGTTGTCGCGCACCGATTGATTCATAACGAGACCGAGCGAGCGCTCGCCCGGCACCATGCCGATGCCGGCGGCAATGGCGTCGCGGGGGCTCGCGAGCCAGCGCTCGTTGCCGGCGACCTCCACCCTCATCGGCGCGCCCGCGGCACCGAACAGCCGGCGGATCATGCGATCGGCGCCGCTGCCGAGCAGCCCCGCCAACCCGACGAATTCGCGCGCGTGCATGCGCACGTCAGTCACCCCGTCCGGTTTCGCTTCCAGCAGCGGCTCGCCGGATGGCAGCGGTGCGGGGAGCGCCTGCTGCGTCGCGCGCCCGGTCATCGCGGCCACGAGGTCGTTCACGGAGAAAGCGCCGCGGGCGGCGAGCGCCACTACGCGCCCGTCGCGCAGCACGGTGCAGCGGTCGGCGATCGCGACCACCTCCTCGAGGCGGTGGGAAATGTAGATGATGGCGGTGCCTTGCAGCTTCATGCGCGCGAGCACCGCAAACAGGCGCGCGATCTCGCGTTTCTCGAGCGCCGCGGTCGGCTCGTCGAGGATGAAGATGCGGCAGCGGCGATGGAGCGCCTTGGCAATGGCCACGAGCTGGCGTTCGGCGAGACTGAGCGAAGCGACCGGCGACCGCGGGTCCGGCGCGAAGTCGAGCTCAGCGAGCACGGCATGCGCCTCCTCGTGCATGCGCGCACGATCGATAACTGCGAGGGGGCCGAAGCGCCGCGCCGGAAGGTCGCCGAGCGCGATGTTTTCCGCAATCGAGAGCGCAGGGACGAGGCGCAGCTCCTGCGGAATGGTCACGATACCGGCGGCGATCGCGTCGCGCGGGCTCGCGAAGTCGCGTTCCTCGCCCTCGACCCGAATGACGCCCCGGTCCGGGCGATGCATACCCCCGAGAATGCGGATCAAAGTGGATTTACCGGCGCCGTTCTCACCGACGAGGGCGTGGATTTCGCCGAACGCCACGGCGAAGTCGACGCCGTCGAGCGCGACCGTCGCGCCGAACCGTTTGTGAATCCCCTCAGCGCTCGCGGCGGGGTGGGTCATGTAACATCTGCACTGCTCGGCTGCATGACCGAGAGGCCATCCCGTTCACCGCGGCACGAAGGCCACCTGCATCTTCGCGTCGGTCAGCCGGCCATGATCGATGATGACGTCGTTGTCGAGCGCGACCGTGCAGTCGCGCATCGGCACATCGTAATGTCCTTTGGTGGTGCGCTTGCCGCCACCTTGCGAATTGGGGCCGGTCGAGAACAGAAAATTGCCGGCGAAGCAGCGGGCGCCGGCGTGGTGGCGCTTCGGGTCGCCGCCGTAAAGCGCGATCGCGTCCCAGCGCCCCTGCGGGTTGAGCCCCCAGCCGAGATGCGAGATGGCATGACCATCGAGGTCGTCCACATGCGCCTTGTTGCCCTCGAGCCAATCGCTCATGAGCTTGGCATCGAGCGCGCCCTCGATCTTGCGGATGAATCCGTCGCGGATGGTGAGCCGCACCTCGTCCTGCACGTAACGGCAATACGGCAGCACGACGATATCGCCGGGCGCGAACACGACGGTGCCGTTGGCCGAGCCCTCGTCGGGAAAGGTGTGCACGTGGCCGGCGCCCCAGTGGTCGAAGCGGCCCGGCGTCTCCGCATATCCGTACTGGATCATGGTCGGGTATTCGCCGAGTTTTGCCGTGAGGTCGGTGCCGCCGGGACGCGTGATGCGCATGGTCTTGGCGCGCTGGAGCCGCTCTCCCGCATAGGTCACCGCCTCCTTCAGGCCGGGCGGCGCCATCAAAGTCTCGAGCTCGTCGGGCCCGTCGATGACCATGAGCACGCGCGTGCCGGCCTCGCGCGCCTCCTTGAGCCAGCGCGTGAACAAGGGAATGTGGAGACAGACCAGCATGTCGGCCGCCTTGATCGCCTCGAGCGTGCCCTTGCAGCGCCCCACGGTCTCGACGCCCACCTTGGTCCACGACGGCATGGCGTTGACGCACATCTCGTAGGCGTCGGCGCCGAATTCCTCGGCCGCGGCGAAGGCGGCCGAGACATAATCCCGCCGCGCGCCGAGATCGCTGAGGAGCACGATGGTCTCGCCCTTGCGCACGTTGCACAGCTCGAATTCCTTGCGGAAGAGCATCGCCAGCTTGGCGTGGTTTAGTGCTTCGTGCATCTAGCTCCTCCCGCCATGCGAGATCACGTCTTCCGTTCATACCACACGCTGTGACGGCGCAATAATGCTGACCGCGTTCGTGGCTTCACCATTTCAAACAGCAAATCCCGTTCCCGCGGCGCGTTTTCTGCGCCCGGGTTTTGTTTTGTCGCTTCGCGTCCCCCCGATCGAGGGGTGGCGGAGCGCCGAGAGTCGTCGGGTGCTTGCGAGGCACCCGTGGGCCTGCACGTGACGCGGCAGGCCAGGCGCCTAACGAGGCGCCTTGCGTCCCATGACGCGGGACGCCCGCCTCCCGGCGCTCCACCGTGG
>WNFQ01000329.1_pt1 | contig 39991 bp, 26 predicted proteins | sample 5400171 | NCBI WGS metagenome assembly WNFQ01 (sample SAMN13153356, study PRJNA577476) | soil metagenome | isolation source: 20 cm soil under Madrone tree | place: USA:California | collected 2016-06-14
CGCGCTATGAAACCGAAACCGGGCTTCGCTTGCGCAACCTGGAAACCGGAGAAGATCATTGGGTGAAATACCCCGTCACGCGCGACGACCAGGAATCCCGCTTCACGCGCGACGTTTTCCCGGGATATGCCTTTCTCCCCGGCGGTAAAGAAGTTGTTTACAACCAGGATGGCAAGATCAAACGGCTCGATCTAGCCACGGGCGGCGAAAAGTTAATTCCCTTTACCGCGCAGGTTTCGCAAGAGCTCGGACCGAAACTCGATTTCCCCGAAAAAGTGGAGCAAGGGCCGGTGAAAGTGCGGTTGATCATGGATCCGGCGGAATCCCCCGACGGAAAGAAGCTGGTCTTCTCGGCGATGACACACCTCTACACCATGGAACTGCCGTCCGGTACCCCGCAGCGCTTCACGAGTGGCAACGCTCATGAATTCCAACCGGCGTGGTCGCCGGACGGAAAGGCGATCGCCTATGTGACTTGGTCGAGCGAGGGCGGACAGCTCTGGAAAAAATCAGTAAGCGGCGGATCGCCGGCGCTGTTGTCAAAGTCGCTGGCGGTGTACAGCAATCCAGCGTGGTCGCCAGACGGCACGAAAATCGTACTATTGCGTGGCAACGCCTACGATCGCGAAAACAGCACCTTTGACGGTGGACAGACCGCGAATGCCGATCTCGTTTGGATCCCGGCGGACGGCGGCGACGCCAGCTTGATTCTCCCCGCGCGCGGAGCCGGTGGACCGCACTTCGCACAGGAAAAGGATCGCATTTACGTTTACACGCCGCAGGGCCTTGTTTCCCTGCGGTATGACGGCACCGACCGGCGCACGCACCTTCAAGTCAAAGGGATGGGAGTCTTTGCGGAGGAGCCCGTGCCGGCTGATGACGTGCAGCCCAGCCCCGACGGGCAATGGGTGCTCGCGCATGTGATGAATCAGCTCTATGTGATCGCCATGCCAGTTGTGGGAGGAGAAGCGCCCACGGTCAACGTGAGTTCACCGGTTGTGCCGGTGAAGCGGCTGACGGACATAGGCGCCGACTATTTTGCTTGGGCCGATGGCGGGAAAACCGTGACCTGGGCCGTGGGCGCCAGTCTTTTTCGCGAACCGCTGAGCGCCATCTCCTTCGAACCGCCGAAGGACGAAAAGAAAGAAGGCGATAAGAAAGACGACGACAAGAAATCCGCCGACGCCAAAGACGCGGACAAGAAAGATGCCGCCGCACCATCCGCTGACGCGAAGAAAGATGAAAAGAAAGAGGAGAAAAAAGAAGAGAAAAAACTCAAGGAGCAGGAGAAGGACGTCCAGGAAATTGCGGTGAATCTGGAAGTTCCCCGGAAAACTCCCAAGGGCACGATCGTGCTCCGTGGCGCCACCGTGGTGACGATGAAGGGTGATGAAGTTCTGAAGAATGCGGACGTGGTCATCGAAAACAACCGCATCAAGAGCGTGGGAGCAAAAGGCAGCGTTCCGGCGGGAGCGAAAGTATTTGAGGTAGGCGGCAAAACGATAGTGCCTGGCTTCGTTGACACCCATGCACACTGGACCGAAATTCGCCGCGGCATACTGGACACGCAGAACTGGTCGTTTCTCGCGAATTTGGCCTATGGCGTCACGGCTGGGCTGGATGTGCAAACGGGCACGAACGACATGTTTGCCTACCAGGATCTCGTCGACAGCGGCGACATTCTCGGTTTGCGTGCATTTTCAACCGGGCCCGGCGTTTTCCAGGACAACAATTTTCAGTCTGTTGAAGAAGTGAAGGGTGTGCTGACGAGGTACAAGAAATATTACGGCACGCACAATATCAAGAGCTACGTGGTGGGCAACCGCAAGCAGCGCCAGTACATGGTGCAAGCTTCGAAAGAGCTGGGAATGATGCCGACGACGGAAGGCGCGCTGGATTTGAAGCTTAACCTGACGCACGTAATCGACGGCTTCCACGGCAACGAACACACTCTGCCGATTACTCCGCTCTACAACGATGTCATCCAGATGTTCGCCAAATCAGGCATCGCGGAAACACCGACGCTCATCGTAAATTACGGCGGCCCGTTCGGCGAGGACTACTGGTTCGAAAACAGCGAAGTACACGACAACGCGAAGCTGAATCATTTCGTGCCGCACCGCGTCCTGGACCAGAGAACCAAGCGGCGGCCGGAATGGTTTCGCAAGGATGAATACGCATTCCCAAAACTTGCCGCGCAAATGGCCAAGCTTGAGCGCGCCGGCGGCCTGGTAGGTGTCGGCAGCCACGGCGAGATGCAAGGCATCGGGTATCACTGGGAAATGTGGATGCTGGCGAGCGGCGGAATGACTCCCCTCGAAGTGATTCGATGCGCCACCGCCAACGGTTCGAAGATTATCGGCAGGCCCGCGGACCTTGGCTCGATCGAGCCCGGCAAACTTGCAGACCTGGTGATCATGGACAAAAGCCCGCTCGAGGACATCCACAACACCAACACGATTCATTGGGTAATGAAAAATGGAGAGCTGTTTGAAGGCGACACGTTGAATGAAGTCTGGCCGGAACAGAAGAAGCTCGAGCCGCTGTGGTTCTGGAACAATTACGACGTTCCTAAAGCCGGCGAACCGCTGAGCTACGGAAAAACCGCCCAACCCTGAGTTTGAATTATCCGATGCAACGGTCGAGGGGAAAACCTCAGTTCGCCCCTCCACTGCTGTCCACCAGTCACAGATTACTTCTCTGTCTTGGCCGCCGCTTTCGTCTGCGTCTCTTGATACCATTCGAACGTGCGAGCCAGGCCGTCTTCGAAAGTTACTTGCGGAGCATAGCCAAGAAATTCCTTAGCCTGCGAAATGTCCGCCTGCGAATCGCGAATGTCTCCATCGCGCGGCGGATCGTATTTTGCTTCCAGGATCTTTCGGGTGATTTTTTCGAGTTCGCGCAAAACCGCATTTAATGAGACGCGTCCACCCACACCGACATTGAACACTTTTCCGGAAACATTTGGAGCTTCACAAGCCAGTAGGTTCGCCTGCACGGCATTTTCCACGTAAGTGAAGTCGCGGGTCTGTTCACCGTCTCCAAAAACAACGGGCTGGGTATCTTCCAGAAACGCGGTGCAAAACTTGGCCAGCACGCCCGAATATGGCGAACTGGGATCCTGCCGCGGGCCAAAAATATTGAAATAGCGCAGCGAGACGTTTTCCAGACCGTAGCAGCGTCCAAACGTCTGTCCGTAAAGCTCGCCGACGAACTTGGTGACGCCGTAAGGCGAAATCGGCTGCGACTGCATGGTCTCGACTTTAGGAAGAGTCGGCGTCTCCCCATAAGCCGAAGACGAAGCAGCGAACACCACCCGCTTCACTTTCAACTCTTTCGCTGCCACCAATACGTTGAGGGTGCCGTCGATATTAATTTTGTTCGTCTCGATGGGGTCCTTCACGGAACGGGGCACAGACGTTCGGGCGGCCAGATGCAGCACGTACTCCGCTTCGTGCATGGCCTTGCGCACCACTTCGATATCGGTGATGCTGCCCTTGATGAACGTAATCTTGTTGCGGATTTCGGCCAGGTTGTCTTCCTTGCCGGAAGAAAGGTCGTCGAGCACGACCACGCTATGGCCGCGGCGGACGAGTTCGTCCACCGTGTTTGAGCCGATAAAACCGGCGCCGCCCGTGACGAGGTAGCGCATTCAGGAAATCCTCCTAAACTCTCGCGGCCGCCATGCGGCCGGGGATCATGTCTGCCACCGCTGCAGTTGACGCAAGCCAGGGAAAGACGCCCGGCCCGCGTTTTGATACGCTCATAGTTCGCGGCGCGCCGGCGAAGAGAGCCGGAAGATTTCCGCGTACAGCAAGCTATTGTACGACGGAAGGCTGGCGAGCAAACTTTTGATTCCAGGGAGCGTCACACAAAAAGCATGAGCCGCAAAACGATAGTGGGTCTCGCCGCCTTCGCCGCCCTGGGTTTTGGCGCGACAGCGTTTTACTGGCTGCATGCGCGCGGACAGCAGCTTCCGCCTGAAGTTGCATCGGCGGAGCCGCCCGGCTATCGAGAAGCGCCTCCAGTGGAAAAGCCCGGAAGCGCGCCGAGCGCGAAGTCGACCGCACCAGTAGTGCGGGCTGAAGCGAAAAAGGCAGTGCCTCCGGTAGATACCGGACTACCTTTGCGGTCCGGCGAAGTTCTCGAATATTCCGCCAACGTTTCCAATCTCAACAATGTGGCCACTTTGAAGCTGCAGGTTGCCGGCCACGGCAATTTCCTGGGGAAGAGCACCTGGCATTTGAAAGCTTTCGCGCACACGGAGAATCCGTTGCGCATGGTTTTTGAGCTGGATGATCAGTTCGATTCCTACAGCGATGCCGGCACACTCGCGAGTTTGCAGTACGAGATGCACTTGAGCGAGCGCGGCCAGAAAGTGGAGTCCGTCCAGCGCATGAGCGCGACCGGCAAGGAGCCCGCGTCGCCGGAGGCCACCGAAACGCGCGTGTTTCCGGGGACACGCGATCCCCTCGGCATGATGCAGTACTTGCGTAATGTCGATTGGACAAAGACTTCCGAAGTGCGCAGCCCGGTCTACGACGGACACAAGCTCTATGACCTTCGCGCGAAACTCGCGCTCCGTTCCGAGGCCGTCACCGTTCCCGCGGGCGATTTCACCGCTTCAAAAATCGCCATTCGCATCTTTGAGGATGGCGTCGAGAAAAAAGACGCCTCTTTCGCACTCTACCTGGCGAACAACGCCGCCCGCACACCGGTACTACTCGAAGCTGTTATGCCTTTCGCAACAGCCCGCGTCGAACTGCTGAACTCCAAGTAGTCTGGCTTGGCGTGTACTCTGACTCTTGTCGTGAAGGCAGTCCGTGCTGCTGCTTATCCACACACCAACTGTTCGATGAGGCTGCAAGCGATGTGACCGATAGTGATGTGGCATTCCTGAATGCGCTGGGCGTCATTCGAGGGAACATTCAAGAGAAGATCAACTTTGCTGGCGAGCTGCCCACCCGTTTCTCCCGTAAACGCTACGAGAAAGGCGCCTCGAGCGCGCCCGGCCTCCACTCCGCGCATGATGTTGGGGCTATTGCCGCTTGTAGAGAGGGCTACAAGGATATCGTTGCGTGCGACCAAGGATTCAATCTGACGGGAAAAGATTCGTTCGAATCCGTAGTCGTTGCCTGCCGCGGTCAAAACTGAAGGATTGGTAGTGAGTGCCAGGGCGGCCAAGCCGGGGCGTTCCGTTCGCAGCCGTACTACCAGTTCCGCGGCGAGATGCAGTGCGTCAGCGGCGCTTCCGCCGTTTCCAAAGAAAACGATTTTGCCGCCTGTGCGCAGGGCGGCGGCGGATTTTTCGGCAAATTGGGCAATCCGGCCGATCAGTTCATCGGAAAAACTTTGTTTGACGCGAGCGCTTTCCTCGAGCTGGCGGCGAATTTCTTCGGCAGACGAGGTCATTGCTGCCTAGCAAAGCACGATTTTTTCGCGGTGGCGTACCACGCGGCGGGTGGCGTTGCGCGTGTCGATCACCAGTTTCGAGGCATCGGCGATTGCGGCATAGTCGTAGCTCGAATGGTCGGTGGCGATAATCACGGCGTCGTAGCTTCCCAGCGTTTGCGGATTCAGCGGCACCGATTTCATGCCCTCGTAATTGAAGTGCCGCATCTTGTGCAGTTGCGGGAAATAGGGATCGTTGTAGTCGAGAACCGCGCCGCGCTGCTGGAGAAGTTGCATGATTTTCAGCGTCGGCGATTCGCGCAGGTCGTCCACGTCTTTCTTGTACGCCACGCCGAGCACCAGAATCTTCGAACCTTTCATGCTTTTCTTGTGATCGTTTAGCGCATTGGCGACGGCGTTGACCACATGGTAGGGCATTTCCGTATTGACTTCGCCGGCCAACTCGATGAAACGCGTCGAAAAATCATATTCACGGGCCTTCCAGGAAAGATAGTAAGGGTCCACGGGGATGCAGTGACCGCCCAGTCCGGGCCCTGGATAAAACGGCATGTAGCCGAAAGGTTTCGTCGCGGCCGCGTCAATCACTTCCCAGATGTCGATGTTCATGCGCAGGCTGAGTTGCTTGAGCTCGTTAACCAGCGCGATGTTCACGCAGCGGAAAATATTTTCGAGCAGTTTGGCCATTTCCGCGGCGCGGGTCGAGCTCACCGGAACCACGCGGGCAACCACCTGTGTGTAGAGCGCTAGTGCCGCGCGCCCGCTTGGCGGGTTCAATCCGCCAACAACCTTGGGAATTTGCGCCAGACCAAACTGTTTGTTTCCTGGATCCTCCCGCTCGGGCGAAAACGCCAGGTAGAAATCGCACGCCATATTTTCATTTTCCGGCCCGGAAGCGATGGCGCAGCGTAGTCCGCTCTTTTCAAGAATGGGCAGGACCAATTCCTCCGTTGTGCCCGGATACGTTGTGGACTCGAGAACGACCAACTGCCCCTTCTGCAGATGCGGATAAATCGAAATGGCGGTCTGTTCAACGTAGCTGAGATCCGGTTCGCGCCGCTCATCCAGTGGCGTTGGAACGCAGATGAGAATGGCGTCAACATCTTTCAGTTTCGCGAAATCATTGGTGGCGCTAAAGTGCCTACTGTTCACGAACTGCTGAATTTTGTTCTGAGGAATATGCTCGATGTAAGACTTGCCAGCATTGAGCATCGTCACCTTGGTGGGATCAACATCAAATCCGGTGACTTTGTGTCCCGCTTCGGCGAAGCGCAGCGCCAGCGGCAGGCCCACGTAGCCGCATCCAATAATCCCCACTTTGAGCTGGGCGCCTTTGAAAAACTCGGGTTTCCGGTCGATGGGCATGAGTTCCGTCGCACTCCTCTTTTATGTCTGACCCCAATCCAATGCGGGTCGAAAAATTCACGTTTTCAGGGATACGGCGTTGCCGGCGTTCGTATAACCACCAGCAGGCCACAGGGCCGACGTGACAGAGACAAGCAAATATAACAGGTTCCGCGCAAACAAAAAAAGCGGCCCATTTTTCGGTGTTACAGCTTGTTCAATGGAGGGTTGCCGCCAGACGCGGGAGGGTGGAAGATAGTGGGGCTTGATTTGAACTAGCGACGCGATACGCTTAGAACCGTCCTGTCACCATGACATTGATCGTTCTTCTTCTGGGACTCTGTGTTGGCGTACTGGTGGGCCTCCTCGGCATCGGAGGCGGCGTAGTTCTTGTGCCGGCCATGGTCTACCTCTTGCACATGGACCAGCACATGGCGCAAGGCACTTCGCTGTTCATTCTGCTGCCACCCATCGGACTCGGCGCCTTGCACGAATACTGGAAGCAGGGGCAAGTGGATTTGCGCGCCGGAGTTTTGTGTGCGCTGGGAATGCTCTTCGGAGGTTATGCAGGAAGCTTGATTGCGCTCCCCATGCCTTCGCGCCACCTAAAAGGGGGATTCGGTTGTTTCCTTATGCTGGCGGCGTTCCTACTCTGGAGAAAGACGAAGGGCGATTCGAATAGGGCCGCGGCAGGCAGCGGCCAGGTGAAAGTCCGTGCCTGAGGGGATAGGCCGTAGCGCGGGAATCTTCGCCGTCGCGTGTGTGTGCGGAGTTGCCTCCGGCATGTTTGGCATTGGCGGCGGCGTGCTTCTCGTGCCGCTCTTGGCGTTGTTGTTTGCTTTCGGGCAGCACCGCGCGCAGGGAACTTCGTTGATCGCGCTCATACCGCCCACCGGCGTGCTGGCGCTGCTGGCTTATTCGAAAGAGGGATTCGTCTCCTGGAAAACGGGATTGCTGCTGATCCCCGGCGTTTTCGTGGGTGGCGTCGCCGGTGGGAAAATTGCCAGGTGGATCAGTCCCCAGCTGATGCGCCAGATTTTCGCCGGAATACTTTTTGTGCTCGGCGCGTTGCAAGCGTTCAGTGCCTGGTGGCGCTAAGGACGGTTCATTCGAATGGTGGATCTACATTGCCATATACTTCCGAGTCTGGATGATGGTGCAGCCAACATGGAAGAATCCGTGGCCATGGCGGAATCGGCGATTGCCGACGGAATTACGCACGTTGTGGCTACTCCACACTCCAGCAGCCAATACCACTTTGATTTCGCGCACGTGCGTGAGCTCCGTGATGAACTTCAATACAAGTTCGGCGACAAACTGCAGATTGCGACGGGCTGTGATTTTCATTTGAATCCGGAAAATCTCTCGTCGTTGCGCAAGGATCCCCGGCCGTATTGCATCAACCAACGCGATTTCCTGCTGGTGGAGTTCAACGAATTTTCGATTCCTCCTTCGATGGACCAGACGCTGCACGCGATCCAGCTAGCCGGACTGCGGCCGATCATCACGCATCCAGAGCGCAACGGCATTATGCGCTCGCGGCCGGAACGACTGAAAAAATGGGTGCGGCAGGGCTGCTTCGCGCAAGTGACCGGAGGCGCGCTGACCGGGGGCTTCGGCGCCAGCGCGCAGCAGGCTGCTCTGCGCTGGATCGGCGAAGGCCTGATCCATTTCGTGGCCAGTGATGCGCACAACACGCGCACGCGGCCGCTTCGTCTGCAATCTGCCTATAACGTGGTTGTCGATCAGTTTGGGCAGGAAAAGGCGCGTGCGCTCTTTCAAGACAATCCACTTGCGGCTTTCGAGGGGCGAGAGTTGCCGCACGTTCCAGAACTGGCAGATGAATTGCTCCCGCCGCGGCGAAAGCGTTTTTTCTTTTTCTGAGGATTTCTTTTTATTGCAGTAACGGCCTCGCTGCCGCTTTCGCGGTGAAGCGATGGTGGCTGTCGAAAAAGCGGGAGCTAGCTCCCGCACTCCAAGGTCAGCGAGCGGGATGCACGGGCAGGCCGGCCCACGCGTTCAACACGCCCAGGGCTTCGCGAACCACATCGAGTGCGTCGCTGGTGGTGCGCCACCAGTGGCGGGGATCGAAAGAGTCGCCGGTCGCGGCGCGCACGATGGCGCGGCCCGGGCCGGGAGCGAGCCTGCGCCAGAGCAGACGGGTGCGGCGCGTATGAGCTTTTGTGGTGACGATAATTATAACTTCGCCCTTACCGCGGGTGAGAGCAGCTGCGGCGACTTTGATCTCGTCAGCGGTATTCAGGATCGGAGGCTGCAGGACGTGAATTGCCTCCGGGGGCACGCCTTCATGGATCAAAACGAGCTTGTTGTAATAGTCTTCGCCGGTGAAGGGAATGCCCATCTCCACCAAAGTCTCAGCAGGCTCCAAGGAGTGGGTTAGCCAAATTTCAGGGGCGTACCCTTCGCGATAGAGTTTTCCCGCTTCAATAGCGCGCGCCGGCATCGCACCGCTGAGCACAACAATCGCACTAGCTTTCTCGAGAGGGTCCTCCATTACCAGCCAGCGGCCGATACCGAAGAAAATCACAGCGGCAACGACTACGCAGCAGCCGCCGATGGCCAAAAGGACCTGCCATCTTCGAAAGCGCAGCCTGGAAATCGTCTCGGGACTGTCCTGAATTGGCATTGGAGAACGCGCGCATGCTATCGCGCCTTCCCTCGGTGGTCAAATAGCTCCGCCGCACCAATTCTGCCTTGCCGCGGACTCCCGAATGTGAGCATCCGGGTCGAGACACCGCATGTCAACCGGCCATGAACGAGGTACTCGACAAGTGCGTTCCACTTGCCTGCCAACCAGGAAGCGCGTGCGTTGCCTGCATTGAGGGCCTGGGGTAAACTCCATCGCGAGTGGCGGAAACTTCTTCCATGGTCGGTCGCACGATCTCCCACTACACCGTGCTGGAAAAACTTGGTGGCGGAGGTATGGGCGTTGTCTATAAGGCCAAAGACGCGCGCCTTGGCCGGTATGTGGCACTGAAGTTTCTTCTGAAGTTTCTTCCTGAACATATCTCCCGAGGCTCTGAGGCGATCGAGAGATTCCGTCGCGAGGCGCGCGCGGCCTCCTCCCTGAATCATCCGAACATTTGCACCATTTATGACATAGGTGAATTCGAGGGGCGCCCGTTCATCGCCATGGAGCTGTTGGAGGGCCAGACCCTCAAGAATCGCATTGCGAAGAAGTCCGTGCCTCTCGCTGAACTTCTGGATCTCGGTATTCAAATTACGCATGGGCTTGAAGCCGCCCACGCCAAGGGAATCGTGCACCGGGATATCAAGCCGGCAAACATTTTCCTGGTGCAGGGAAGCACGGCCAAAATACTAGATTTCGGATTGGCGAAATTGGCCGCAGGCCGGCTGCCTGAAATGGAATCTGCAGGCGAGTCGTCCGAGTCCACACCTGTGTACTTGGTGGAAGACGAGCTGGTCACAAACCCAGGGAGCTCGATGGGTACTGTTGCGTACATGTCGCCGGAACAGGCGCGCGGGGAACCGCTGGACGTGCGCACAGACTTGTTTTCGCTTGGCGTGGTGCTTTATGAGATGGCCACGGGGGTGCTTCCATTTCCGGGCGCGACGATTGCTTTGATTTTCGAAGGTGTCCTGCATTACACGGCGACTCCGGCGACGAGGGTCAATCCCGGCCTGCCTCTGGCCATGGAAAATATTCTTTCTAAAGTGCTGGAGAAAGATACAGAGCTCCGGTACCAGACTGCCGGTGAGCTCAGCACCGACTTGAAGCGTTTGAAGCGCGACCTGGAATCCGGCCAGTCGAATGCATCTGCGGTGCGAGCGGGCGCGCATGAAGAGGAGCGCGTAACGGATGCGCGTCGCGGATGGCGCACCTGGGCAATAGTGGCTGGCTGCGCCGTGATAGCCGTGACAGCGATTACCGCGTATTTCTCAGTGCGCCCGGCAGCACCGCCGCGCGTGCTGCGAACTGTCCAGCTCACCAACACGAATCGACCCAAATCGGGAGTGGTGACGGACGGATCCAGGCTCTATTTCGTTGACGGCCAAGCGGGTCTTTCCCAGGTTTCCGTGGCGGGTGGCGAGACAGTACCGGTGCCGACTTCTTTGGAGGACACCGGCTTCTCAAACATTTTTGATATTGCGCCGGATGGGCCTGCACTCTTGATGAATACGGCGCGAGGCACCATGCTCGACGGTCCTCTCTGGACCGTGCCCGTGCTGGGCGGCACTCCGCGTCGATTGGGAAATCTCGAGGGCCACGCCGGAGCTTGGTCGCCAGACCGAAAGAGAATTGCTTTCAGCAAGGGCAACGAAATATTTTTGGCGAAGAGCGACGGCAGCGAACCAAGCCGGCTCTTGATCACCGATGGAACGACCAACGACATTAGCTGGTCGCACGACGGATCGTTTTTGCGGTTCACGCTGAACGATCCGCATACCAATGAACGCTCCATCTGGCAAGCTACGGCGGACGGCGACAATCTTCATCCGTTGCTCCCAGGGTGGAACAGCACACACAACGAATGCTGCGGCAACTGGACGCCGGACGGAAGGTATTTCGTTTTCCAAGCGTCGCGCGACGGGACGGCAAACTTGTGGGCCCTCCGCGAACGTGGCGGCCTTTTCGTCTCCAACCACCCAGCGCCGGTGCAACTGACGACGGGACCGATGAATGTCGGCAATCCCGTGCCGAGCCGCGATGGCAACAAACTCTTCGCGCAAGGCTGGCAGCCGCGGGGGGAATTGGTTCGCTACGATGCGAAATCCAGGGTATACGTTCCGTACCTTTTGGGAATCTCGGCGATGGGGCTGGACTTCTCGCGCGATGGCCAGTGGGTCGCATACAACGACGGCACCGATGGCACGATGTGGAGAAGCAAAATCGATGGAACGCAAAAGCTGCAACTGGTTTTCCCGCCGATGTTGGCTTACTTGCCGAGGTGGTCTCCGGATGGCAAGAAGATCGCGTTCTTTGGCCATCCAGTTGGCGAACCGTGGCAAATCTATGCCGTTCCCGCCGAGGGAGGCGCGCCTGAACTGATCTATCGCAACGGGATGAACCTGGCGGACCCCAGTTGGTCGCCAGACGGAAAATCGCTGGCCTTCGGAGAAAATTCACTGAACAACCAGGGGTCAGCCGTATTTGTAATGGACCTGAACACGCGAAAACCGGCCAAGCTGCCCGGGTCCGATGGACTCTATTCTCCCCGTTGGTCCCCCGATGGACGATTCATCGCGGCGATTCCGCTGGATTCGCTGAAGTTGATGCTTTTTGAAATCGCGACGCAGAAATGGACAGAGCTCGCGAGGATATTCGTAGCGTACCCAACATGGTCTCGAGACGGGCGGTATTTGTATTTTAACGGGGCTGCTGACAACCAAGAGGGCTACTACCGCGTGCAAATCACTGACCACAAGCTCGAGCGGCTCTTCAGCATGAAAGGATTCCAGGCGGCGGGAGGAGCGTTCGGAAACTGGACCGGCCTTGGCCCGGACGAGACTCCGCTGTTAGTGCGCGACGCCAGCATCCAGGAAATCTACGTTTTGGATTGGGAGACGCCTTAGCCGAAAGCAACTTGCCTTAATGCTTGTCGGCCTCGGTCAAAGCTAGCACGGCGTAAGCAGTGGCCGCGTCATTCATGAAGAGCGCCGTGTCCGGGCTTAGGTGATGTTCCTTGTTGTTGTTCAAGGAGGAGGACGGCCAGTTACCTTCCGTCTTGCTCTGATTTGCCGCTAGCCACGCGAGCGCGCGCTCGTGTTGGTGATTGTCCCCTTGGGTGCCCGCTAGTTGCAGCGCGAAAGTGATCAAGCCGGTGGCATATCCATCGCTCTTCGTTTCTTGTGGTGTGCCATCGTGCCGTTTCCATTCCCCCGAGAGTGCTGACAAGCTCCAGCCGCCGTCCGGTAGCTGCTTGCTCAGAAGTTCCGTGACGATCGCTTTTTGCTTTTCCGATTCGAGGAGCCCGGGCACTTTCGCCGAAGCCCACAACAGAACAGCGCGATTGATGGTCGTCTGCGTGGCGCACTCGCGGTTCAAGTATTCACCAAGCAACTTGAAGTTATTTTGAATTTCAGGTTTGGCGCGATAATTTCCGGGAGCCGTGCCTACGGCGAGGGCGGCAAGAATGGCTCCATAAAAGTCGGAGTCGTCCGCTTCCCAAGGCTCATTAGCAAAGCGCAGCCACAGCCATGCGCCTTTCTTGTCTCCTGTGGTTTGCTGTTCCGACCACATGTTGTCGAGTGCGATGCGCGTTTCGTCGCTCAGTTTGCCGTTCTGCGCGTCATTGCTAGCCAGAATCAGCGCATTGAGAACGGATTCCGTGCCGCGAGACTCCACGGTCTTGTACGCGCCGCGATCAGCGTCGCTGTAGAACGGCGCCACTTCTTTCCAAAGCCGCACGCGCTTGGTGACGTTATCCAACAGTCTGCGTTCACTTGCGGAAAGGGCTGTTTCGGCGAGTGGCTTACGAAGAGCGGACCGCGAAAGCGCGTAGGGCACCGCAGTGTGGCAAGACACGCAAAATGTTTCGTGATCACGTGCAGACTTTGGCCATTCCATCCACCAGCTTGCCCTGCGATCGAGATAAGCGGCCGCGGCTTTTTGATCCCAGGAGCTGGCGGTGCTCGATCCTGTGCGCCGCGAGACCGCAAGGCCTCCCACTGCGAGGCACGTGGTCAGCACCGCTATTCGCTGCAAGGCAGCACTCATAGGGATATTCTTCCCGCCTGCAATTTCAGAGCAGGACTCGCACCCAGTTCATGAAGGGCACGGAACTTCAGTCCGCGGGGAAAAGGTTACCACGAACGCTGTCCCGCGCCCCGGACTGTCCGTTCGTTTGGATGTTCCACGGCGGTCGGGCTACACTGTCCAATTGATTTTTCGTGGGAGGGTGCATGCGTGCGGTAGTCACTGGCGGGGCGGGATTTCTGGGGTCGCACCTCTGCGACAAGCTGCTCGCCGAAGGGTGGGATGTGCTGGCGGTGGACAACTTCATCACCGGCGCGAAGGGCAACCTGAGCCATCTCTCGAAGAATAGTAAGTTCAAGTTTCAAAAGGCGGACGTGAGCAAGCCGCTGAAAGTGGCGGGAAAAGTGGGTTACGTGTTGCACTTTGCTTCGCCGGCAAGCCCGCCTGACTACCTGAAGCATCCCATCGAAACGATGATGGTGGGTTCCGTGGGCACGCAGAACGCACTGGAGCTGGCGCTCAAAAAGAACGCCAAGTTCTTTCTTGCATCCACCAGCGAATGCTACGGTGATCCGGAAGTTTCTCCGCAACATGAAGAATACTGGGGACACGTCAATCCCATCGGGCCGCGCGGCGTGTACGACGAGGCCAAGCGCTTTTCCGAAGCCATGACTATGGCTTACTACCGCTATCACAAAGTAGATACGCACATCGTGCGAATTTTCAATACCTATGGACCGCGGATGCGGTTGAATGATGGGCGAGCACTACCAAACTTCGTTTATCAGGCGCTGAGCGGCAAACCCTTGACGATTTACGGAGACGGAAAACAGACGCGCAGTTTCTGCTACGTCTCGGACCTGGTTGACGGAATTTACCGGCTCATGATGTCGAAGGAGCATTTGCCGACAAACGTCGGGAATCCTCAGGAGATCACAATCCTGGAGTTCGCGGAACATATCCGCAAACATTTTGAAAATCAGCCTCCGATTGTTTTTGAGGAATTGCCGCAGGACGATCCGAAACGCCGCTGCCCAGACATCACCAAGGCAAAGCGCATTTTGAAGTGGGAGCCCAAAGTGGGTTTGGAAGAGGGGCTAAAGCTAACGCTGGCCTACTTTAAGGGAGTCTATAAAAAGAGATAAGAAATCAGAAAAGTGGCATTGGAAATGGAGATACCAGCTCGGGACATTTGACTTGGAAATCCGCCATTCTCGCAAGTAGCGCGAAGGCTACTCGCGACCGAAGGAGTAGTACTCGAAGCCTTTTTCGCGCATGGCTTGAGGCGTGTAGAGATTTCGGCCGTCGATGACCAGCTTGCGCGCCATGATTTTCCCGGCGCGATCCCAATCCAGCTTGCGGAACACATCCCACTCGGTGCAAACGAGAGCGGCATCGGCGTTTTCCAAAGCCTGGTACGCGTCTTCGTGATAGTGGACTTGCGGGAATTGCACTTTGGTGCGCGGCATGCCTTCGGGATCCGTTGCATGAACGACCGCACCTTCTTCGAGCAGGCGCTTGAGGACTTCCAGCGCGGGCGCGAAGCGAATGTCGTCGGTGTTGGCTTTGAACGCCAGTCCCAGGACGGCCACGTGCTTGCCTTTCACCACCCAAAGTGCCTGACGGATTTTTTCAAAATAGCGATCGATGCGCTGCTTGTTGACCCGTTCGGTGGCTTTCAAAATGTCGAAGTCAACTCCGACAGAAGCAGACAAGTGAATGAACGCCTGCACGTCCTTCGGGAAACAGAAACCGCCATAGCCAAGACCGGCTTTCAGGAATTGGCCGCCGATCCGCGGGTCGAGCCCCATGGCATGGGTGACTTCCTCAACGTTTGCCCCTATTTTTTCGCAGAGATCGGCAATCACGTTGGCATAGCTGATCTTCAGCGCCAGGAAGGAATTTGAGGCGTGCTTGATAAGCTCAGCGCTGTTGATGGTGGTGACGAGGAACTCCGCCTTGTGGCCCGGAGGGCACGTTCCGTTATGGACGGGGCAGCGGAAACTCTTCTCAAGAATGGGGCGGTAGATTTCGCGCAGTTCCGCGGCCGAAGAAGGATCCTCGACACCAACAACGATGCGGTCCGGGTGGAAAAAATCAAAAACTGCGGTGCCTTCCCGAAGAAATTCAGGATTGGAGGCCACCCGATGCTTCACGTTGGTGTTTTTGGAATAGGCGGCCAGGGCACGGCTGAGTTCGAGGCCCGTGCGCGCGGGAACTGTGCTTTTTTCCACGACCAGTTTGGACGTCTTGGCTTCGGCGGCGATTTGCCTGGCCACGTTGTCGATCGCCGAAAGGTCCGCTTCGCCAGAATCTTTCGGCGGCGTGCCCACACAAATAAAAATGGCGTCGCCGGCGCGGATGGCCTCAACAGCATCGGCTGTATAAGAGATCCGTCCGGCCTTGCGAGCGGACGCTAGAATCTCGTCGAGATGATGTTCGTAGATCGGAACGCCGCCGGCATTGAGCTTGGCGATGCGTTCGCGATCGATGTCTGTACAGACCACTTCATGCCCAGCTTCCGCAAGGCAAGCTCCGGTAACGAGACCCACGTATCCACAACCGATGACGGAAAGACGCAAGAAGAACTCTCCCTGAGATGAGATTCGGGAGGCGCAAACACCGCCCGCCGCTGATTGGCAACTCCTTATTTTGACCCATTCACCGTGAGGAACAAAGCCTCCCCTCGCTGAATGTACCCAATAGTCTTCCGGATCTGTCACGGCGAGCCCCGCCAAGGCGCAGGGTCGATTCGGCGATCCGAGTTTCGATGCTTCTCTTCAGAAGTTTTATGCCGATGATACTTCCGGCCGGAGCTATTCGTTCGACATCTTCTAGGCGGGTATGTTCACGCCGGCGAACAGAGCAGCGGGTGGGTCTCGAGGCTACGATCGTTCTGATTTTCCCATCAGTAAGCCGCGCAGCCCAAGAAGCACCAGCCGTGGCTGGCGGCGCACCACGTTCCACAACAAGCGCGTGGACTCATCGCGATTGATTTCGCCAAGCGACTGGCGCGTCGAAGCATCCAACAAATCCACTAGTTGTGAATAATCTTTCTGCTCGAAATGATGCAGCGCGCGGCGAATCAGCCAATGCGTTCTCAATTCACGCCGCAAGGCCGTAAGTTCGCGGCTCCTTCCATTTTGCAAAAGCGCCTGCGAAACGCCGAGCGCTCCTCGAAAACCGGTAACGATCCCACCGACGGTCGAAACTTTCACCTGCGCTGCCGCGTCACCCACCAGATAAACTTCGCCGTTCCCGATTTGCCGCCGCACCGGCACCCACCCGCGATACACCGGAATGCGCGCGCCCTGCCATTCGAGTGGCTCCATGTGCTTTTTTTCGAGGAAGCGTTCAAAGCAGCGCTTCGTGTCGCCCCCGTGCTCGCCAATAACGCCCAGCGCTCCGCGTTCCGCGGATTCGGGGATCAACCAGTAAAAGTACGGCGTATCATCCGGCACGAACCAAACACGCGTCGTATCCGGCGGACAGTCTTTCGGCAGCCGCACGATGGCTTGCACCAGCGGCACGGTTTCGATCGGAGGCCAGCCGGAAGCGCGTGCCACGCGGCTCGCCGCTCCATCTGCCCCAACCACGCTGTCCGCGTGCAACTCTTCGCGCTTGCCGCCGGATTCGACCTCCAGCCGCAATCCGCGCGCATTCGGGCCGATTCCCAGGAAACGCGTGTCGTACGACAGCGTGGCACCAGCTTGCTGAGCCTCCCGGGCAAGCGCGGGGATCAAGCGCGACCGCTCAATAATAAGGTCAGGTTTGTTTAGCGCCACCTGGGCCGAACGGCCGTCCGTGAACAGCTCAAAACGTCGAATTTCATTGATGATGCTTTCGCGGGCGGAATCTCCCATCTGGTGGCGGAAATGATCCGTAACGATCAGCGTCCGCGGCGCAGGCTCGAATTGCGGTTTTGATTCCAGCACGCGCACTCGCCGGCCACCGCGGGCCACGCTCGCGGCGGTGAAGAGTCCTGCCGCGGATCCGCCGACGACGATAACTTCCCGATCGCCTCGCACTGCCTGATTTTGTGCTTCTGTCTTTCCCACAGTTTTCGCGCTTCCCAAAGACGTGCCACCCCCCACGGTTCTACACATCAGGGGTCCCACACCAAGAAATTTAACTGCTTTCCCGCTCGACCCGTGGGAGTTGCTCGATGTATGAGTGAAAGGGTGCTCGTTAAGTATAGCGAATCCACTACCGAGGGCCAACACACGGAAAGTTGACAGACCAGAATTGAAGGAGGCTTTCGACTCGTCTACTTTAGGAGGCCGCCGAGGTTTTGCGCACCTGGCGTTCATAAGGCGCGCGCTCGAGATAGACGACACCCGCAAGAATAATACCGAGGGCTCCCGCCCCAACTAAAATTCCTACTCTCGCGGAGAGATAACTCACCAGCACGGCGGCGCCGCCGCCGATGGCGCCAAGCAGATATAGCGTCAGGACTGCGCCGCGATGGCCGAGGCCGAGATTGGAGAGGCGGTGTGCGGCATGGTCCTTCCCCGGCGTCGCGAAAGGCAGCAGCCCACGCCGCGAACGGGAAATCGTAACCAGCGTCGTATCAAAAATCGTTACGCCCAGAATCAAAATCGGCGCCAGCCACGCGGAAAAGTGATTGACGTTTTCCATGCGCAGCTTCAGACCCAGCGTCGCCATTAGATATCCGAGAAACATGGCGCCGCCGTCGCCCATGAAAATCTTCGCCGGTTTGAAATTCCAGCGGAGAAATCCCGTGGCTGCTCCGAGAACCGCGGCGGCCAGAGTGGTGACGAGGGTCTGGCCGCTCAAGTAGGCGAGCATCGCGAAAAAAACGGAGGCCATCGCCGCAACGCCGGCGCACAACCCGTCCATGTGATCGAGAATGCTGAACGACGCGGTAATTCCCACCACCCAAACCACGGTGAGGAGCGCGTCCAGAAAATCACCGCCGCGCCCGCCAACCAGCACGCTGAAGACCTGCGCGCGAATTCCACTGACCAGCAGTATCGCCGCCGCCAGCGGCATGCCTACAAATAGCTTGATCTGGTGATGGAGCAGCCCGCGGTCATCCAAGATGCCAACCGCCGCGACGAGCGTCGCGCCAATTAGAATACCCACGATCTGGGCGCGCGCCGGTCCGTTAAACGCAAAAAGCACGGCGATCACCACCGCGGCATACATTGCCAGGCCCCCTAGAAGCGGGATCGGGGTTAGATGCACTTTGCGAGGTCCGGGCAGATCGACCATTCCCACGCGCAAAGCGAGCGCACGTACGGGAACCACCAGCGCCAGGGATGCAAACAGTGCAATGAAAAAAGCGAGCAGGCCTGCGGCCATGCAACCTCGTTTGTCAGGTGAGCCGAATCCAGCCTGGCTGATACGGCCGGTGTCTTACCTGATTCTCGCCGGGTTGGGGACCCGGCTCCCAAGTCAAGTCGACAAATGGCTGCCCCACGCAGCCTAAACACAATACTGCGATTTTAGTTTCCCTTCAATCGCCAACACGAGAAGAAGTGTTTGGTGGGCAGAGGGCGAGGGAAGATGCGCTAGAGAAAAGTGAACAGTCTTCAGATCGAGAGTCTGTCTGCGGTCGTTAGCGTGGCTTGATTCTTGATTTCTTAATTGCTCGTTAGCCGGCCGATGATTTCCACGAATTTTTGCAATTCCTTTGCTCTATCATAGTCGGGAGCAGCAGCCCTCGCCGCCTCGCCCATGGCTTTCACTTTGGCTGGATCGGAGGCCACCGTGCGCACCGCGTTCGCAACCTCCGCTGGACTGTCCGGATCCGCTGCAATCGCGAAGCCGCGCCGAACCCCTAGCGACACCACGTCTGTCTCTCCCGGCGCCACAGCTACGATGGGTTTTCCCGCGGCCAGAATCCCGTACATCTTGCTGGGCACCACCACGCCTTCCAGTCCGCGCTTTACCGTGATGACATGAGCATCGGCGGCCGCGAGCACTGATGATATTTTGCTCGCTGGGAAAAAATCCAAAAATCGGATATTGCCGGAACCCGCGGCCGCCGCTTCGATTTGCGAGCGCTGCGCGCCATCACCGACGAACACCAGCCCTACACCTTCCTTCGCAAGGCTGCGTGCTGCAGCCACCAGCGTGTTCCATGCCCCGTAGAAGCCAAGATTTCCCGCGTGCACCAGAACAAACGAAAAACTCCCTCGGATCGTGCGGATAACCTCGGGATCGGCGGCGGGAAGAAGCGCATTTTGCGGAAGCATTTCGGTTCCATCGCGGACGATCGCCACCCGGGCCGGGTCTACGCCTTTTCCTACTATTCGCGCGCGCATGTCCTCCCCAAGAACAATCACGCGCTCGGCTCGCCGCAGCGCCCAGCGATGGAGTTTTTCCCAGATTCTCGCGAGCCGGCCAGGCTCGACGATCGCGCCGCCCACCGCCATATCCGGATACATGTCTCGAATGTTGTAGACGTACGGCCTGCCTTTCAGCTGTGCCACTATCGCGCCAACGATCCCCTGAAACGGCGGATCGGTCATCGCCATCACTGCGTCGCACTGCACAAACAGCGCGCGCGGAATCACCAGTGCAACATAGCTCAAATAATTCGCCAATCGTTTTTTCATATCCAGGCGTGGAAAATCCGTCGATCCCACGCGAACAATGCGCACGCGTCCGGAAATTTCGGTTTGGTAGAGCCGCCAGGAGCGGCGTTCGGCAGGGTCGTACGACGGCCGCCCGCAGAGCACCGTCACTTCATGATAGATGGAGAGAGCCTCCGCGACGCTGTGCGCCATCTTCGCGGTCGCGGAAGTATCCGGTGGGTAATAAAGATTAAGAAGAAAAATGCGCACGGAAGGATTGTACCGAGTTCCGTCACTGCGCGCAGAATGGCCGCCTGACGATCTTAGGCAGGCTTCTTGAAGACTGGCGCGGCCGCCCGCGCCAACTCATGGGCGGTCGGTTTCTTCTTCGGTGGCTTCTTGGTTTCTCGTTTACCTCTGTCTTTGTTTCCCATGGCCGATAGCTTGCCACAATTCGCAATCTCTGGCTAGTGGCCTTGAATTTCAAGTCGGTGGATCAAGGGCTAAGGACGAGTGATGAGGAAATCGCCAAGGACCAGCGCATCCATCTGCGTGCGCAGGAAACAATCGATCGCTTCTTCCGGCCGGCAGACGATGGGCTCGTTGTCGTTGAAGGAGGTGTTGAGCACCACCGGCACGCCGATGAGGTCGCGGAAAGCGGAAATGAGCGCATGGTACCGGGGATTGGCTTCGCGCGTGACCGTCTGTAGCCGGCCCGTGCCGTCGACATGCGTCGGCGCCGGAATCTTGTCGCGCTTTTCGGGACGTACGGAGTAGGCCAGCGTCATGAAAGGCGAAGGGTGGGACTTCTCAAAATACTCCGCGGTGTTTTCCGCGAGAACGGACGGAGCAAACGGGCGAAAAATTTCCCGGTGCTTGATCCGCCGGTTGAGAATCTCCTTCATTTCCGGACGTCGCGGATCGGCGACGATGCTTCGATTACCCAGCGCGCGCGGGCCCCATTCGGCGCGGCCTTGAAACCAGCCCAGAATTTTTCCGTCCGCGATGATCTCTGCAGCGCGCCGCGGCAGTTCTTCTTCGCCCAATTCCGTAATGGAATAGCCGCTCTTCGTCAGGCCATTTGAATCTATCGCGCGGCGAATCTCATCCCGCGAATATCCAGGGCCCCAATACGCGTGTTCCATCACGAACGATCGCGGCTTGCCTAGTTTCTGATGCCAGATATAGTACGCGGCGCCCACTGCGAGGCCCGCGTCTCCCGCCGCCGGATGAACGTAGACCTGTTCGAACGGTGTCGCATCAAAGATTTTCCCGTTGGCCACGCAATTGAATGCCACGCCACCTGCCAGGCACACGGCCCTCAGCCCGGTTCGCTCGCCGAGTTTTTTCAACATGCCCAGATAAACCTCTTCAAGCCTTGCCTGCAGCGAACACGCCAGATTGCGGTGGCGATCTTCCAACTCTTCCTCGGGAGCGCGCGCCGGTCCTAGATGCTTGGCGATCTCCTCCGAAAAAACTTTCCCCTGCGTCGGTGTTTTATCTGCTTCAGCCCAGGTCATTTCCGGGCCCGTCCTGTGATGCGTGAAGTACTCGAGCCCAAGACGAAATCCGTTGCCGTTGGAACCACTTTCAAAACGCACGATGTCCCGGAAGACACCCATTTTTTCCGGTTGGCCGTAGGCCGCAAGTCCCATGACCTTGTACTCGTCCCCAAATTTCAGAAATCCCAGATACTGTGTCACCGCGGTGTAAAACAAACCGAGCGAATGCGGAAAGGCCACCGCGCCGTCGATCCTCATTTGATTGCCAGCTCCGGCGCCCCACATTGTGCTCGCAAAATCGCCAAGCCCGTCGGCGGAAAGCAAGGCGGCTCGTTCGAACGGCGAAACGAAAAAGCTGCTCGCCAGATGCGCCTGGTGATGCTCGACGCGATGAAACTTTGCCTCAATTTGTTTTGGATCGGCTTCAAACGCCGCCGCCAGCGCTTCAGGTATCCCGGTGAATTTTGCCAGCACCTTGACGCGGTCTCGCGCAAATGACGGCATCCGCATCGCGTAAAATAGTTTCGTGCCCAGCCTTGCGTACGGATTTCGCGGCACCCCAACGTGATCGATATCCTGGAGTCTGAGGCCCGCTTCCTTCAGGCAGTAGCGGATCGCCTCAGCGGGAAATCCCGCCGCATACTTCACGCGGTTAAATCTTTCCTCCTCGACCGCAGCGATCAGCCGCCCATCGCAGACAATCGCCGCCGAAGCGTTCCCGTGGTACGCATTGATCCCAAGAATATTCATTCGCGTGTTTTTCAGTGTATCTCAGTAGGAAGTTTATGCGGCGAGGTGTCGGCGGCACCACTCGTTCAACACATATAACGACCACGGGCGCGACCACGTCGTTTTCCCGGCAAGAAAATCCGTCCAAACCGTTCGCATCCCGCCCGAACGCAGATAAGCCGCAAGCGCCGGAGCGGGGTCGCCGAAGCTCGCTTCCATCCGCGCGCGCAATGGTCCGTGCAGCCACTCTTCCCACGGCAGAGTGAACGTGCGTTTCTTCTGCCCCAAAATCTCCGGCGGCAGCAAATCGCCCAGCGCCTCCGCCAGCAGCGCTTTCTGCGTACCTGGCCGCCAGCGCGCCGCATCCGGCAGTGAACCCACGAACTCTACTAAGGGAGTGTCCAGAAGTGGTACGCGTACTTCTAGCGACTGCGCCATGCTCACTGCATCTGTGTCGCGCAGTAGTGTGCTTGCCATGTACGTACGCATCTCCAGCCAGGAAACTTCGGCCACTGGCTCCAGCTTGCGCGCTTCGTCGGCCGTTCGCTCCAGCCAGCCCAGCCACGTTGGATCGAGTGTGACTCCGTCCGCGCTCACCGTGCTCGGCCGAAACCGCGCTTCGATGACTCGTTCGAGCTGCCCCGGCGGGAAGAGCGTCCGCGCAAAGAAATAAGCATGCGGCAAAGCATCCGGATAGGCCCACGCTGCCGCAGCCTTGCGCCCCGCGTCCGGCGAACCGGGCCGCGCCGCGAGACCCGCGACGAGCGGTACCGTCATCCGTCTCACCACCGCCGGCATAAACCATGCGCACCGGATCAGCCTCGAAAGTCTCGGCGTGTCTGCAAAAGTTTGATATCCTGCGAAAAGTTCATCCCCGCCCAACCCCGATAATGCCACTTTCAATCCAACTTGCCTCGCGGCCCATGAAACAAAGTAAGTGTTGATCCCATCCATCGTCGGTTGATCGAGGGCGGCCAGCGCCTCATCCAGCCGCGCAACCATCGACTCTCCGCTCAACGGCACTTCCTTATGCTTTGTCTTGAACCGGTTCGCCGCCAGCCTCGCGAGCTCCCCTTCATCGAACGCCGTTCCCGGAAACGTCAACGTGAAACTTTCAATTCCGCTCCGTGCCTGTGCGGCAAGCGCCGCGATCGCCCCGGAGTCCAATCCGCTCGATAGAAACAATCCCACGGGCACATCAGCGATGAGATGCGCTCGCACCGCGTCTTCCAGAAGCGGCCGTAATTGTTTCGCCGCTGTGGCCAGATCGCGCGGTTTTCGAGGTTCGCGCGCCGCGGGCGAAACCGCGAGGTCCCACCACGGCCGCGCTCGCGGCACGCGCCGCCGCTCGGGAACGTGCAGCAGCATGCGATGTCCAGGCGGAAGTGAAAACACTCCCTCCAGAAGTGTCACCGGTTCCGAAACGCTTCCAAATAACAGATACGAAGTGACGGCATCCTGTGACAACCTCTTGGGCACCACTCCACTGGCAAGCAGCGCTCGTATCTCCGAGGCGAATGCAAATCCCTCTGGCGTTTGCGTGTAATACAACGGTTTAATGCCCTGCGGGTCCCGTGCCAGCAACAGGATCGGCGCCGTGGCGTAACGCTCGCGAAGATCCAGCAGTGCGAACGCGAACATACCCCGCAGTTCGGTCAAGCAGTCTTCGCCCCATTCTTCCCACGCATGAACCAGAATTTCCGTGTCCGATTGGGTGCTGAAGCGGTGACCGCAAAGCGTCAGGCGCTCGCGCAAGTCGCGATAGTTGTAAAGCTCGCCATTGCATATGACCGCGACGTCCTTGCTTTCGTTCCAGGCGGGCTGGTGGCCGCCGGCCAGATCGATGATGCTTAGCCGGCGCATCCCCAGGGCAAGTCCCGGCGCTCGCGCGTCGCCGGCAAGGAATCCCTCTTCATCCGGACCGCGATGGCGCATCGCCGCGGTCATCGCTCGCACGCGAGCTTCGGCATCCCCGCTGCGCGAAGCAAACGCGACGCCGCAGATCCCGCACACGCTACTGTTTAATCTCCGGCGGGGAGAAGAAGGCGGCACCGGCTCGGACGGCATGCTCTCGCAGATGAAAACGTGGAATTCTCAAACGGCTGTCCGCGTACCAGGCCAGTACCGCCCTTAAAAGCAGGAAGAACAGCGTCGCCACGCCGCTGACCACCAGGTAGAAAAAAGACTCTCGCTCGAGGAGTAAACTCCAGTCGACCGCTTCGTCCCACCCCGGACTGATGCGGTCCAGCAACCTCCGCAGATGTAGCCCTTCGAGTGGCAGCCGCGCCAGCCGTATATGCGCGAATTGGTCGTAGTTGTACTCCTGCGGATAGTTCGGGATAGCTCCAGTAACCTGCGCAAAGATGGCTGGATTCTGCAATTCCTTGCGCGTCATGAAATTACCCTTCGCATCCTTCATGATGATCCGGTACGTGGGATCGACGATTATCCATCGTTGGTTGATCAATACCTCGGCAACTACATGCTTCGTCTGTCGATCGGGGGATAACAGCAGCAGGCGGCGCACTCGCAGATCCGAACTTCGCGCCAGATTCAAGAAAGCATTCGTCGCTGTTCCGCAGACGTTTAGCAATTGCCGGTAGGTTAGCGTTATCTCCGGATCGCGCTTTGCCAGCGCCTCTGGATTCGTCGCCTCGGCTCGCGACGGCTCGGCGCGCATCCAATCCAGGATGGCCTGGACTTTTCGTGCTTCGGGCACACTATTGGGCACGATCGCGTCTGAGAATCCGTCGAGATACCTGCGCACGGAATATTCCCGGACACAAGAATAAAGCATCGCCACGAACGCAATGGACAGCAGCAAATTGCTGCCCCACCAGATGCTCCGAAAAACTCGATGTCGGCGCGTTGGCAAAAGTCTACTCCGCTAGCCTAGATTCTGCCCTGACCCATGGTTTGAGGCAAGCGCGGTATACAGCATTTCCATCCCGAGTACCGGTTCCTCCCAGTTCAGCCGCGACGTGACGCTTACACATCCCCTCGCGAGACGCGACGCTAGTTCAGGTTCACCTAGCATCCGCTCAAGCGCTTTGGCAATCGACGTCTTGTCGTGGCCCACCACCAGTCCAGCTTCATCAGCAAGCAGGGGCGCTATCCCGCATTGTTCCGTGACGATCACCGGTGTCCCCGCGGCTACTGCTTCTGCCGCCGTATTCCCGAAGTTTTCATTCTGCGACGGCAGCACGAAAACATCCGCATCGCGGTAAGCCGCCCACTTGGTCTCGCCAAATATCGGCCCGGCGAATTGTACTCTTGCTCGAACGCCCAATCGCTCCGCCATTTGCTCCAATTCCGATTTTTGTCCGCCCTCGTCCGGTCCCGCGAAAACCAGTATCATTGGTATTCCGCTCGAGGCCCTGGAAAGTTCCGCGAATGCTTGCAAGAGTAAATCCGGACTCTTTTTGGTGGACAGACGCCCTAAGAACAACACCAATTTTTCTTCCGGCGAAATCCCTCGCTCCTTCCGGAACGTGCCTCGTTCCGGCCAGGTAGAAGGAACCTCCACCCCGTTCCTTCGAAGTACCACTCTTGCCCGGGAGACCCCACCACTGGCCAACTCCTCGATTTCCTGCTCCGAAGTCGCGATCACCGTGCTTGCTCCCGCAAACAATCGCTTCCCCCAGATCGCGTGGTACATCCGTTTTAACCACACATTTCGCACAATGGGCACGAACATTCCGATGGGCTCAAGCACATAGGGTAGCCCGCGTTTGCGGCTCTCTGCGGCTACCGCTGGGCCCAGCAAGTCGTAGAGCCCGAAAATATGCACGACATCGAAGTTCTGCAACCGCGCCCGGCAATAACGATTGACCGCCGGATTCCAGCTCACTGTTCGATAGCGCAACCAAGTCGGCACATAAATGGCCTGTACGCCATTTTCCTGCCGCCGCCACCCGAACGGCGATCGCTCTGCCGTGGTTTCCTTTTCCTGTCCCTGCATCCTTTTTTCCAGCCCCCAGTCGGCCGTCAGCACTGTCACCTGGTGGCCTCGCCGCGCCAGTCCTTCGGAAAGCGCGCGCACCTTCACGGGCGGGCCGCCAAATTCTAGAAAGGGAGCGTACGTTTCCGTGACGTTCAGGATTCGCATTGTTCGCGCAGGATTTTTTTCAGTGATTTCGCGAAGACATTAAAGCGGAATTCGTTCTCCGCGCGCCGCTTCCCGCGCGCGCCCATTTCTTTCGCATGCGCCGGGTCGGCCAGCAATGCTTCAATCGACGTAGCCAGCTGAATCGGATCACCGTGCTGCACCAGGTATCCGGTCACTCCGTCTTCGATGATTTCCGGCGCCCCGCCATGCGCTCCGCCGATCACTGGTTTGCCGCAAGCCATGGCTTCCAGATACACCAATCCAAATCCCTCTCCACTGCTGGGCAACGCAAAAATTTCGCAAGCCGCGTAGCACGCGGCAAGTTCCGAATAGCTCAATCCCGGCAGGAAATGCACGTGGCGGTTAACGCCGTTTTTCTCCGCCAGGTCTTCCAGCCACGCCCGGTCATCGCCGGTTCCCACCAAAACCAGTTGCACTTCCGGCCAGCGCGTCAGCAGCCTTGGCAGCGCTGTAATCAACGTGTCCATGCCCTTGTATCTTTCCGTAGCCAGCCAGCGGCCCACCGTCAGGATCACCCGCCCGGCAGGAAACTCGCGCGGCGGAGCGCCTTGTGAACTCGCCGCGATCAGCGCCTCGAATTGTGGATCGAGCGCCCACGGCAGCACCCGAATCCGTCCGCGCGCGACTCCTTGCTCTGACGCAACGTGCTCCGCGGTATCTTTGCTCGGCGCCAGAACCAGGTTGGAGTTTCGCAACGCCCTTCGGCGCAATCCACCCAGCGGCTCCCAGACATCAATCCCATGCGTGCAGATAATGCTCCTCATCCGCGGCGCCACAATCCGCATCGCCTGCACCACCGGCCCCAGATTGGGATGCGCGGCCAGCACCACTTTCGCTTTGCGCCGCGCTGCTCGCAGTGCCGTCACCGTGAATCGCCCCTTCGCTCGGTCGCATCCCGTGAACACAAACTCACGACCTCCCAGCGTCATCCGGTGCAGTTCCGGCGAATCGTTCAAGCTGAGCAGGCGGCAGTCCATCCCGCGGCTTGCTGCGAATTCCGTCAGCACCGCCGCCAAATGGCGTCCCGCTCGCTGTACACCGCCTGGCGCGTCCAATTCTGGGAAGAGTCCAATCAGCACGGGCAAAGTCTGCCAAGGGCCGCGTCCAATGGCAAGTGCGGAAGCAATGTAGTGCTAAAAACGCCGCATTCGAACGGTGGGGTTCAGGAGAAAATGGCCTAACTGCGGACCGGCGCGTTTTTCAAAGACCGCGCGGCGCTTAGGGTTTGCGATCGGGGGAAACAGGTGCAGAGCTGGGGCGGTTTCTTTCCGCCTGAAAATCCTCTCGCTTCAGCGGCATGTCCCCATCAACGTAAGCGGTGAATTCCATGCCCTGCGTGAAAACGACTTCCTTCCCGGAAGACAGTGGATTAATCGCTCCCGTCGAATTATTTGAACCAGTAGTCTCTTGGAAGGACCGGACCGTCGCCTTTTCGTCGTCCTTCAGCCGCACGAAGTTCACGCTGAAAGCCAGCTTTCCGCCGTGGCCCATGCGTTTTTTCGGTTCTGCCTCGGAGACCAAACCAATCGCCGCTGAACCCGCGGGAATCACCGAAATGCCATCTACCATCACCTCTTCCACGACCGTTAAATCCACGATGTCGCCAACGTGCGCCGTCGCGGAAGAAATCGTCTTGCCCAGTTTCAAGTGAATCGCTGTGCCATTGCGCAATGTGATTTCCGAAGGCGAGGACGGCGCAACCGGCGTAACTTCCGCGTGTTTTGCCGGCGCGTCATACATAATTCGCTCCCTGGCAGGCTGTATCGTCTTTGGTTCCGGCGGTTTGGCCCCCGGCTTGTCCTTCACCAAGAGCAGGCTCTCCACTGGAACGTAACCGATGTCGCCCTTGGCTGTGCGCACTCCGAAATAGCGGTCGTACCGCCCGGTAATCTGTACCTGCTCGCCACACTGCAGTGTCGTGCGCACATCCAGCGTCGTCATCGAACTGTAAAGGTAGACGTATCCGTCTCCTCGCGGGCATTCCACCTGCCCCACGCTTTGCGCTCGGGCGATCCCTGGCAATATCAGGCAAAAAAGTACGGCGAGGTATTTGGCGCTCGATCTCATGCTGCACCTGTTGGTCGGAAAGGTAGAAACATCACGCTACTATCTCAGCGCAAATAGGCTCCTGCTGACAAGGAATCGCGCCGCCGCACTTGCATAAAGAGGTACGGTGCGCTTGGGGACCATCAAGGCGAACAGCCAATCGTCTATGCCGACGCTACCGTTGGATCGACGCGCATAGCTAACCATCTGCTAAAGCCGCTGATTCTTCTCACGAACTGGAACGAAGCAGCTCGAAACCGCTCAGCAGTGGCGGGCGAATCGCCCCCTGCAATTCACTCGGCGCGAAGAGCCTGTATGACGTCGATGCGCGCGGCGCGCGCGGCCGGCAGCCACGACGCGACCACGGCGGCGGCCAGCAGCACGAACGCAGAGAGGACCACGGGCAATACCCCCGGCATCTTCATGTCCGGGAAATAGCTGCCTGCCAAACGCGCCAGCACAAATCCGAAAGCCGCGCCCGCGAGGACGCCTGCAGCAGCCATCACAGCGCCTTCGGCAATAACACCTTTCAGGAGACTTCGCGGCTGCGATCCAAGCGCCAGCCGGATTCCGAATTCGCGGGTCCGCGCGCTGACGGAAAACGCCAGCACGCCTGCGACGCCAACCAACGCAATTGCCAACGCTACGGCTGCAAACACGCCGAACACCAGTGAGTTCAAACGGTCCGGGGTGAGTACCTCGGCTCGGACATCTTCGAGAGTGGCAGCGTGTTCAACGGGCTGATCAACCGACATGTCGCGAATAATGCGCGTGACCGGGGTGACCAGCGAATAAGGATTTGCGGAGGTGTGGATGAAAAGGCGGCCGCCAAAGATGGGACCTTCTTCAAAGGGACTGTAGAACGTGACGATTGGCTCAGGAACGACGTGTTGGTCGTCTATGTCGGCCGTGACGCCGATGATGCGGTGCGGCGCGGCGTTGATCCCGGGAGCGAATTGCAGCACCGGATCCGTCCAATAGACGTGTCGGCCGACGGCATCTTGATTGGGGAACATGCGCTTTGCGAGCGTCTCGCTGACGATAGCGACGGGCTCTTTGCCTTTTTGGCCGTCGAGTTCGTCGAAATCGCGGCCGCTAAGGATAGGTACTCCGAGCGCTGCAAAGAATCCGGGAGAGACGACGCGCAACTGCGCGCGAGGATCCTCGCCGGGCTTGTGAACATGACCATCGGCGGAGAATTGTAGACCGAAACCACTGGCACCGACATCGCGCCACGGGACCGACAGACCGAAAGCTGTCTTGTTCACGCCGGGTAGCGCATCAATGCGGCGAATCGACTCCTTGTAGAATTCGATCACTTGCTCAGGCGTCTTTCCATGGGACATAGGGGGAACGCTGATGGTGAGGACGTGACGCATGTCGAGACCTGTCTGCGCCGTTTGCAAGGCGATTAGCGTAGTGATCACCGTACTTGCGCCAGCCAGAAGCACGAAGGATGCGGCGATTTGCGTCACTGCGAAGATGCGCTGGCGGCGGCTCGTGCTGCCGGTGATCCGTGCAGTGCCGCTCGATAGGCTATGGCCATTGGAGGTGTCCGCCGACGGCAGCCGCGGAACAAAAGCTAAAATCACCGCGGCGACGACGGCCAGCGCCGCCCCTACCCAGAGCAGGCTGGAATCGACCGTCAAATCCAGCGCGCGGACCGAGAAGCGCGACGCGTAACGGGCCAGGATGGCCACCAACGGCTGCGCGCTCCATACACCAACCGCGGCCCCCGCGCCACAGAGCAGAAGGCTTTCGGCCAGCAGCATGCGTCGCAGCGCACCGGTGCTTGCGCCGAGCGCCGCACGGGTCGCCAGTTCGCCTTCGCGGCGAACCGTCCGGGTGAGAATCAGGTTGGCGACGTTGGAACACGCGATGACGAATACCAGCGCTGACGCTGCCAGCAGCACCAGCAGCACGGTTCGGGCGCCCGAAGTGATCTGTTCGCGAAGCGGCTTGGCCCCGATCTGGTAATTCGCATTGGCCGGGTATGCTTCGGGATGTTCTTTGATCATAGCTCCGTAAGCCGAGCGCAACTCCGCGCGCGCTTGTTCGACGGTAGCACCGGGGGCGAGACGCCCGAAAAGCTCCGTCATGCGATGCACGCGGCCCGTCACCATCGTTGCCGACAGGTGGTGTGGGCTGGTCACAATGTTGGCAATGAGTTCGGTGTCTTGAGGATAGGGGATAGAGGGTTCGAGGACGCCGATAACGGTGCCTGAACGGTCCCCCATGAGTCCGCTGTCCAGCCGGACGGTTTTGCCGAGGACGGAAGGATCTTTCCCGAGGTTGGTCGCCCAGAAACGATACGTGAGAACGACGACCCCCGCGGCTTTCGGACCATCGTCTTGAGGTCCGATGAGACGTCCGAGGACAGGGTGGAGGCCCATGACTTCGAAGAAGTTGCCGCCGACCACGCCGGCTTGCACTACGCGAGGCTCACCCAGGCCGATCACCGTGAATTCCGTGGTTGAGAAATCGCCGAACGCGCTCAGGGTTTTAACGCTGGCGCGCAAATCCAGGATTTCTGGCACGGAGAACGCTGTGTCGTCGTCTCCCGTGCCTGGGGCGCTCTGGCGGATGTAGATCAGCCGGTCCTCGTCGCGGTTGACGAGAGGCTTCAGCAGCACACCGCGCACTAGCGTGAAGATGGCGGCGTTGGCGCCGATTCCCAACGCCAGGGTCAGGATCACGGTGATCGCGAGCCCCTGCGTCCGCATGAGCGAATAGAACGCAACTCTCAGATCTCTAAGGAATGACATGATTTTGCTCTTCCTTGCCGGAAGTCAGTCTCCCAAGCGATAAAAGCTGCCACCACCTTTACATCTACATCCGTCTTGCCCGCATTTTAGAGAAGTGATGTCGAAGATAGAAGTGCAATCCGCAATCCACCGTGCCGATCAAATCTAACCTCTTTCCTTTGACTGTGTTACTCCCAACACGCCAGGCCGTCTTATACCACGCGTTGCGCGATTTTGGGATGCTTTGTCCAGATTCGGACAGCCTCCGTCGCGAGTTTAGCCTTCCACTCCCCCCAGCACCGCGATTTACTCTGCCTGGATTGGCCTGCTTCTTGATGCTAGACTCCTCCGCGTTATTCTCCGGAAACCATTCATGTGGCGACTGCCCGCTCCCTTGCCGCACGCCATCCCTTTCTTAAGTCTCTGCGTTGCTATTTCTTTGCCGCTCTTCGACTCTCCGCCCTGCTTGTTCTCCTCTCCTCAGTCGGACCCTCCCCGGCAGAATCTTCATTCGGTGCTTTCCAAATCCGTTCTTACCCCGCCTCTGCGCAGTCCCGAGGCCACTCTTCATTTCAGTCCCAACGGAAAGTATCTTTTATTGCAGGACGCCTCCGGAATTGCTGTCCTCTCAACCACTCCGTTGGCCATCGTTTTTTATTTCGCCTCTGACGATCTCTACCCGGCGCAATTCTCGGCGGATTCGGAGCAACTCACCGCTGTCTCTCGTAGCCTCTCCTTCGTCACTTGGAAATTGCCCGGGGAAACGAAAGTCGCTGCTGGCGACTTGCTGCTGCACTCCGATTGCCTGGATGGACAACTCTCCCCAGACGCTCAGTACTTCGCTTGTCTCACTCCGGATTTCAAGTTCTCACTCGTCGAGATTTCCACCCAAAAGAGCCTCTTTGAGGATTCCATCAATGGCCCGGCTCATTTTTCGCCCGGCTCTGTCCGGTCAAAGACCGCCTCTTCCTTCATGAGCTTCGTCTCCTTGGACTCTGATTCCGCATTTTCCAGGCCGTTCGGCGTCATTCGAACCTCCAACCCCAGAGTCAGTCCAGGCCGCTCCTTATCTTCGTCTTCCATTTATTTCTGCGCGGACTCCAAAGTCCTAATGGTTAATCTGCCGCGCGTAGGTTTCGGCCTGGATTTGACTGCCAGGAAAAGATTCGATGTTTCGGACCGTTTTCAAAAAATGAAAACCGGTGCACTCGCGCTGCAGGGCGCGGATCGCGCCGTGGTCATCGAAGAGGAAAAGGACAAGGAAACCAAGTCCTCGATCATCTCCCTGAAAAACGGCAGAGTTCTGGCCAGCCCTCACTTCACCGCGGACCGCCTGCGCCTCGCCTCCAATCCGCGATACATAATCCTCCACACTTTCGAATCCGGCGGATCTGGCGCCGGCGCTTTCGATCTCACCGAATCGCGGATGCTGGACGTTCCTCACAATGCCAGCATGGATGTTTTCGAAGATCTCATGGCCCTCTACGATAGCGGTGGATTGGTGGCTCTCTACCGCGTGGGCGACCGGGAATTGCTCTCCAGCCTTCGCGTTCCCCTCGTCGCTCTTCCCGTCCTCTCCGCTGCATCCGTATCTCCCGGCCTGGAGCAACTAGCAATTTCCGTGGGGGGAGAAGGCGCTTTATTTCAAGTTTCGAACGGCCAGCGTTCCAGCACATTTGGAAAATTCACCGCCGCCAATTTTTCGGATCAGCGCAACGCCATTCTCCTCCAGGCAAACAGCCGTCATGATCCACCGCGCGTCCTGCGCGTCGACGTTTCAAATGGGGAAACCTCCCCGGCCTGGGAGATTCCCAAAAACGTTGCACTTCATTCCAATGGTCCCGTCCTGCTGGAGTATTCCTACAAACCAGAAATCATTACGGCTCGCTGGGACTTCGAAGTGCCGGAAGCGCAAACTCCTTTTCGGCTCCGCGCTCTTGATCCCGCCAGCGGAAAGGAATTGTGGAAACGCGATTTTGGGGCCAATGCCCTACTCCCTTTGCCGATCCGCAGGGTGACCGCCTGGTCCTCGGTTGGAAGGCGAAGAGTTGGGACGCGAAGGAAGCTGCGTCGCGCAATCCCGTCGTAAAATTAATCTACAAAAACGCCAAACTCACCGACCAGGATTCCTTTTTCGAAGCGCTGGACGCCCGCACCGGAAAATCCCTGGGTGGCATCCTGGTTCAAGTGGGAAGCGGCCCCATCAGTTTTGACTCCGCCTTTTCCGTTGGAGACACCATGATTCTGGTCAAAGACAGCGTCCGCATTTCACTTTTTTCTCTTGCCGACGGGCAGTTGAAAGCGCGTCTCGTAGGTGTTGGCCCAAGCGTGAGTGCGGAGAGTAAGCTGCTCGCGCTGGACCTTGAATCAGGCCGCCTCGGCATTTACGATTCGAACAGCGGAGTAAAACTGCAACAATTCATTTTTCCTGACAGCATCGCTTATACCCGATTCTCCGCGGACGGCAAGCGGCTTTTCCTTCTCACCGAACATCAAGCCACCTTCATTCTCGACGTCAGCAAGGTGCGCGAAGCTCACACTGAAAATCCCGCAGCAGAAGGAAAAAATTAGCCGTTTCTTGGCACGGCTACCCGGAGCATTGCAGAAGAAACAAGCCAGTGTTACTCTCCGCGCCAAGGTAATCAGGAGGGCAAGTTTATGCGCTATACCTCTACCCTTGCAGTCTTTTTCTTGCTGGCTTCCGGAGCGCACGCGCAATCCACTTGTCCGCCTTTGCAAACTCCCACTCCCGACCCCGCCAAACTCGTTTTTTCTCCCGGGCAGGAAATGGAGTTGGGGGAAATCGTCCGCCAGCAGCAGGAGAGTGATTTCCTGGTCATCGAAGATGAACAGGTCACGGGTTATCTGCAGCGGATTGGGAATCGCGTAGCTCGGCATCTGCCGGACATCGGTTTGCGCTACCAATTTTTGCTTTACGACAAACCAGAGATTCAGGCCTTCAGTATGCCCGGTGGGCGCGTCTATGTCTCCCGCAAGATGGTCTCTTTTCTTCGCAATGATGACGAACTTGCTGGCCTTCTTGGACACGAATTGGGACACCTTGCCGCAAGGCAGCACGCACTCGATTTGTCGCGCTACTTTCGCGACGTGCTTGGCATCAAAACGCTCTCCGCCGACGAAGACCTTTTTGGGCTCTACAACCGGTTTGTCGAGACTGCTGCCCTCAAGAAGAGACACTCCCAGCCTTCCGGAGACGACGACAAGGGGCAGAAGATTGCCGATCAACTCGGCGTCCAAGCCGTCGGCCGGTCCGGGTTTGCCCCTCAGGCCTTTCCTGACCTATTGGATCGCATCATGCAAACGAAGGGAAAGACCGGAAACTGGTTCACGGATTTGTTCGGGGCCACTCACGCAGATTCGAAACGGCTCCGGGAAGCTCTCAAGGATATCGCCACCTTGCCCGCTTCTTGCATCGAAGCCAAGGAAACAGTTCGCTCCGAAGAATTCCAAAAATGGCAAGCCGCGGTACTGCACTACCGCGGCATCGGGCACGCGGAGCATCTCAGCTCTATTGTCACTCGCAAACAGTTGAATAGCCCTCTGCGCGGCGACGTCGAACATTTTCGTTTCAGCCCGGAAGGAAAATATCTGCTCGCACAGGATGAGGGCGGCATCTATGTTCTCTCCCGCGATCCGCTGAAATTCATATTTCGAATTGATGCTGCGGACGCTCAGCCTGCCCAGTTCTCCCCGGATTCGCGCCAAATCGTATTTTTCAGCTCCAGCTTGCGCGTGGAATCCTGGGACGTCGAACACCAGGAACAAATCAGTGTCACGGACGTCCCCGCATTGCGTGGATGTCGGCAGACCGATCTCTCGCCCGATGCAAAATATCTCGCCTGCCTGGACAATGCTCTGGACCTCACTCTTTACGACGTGGCCAGTGGAGAAGTCATCTTCAAAAAGGAGAAGTTTTTTGATTTTGATACCGGATTTAGCGGTTACGCTGGCTTTTTCAAATTCCTTTACTTCATTACCCATAAGGAAGTTGCGACCTTGCGTTTTTCGCCCGATGGACGCTACTTTGCGGCGTCCTCTCGCACCAGGGAAGAAGTTGTCATTGACCTCAGCACGCAAAAGAAGATCAGTGTCCCCGGCGCAATTCACACCGCAATGGAGTCGGCTTTTACCTTTGTTGGTCCAGACCGTATCGTCGGAACCGACCCTAATAGTCCGCAGAAATCCCCGCTTGTGGAATTCCCCTCAGGGAAAGTGCTCGACCGTATGCCCCTTGGCGGGGGTGATCTTGTTGCGGCCACCAATCCAAAGTACATTCTCATTCGCCCCATCGTTGAACGCCCTGTCGGCGCTTTTGACTTGGACCAAAAGAAGATTGTTTATTCGAATCGTATGTCCGCGACCGATGTTTGGGGCGAGGTCTGCGCTAGCGAAAGACTGGACGGGGAAATTGGCATTTACAAAATTGCCGATTCAAAACCCAATGCCGTTTTGCAATTGCCGCTAGGAAAACTTGGCGTCCTACGGACCTTTACCGCTTCTCCCGACCTGAAATGGCTGGCCATTTCCAGCCGTACGCGTGGCGGCGTGTGGAATCTGGATTCCAACACTCGAGTCTCTCACATCCGCGCTTTTCAGAATGCCTACTACGCCTCGACGGGAAATTTCTTCATGGATTTTCCAGAGTTCGAGAAGAACAGCCGGGAGATGGTCGTCCTCAGCCCCGTCACGCAACAATCCAAAGAACGGCCAGTTGATAAAGACGATGATTTGACTTTTTTTGGCGACACCTATCTGCGCACCAAGCACAACGACAAGATTCGCGGCGTTCGCCGCAACTTCGAACTGGAGGCTCTGGATATGGCCACCGGAAAGCAGCTGTGGTCGCGCAATTTTCCAAAACAAGGTCCTTGGATTTCCGGATCCGTTTCCAGCGGAAAGATTATTTTCGTATGGAACGCCAAGGCCGATGGTCTGCGCACCGAACTGGCGCAAGATTCCAGACTCCAGGAACGTTGGAACAAAGAGAATCCCGCCGATGCCGACGCTTTCATGGAAGTGCTGAATGTTCGTGATGGAACTGTCGCCGGCGGAGTTGTTGTTCACACTGGCAAGTATTCGTTCGAACCGGAATCCCAGGTGGCCATGGGAGACTGGCTGGTCGTTACGGACAACCGCAATCGAGTGCTCCTTTATTCCATCTCCAGCGGTGAGCAAAAAGCGAAGTGGTTTGGCTATCGCCCGCAGATTTCTCACGATGGCGACCGCTTATGCCTTTCCAACGGAAGGGGTCACCTGGTGGTCTACGACTTGCACTCTTTGAAACAGATCGCCGATTTTTCCTTCGCCAGCCGCATTTCCGCGAATCTATTTTCCGCTGACGGCAAGCGCCTTTTAGTGCTCACGAATGACCAAATGAGCTACATCCTTGACGTTGCGGCCGTGCCCGCAACGACTGCCTCGTCGAAGAATTAACATTCGCTTTCGCTGCTTGGTGGAGCGAATTTCAGTGCCGTAGCAAAAAAAGTTTGTTTGCTCACCTGTGATTCCCGAGTAGCGGGACGAGGTCGGCGAGGCGGTCGAGATAAATGTCGGCCGGGTGGGCGGCGCGATCGTGGGCGCCGAAGCCGTAATTCACGGCGGCAGCGAGGGTGCCGGCGTTGCGCGCGGTTTGCACGTCCACTTCGGAGTCGCCGATCAAAATTGCTTCTGGCGGAGCGGCGGCGAATTCGCGAAGAATGGTTTGCGCGCCGAGAGGATCGGGTTTTTTTGTTTCAAAACTGTTGCCGCCGTAAACGGCGCGAAAATATTTTGCCAGGCCGAGCGCTTCGAGGATTCGGCGGCTGATGCGTACCGGCTTGTTTGTGAGGATGGCCATCGGATACGAAGCGAGTTCTTCGAGAGCTTCGGGAACTCCAGGGTAAGCGCAGGTCGAATCCATTTTGTGGTCTTCGTAATAACCCAGGAAAAATTGCAGGGCGCGCCGGCGTTCTTCTTCCGATGCCTTCTGGCCCAAGGCCTGCCCAATCAGTTGCGGCGCGCCGTGGCCGATGTAGGCGGAGATGGTGTCTTCGTGGAGTTGCTCCCGGCCCATTTCCTCGAGCATGGCGTTGACGGAACGGATCAGGTCGCGTTGCGAATCGATGAGCGTGCCATCCAGATCGAAAATCAGCGCGCGCACGGAGGAAAAATTCGGGGCAGTCATAAGCAGACAATTGTAATATGGCCGCGCCTGTTTCCACATTCATGCATCGCACGCTGACGTGCATCGATTTCGCGATGAATTTCCATCGAAAATTAACATAGCGCCTTTTTCGGAATTCCGGCTTGTTCGCGTAAACTAGAGTGATTCGCTGGCAGCATAAAAGGATTCCGGAGACTCCATGGCCCAGGTTTACCCCTTCCGCGCTTTTCGCTACAACCCCGAACGCGCCTCGTTTGACCGTGTACTGACGCAGCCGTACGACAAGATTTCTCCGGCCATGCAGGAAAAATATTACGCCGCCGACCCGCACAATCTGATCACGGTGGAGAAGGGTCGCGCGTATCCGAGCGACACGCCGCAGAACAATGTTTACACGCGCGCGCAAGCGGCGATTGAGGACTGGATTCGCAATCAAGTGGTGGTGCAGGATCCCGCGCCGTCTTTTTATTCTTACACGCAGGAATACAGCGTGCCGGGAACGGAAGAGCGGCGAATGCGGCGCGGGTTTATCGGCGCTGGAAAACTCGAGGAATATTCGGCGGGGGTTATTTTTCGCCACGAGCACACGCTTTCCGGACCGAAAGCGGACCGTCTGGAACTTTTGCGGCACACAAAGACGCATACGGGGCAGCTTTTCATGCTGTATTCGGACGCGGAGAAGCGGATTGATGGGATTCTTGCGGAAGCCGAATCGGCGGAGGCGCCTGCCACCGAGATGCGCGACGAATACGGCGTGCGGCACCGGCTTTGGGTGATTGCTGATCCGCAGCGCGTGGCTGCGATTCAAGCAGCGATGGAGAACCAGAAGCTGGTGATCGCCGACGGGCATCACCGCTACGAAACGGCGCTGAACTACCGGAATGAATGCCGCGCGCGTGCGGGGCTCAGGGCAACCGCGGAAAAGATCGATTCGGAAGCGCCGTACGAGCGCGTGATGATGACGTTCGTCAACACGAAGAGTGAAGGGCTGATGATTTTGCCGGGGCATCGCGTGGCGGCGCACATTCACGATTTTTCCTGGAGCGGCGTGCGGCGGTACCTGGAGCCATGGTTCGCAGCGGAGGAGTTTCCGTTCTCGGGCAGCGGGGAGAGGTCCGAGGCGAAAGAGAAGTTTCTTGCGAAGCTCACGAGTACGCGAGAGAAGCGAGCGATCGGTGTTTATCCCGGTCCGGGGGCTCAGAAGCGGGCGTTTTACGTGCTGACGGTGCGCGAAGGCGTCAACCTGGCGCAACTCCTGCCAAATGTTTCGCCGCTGCAGCGCGAACTGGACGTGGTGCTGCTGCACGAAGGAATCCTGGAGCCGGCGCTGGGAATCACGCCGCAGGCGGTGACCGCCGAGGCCAACTTGACGTACGAACGGGAAGCCGAGGCCGCGCTTGAGGCAGTGGACAGCGGGCGGGCGCAGATTGCGTTCCTGCTGAACGCCTGCGACGTCGAGCAAGTGATGAAAATCGCCACAGCCGGCGAAGTGATGCCCCAGAAATCGACCGACTTTTATCCTAAGCTCTTGAGCGGGATCACGATGTATCGAGTGGACAGTTGACAGTTCACAGTTGACAGTCGACAAAATTACGTGACTGGTGATTCGTGACTGGTGACTGGCGAGATAGGAAGCCCAGGCCCCTACTGGCTGTCCCTTTCCAGTGTCGGGGTAGGCGGGACAGATTTCCCTATCGGAAATCTGGAGAGGTCCTTCGACTCGCTGCCCTCGCCCAGGATACGCATCCTCATCGGATGCGTAGTTAACCATAACCGGGAGCCCTACCCCCTGTTTTTTGTAAGTGTTGCATCTAAACAGCTTAGCTGTGATTCTAGGCGTACCGTAAATCCTTTGTTTGCAACACTTGCAGCGAGAGCCATAAGTGTTGCAGCTAAAGGAGTTAAGGTGAGACCGGAGTCCGAACGTTGAGAGGGCCCTCCCGCCCCTATTTTTGAAACGATATGATTCAAAAGGGTTTAGTGGGTGGGGGTCTGCAAACGATATGATTCTGTGGGAGTTAGGGGGAGGGGCCAGTTGAAAGTGGAAGGCTAGAAGTTGAAGCTCAGAGACAGGAGTCGGAATTAACACAGAGGTCACGGAGAGCACAGAGCTCACAGAGGCTGAGGGACAAGACCGTCGCAGGAGAGGGGAAGGCGACCCTTCGGCGCATCCTTCAAGGCTTAGGGTGAAGAGGGTAAACAGAGAGGAAAAGCGGCGGCCCCTCGGCGGCGCTGGGGGTAAACGAGGATGGGGTCGAAGTATCAAAGGACAGGATAGTACAAAAAAAAATGAAGAATCCAAGTACAAGATCGGCAAGTGGATCGGCCAGCCTCCGCTTGCCAGAAATGAATCTTGACATAAGCTAACAATATTTATCTACTCGATAAAATACTAGCGGTGAAAGCTCGGCAGGTTGGGCAGTCGAGGAGCCAAATCGAAATGGCCAGTCTTATATTGAAAATCCATGGGCCGATCAAGGTTCCTTTCTACACCGGTAAAGGAGGTAGAACAATAACAGACGAAAATGTCGCAGAGTTCTGGACGACAAATCCCAAGTATGCCCAACGTAAAGGGTGCTATGTCTTCGGGATTCGAGCCGGAAAAGGAACGACCCCTGGGTATGTTGGGAAAGCAACTAAGAGTTTCAAGCAAGAAGTATTCAGCGGACACAAACTTAGCCGCTATCACCAATTCCTTGTGGAG
>WNFQ01001539.1_pt1 | contig 39975 bp, 31 predicted proteins | sample 5400171 | NCBI WGS metagenome assembly WNFQ01 (sample SAMN13153356, study PRJNA577476) | soil metagenome | isolation source: 20 cm soil under Madrone tree | place: USA:California | collected 2016-06-14
CGAGCGCCGGCTGTATTTGCAATTGTTCAGCTCGCTGCCCACGCCCGCCCTGGTGCTCGCTCCGGACGGTCAGATCCTCGACGCGAACCCTGAGGGAGCGAAGCTGTTGGGCGGGGCGGACGCGGCGGCGTTGCGCGGCCGCGGGCTGGCGGAGTGGGTCCCCGCGTCGCAGCAGGGCATGCTCGCCGCGGCGCTGCGGCACGCCGTCACGCGGCGGCAGGACGTGGCGCTCTCCTTTGAATTCGCCGGTGAGCCGGCGCGGGAGGTGCGGGCCGTGATCGTGAACGTGGATCCGGTGCGCGCGGCGCCGAAGCTCGTGTTCCTGGCCCTGGACGTATCGCGCGAGATCCTCCTGCAGCAGCGACTGCTCCAGGCCGACCGGCTGTCGCAGCTCGGCGCCCTGGTGTCGGGTGTGGCGCACGAGCTCAACAATCCGCTCGCTGCGATCGCCGCCTTCGCGGAAGCCCTGGCGCTGGACCCGCATCAGGCCGATCTGGAGGAGAGCGCCGAGGTGATCCGGAGCGAGGCGATGCGGGCCGGTCGAATCGTCCAGACCTTGCTCGATTTCGCGCGCCAGCGGCCGCGGATGCAGACCGCCGTCGATCTCGGGGAGATCGCCGAACGCGTGCTCGCGCTGCAGCGCAGCGCGCTCAAGAAAGCGCGCATTCGGACCACGGTGTCCGTCCCGAGCGACGTGCCCGCCGTGGCGGGCGACCCGCAGGAGCTGCAGCAGGTCATGCTCAACGCGGTGGTGAACGCCCGGCAGGCGATCGAGAGCACCGGCCGCGCCGGTCAGATCGTGATCGCGGGTCGCTCGACCGACCACCACGTCCTGGTGACGGTCGACGACACCGGCCCCGGCGTCCCGCCCGAGATCCTCGACCGCGTGTTCGAGCCATTTTTCTCGACCAAAGCGGAGCACGGCACCGGGCTCGGTCTGGCGATCAGCTTCGGGCTGGTGCGGGGGATGGGCGGTCGCATGTGGATGCAGAACGTCGAAGGGGGCGGGGCACGGCTCTCGTTCGAGCTCCCCGTGGACGCGGGCGGCCCAGACGCCACGGCACGGGCCGCCGGCCGGCCGGCCGCGCGGCGGCTCTCCGTGCTGGTGGTCGAAGACGAAGAGACGGTGCGCCGCGCCATGGCGCTGCTCGCCAAGCGCCTCGGCCACGAGGTGACGACGGTGGGCCGGTTCGCCGAGGCGACCGCGCGTCTCGCCCAGCCGGGCGCGCGCTACGATGCGCTATTGGTGGATGTGCACCTGGACGAAGCGCACACAGGGTTCGACCTGTTCGATCACTTGCGGACCGACGGTCAGGGGCTGGAGCAGCGCATTGTGTTCACGACGGGTGACTCCATCTCCACGCAGACGCGCGACGCGCTGGAGCGCGCCGACCGGCCCGTACTGCGGAAGCCCTTCAGTCTCGACGAATTGCGTGAGATGCTCGAGCGCGTGGCGGCCGGTTGAGCGAGCGACGGAAACCGTCTCAGGCCGCCTGCACCACCGCCCGAGGGCGCCGGCGCCGCTGCTGCTTGAGGCGCTCTCGGTAGTACGCGACCGTCTGCCGCAAACCCTCGCGGAAATCCACGACTGGCTGGTATCCCACGAGCTCGCGCGCCTTGTCGATCGACGCGAGCGAGTTGCGGACCTCACCGGGCCGGCCCTCCGCGTACCTCGGCAGCACCGGCACGCCGGCGAGCTGCCGGATCTGCTCCCACAGGTCGTTGACGCTCACGCTCTGACCACAGCCGACGTTGAACACCTGGCCGGCGACACGTGCGGCCGGCGCGCGGGTGGCGAGCAGGTTCGCATGCACGACGTTGGCGACATACACGAAGTCGCGGGTCTGGCCGCCGTCACCGTAAATGGTGGGTGGCTCGCCGTGTAGGGCCGCGGCGATGAATCGCGGCACGACGGCGGCGTACTGGGAGTTCGGATCCTGGCGCGGCCCGAAGATGTTGAAGTACCGCAGCACGACGGTTTCGAGCCCATGGGCCGCGTGGAGCGCGGAGCAGTACTCCTCCCCCGCGAGCTTGGACGCCGCATACGGCGACAGGGGCCGTGTGACGTGATCCTCGGCGTTGGGGAGGGTCGCGGCGTTTCCGTAGGCCGACGTGGATCCGGCGTAGACGACCCGGCGCACGCGCGCGTCGCGCGCCGCCAGCAGGATGTTCAGCGTCCCGGTCGCGTTCACCTCGTGCGCAGCGAACGGCGCGTCCACCGAGCGCTGGACCGAAGTGAGCGCGGCCTGGTGCAGCACGTAGTCGACCCCTTCCACGGCGCGGCGACACGTGCTCAAGTCCGTGACGCTGCCGCGGATGAAGCTGACCCGCCGCCGGACCGCCGCGAAATTCTCGCGGCAGCCCGCAGACAAATCGTCCAGGATCACGACGTCCTGCCCGGCGGCGACGAGGCGCTCGACCAGGTGCGAGCCGATGAACCCTGCGCCGCCAGTGACCAGATACCGCATCTGAAACGCCGACTTCGATGAGTTGCTGAGGTGCCTTTGCAAGACTCCAGCCACACGCTCTGGAGTTGCAAAGCAAGGGTGGAAATGCCGCGTTGCGGCAACAGGTGTTTCTCCGGGCGCGCGCCGCGAGCGATCGGTCGCGGCGCGCAAGCATCACTTGGCGCACTGCTGCGTTTGAGGGCATCGGCGAGTGTGCGGTTCTCCAAAAGGAGGCATGTGGGATCGATCTCCGACACGACGCGAATGGCATAACTCCTGCTTCGTGTCGGAGGTGAAGCGTGATCATGAGCGACTCGCGTGAAGCGGTCTCAGCTAACCTGGATAGAGGAAGCAGCGATGGCCCTGGTCCTGTGGCTCGCTGTTCTCCTGAGTGTTTCGTGGGGGTCGAGCCGCAGTCGAGATTGATCGTTGGCGATCGCATGCGCTCGACACGAACGGTGAGTCTTGACTGAGTTCCTGACGCAGCTCCGCGGGGTACCCCATCGCGTCTTGCACCGACTATGCCGGCACCGGGCCCTCAAGGCGCTGCGCCGCCGACCCCGCTTTACGTCCCTGCTCGTCGTCTGTCGCGGCAACATCTGCCGCAGCCCGTTCGCAGCCGCGTTACTGCGCCCCGCGCTTTCTCGGAACCGGGTGCGGGTCAGCTCGGTGGGCTTCACGGCCCCCGGTAGGCCGCCGCCACCCGAGGCGGTTGCGGCGGCCGCGCGCCATGGCGTGGATCTCTCCGTGCACCGGTCGCAGCTCGTGACGGCTGAGAGCGTGCGCGCGGCTGACCTCATCGTCGTCATGGATCTCACCCAGCGCCACGAGATCTGCGTGCGCTTCGGGCGAACCGAGCGGGACGTGTTGGTCTTGGGTGACCTTGACCCACAGCCGATCGAGACCCGCAGGATCCACGATCCCGTGAGGCAGCCGCTGGCGGTGTTCGAGCAGACCTATGCCCGCATCGAGCGCTGCGTGCGGGAGCTAGCGCGAGCGGTTACGGCGGCGGCAGGTGACGCGTGACCCACCGGCTGGACTGGGGCGTGTCCGCACCGTGGCGACGGAGCAGCAGCGACGACTCAGGGAGCCTCGGTTGCGTTCGGCTCCTCTAAGGGCGGTCCAGTTTTTGCACCTCGGTTCCCGCGAACACCAAGCTGGAGGAGTCTCGTGATACGCACCGTTGGTCGAACGTGGTGGGCAATGGCAGCCGCGATGCTGGCCGTCGCGAGCGCGTGTGAGGAGCCACAGAGTCTAGAGTCGCGTCCGCAGGCTTTGCTGACGGACGGCCCTGCGCTCGCCGTCGACGTCAACACCACGCCTGCCCTCCCCGACGTCAACAGTACGAGCTCAATCGATCCGGACGGGTATACCGTCTGGGTGGACGGCTCCGCCAGTCAGGCCGTCGGGACGAATGGCCTCGTCACGTTCAGCGGACTAGCGGCGGGCGATCATGAAGTCGCGCTCTACGGGATCGCCCCGAACTGCTCTGTAAGTACGCCGGATAGAGGCTCCAACAACCCACGGGGCGTCTGGCTGATCACCGGCGTGGGGGGAGCCGTGGACTTCTCCCTGGCGTGCGGGTCGTGGGGCGAGCTGTTCGTCTCGACCAACACCACCGGCGTGGATCCGGGCGGCGGCTACACGGTCACGGTGGACGGCGGGGCGAGCCAGCCAATCGCGGCGAACGGCAACGTCACATTCACGCTGCTGTACGCAGCCAGTCACACGGTCGTCCTTTCGGGCGTCGCGGGGAACTGCACGGTGAGCGGGCAGAGCTCGCAACAGGTCACCGTGTCGGCAGGCCAGACGGCATCGCTAACCTTCTCGGCGAGTTGCGCCCCGCTTGGTCCAGGCAGCGGCACCCTGACGGTCAATACCGGTACGACGGGCTCCAACCTGGATCCCGATGGCTACACCGTGACGGTCGACGGCACCTCCAGCCAACCGATTGCGACGACGAACGGCAGCGCCACCTTCACCGTGCCGGCGGGCGCCCACCCGGTGGCGCTGTCGGGAGTGGCCTCGAACTGCGCGGTGAGCGGGGCGAATCCGGGCACGGCCACGGTGCCACCGGGCGGGACCGGCACGGCGACGCTCGCGGTGACATGCTTCGTCCCGGGGGCGCGCGTGAGCGGCACGGGGCAGCTTGGGCTGGGCTCTCCCACGTCCCACAACGGAAACGTGCAGACCTTCGACTTCGACGTGCGAGCCGACCTTACGGGGCAGTTCACCATCAGCGCCTACCCCGAGGACGGGAGCATCGCCACGGTGTTCGTGGATGCGTCGGCGGACCCCGCCACGTTTTTCAAGGCGTACCGCACCAGCTCGAATGCGTGCAGCGATCCGAGCCACGGTGTCGAGTTCGACGCCCTCGGCAGGGACGGGCCAGACCTGGTGAACGTTACGGGAATCGTGTGCGATGACGGAGCGCAGGGGAGCGGCAGAGACTTCTTGAGCTTCTTCATCATCAAGCCCCAGGCAGCGGGACTCGGCCGTTCCGGCATGGTGACGAGCGGGGATATCGTCAAGAACTGATCCTTCGTGCTCCAGCCCTCCGTTAAGGGTCGGCTGCGCGCCATCCGCGCTCACCCGCTCCTCAACCCCGCTGCTCTAGGAGAGCGGTGGCGCGAGTGGCTCGGGGGCTATCCCGAGGACCCGGAGCACGAGCCGCACCTGGTGGCAGCGATCGAGTGGCTGGTCCGCGCCCAGGACACGACTCCGGACGGCGGCGTCTCGCGCGGGTTCAGCCTTGCATGGCGCGCCTATTTCGGCTGCCGGGGCTGGCAGCCGCCTTATCCCGAGACCACGGGCTACATCATCCCGACCCTGTACGGCGCTGCAAGGCGGCTGGGACGTGCCGACCTCGCTGCACGCGCCGAGCGGGCAGCACGTTGGGAGATCGAGATTCAGCTGCCCACGGGCGCGGTTCGCGGCGGAGTGATCGGCGAGCCGGAATCCCCTGCCGTATTCAATACCGGACAGGTGCTGCTCGGCTGGCTCGCCGCGTTCGAGCAGACGGGGCAGAGTGGCTTCGCCGACGCCGCCCGCCGCGCCGCTTGCTACCTGGTCGCAACACTCGACTCGGATGGGCATTGGCGTAGGGGGAACCCAGAACGGCTGGCTGCCTTCCTGCTGCCTCACTGATCCCAAGCAGCCGCTGCTGCACACACTCGCGTACGCCATCCGGGGACTGCTGGAGGGTGGGCGGGTGCTCGGCGAGCCGCGTCTGCTGCACGCCGCCGAGCGCGCCGCGGACGCCCTCCGTGCAGCTGTCCGGGCGGACGGCTGGATGTCCGGTCGCTACCGCTCCGACTGGTCTCCTGCCGCGCGCTGGTCCTGTCTCACGGGCCAGGCCCAGATGGCGAATAACTGGATCCGCCTCGCCGAAATCACGGGTGACCCGAAGTGGCTTGAGCCTGTGCCTGCGGTATTGCGCTTCCTCAAGCGGACGCAGAACCGGAGCAGCCGTGAGCCGGGGTTGCGGGGCGGGATCAAAGGCGCTTGGCCAGTGGGCGGCGATTACGGAGCGTACGAGGTCCTGAACTGGGCGACCAAGTTCTTTTCGGACGCGCTGATGCGGCACGAGGCCATCGAGACTCACGGCCTCGGTGCCGCGTCACCGGTTTCCGTGCTGGCCTAGGGGCCCAGAGGCCTGAATTCGTAGGCCCCGATGTCGTACGCCGTTCCCTGGGGCCTGATGATGCCGTCGAAGTCGGTCAGGGGCACGCAGCTGCCCACGCCTGACGCACAGCTTGTCGTGCCGGCATCAATGGCAATCGCTCCGCTAGCGAGATGGTAATCCCCGTTCATGTCGCCGGTGTAGTTCAGGAAGAGGGCGCTGAACTGGGCACTCGTGAGCGTAATGGTGCCCGACTCGGTTCCCATGGTAAGGACGATGTTGCCGGCCGGGTTGTTGTAGACGATGTTGTTGTTGTAGACGTTGTGCGGGCCGGTCGAGCCGTAGGGGGATTCGTAAATCCCAAAATTGCCGCCATTCACCACGATGTTGTTGTCGACGGTCGTGAAATCGTTCGTCGTCCGGGCGCTGTCCGCGGAAATCTGGATACCATAGCGGCCGCAGTGGGCCACCACGTTGTTTGAGATCACGAGCCGCGAGGCGCCGTGATAGCTCGAGATGCAGGCGGCGGAGGCCCGGGTGACGATGTTGTTCTCGACGACGCCATTCGGGCCGGCGACGTAGATGCCATGGATGGTGTTTGTTTCACCCCAGGGACCGATGTTGTCCACCCAATTCCCGATGACTTCATTGCCGGTGAGCGTGTACTTGCAGCAGTCCACCATGATGCCCGCAAAGCCGTCGGTGCCGGGCAAGTCATGCACGCGGTTGCCGATGATCCTGCCGTAATTGCCGTCCTGCAATAGCCCGTTGGAGCAAGGACCTGTCATGTCGAACCCGACAATATCCACGTAATCGCCGGTGTTCTGCATAATTCCACACCCCCCGATGCCCGTGCTCGTGAGCCTCGCACCCCATTTCACATCAGACATATACGTCACACGAGCACTCGCGGTGCCGCTGACAGACACGCGTTGCCCATTCCAGGAGTAATTCCCAGCAGCGAAGTGGGCAGTATCGCCAGGAGCGAGCAGCTGGCTGACGCGCTCCATGGTGAAGCAGGGGGCACCGAAGGTGCAGGGGTTCGCGTCGTTGCCCGAGGGCGAGACATAGAACTGTCTGCTGGCCGACTTCACGACGTCGCCGCTCGAGAGAAAGCCGCTGCGGCTGTACTGGTACGGCGGCAGCACGTCGATCCAGAAGAAATCCGTCCCGCTCCCAGCTGCCCCGTTGTCACACGCGGCCACCGTGAAGCCCACCAGGTCGCCTATGTCCAGCCGGCCGGTCCCGTCGAATTCCGCCCCGTGCGTCGAGTCCGCGCACGCGGCAGATCCGTCCCGGAACGCCGTGATGGCCGTCGACGGATCCGTGTCGCCCACCGTGAGAGTCCCCACCGAGCCGTCGGAGCGCACGACGGCCCAATCCCGGTAGAACAGCCGCCCGCTCAAGTCCGCCACCACATCGAAGTCGAACTCCTGCCGGTCGCTGCCCGGCGTAGCGCTGCCGGCCCCGAGAGTCCCTAGTCCGGTGACCCGAGAGTACGCTGCCCCCTGGGAAAAGTTGGGGACTCCCGGAGCGAAGCGCTCGGGACTCGCGGGGCCATCGCAACCTACAGCCAGTAGCGTGGCTGCCAGGCTCAGGAGGGGCGCGACGCCGTTCCGTTGTGGCGAGGTTACTGCTGGTTCAACCATTCGTGCAACACCAGGAGGAAGTACAGCCGCTGGCTATGATCCCGCACGCCGTCGCGGTGCTCGCGCGCCATGGCGCGAATCCCGTCGGCCTTGAGCCATCCGGAATCGCACAGGCTCGCACTTTCCGCTAACCGATCGGCCCAGGCGGTCGTCGGCCCACACCCGAACCACACCTGCAATGGGGGCGTAAAGCCATGCTTAGGTCGCTGGAACAGCTCGGCCGGAACGAACCGCTGCAACAGCGCCTTGAGCAGCGGCTTGCCGCCATTGCCGTCCACGAGCCACCGATCCGGCAGTCCGACCGCGAACTCGAGCACTTCCTGGTCGAGCAACGGCGAGCGCGCTTCCAGACCGTGGGCCATGGTGGCGACGTCCACCTTGGGCATCAGGCAGTCCGCCAGGTAGGTCTGCACGTCGACCAGCCGCATCCGGCGCAGCGCGGTGCCATTGCCATTCTGGTACAACTGCGCCAGCCAGGCGCGTACGGCATTCCCGCTGTCTCGCCGCTCCCGCAGCAAGTCTCCCGCGTACAGAGCGCGCACCTCTTCATCGCCCACGAATGTCCGCAACGCACCGAAGCGCTCGGGCTCGTCCAACGCGAGCGTGCGCAGGGCACGCTTGATCCGTTTCGCCCAGGGCCGCTCGCTACGCACCGCGGCGCCGAGTGGCGCCATCATGGGCGCAACGCTGCTCATGCGCTTCAGGCGCAACGCCGTCCGGTACCAATCGTATCCTCCGAACCCTTCATCGCCGCCGTCTCCCGTGAGCACCACGGTGACATGTTTCCTGGTCTCCTCCGCCAGCATCCAGACCGCCAATGCCGACGAATCGCCGAACGGCTCGGCGAAATGCCGCACCAGCGTCGGGAGAGCGTCGAGCATCTCCGGGCGTCCGGTGAACGTGCGGTGCCGAGTGCCGAGGTGTTGCGCGATGCGCTCGGCGTAGCCGGCCTCATCGAAGGCGGCTTCGGCGAAGCCGAGCGAGAACGTCAAGGCGTCTCCGCTACAGTGCCGAGCAGCGATCGCCGTTACCAGGCTGGAATCGATGCCGCCGCTCAGGAACAAACCGAGTGGCACATCACTGCGCAGCCGCAATGTGACCGAGGTGGTCAGCAGGTCTTCGAGCTGATCGACGGCCTCGGCGAAACGCCCCGCGAAGGGCTTCACTGGCCGCTCGAGCGCCCAGTACCGGAGGGAACGAGACCCCGAGGAGCTCACCCGCAGCATCGTCCCCGCGGGGAGCTTGTTGATGCCGTCCCAGATCGACTGGGGAGCCGGGACGTATCCCAGGGTGAGGAACGCGTCCACCGCCGAAACGCTCACACGACGGGCCTGGGGGTCGGTATCGCGGAGCGCCCCCAGGGTCGATGCGAAGTAGCAGGTCTCGTCGTCCAGCGCGTAGAACAACGGCTTCTTGCCCACGCGATCCCGCGCCAGCACCAACTCGTCGCGCGTGCCGTCCCACACCGCGAAGGCGAACATGCCGCGCAGATAGTGCACCGCCTCGCTGCCGCAGCGCTCGTACAGCCGCAGCAGGACTTCGGTATCCGAGACGGTATGGAACCGCACCCCCTGACCCTCGAGGGCGCGACGCAGCTCGCGATAGTTGTAGATCTCGCCGTTGAACACCAGGGCGATGCGCCCATCGTCGCTGCACATCGGCTGGCGCCCGCCTTCGATGTCGATGATCGAAAGCCGGCGGTGCGCGAGGGCCGCGCGGCCCTGCGGATCGGCCCAGAAGCCCTCGCCGTCGGGCCCGCGGTGCGCCATGAGCCCTGACATGCGGCACAGGCGCTCGCGGTCGGGACGTGCGTCGTGGCGGAGGGTTACTGTACCGGCAATGCCACACATGCGCGCGTTACCCCTGCCTGAGCTTCGAGGAGCTCGCGGTACACCTTCAGGTGCGCTTCAACGCGGCGCTCCAGCGAGAACCGGCTCACGACGTCGCGGCGCGCCGCGGCCGCCGCGGGCGAGTCGCCCTGCCTTATCGCCCACTCGATCGCGTCCGCGAGCCCCGCAGCGGATTCCGGCGCCACCAGACGAGCCGCCGGAGAGGTGCCGACAACTTCAGGCACGGCACCCACTGCGGTCGCTACCACTGGCACGTCCGCCTGCATTGCCTCGAGCAGTGTGTTGGGCAACCCCTCGCTGCGGGACGGCAGCACGACGAGATCGAGGTTTCGATACACCGCACCCACGTTGCTGACTTGCCCCAGGAAGCGGATGGACGGCGCCAAGCCGAGACGAGCGCAGCGGGCTTCGAGCAGAGCGCGGTCGGGGCCGTCGCCCGCGACCAGCGCGGAGAACACCACGCCCTTCCCCGCCAGGACGGCGCAGGCGTCCAGGAAGACGTCCACTCCCTTCTCCCGGCTCAACCGGCCGACCACGCCGACGATGGGCCGCGCGAGGCCGCCCGGGAGGCCGTTTGCAGGCGGCGGAGCGGGGGGGACCAGTGCCGCGTTGTAGATGATGCGAACCCTGTTGCCGCAATGTCGGAACGCACGAGCCTGCGCCTGGGACATCACCACAACGCGGTCAGCCGCACGGAGCAGCTGCTTGTCGACCCAGTGATAAAATCGGTCCTTCACGTCTTCGGTCGTGACGCCATGGTGGAATCCGATCCAGCGCCACGGGCGGTGCTGCAGCCCGCGTAGCAGGTACGCCACCGCGGTCGCCTTGTAGCCGTGGGTCTGCACGATGGACGGTCGCCAACGGCGCAGCACGTTTCCCACCCGCGAGGCTATTCGCCAATCGATGGGGCCGCCGTCCTCCACGACGCAGTGCTCAACGCCGGCCTCCCGGAGGTACTGAGCGAATCCCGAGGGGGGCCGGCCGCGCCGATGGAACGCGATGACCAGGCACCCGATCCCCGCTCCCTGCAGCGCACGCGCCAGAGCGGTCACCTGGCGCCCGGGACCGGAGACCGCTTCGGAAGGAACCAGCGCCGCGACGCGTTCCGGGAAAGAGCGCTCCGTGAGGATCATCGCGACTCGACCGCGGCGGGCACGCCGGCCCGTCCCACGCGGCGCGACGCGGCAGCGGGCTGCCTGCGCTCAAACCAGCTCCAGGTCCGCCGCAGGCCTTCGGCCAAGGAGACGCGAGGTCGATAGCCGAGCAGGCGCTCGGCGCGCTGGAGACCGGCGAGCGAGTGACGTACGTCCCCCTCCCGAGCAGGGAGCCGCTGGTACGCGAGGTCCCGGCTGGTGATCTTCCCCACGAGCTCGATCAACTCCAGCAGCGAGGTCCGGGCTCCTGCGCCCACGTTCACCACGGACCCGCTGACTGTTTGCCCCGGCGTCGTGGCCCCAAGAACGTTCGCGTCCACCACGTTGTCCACGTAGGTGAAATCCCGCGTCTGGGCCCCGTCTCCGAACAGCGTCGCCTCCCGTTGCTCGAGCGCTGCGAGCAAGAGGGCGGGGATGACCGCGGCATACGCCGAGTGTGGACTCTGGCGTGGACCAAACACGTTGAAATACCGGAGTGCGACTCCCTCGATCAGCCCGGCGCGGGCGAATGCAAGCACATACTGCTCGCCTGCCAGCTTGGACGCGGCATAGGGTGAGCGCGGGCGGGGCTCGGCCGATTCCATCTTGGGCAAGACGACCGCGTCGCCGTAGATCGAGCTGGAGCTCGAGTAAACGACGCGCCTGACCTGCGCCGCTCGGCACGCCTCGAGCAAGCGCATGGTCGCGTTGACGTTCGCGTCGTGGGAAGCCCACGGATCCTTGAGCGACCGTGGCACGCTGGGGAGCGCCGCGAGATGAAACACCACCTCGATCCCTGCGACCGCGCGGCGACACACTTCGGCCTCGCAGAGGTCGCCGCGCAGAAACTCAATCTTCCCATCCAAGCCGGCGAGATTCGCCTCGTCGCCTGTGCAGAGATTGTCTACGACGCGAACATCGTGGCCGAGAGCAACCAGCCGCTCAGCGACATGGGAGCCGATAAAGCCCGCTCCCCCCGTGACAAGGCAGCGTGACGCCCGCGTTCCCAGCATGGAATCCCTCTTTGGCGATGGACATGGTCACACTCCGACTCGCCTGAGGGAGGTTGCAATCTTAGCGCCGCTCGCCGCGCACCGCCGACCGACGCCGGTGGTCAGCCATAAGTCACTGCCGGACATGGAGATACACTATCGGTTCCGCGATTCGATCGAGTCGTGGCGAGCGTGCGGCGTGGCCTCGGCGCTATGTGGCATCGGCGCCGTACCGACGAACCGCTGCCGCGGGATTCCAGCGCCTGGGAGCCGTGCATCGCTGCGGGAGTCGGTCCAAAACTTCCGTCTCCTCAAGAGACAATCGATCACGGTCATGTTGCCCGCCACATTAAACGTATGCACGCCTTCCACCTGCGGACCCCAGTTGGGTCCTACTCTGCCCATCTCGATTTCCTCATAGGTTTCGGGGTTCACCTGGAGGATGCGATTGAGGACAACAGCAGACCCGTAGCGCGTGGAGCAGTCTTGAGCCGGTCTATAAAACTCCCCCTGGTTCTCGAAAATCCGCCCCGCCGGTCGTGCCGAGCGAACGTCGCTCTTGATAGGGTTGTCACGATGAGGAGTCCAGCGCCCCAATGGTGAATCTGAATAAAACAGGTGCAGCTCATCCAAATGCCCCGCACCGTAGGCGGGGATGTTCGCGAACAACCACCATCTTCCAAACAGCAACGCTGGTGTTGGATCGAGCGCTGTCAGGTCACGGAGCACAACCCGTTCCAACTTCCAATGCACCGGAAAATCGACGCAGCGATACACTTCAACCCGACGGCGCGAAGCCGTCTCGGGCATCATGAAAAAATCTCCGTCCCATTGGAACACGAAGGGATAGGATAAGTGGTAGTCCGTTTCGAGGATGGGGATGGGCCGGTCGCAGCGGCCCTTGTCGTCCACAACGGTCAAGACAATCGATCCCTTCCCGGTCGAAAAGAGCAATTCCTCGTGAAATATGTAGTAGTCGTTCCCCACTTGAATGGGAAAAGGATCGGCCCAAAAACGATCCATGGGAGGAATCAACTGGTGGATGGTTCCGCTCGGCAGTCGATCGCCCGTCCCGTGCCGATATGCCAAGGCCCATTGCTCGCGATACAGCGTGCTCGTCCACTTGTCGGCAACGTACCGTCGCAGCAACACAGTCCCTGCCCGCAACATTTCAAGGTTACCCGGAGCAAGTGACGGGTTCCTGGTAACATCAAACGACGCAGCTGCCTTGAGCCTCTCGAGGAACGCGTCCGGATCTTCCCACAATATTTGAATATTCCTCGCCAAGGCGGCGGAAATCTTCCAATAGACATGATTCTGGCTGCGAGACACGGAGCGGCGATTGGTGGGCGCAACGGACACGTAGAGCGACAACGTCTTGCTCAGGCCCTTCCGGTGAATACAGAGGCGCGTTTCTGTGCTCGGTCTCCCTTCGATGACCTCCCAAAAGGCCGGCGTCGATTGCGTTCGCTCGTCGCCGCTCTGGCCGAACGTTATGCTCCACACACCATACCGAGACGATTCGACCAACCATCCATCCGGCAGCAAGCACAACGGATCCAACACCACGTCAAGCTGCTCTGCTTGAAGCAGATCAGCTCCGTCGAGAACACGGCAGTTGGGGAGTGCGGATTGCAAGGTGATTGGCGCATGGGCGTCTGGAACGCCGCGAAACAGACGACGATCGACGTTCTGGTACAACCAGAACAAGAACTGGCGCAACCGTTGAACGAATCGGAATACGCCCCGCGCCTCTTCCGGGGCCGTCCGCAAGACCAGCACGCAGGTGGCGGCCCCGGATCGCTCAACGTCTTGTACGCATTTGCCCAACCAGGTGGGAATCGTGTTGCCATCCGTAACGAGCAGAAGGCGGAGCGGCGCACGTGAATTGTGATGCGTCATGGCGGTGTTGCTTCGCAGGCTCACGCGGTCTCGTCCCGTCGTCGCTCAGCGACGAACGCCGCGATCGCCCTGAGGGAACGGAAATGATCGATCTCGAAGCCTTGCATTTCCACCCGCAGGCCGAACCGTTTCTCGAGCTGGAGTAGCAGCTCTACCATCCCGACGGAGTCGAGCCGGGCCGTCGCCAGGAGGTCGGTGTCAGGGGATGGCACTTGCACGTGGAGCACGTTCGCGAACAGATCGGAGAGTTCCGCCTGCAGGGAGCCGGTCGTGGTCATCGCGCTGCGCCTGTCGTCCCGGCCACGAACCACCCCTTCCGTCAGCACGTCGGCCATGTTCTCACCTCGGAAGACGACGCATGAGCGTTTGAAACACCGCGCCTCCCGCAAGACACGCAAGAGACGGGCCGCCCTTCACGCTAAGCGGCCCTCCGAGCCCGTGGCGTCGACGCAACGCTGCGTGTTCAGCGGGCGGCAGCCGAACCCGTCGCGTATGCTTCTTGCCACGCCCTCCTGCGGACTTGTGATCGAAAGGCCTGTCGGTGAAGATCCTCGGGATCAGCGGATTCGAGGGGGCAATACCGTTCAAGCGGGCGCGTTGGCCGCAGCTGGACGAGCGCGAGTATCGCATCTCGCAGGGCCACGACTCGGCCGCTGCCCTCGTGGTCGACGGTGCGGTCGTCGCCGCCGTCGCCGAGGAGCGGATCAACCGAGGGAAGCATACCGGTGCCTTCCCGAGGGGCGCAATCGCCTGCTGCCTGGCCGAGGCGGGCGTGACGATAGACCAGATCGACGAGCTGGCGCACGGCTTCGACTACGCGCCGTACGAGGCGATCTACGCCCTCGATCCCGGGTCTCACGACCTGTATCGCGACGTGTACTCCCGGGAGGCGCTGCTCGCGCTGGTGGCCCGGGATTTCCCGGACTTCCCCGCGGAGCGGGTCCATCACGTCGATCACCATCTCGCGCATGCCGCAAGCGCGTACTATACGTCGGGATGGGACGAGTGTCTCGTCGTCGTGATCGACGGCATGGGTGAGGCGCACAGCGTCAGCGTGTACGGTGCGCGCGACGGTCGGCTCGACTTGATCTTCCGAGTTGCCGCCCAGGATTCGATCGGCATCCTCTACTCTCTGGTCACCCTGCATCTGGGCTTCGACTTCAACGCCGATGAGTACAAGATCATGGGGTTGGCGCCGTACGGGGACCCCGAGCGATTCCGCCGCTTCTTCGAAGAGGGGGTCGAGCTGTTACCGGACGGCGGCATGTGCATCCCCCTCCTGCGCATGAATCGCACGCCGGAGGAGCGCGAGCGCCATCTGGCGACGCGGGCGTACCTGACACAGCGCCTCCTCCCACCGCGGGATCCGGAGCAGGAAATCGCCGCAGCGCATCGAGACGTCGCCGCGGCGCTGCAGGCCTGTCTCGATCGGACCATGCTGCACCTGTGCAGCCATTTCGCGGCCGCGACGGGGCAGCGACGACTGGCCCTGACCGGGGGCGTGGCGCTGAACTGCACGGCCAACGGGAAGCTCCTGTGCTCGGGCATGTTCGACGAGGTATACGTGCAGCCGGCGGCGGGCGACGACGGCAGCGCGCTGGGAGCGGCGCTTCACCGCGCCGCGCTGGCCGGCGAAGTCCGCAACGAGCGCTTGTCGGTGCCCTTCCTCGGACCAGGGCACACGCAGGCGGCGATCGACGCGGCCCTCGGCGCGTACGGCGACCGAATCCAGGTCACTCGCTTCGACACCCTCGCCCAGTCCTGTGCGGAGGCCGCCCGGCTCATCGCTGGCGGGTGGGTGGTGGCGTGGTATCGGGGCCGCATGGAGTTCGGGCCGCGAGCGCTTGGCCACCGCAGCATCCTCGCCGACCCCGGCCACCCGGAGATGCGCGACCGCATCAACGCCATGGTGAAAATGCGGGAGGCGTTCCGGCCGTTCGCGCCAGCCGTGTCCATCGAACAGGTCGATCGTTGGTTCGATGTGCCCCCGATGACCCCGCTGCCGTTCATGATCATGACCGTGGATGTCCGCCCCGAGTTCCGGCGCGAGCTGCCCGCCATCACCCACGTCAACGGATCAGCGCGGGTGCAGACGGTCTCGGCGACGGATAACCGCGCGTTTCACTCGCTGCTGGAGGCGGTGGGGAAGGTGACCGGGCGGGAGATGGTGTTAAACACGAGCTTCAACGTCAAGGGCCAACCGATCGTCAACACGCCCCGCGAAGCGCTCGAGACGTTTCTCGGTACCGGAATCGAGTTTCTGTTTCTCGAGAACACCCTGGTCGGCCGCCGGCCGGGTTGACCGCTCCCGCATCCCCGGTGTCACCACATTGCCTTGTCAATCATGGGAAGGAGCAGCGCATCACCTGTGTCGTTCGTGAGATGAATCGGGTGTCGTAGGTCTGCCGGGCCACTCCACCACGCTTGAATGGGTACGGCCCCCCGACGAATAAAGCGATTGCGATGAAGTGCCTGCTGAAGAGAAGGGACGCTCGCGCCTGCGTGCACCCTATCCGGTCTATACGAAGAGATAGCGCTCACCGTCTCAGAAACCATCCAGGTATAGACGTCCTCACTCGCTTGTGGCGCAAACAGCTCAATGATGTTTGCTTCCCATCCCAATGAAGTCCTGTAAATACAGGTGAGCGACCATCCGCGAAGCGCATCACGAATTCTGAAATACAGAGGCAAAAACTCTACGCGATTCGGAAACCCACTTCTCAACCAAGAAACAAAACGGGGGTTTGGAACACGCACGCTTGCAGCTCCCGTGTCGTTCGCATAGAGCTTGAGGATCTCTGGCTCCACGTCAGATCCAACTCTTACATCGCTTGCTTCGATCGCCAGTTTGGGCCGCGCTTGAAACCAGGGCTTCATCGATAGTTTGAAGAGGGCCTTGCCAACCGAGGTGGGGAGACCGAAGCGACGTTTGAAATCCATGCTCAGGGCGGCTCCCTCCAACGGCAAAGTGAATTTCACCAGCTCGCCGTGTGGTCGCCATTGCAAGCGGGGCAAGAGCTTCAAGGTGTCCTCAGTTCCTCCGGCGGCGATGATGAACTCAGGACGGTGCATCATGGCTTGCATGACACGAACGCCCAAGCCGGACCCCTGGAGTTCTGGCAGGCAGAACCAATCGAAGGTTTCCAGACCATTCAAGCGTCTTGGGCCGACTTGATATGACTGCACAAAAGCCCAAACCATCGCCAGACATTCGCCATCCGACACCGCTAGGAGGCCGATTTGTGAGGGACATTCGAGATAGCGCCAGCGATAGAACGCTTCAGTCCGAGGGCGAGCCCATGTGTTCTCAGAAAACCGAATGACGGCTCTGAGGTACCTGGGTTCGAAGGGAACAATTTCGACGGGCAAGGACTGGTTTAACCGCGACCGTGGTGACTCGGAAGGGTGAGCTGCGCGTGCTTCGTCGCGATGAAGCGTGCGATGCTGGAGATCGTCCGAAAGCGGTCGATTTCCAGGTCCTCCAGGGACACCTGAACACCGAACCCCGCTTCCAGCTGAGCCAGGAATTCCACGAAGGTCAGGGAGTCGACGAGGCCCGTTTCGATTAAGTCGGTCTCCACCGACGGCACCGTAACATTCAGCTTTTCCGCGAAGAGCCGGCCAAGCTGGTCCTCGAGGTTTTTCGATTGCGACATGTCAAACGTCCTGGTGCTCGGTTGCTAACAGGTCGAACAGCAAGCGATCGTAAGGCCGGCCGTCGATATAGTGACACTGCCGCTGCCGGCCGATGTACTTGAAGTGCAGCCCCTCCAGGACGCGTTGCGCCGGGATGTTCGTCTCGACCGTCCAGGCGCTCACCACGTGCAGGCCCAGCTCGGTGAATCCAAACGTGAGCATCCTCGAAACCGCTTCTCTCGTGCACCCGCCGTAGCGCTTATTGCCCAGGACCGCCCAGACCGAGGCCGTCTTGAAGTGCCGATCCACATTGGTCAGCCCTACGACGCCGGCTGGCACATCCCCATGGTCCGCCGTGTAGGCCCGGAACACGTGGATGTCCCGTTGGGTCATGATTTTGAGCGTTATTGGGCTCACCATCTGGACGCCGTTGCCGAAGTCCAGCCATTTGTAATTGTCGGGCTTTCCCAGCCACCCGGCCACCAGTTCCAGCAGCTCAGGGCTGTCCAGCGGCAACAGTTTCATCGTTTGCGAACGCCTCCTGCAACTGGCGCCGGTCGAACTTCCCGTTGGCATTCCGGGGCAGCCGCTCGAAAGCCAGCCAGCGCGACGGGAGCATGGGAGAGGGCAAGACCTTGCCCAGCTCCTTCCGGACCCCCGCCGGGGTCACCGAGAGCGCTGGGCGGGGCACATAGGCGCAACAGATCGCCGTTCCCTCGAAGCCGTTCGTGGGAATCGCCACGACGGCACATTCCTGTATGAAACTCATGGCGTTCAACGCCGTCTCGATCTCGCCGAGCTCGATCCGATAGCCCCGGCTCTTGATCTGCGAGTCAGCGCGGCCGAGAAAATACACGAGACCGTTGGCGCCGATCTTGGCGAGGTCGCCGGTCCGGTAGAGGCGATCGGCGGGATCGGGCGACAGCGGGTTCGGGACGAACGCCGCGCCCGTCTTTTCCGGATCGCGCCAGTACCCCGGGCTGAGGCCCACCCCGCGGATGTAGAGGTCCCCGACCTCCCCCGGTGACACGGGCCGCAGCGTCTCGGAGAGGACCAGGAGCTCTTCGCCCTCACACGGTGTCCCGATCGGAATCGCCACGCCGTCATCCTCCGGAGGGGTCGGAACCGTGTAATAGCTGCTCGCGATCGTCGTCTCCGTAGGGCCGTACAGGTTCGTGAAGGTCGCGTGCGGCAACCGCGCCATCCAATACCTCAGGGCCGGGGTGGGAAAGACCTCTCCACACCACAAGAGCCGCCGCAGAGCCGGAAAGTCATTGAACTGCACTACATCGAACTTGGCCATGTAACTGAGCAGCGACGGCACCGAGAACCATTGCGTCAGCTCCGCGTGCCGGATGAACTCGGCGAGGGCCCTCGGCGACAGGTTGATCTCGGGTGGCACGAGGTGCAGTTGGGCGCCGCAGGCGAACGTGCCGAACACGTCGAACGTGGAGAGATCGAAGTGCAGCGGAGGATGGCCGGATACGCGATCCGTTGGACCGAGGTTGAAGTACCGCCTTGCCCACTCGACAAAGTGGGTCACGTTGCGGTGCGCAATGACGACCCCCTTCGGCGTGCCCGTCGACCCCGAGGTGAAGAGAATGTGGGCAGGATGCGCCGCGGTATTGCGGTAGTCCAACGGATTGCTCGGCGCCCGCACCACATCCTCGAGCGAGAAGGTCGGGTCGAACGGTTCCCCCCGGGTTCGGTCCTCGTCCATCCATCCCACCGCAACTGACCTGCGCAGCCGCGCGTTCGACAACAGCGTGCTCAGGACCGAGGCTGCGCGTGCTTCGGCCAGGATCATACGGGGCTCTGCCGATTGGACGATCTTCGCGACTCGCGGAGCGGGGCTCGACGGGTCGAGCGGGACGTACGTACAGTCGGCCTTGAGGGTCCCCAGCATGCTCACAATCGCCAGGGGAGACTTCGCCAGCAGCAGGCCGACCCGGTCGCCCTGCCCGCACCCGGCGGCTTTCAAGGTGCGGGCCAACCGGTTGCTCGAGGCGTCGAGTTCCGCGTAGGTCAGCCGGGCGCCGTGCATCACGACCGCGGTGGCGTCCGGCCGGCGCTCCGCCTGCTCGGTGACCCACTGCTGGAGCAAAGCGGTCATCGAGTCACCAGGGACACTGCCCGGCGGAAGGCCTGGTTCGTGTGGTGCAATTCCTCCTCCGTAGGGGGGATGTCGAGGATGAACGAGCGATACCCCACCGCGATGTAGCGCGCCAGCTCGTCGCCGACCCGCTCGTAGCTGCCCACCAGGTATGGGCACATGGTCTTGTAGTTCTGGAACGGCACGAGCCAGTACGGACTGTCGCCCGAGGCCGTGGCGTCGGCCAAGTCCGACAGTTGTCCATGCCAGACGGAGTCCGAGACCTTCATCGCCAACTGGTGGGTGAGCTGGCCCCTGCGGTCCTCGGGAAAGCGCTCGCGCGCGATGCGCCATGCCTCATCGCCATCCTCGCGGGCGACGATCCCGACTCGCACGCCAGCACCGACTCCCTCATTCGGGGCGACCTCCTCCCCGGGCGCCTTCGGGTACTTGACGGCCACCGCGCCGATCGCCTTCGCCGCCGCCAACCCGGCATCCGACGAGCCGGACACGAAGATTCCCGGAAACAGCTCCGGCGCCAAGGGCGGTGTCAGCTTCAGATTCTTGACCGTGTAATAGTCACCCTCGTGGGAGACGGGCAAGGAGGCGGCCAAGAGATCTCGGATGATGCGCGTGTACTCGATCAGCCGATCGTACCGCTTGTCGTGGGGCGTCGTGTCGTTCAGCGCCGTCAGGTCGTTCTTGAAGCCGCCGGCCACCATGTTCAGATAGATCCGGCGTCCGTACAGATGGCCGAAGGACGCCACCAGCTTCGCTACGGCGTACGTATGCATGTAAACGGGCTGGACCGCGACCAGGGGACAGAGACGGGTCGTGTTTTGGACGATGACGTGAGAAATCAGCCACGCATCCACGAGCCGGTTGTCGGAATAGACGAGTATCCCCTTGCATCCAGCTTGCTCACTCCAGCGCGCCACGTCGGCCACCCGCTGGACGTAGGCCTCCTGGTTCCCATCGCTGGACTGCGGGCAGGTCGAGAACACTTCGAGACCCACGTCGGTCGGGCTATCCACGCCATTGATCATGCTCTGCTCGCTCCTTTCTGCCTCACGGTGCAATCGAAGGAACCATTGCATGGGCGGTGCCACCAGACCGGCCGGGTGCGTCCGCGGAGCGGGTGGGAAGGCGGGCTGGGCAGAAGGCCTGGAGCCCGCATCGGAACACGAGTGCTGCGTCGGCGCTACAGGCGGTGGCGCCTCGCCTCAACGCACCGGCTGTTCACGCAGGAACATCCCTCTGTCCGCCAATGCCACGGCGGCGTCATAGACGTCGCGCGCCCGGAGGAGCATGAGGCGTAAACTCCCCACTCGCCGCTCTCGCCACTGGTGGCGTCGCTTCAACTCGCTGACGAGCGGGCGCAGATCGTGATCGAGGCGCAGTGAAAACAGCCGCAGGTGGGAGACCCGCACCGTCCCGTCCCCATCCCGCCAGCGCATCGGATACTTTTCGCGAGTGAACACCGGGATCGCGAGCTGCGGCTCGAGCTCCGCCGCGACGAAATAGCAGAACGTCATGGTGTTGGCTGGGACTCCGGCGAGCAGAATCTCTCCGTCGTGCGTCAGCAGCTTCTCATAGGGGGTGAGCCGACCACACGGGGTTTCGGCCCGCTCGTGGCCGGCGATGATCTCTTCCGCCCGATTCCCCCACACGGCCACCGAGTGAGTGGGGTGGATGCTGCGAACGACTCCCGGAGACCGGCGGAACAGCTCGGTGAGGAGCCCCATCCGCGACACCGTTTGCCGCACGTCGAAGACCGGGTCGCCGAGCGCGTACTCGACGGCGGTGCCCCGGAACGGAATCGTCGGCATCATCAGCGTCCCGCGCGCCCCGACGACCTCCTGCAGCGTGCGAATGGCGTCGACCGGGCCGCCCTGGAAGCCCAAGAAGCTGTCGAACGCGCTGTGCACCATCACCACGTCACCGGGGGCGACGCCGAGCTCGAGCAGCGCGCTCTTCAGATCCGCCGGTGTGAACGCGCGAAACACCCGGTGGTAGCCTCTCACGAGGCGCTTCAGCCACCGCTTGGTCCGAGACGGCAGCACGGCCGAGGCAGTCGCGCGGAGGAGACTCAAGGGGCGACGACGCCCGTGTGTCGGGCCTTTGGCAAGGCGAATGCCAACAGATTTCGTCCAGCCGCAATTGCGACGAGCTGTTCTCCGCCCGCTAGAAAAGTCTCGGGAGCGGCACGGATTGCGCCGCCGGTCTCCACAGACCAAAGCGGCCGGCCGGTCCGCGAGTCGAGCGCAAAGAAGGTGCTCTGATCGCCGCCGAACACGATCCCCCCCGTCGTGGAGAGTACCCCGCCCATGGTGTTGTTGACCTGTCGCGGCTCGCGGCGATACTCCCATACCTGCTTTCCCGTGAACGCGTCCAGCGCGCGAACCGCGGTATAGAAGGGTCGGCCGCCGATGGGCTCCGGCGGACTCGAGGCTGACGTGAAATACACCATTCCCTGTTCGAGCACCGGGACAAACGTCAGGCTCAGCGCGGGATCAAAACTGGGCGACCACCAATTTGTCGCGCCGACGCTGCCCGGGTATAGGATGAACCCTGCGCGATTGCGCGATGAATCGGCCAGCGGCTTGGGGCGTCCCCGCGGATCGAGGCCATCGGTCCAGGTCTGATGCGCAAACGGCGTGGCAGTGAGATACTTCCCGGACGCGCGATCCAATACGTAGTAGAAACCGTTGCGATTCGCCCACAGGATACGCTTCTCGGTGCCCCGCGGTGTTGTTTGATCCGCCAGCACCGGAATCTGGTTCGCGTCCCAATCGTGATCGTCGGCCGGCGTGAACTGAAAGTACCAGACGAGTGCTCCGGTGGATCCACGCAGTGCCACGGCCGAGTTCGTGTACAGGTTGTCACCTCTTCGAGCCGCCGCGTCGAAAACAGGCTTCGGATTACCGACGCCCCAAATGAGAAGGTCCAGCTCCGGATCGTACGACCCCGTCAACCATGTGGGCGCGCCTCCCTCGCGCCAGGAGTGACCCGCCCACGTCTCGCTGCCAGGCTCGCCCGGCTTGGGGATCGTCCTGAACCGCCATCGCTCCTTGCCACTGTTGGCATCGTAGGCCGCGATGAAGCCCTGCCCGCCCCTGATCACCTCCGGCGTGGCCACACCCGTCACGACGAGATCGCGATAGGCCAGCGGCGCCGCGCTGATGGCGTACCGCTTGGGGTCGTCGGCAACGGTCACCTCCCACTGCAAGGCGCCCGTCGCCGCCGAGAGCGCGATGAGTCGTGCGTCCACCGTTCCAAAGAAGACCTTGTCGTTGAGGACCGCGACACCACGATTCGCCGCGGCGCCGAATTCGCCACCGAGGGTCTCGCGCGATACGGTGTGCTCGTACGCCCAAATCTTTTGCCCAGTGGTGGCGTCCAACGCCGTCACCTGGCCGGGCGGTTCGGTCACGAACATGATCCCGTGCCGCACAATCGGCGAGACCTCGAAGGTCGCGGGCTGGCCTGCGAACTCGTGAATCCATCTGAGGGTGAGTTGACCCACATTGTCACGGTTGATCTGACGCAGCGCGCTGTGGCGGGAAGACCCATACGAGCCGGAGTAGGTCAGCCAGTCCTCGGCCGGCTCGCGTGTCGCCGCCAGCTCGTCATATGGCACATTCACGCTGACGGATCGACTGGCACCGCGCCCGACAGCTCCCGACGTACTGTCAGAAGCATTGATAGAGCGGAGGAACGCCACGACTTGCCACAACTCGGTCTCGGGCAAGGGATGCGGTCTCATTGCGGTGTTGGGAACGCCGAAGCGAACGACTCTGTATACCGCCCAATCGCTTTCGCCATGCTTGAAGGTTCGACGGATCAATGCTGGACCGCCAACGCCGCCGCTCCCATCTGGCGCGTGACAGGAAGCGCACTGACTGCGAAACAGCTGCGCACCCGCCTGAATGTCGGCCGGAGTGGTCTTGACGTTGTGGATCACCGCGTACGGATTGTGGGTCTCAACCAGGGGTCTCAGGTACTGATCGGAGCCCGGCATCATGTAGACCAGCAACGGCTTCAACCCGATGTCCGCGATCTGTCCGGTGAGATACAACAGGACAACGTGGGCGCGCCACCGGACATGTGCGGAGATCATCATCGCACCCGCTACCGCCACCAGCCCGCCGATTGCCAACAGACGCCTGCCGCGTCTAGTCATACTGGCCTGCAGGCGACTCGGATCGAACAGTTGCGGCACCATCGCGCTTTGGCACCGCGCGTGACCGTCTGCGACGGGCTCGCATGACGCCGTCGGCCACCCGCCGTGCCGCGGCTCCACATCCTGCGACGAACCGGTATAGCGGACCGAAGGCGCGCAGCGAGGTGAGTCCGACAAAAAAGAGCCCCGGCACGCTGCTTTCGAACCAGTGACTCAGGCTCGGGATCGCCCTGTCGGTCTCAATCTCGGCGCGGAGTGACGGATCGATCATCGGCAACTTCGTGATATCGACCGTGTAACCCGTTGCCAGAATCATGTGATCAACGCTCACCTTCGCGCCGTCAGAGATGGTCGCATCGAGTTTTCCTCGAGCCATCTCGAGTTTCGCCACGGTCTGGCCCTCGTGGAGGGTGACCTTGCCGACGACTCTATCCTTCAACCAGTGGGTCGCTCCGGAGTGGTAAATCGCGTTGTACGAGTCCTTCCACCCAAGTGGGAACCGATAGAACAACCAGGGCCACTGATCCCATACCCAGTTGGTCCACCCGGGCGCGATGCTCGCATCCGGGGCCAGGATCCGTTCGAGCGTGCTGCGCGCACCCGACCGATCGGGCCCCAGCCACTGGATGGGGCGCCGCGACACGACCTGGACGGCGGCACCAGCTTCGTGGAGCAACGCGGCATACTCGATCGCGCTCTGTCCGCCACCGATCACGACGACGTCCCGTCCCTTGAAACGAGCGAAGTCCCGGTGCTCGGAGGAATGCGAGACCAGGTCTGCCGGCAGCCCGGCGAACTGTTCGGGTCGGTTGGCATAGTAATAGACACCGATCGCCATCACGACCGCCCGGCTTTCTACCTCGCGCCCATCCTCGAGCGCAATGAGAAACCGGCCGTCCTGACGCTCGATCGATGCGACGTACGTCTCATCGACGTCGGGGACCGCCCGTTGCTGGAACCAGAGGCCATAGTCCACGAACGTCTGCAGCGGTAGGGGATAACGACGCCCGTGCCTCGACTGCCTGACGAACTGGTCAAACCCGTGCTCCTGAAGGGGATCGGAGAGGTTGGTGGCCCACCAGTGCGATCGGAGCAGCATGCCCTTGGGCATGCGATCGCGCCACATCTCCAACGTCCTGCCGAAGACGGCGACTCGCAGGCCTCGGCCGAGGAGGTGCGCCGCGGTGGAGAGGCCGTAGGGACCCGCGCCGACAACCACTACGTCGAAGACAGGGCTCATGCGCCGTTCTTTCTCATGCGGGATGCCAGCCCCCTGACGGCGCCGCGGGCGAAGGTCGTCGTGGCCCGGACCGCGGGAAGCGGATCCCTCCAGGACAGGTAGTCGTAGGCCATGGGTTTGAGAAACGAGAGGCCGAACTGCAAGAGCGTCTGGACCGGAGACGTGACTCCAGGCCTGCCGCGTTGGCGGAGGGCGGCGATCGTCGTCGTGATGTCCCCGCCCAGGTCGCGTATCCAGCCGCCGATCCGATACTCCGCGACTCGGTCAATCGGCTCGCCGCTCGCCCATTGGTAGACGAGATACGGGAAGTCGACGCCGGCTCGCACCGCGACCTCGACGGAGGCAGAGAGCCGCGGGTTGATCTCCATCAGGTAGGGGACGCCGGTGGCGTCCCGGCGAAACTCGACTTCGGAGTAGCCTTCGAGGTTGATTTCGCGCACGAGCGATTCGGCGTGGCACCCGATGTCCGCGGGAATGGCGGTGCTCTGTCGCAGGACCGAGTTCCCGCCCAAGGGCGGACTGGTTCGCTTGGCCCATTGCGCGAAGCGCGCGTACACTTCGCCATGGGCATACAGGAAACTCACGGCCTCACGTCTTCCGGTCAGGAGTTGCTGGACGAGCGCGGCCTCCCCGAAGCGCGTCACCGCCGCGACGGCGTGACGGGCCTCGGCGGGAGTGACCGCGAGTCGGGCACCCAGCCGCGCTCCGTCCCGTCCGTTCCACAACCAGGATTCGCTCGGTTTGATCACCGCCGGGAGTCCGATGTCTTTCAGCGCGGCCGTTACATCTCCGCCGTCGCGCACGACAACCTCGCGCGGCACCCGCAGCCCGAGGCGCCGCGCAACCGCGAGCGTCTGCTCCTTGCTGATCGCGATCGCCATCGCCGGTTCGGGCGCGAGCGCCACCGAGACACGTGGCTCGAGGCGCGCGCGGTGCCGACGCAGCAGCGCGATCGTGGCGTCGTTTGAGGCGACGAGCACTCGGGCACCGGTGCGCTCCAGCCAGTACTCGAGGATCCCTTGGTATGCGTCTGTCCCTTCCTTGGCCGGAAACACCAACCCTCGCTGACACCAGCGCGACGCAAAGGCGGGGGCGTGATCGTGCGTTTCCGCCGCAGCGACCCTGAGCCCTCGCCGACCGAGGGACCGCACGGTCACGAGCGACTGCCGGAGCGCCGCGTCCAGCACCAGGGCGTCGGTCCTCATCATGGCCGAGCTGTCGCGCAGGAACTGCGCCGGGATCGGGAGGGCCGCCTGTTTCACTTGATTGCGCGCACCCGAAAAACGTGCTCTGCGGCAAGCCAATTGAGTGCCCGGCTTCGAACGAACGTGGCACTGGCTCGAGAGAGAAGCGCCCGTCCGACCAATCGCTCGAGGCCGCGCCGGACGACGCTGTGTTTCATGGACAGAAACCGGACGAGACGGTCAAGCGGGCTGCTGAGCCATCCCCAGCCGTGGCAAATCCATTCCTCCGGTTCGAAGTTCAAGCCACGCAGGAGCCGCAGCCATCTGCGGCGGTAGAACCTGCGGTAAGGTGCGTGGTGAAGACTTCCAGCGAAGGTCTCAGAAGACGGGGCCGAGTTCGCGCGAAACCGGTACTTCACGAGGTGGTAGGCGGGCCGTAACACCGCGACCACCCTGGGGACCACGCCATCCAAACGCCGGAGAGGGGAACGCCCGTTGGGGATTGCGATCACCGCTCGACCTCCGGGTCTCAGTACCCTCCACACTTCGCGCAGTGCCTGCTCGTCGGACTCCAGGTACTCTAAGACCCCAAGCGACACCACCACGTCAAACGTGTTATCCGGAAATGGGATGTGTTCGATGTCCCCGACTCCGAATGGCTCCGATTCGCAGAGTTGCCGCGCCTGGCGGATCATGGGCTCAGCGAGGTCGATCCCCCACACCGCATAGCCGCGTTTGATGAGCTTCGCAGCCATCACACCCGCGCCGCAACCGACCTCAAGAATCCTGGAGGATGGTGGCATCGCGGCCTCCACCATCTCCAGTGCGAACCGCTGGCGCGAGATCAGATGCTCACTGCTCAACGTCGGCTCGGGATCGGCGTAGCAAGCCGCCCACTCCGTCGCGTGCTCGCTGAAGCGGTTCTTCACTTGGTGTTTCCAGCTCGTCATAGCGCCCAGGCAGCGTTGCAAGCCTGGTGCCAGCCCACATGGGGCGATTGTTCACACCATGGCCTTCAACACCCGTGTAGTGTTGCGCGATCGCGACGCCACAGGTGTAGAGGACGGCCGGCCGAGGAGCAGGATTGCCGTTCGGGGTGGTCCGGCTCTTGCCCCCGGTGCTCAGCCGTGGGCGAAGCAGCGTCGTTATCCGAAACCGCAGAGTCCCGCAGACACGCCCAGGCTCGAGCCCTGGATCGCGCGCTGCTTCGCGGGGTCGCCTGGACTGCGGCGGCCAAGTGGGCCAGTCAAGGGCTCAGCTGGGTATCCTGGCTGATCGTTGCGCGTTTACTCACCCCTGAGGACTACGGCCTCGTGGGCATGGCCGCGATCTACCTCGGGCTCATCACGCTGCTCTCGGAATTCGGCCTCGGCACCGCCGTGCTGGCCGTCCGCGAGCTCAGCGTCGAGCAGCTCAACCAGCTGAACGGGCTCGCGGTACTCTTGGGGCTGGCCAGCCTGCTCGCGTCCTGCATCGTAGCGATCCCATTGGGGCGTTTCTTCCACGCGCCCCAATTGCCGCTCGTCGTGGTGGCCATGAGCACGACCTTCGTCATCACTTCGTTCAAGACCGTACCGCTCGCGCTGCTGCAGCGCGATCTGCGCTTCAAGACGCTGGCGTTCATCGACCTGAGCCAGGCGCTGGTGCTGGCAATCAGCATGGTCGGTTTTGCCGTTGCCGGGTTTCGGTACTGGACCCTCGTGTGCGGCGGAGTGTTGAGCGCGTTGATTTCGACCGGAGCGATTCTCAGGCTGCGGCACGCACCTTTCGTGTGGCCGCGGCGGAAATCCCTGAAGCCCGCGATCACCCTGAGTTCTAACATCCTCATCTCCCGGCTGTGCTGGTACACCTCGTCGAACGCGGACTTTCTGGTGGCTGGGCGGATTCTGGGGAAGGCCGCGCTTGGTTTCTACAACGTCGGCTGGACGCTGGCCAGCGTCCCCGTGGACAAGGTCGCGGCGCTGGTCGGGCAGGTGACGCCCGCCTTCCTCTCCGCGGTGCAGACGGACCACGCGGCGCTCCGACGATACCTCCTCAGAATTACCGAAGGCATCGCCTTGATTACGTTCCCCCTCGGCCTCGGCCTCGCCCTGGTGGCTCAGGATTTCGTCCTCGTGGTCCTTGGCTCCAAGTGGAGCGCCACGGTCGCGCCGCTGCGGCTCCTCGCCGCCTATGCGGCGATCCGCTCGATCACCCCACTCTTGGCTCAGGTGCTCCACACCATCAGGGATACCAGGTTCGAGATGTGGAACATGGTCGCCGCTGCGGTGGTCATGCCGACGAGCTTCTACCTCTGCGGGCAGCGATGGGGGACGGTCGGCCTTGCGGTGGCATGGATGCTGGTGGATCCCGTCTTCGCCTTCATGCTGTACTGGCGAACCTTCTCCAAGATCGAGCTGTCTCCCGGGGCATACTTCCGGGCGCTGTGGCCTGCTCTGAGCGGCTCGGCCCTGATGGGAGCGGCGGTGTTTGCCGTCGGGCGATTCAGCGGCGGCGAGTGGACTGCGGGCTTTCGGTTGGCTGCCCAAATCGGCGCGGGCGTGATCACGTATGGACTTGCATATGTGGTCTTGCAGCGGGAGCGGTTCGAGGCATTTTACGAACGGGTGATGGCCGCGCGCCGGGGATCGGGAGAGGGCGTTTGACCGGGACCCACCGTCTGCTGCTGTTCACGTACAGCTCCCGTGGAGCACGAGAAACACGCGGTGTTGCGCGATCGCGACACTCGCGCACCGGGAGACCGCTCGCCCGCGTTTGTCGGGTAATGAACCTCGGCAAGGTCGGGCTGGTCTCGCTCTTGCTACTGAGCGTAGGCCATGGCTGCCCGCCGAGAATCTGAGGGACGTAGGTGAACGCCCGCCGGCTGCTCGTCGTCACATACCACTTTACTCGCGATGACGCCGTCGGTAGCCTTCGCTGGGCGGGCATCACGAAATACCTTGCGCGTTTGGGCTGGAAGGTATCCGTCGTAACCGCCGCGTCTCCCCAAGGGAATCCAACGGGGAGCAGCACGCATGTAGAATCGTGTCGACACCTCTGGACGTCTTACCAGTTGCTCTGTCATCTGAAGAGGCGGCTGGTCGGGTCCCTCCCGAACGGATCGCCTGTAGCGCGGCCGTCTGGGCGGCTGGGTCTGTTGCACCGCCTGCGGCTGGAGATTAGTGGGTTATTGACCTTCCCTATGGACTCGACCCGAGGTTGGGTCCTCCGCGCGGCGCTGCGGTCGCGGTCCTTGATCCGGCGATTCCGGCCGCACGTGGTGGTGAGTAGCGGCCCCCCTCACTCTGCTCACCTCGCTGCTGGGATGGCCATGATCGGGAGCTCGGCGCGTTGGTTGATCGACCTCCGCGATCCGTGGGCGGGAGCCCTCGCGAAGGCCCGGGAGTCAGATTCGGGGGCTCACACCTGCCTGGCTCAGGCCCTGATCCCCCGTCTGGAACGCCTCGCCTTCCGGGCTGCCCACGGGGTGATCACGAACACTGTGCAGCACGCCAAGGCGCTGGCCGCGAGGTATCCCGACCTGGCCATCGCGTGCGTTCCGAACGGCGTCGACCAGGAATGCTTGCCGCCCCCGGCCACAGATCCGTATCCAGGGTTGGGCATCGCGCACATCGGCACGCTGTACCTTGGTCGCGATCTCGCGCCGGTCGTCCAGGCGTTTCGGCTCTTCCTGGAGCGCCATCCGGACGCTGCCGCTGCCGGTTCGAAGTTGCGCATCGCCGGCCATGCCCAAGCTTCTCATGCTCTTGCATTCGACGAAGCAGTCGCGGCGGCAGGACTCGAGCAGCAGGTCGAGGTGCTAGGGCCGCTACCCCGTGCTCAGGCTCTGAACGTAGTGTCCCATTCGCGCCTGGTCGTGGTGTTGGCACAAGAACAGGTGCTGCAGATCCCTGCCAAGCTATATGAGTCCGTCGCGATGGGGATCCCCACGCTCGTCGTGGCGGAACCGGGCAGTGCAGCGGGGATCGAGGGAACCCGTCTCGGGGCCGTAGTTTGCGATCCGACGGATGTCGAGGGGATTGCGCGCGTGCTGCACCAGGTCTGGCGGGAGGGCTCGGGACGGAGATTGCCGTGCCCGGTGCCGATCACGTACGAATCGATCGCTCCCCTCATGGATGAGCTCCTCAGAGGGAATCGGTTGAGACCCGACAACGTCGATTAGATCAGGATGTCTAGGTTGGGGGACGAGCGAGGTGATGCCCGACGTCGGGCGCGTGTCGAGGGCGGAACCAACGGTCGGTGACGCGATGGACCTGGCTAATGTCAGCGTGTGGCTCCGATTGGGGAAGTGTGCGGGTCAGCCGCCGGCCGTATGCGCGCCCGCGGACCCCTTGACGCGTGGAGTCACGGTGGTGATCTGTACCTACAAGCGCCCCGCGAGCCTCGTGCGTTTCCTCGACTCGCTCACGGCGCAAGTGCCCATGCCGGAGCGGGTACTCATCGTCGATGCAAGCCCGAGCGACCAAACTGAGCGTGCCGTTCGCGACCACGACAGCCTCGCCGTCGTCGGGAGCGACCTGCTCTATTTCCGGGTCACGGGCCCGCTGTGCGGCCTCACGCGCCAGCGAAACTTCGCTTTGCGCTGGGTCACTACGGACCTCGTCGCGTTTTTCGATGACGACGTGGTGCTGTCGCCCGGGTGTTGTCGCGAACTGGAGCGACATCACCGCGAGCTCGGCGATCGAGTGGTGGGCGTCGCGGCGCTGCTCGAAAACAACTTCGAGACGCCCAGGCTAGGGTGGCGTCTGCGCAAATCGTTGCACATCGTTTCCGACCTCCGGCCGGGCACCTACAGTCGCTCAGGGATTCCGATTCCGTGGGGCTTCCTGTCTCCCACCGAGGACCGCCTCGTAGAAGGAGACTGGCTCTACGGGGGTGCGACGATGTGGCGTAGCGCCGCTGCACGCGAAGTACGCTTCAACGCGGGATTTGAGGGATACGGTAACGCCGAGGACCTGGACTTCAGCTTGCGGATCCGTGCGAAAGGGGCGCTTGCCGTAGCCGGACGCGCTCGGGGGGTTCACCACCTCGATGAAGGAGGACGCCCGGGGGCCTACGAGATGGGGTACGGGCGTCTCCGCAACTGTTATGACATCCACAGGCGGTGCCTGCCGAACCGGACCCGGGCGGACGGTGCGTATTTCGTATACGCCTTCTGCGCCGATGCGTTGATCCAGCTTCTTGCCCTACTGAAGGGACAGAAGCAGCGGACACGCTGGCAGAGTATCCGCGGTCAGCTGCGGTTCCTGGTTGAGCTGGTCTTGGGGAGACATGCGCGCATCGACTCATGTCGCTTCTAACGGAGTAGCACTTGGTCCCTCACTCAACCGGCTGCTGCCCGCTGTCGGCTGTGCATCCGCTGATGTGTAGCTCCGTGGGATTTTTGAGCACGGAACGACCGGACCCGGGAAGCGCCGAACGCACTCGGCCGCACTCAGGCCCCCCTCGGGTCGCTATCGGGACTCGCTGTGGTTCATATGGTTCATGTATGATCCCGCTTGGCAAGACCGCTTTTAGTCGTCGCGACGGGCTCAGGTCGCCGAGCACGGGTGGGCATGAACAACCACGAGCGTCGTGCGATCCCGCTGCGTTTCAACGAGGCCTGCCTGGACGAGGAGTCCCTTGACGTTCGTGGTGCAGAGGGCCTGTGGGGCCTCATGAGTTGCGCTGTCGGATTCGAGCAGATACAGGTCTCCATCAGGCCGCAACACCCTCGCCATCTCGCGCAGCACGGCCCCGGGCTCAAGATAGCCGCCACAGGGGACGCAGGAGATCACCCGATCGAAGGATTGGCTGGTGAGGGGGAATCGCTTGCCGTCCCACGGTTTGAACTCGACCCGACCAGGGACGCCCCGCAGCTGCACGGCGAGTTCGAGCAGCTGCGGAGAGGTACTGAGCCCGCAGACATAGCCCTTCATCATCCGCCGCGCAGTTTCCTCCACGATCCAGCCGTCGCCGCACTCGACGAATAGCAGCCGGTCCCAGGCCTTTATCCTCACGCGCTCGAGGACCCGCAGGTCGAGCGGACGCTGCTGTTGCAGGATCTGCTTGGGCGCGGCTACAGCGAAGTGATGTGGGCTCACGTCGGGATGACGCCGCAAGGCGCGTGCCCGCCTCGCCCGAGCGGCCGCCCTGGCGCCTGAAACACGCGGGCTCGTTCGCTGGTCCGACAGAGTGTTGCGAGGGGTCAGCGAACAGCCTAGCAGAGTAGAGGCGGCGATGACACGGCCCACTGGGCCGCGTCTCCCGAAGAGGGGCGTTGAGAGGTCGTTCTACTTCGTTCCTTGTCAAAAGATGGTGTAAATGAAGGGCGCGAGTGCCGAGCCCTGCGCGACCAGCAGCAGAGCGCCGACCAACACCATGGTGACGATGATCGGCAGCAGCCACCACTTCTTCCGGATCCGAAGGAAGGCCCACAGTTCGGTTACGAGACCCTTGGTTCGCATCGATCCCTGCCTCAGAATTGATGTTCCATATCGTCCCGGGCGCGCTGAGACTCGGCGCGTGACACCCAGTAACTCGGCTTCCCGCGCCCCCGCGTCAGCGGATTGCCGCCGACCAACCGCCGCGCGAGCGCCGCGGGTGTGATCACCGCGAAGTACACGACTCCCAGCACGAGCGGGGTAGTGATCCGGGAGATGCCCGCGGCCAGTCTCATCCACGCACGGTGAACCGGCCCAAGACGGGCCGGCCAGGCGAGCGCCGTGGTGATCAGGAGACCGGCGAGCGTGGCGAGCGTCGCGCCCACCGCCGTGTGTCCTCGCCAGGCCGCGAGCGCGCCCAGCGCAGCGAATGCGGTACCCAGCTCGATGCCAAACCGCCGGCCCTCGCGCGCGCTCAGTCGAGCTGGAACTGCTGTTGCCAATCGCTACTCTCCTTCCATTCGGGCTGGGCCGCCTTGTCCAGCAAGAACGGTCCGAGCACCAGGTGGTCCAGGTGCGTGCGCATGAAGCACCGGTACGCATCCGCGGGTGTGCACACGATCGGCTCGCCGCGCACGTTGAACGACGTGTTGACCAGCACCGCGCAGCCCGTTAGCCGCTCGAACTCGCGCATCAGGTCGTAGTACGTGGGATTGGTCTCGCGGCTCACGGTCTGAATGCGCGCCGAGTAGTCGATGTGCGTGACGGCCGGGATGTCCGAGCGCACCACGTTGAGCTGGTCGATGCCCCACAGCCGGCGCTGTTCTTCCGTCATGGAGACCTGTCGCTCCCGTTTCACCGGTGCGACGAGGAGCATGTAGGGCGAGTCGCAGTCGAGCTCGAAGTACTCGTGCACGCGCTCGCGCAGCACGCTCGGCGCGAAGGGGCGAAAGCCCTCGCGGAACTTGATCTTCAGATTCATCTGCGCCTGCATCCGCGGGCTCCGCGGGTCGCCCAAAATGCTGCGCGCGCCCAGGGCCCGGGGCCCGAACTCCATGCGCCCATCGAACCAGCCGATGACCTTTTCCCGGGCTAGTAGCTCCGCCGCCCGCGACAGCAGGCACGACCGTTCCAACCGCTCCGCCGACGCCCCAACAGAGCGCAGGAACATCTCGATCTCGTCCGGCGCGAACTCCGGGCCCAGGAAGGCACCGTGCATGGCGTCATGGCCGGCGGTGACCCAGCGCGGCTGCTTACAGCAGCGGTGCCAGATGAGCTGCGCGACGCCCAGCGCCCCTCCGGCGTCCCCCGCCGCCGGCTGGATCCAGAGACGCCGGAACGGCGTCTCGCGCAGCAGGCGCCCGTTCGCCACGCAGTTGAGGGCCACCCCGCCCGCGAGACACAGGTTCTCGGCACCGGTCTCGCGGTGGACGGTCCGCGCCATTCGGAGCAGGATCTCTTCGCACACCACCTGGACTGAGCGGGCCAAGTCCATCTCGCGCTGGGTGAGCTTGGATTCGGGCAGGCGCGGGGGACCGCCGAACAGCCGGGAGAACGCACCGTTCGTCATGGTCAGGCCGGTGAGGTAGTCGAAGTACTTCTGATTGAGCCTGAACGAGCCGTCTTCCCGCAGGTCGACGAGCTCCTCGTAGATCGCGTCCACATACTTCGGCTCGCCGTAAGGCGCGAGCCCCATCACCTTGTACTCCCCGGAGTTCACCTTGAAGCCCGTGAAGTAGGTGAACGCCGAGTACAGCAGGCCCAGCGAGTCGGGCCAGTGGAGCTCCTTGAGCACTGCGATCTCGCTTCCCCGGCCGACGCCAAACGCGGCCGTGGCCCATTCACCCACGCCGTCTACGGTGAGAATAGCAGCTTCCTCGAACGGCGAGGGGAAAAACGCGCTCGCCGCATGAGACTCGTGGTGCTCCGCGTAGCGGATCTCGCCGTCATACCCCAGCGCTCGCCGGATCTCTCGGTCGAGGAACAGCTTCTCCCGCATCCAGACCGGGCCGGCTGCCCGGAACTGCCCGAACCCACGGGGCGCCACCCCCAGATACGTCTCGAGGATGCGCTCGAATTTGAGCAGCGGCTTATCGTAAAAGCCGACGTACTCGAGGTCCGGCGCTCGGATTCCGGCGATCCCCAGGCAGTACTCCACCGCGCGGGCCGGGAAGGACGCGTCACCCTTCTGCCGGCTGAAGCGCTCCTCTTGGGCAGCTGCCAGGATTTCGCCGTCGCGCAGTAGACACGCAGCGCTGTCATGATAGAACGCCGAGATCCCCAGGATGTACCGATGCGCCATCAGACGTCCGCAGTTCGGAGCCACCCACTGTCTTGAGCAAAGGCCGGGCTAGGAGGGTAGGGCTGGTTCAACTCATTGCCGCTCCGCCGATTGTCTGGCAACGAAGCGCGTAGAGTCGCCGCTCGAGTGTTGCGCGAGCGCCGCAGCCATTCGCCGGGCTGGTCCCCTCTGGAGCAGAGCGTCGGCTTGTGCTCGCCCGATGATCTCGCTGGCTGGCGGGAGCAGATGGTAGTCGAAGTTATTGAAGAGCCGGTCGGTGCCGTCGTATCTCTGTAAGGCGCGCAGGTTGTCGACAAACAGCCACCCGCTTTCGCGAGCCAGGACCCGAAGCGTGTCGTAAAGCGCCCGTTCCCCCTGGACCCCCTCCTCGTAGGTGATCGGAAGCCGTGCGAGCGTGCGCAGCAGCGCGTCGTCCACGGGTTGCTGCTGGACCAGCTGGTACGAAGGCAGCGGGCTGAGTGTCAGCAACAAATCGGGGTTCTCCCGGCGGATCATCCGCAAAAGCGCACGCATCCGCCGGATGGCTTCGGACCGGCTCTCGGGGAATCGGTGGAAGAAGAGCTGCTGGTTGAGCATCTGGGCGGCCAGCGCATTGCCGTACCCCACGCTGGCTTCCCGAGACTTGCGCAGATCGTTCATGTAGGCCAGGACGGTAGGAAGCCCCTCCCCCTGCTCTGACGCCAGCGTCGCGAGCTCCCGAAGGCGCTGGATGAACCCGTGAATCCCGGTCCATTTGACGAACGAATGAAGCGCGAAGACCACTCTGCTGTGCCGCAGGAGACCGGGGCGGTCGTACAGGTACCACACCGGCGGGGCCAACGCGTATCCGCTATCAGTGCGAACGAAGTGCGGCCGATCGTCCACCCGGAACATGTCGTAGAAGTCGTTCCCCGTGTAGAGGTTGAGCACAAACGCGTCGGGGTGGTACTTCAGCAATGCCTTCTTAAAAACGAGGTAGTCCTGGACCGGGGAATACCGCCCGGCCCCGTACGGCAGGACGGCGGCGCGCACACCGTTCGCATTGAGCACGCGCTCAAGGACGCCAGCATGCGTCTGCGCGTTGGGGGCGCAGAGATCGGTTTGTGAATCGCCCGTTACCGCGATGAGGTGGCGCTGGCTGTCCGTCACCAGCTCGACTGCGCTGAGACGGGTGCGTACGCCATCCTCGTTGCGGGTGTAGCTATACGTCGCGCCGGTGGAGTACTCAGTACATCTATACTCCCCTATGACCCCCGTCGGCGGCGCTGCCACCCACCCCACTGTGGGGTCGCCGTACTCATACCTCGGGGGGAACACCCCGAGAATGCTGCACGCCACGTCGGCAGCGATCAGCGTGCCAAGCACGATGCCGCCGTATTGCGCGGTGGCCAGCAGCAGTCGCTTGACTCGGGATGCGCGAGACACGGCCACGGCAGCCATCATGGATTACGCGTTCCCAATGGGTGGGCGATTCGTCCCCCAGCTCGTTCCTGAACAACGTGCCCCGCAAGTAGCGCACCCAACTTTTCCCAGGGTGGCGGACCACGCGGCTGTCGCGTCCGGGCAGCTGGCCTTCAACGTTGACACCGGCAGGGGGTGGCTTCTGGCGCCACGTCGCGAGCACGCAACCCGCCATCAATGGCCCCGGCGCTCCATGACCATACAGCAAGAGGGTGTGGCGCCATCGCAACGGCGAGCCCGTTCCTGACGACGGGCGCGGCTTATTGCGTTCATTAGCACGAATCTGCGGCCACAGGATCAAGGTGCTGCCCTCAAGGCCGTTATCAAAGATGATGGTGGCCGTTGGTCGGCTCGGTGCGCGGAGTGCAGCCGCCGAGTGAGGGCATAGCCTGCCCCGGGGGGCGGCATTTTCAGACCAACAGAGTGTCGCGAGGGGGGAGCGCCGGGGGCGGCGGTGCCGCCCCCCCCGGCGGGACCGCGAGGTCAGAGCCTAATCCGTACTCCGACCCCTCACGGCCGCCACACGACCACGTTATCCACCCAGATATGCTCTGTGAGAGGAGCGTTGTTCATCCAGCTGGGAAACGTGATCTCGTTGAGCCTCAAATCCGTCGTGGTACGCCAGCGCAGATTCTGCACGTCGATCTTCTTGAGTTGGCCAACCGTGTTCAGCTTGATGTGCATGACGACGGTTTGCCACTGACCGCCCAGCAGCGCCGTCTTGGGGGACGTCTGGTAGAAGTTGTTGCCATAGGTGCCGGTCATATCCGGCCAATACGTGTAAAACGAGAAGGGCTGCAGCGTGGGGAGGGACACCTCTTCAGGATCAAGACCGGCATAGAAGTAATTCGTGCCGTTGGGCACCGTCCCGGCCGTCCCCCAGGAGGATTGCGAGTTATCAATCCTATTGCCTTGGATCGCAAAGAAGTGCATGCCCCAGCCATCAGGGCGCAGGTTCTGGAACCCTGCCCCGAACAGCACGTCGAACTTCACGTAGATCTCATCGTAGCCCGGCATGAACCAGGTGGTGATGTTCCCGTACGCATTCGTCGGGGTGAAGAGCACGTCCATGGAGTGCGTACCGGATTTCGCCTGTGCGGTCGAGACGCTGTAGCGGCCGGTATTGGGAAGCTGCTGCCACAGGTTCAAGTTGCCGCTCTCAAAGCCGTCTTGAAAGATGATGGTGCTGGTCGGTCCGGGTTGCGGGCCTGGGTCGGCGCTCGCGACGGTGAGCGCCGCCGTGTCGCTCTGCCCCTCGCTCGTCGCCGTGATCGTCGCCACGCCAACCGCGAGGCCAGTTACCTGGCCGCTGGCACTCACCGCGGCGACGCCTGGAGCGTTGGTCGACCACGTGATGACTCGTCCGGTCACCAGATTGCCGAGCGAGTCCTTCGGGGTCGCCGTCAGCTGCAACGTCGCCCCCATGAGCATGCTTGCAATCGCTGGAGTCACAGTCACCGTGGCCATTGGCACTTTCGTCACCGTCATGGCGGCCGTCCCGCTCTGCCCCTCGCTCGTCGCAGTGATCGTCGCCGACCCTGGCGCGATGCCCGTCACGAGACCGCTCGCCGAGACGGTGACCACCGCGCTGTTGCTGATCGTCCAGTTTACCGTCCGACCGGTGAGCAGGTTCCCGGCCGCGTCCTTCGTTACGGCGGCGAGCTGCACCGTCGCCCCGACCTGCAGGCTCCCTGACGCGGGGCTCACCGTCACCGACGCCCCCCCGACGGGATCTCCCGCCGCGGCGGCTGCATAGATAGCGACTTCAGTAATGCTGTTCCAGAGACTGAGCTGCGTCGCGCCGCTCCACTGGCCGTGACCGACGATGCGGACGTAGCGGCCCGGCACTGTCGGGAAATCGTAGCGCTCGGGCTGGAGGGTCTGCCCGCTGCTCCGGCCGGTGAAGGCCCGGGTCCAGGTGACACTGTCGAGCGACACTTCGATGTCGAACGCAGACGCCCATTCCGTCCCGCGGTACCACGCAACGTTCACGGGACCGACGGCCATGACCGCGCCGAGGTCGTAGCGGATCCACTGGCCGTCGCCGGAGGCCGACCAGCGGGTGGCGAGGTTGTTGTCGAGCGTATTCTGCGGGATGTGGCCGTCGTCCCCGCTCGCGATGGCCGACGCCACCGGCACGGCCGTGACCGGCGCCGCGGCGCTCGCATAGATGGCGACTTCGGTAATGCTGTTCCAGAGGCTGAGCAGCGTCGTACCAGTCCACTGGCCGTGGCCGACGATCCGGACGTAGCGGCCCGGGACCGTCGGGAAATCGTAACGCTCGGGCTGGAGGGTCTGCCCGTTGCTCCGGCCGGTGAAGACCCGGGTCCAGGTGAGGCTGTCGAGCGACACTTCGATGTCGAACGCGGACGCCCATTCCGTCCCGTGGTACCACGCAATGTTCACGGGACCGACGGCCATGACCGCGCCGAGGTCGTAGCGGATCCACTGGCCGTTGCCGGACGCCGACCAGCGGGTGGCGAGGTCGTTGTCGAGCGTGTTCTGGGGGACGTTGCCGTCGTCCCCACTCGCGACAACCGACGCCACCGGCACGACATCGAGCGGCACCGCGGCGCTTCCGTAGATCGCGGTTTCGGTAATGCTGTTCCAGAAGCTGAGCTGCGTCGCGCCGCTCCACTGACCGTGCCCGACGATGCGGACGTAGCGGCCCGGGACCACCGGGAAATCGTAGCGCTCGGGTTGGAGGGTCTGCCCGTTGCTCCGGCCGGTGAAGACCGGGGTCCAGGTGACGGCGTCGAGCGATACTTCGATATCGAACGCGGACGCCCATTCGTTCCCGCGATACCACGCAATGTTCACGGGACCGACGGCCATGACCGCGCCGAGGTCGTAGCGGATCCAGTGGCCGTCGCCGGACGCCGACCAGCGGGTGGCGAGGTTGTTGTCGAGCGTGTTCTGCGGGATGTTGCCGTCATTCCCGCTCGCGACGACCGCGGCCACGGAGAGCGTGGGGAGGGCCGTGCCCTGGACGGCCACCTCCGTAATGCTGTTCCACAGGGTGAGTAGCGTCGGATCGCTCCACTGGCCGTGGCCCACGATGCGGACGTAGCGAGCGGCGACCGGCGGGAAGGCGTACGTCTCGAGCTGGAGGGTCTGCCCACTGCTCTGGCCGGAGAAGACCGTGGTCCAGGTGACGGTGTCCAGCGAGACTTGGATGTCGAAGTGCGTGCTGCGGGTGTCGCCCAGGTACCAGGCGATGCTCACGGCATTAGTGGCCGTGAGCGCGCCGAGGTCGTACCGGATCCACTGGCCGTCGCCGTACGCCGACCAGCGGGTGGCGAGGTTGTTGTCCAGCGTATTCTGCGGGACGTTGGGATCCTGATATCCGCTCGCCGTGAGCGAGAGCACGGGGAGCGACGTGGTGACGTCTGCTGCAAGAGGGCGGGGGGGCGGCTGGGGACTGATGAGGTCGGTGCGATCGCACGCCAGCGCCAGCGCGGTGCTGGCGACGAGCGCTGCTTTTATCAGGGCCAGTCGCTTGGACAGCTTGAACTTGAAGTTCATGCTCGGGTTGCTCCTACTCTTAAGAGAAGGGCCGTCGGCTTCGACCACTCAGTCAGTGGCCGGCGGCCCGCAGGATCACACTGTGTCCAGAAAGGAGCACGCCGTGGTGCCACTATGCCTAGTCACGTAACACGTTGTTACAGTGAGTTTTGTATGCCACGCGATCGCACGGTGCCAAGCTCGCGATGTGTAGAGAAATACGACAGTATCGAACGGTTTCTGCCCTTGGGGAGCGGTGGGATCGCGCTCCTTTGCTGGTAACCGTGCGAAGGCTTATGGCCGCCACACGACCACGTTATCCACCCAGATATGCTCTGTGAGAGGAGCGTTGTTCATCCAGCTGGGAAACGTGATCTCGTTGAGCCTCAAATCCGTCGTGGTACGCCAGCGCAGATTCTGCACGTCGATCTTCTTGA